>Ga0182024_10000098_pt1 | contig 173438 bp, 147 predicted proteins | sample P32metaG_FD_120480 | JGI IMG/M metagenome (GOLD analysis project Ga0182024, IMG submission 120480) | Permafrost microbial communities from Stordalen Mire, Sweden - P3-2 metaG (Illumina Assembly) | ecosystem: Environmental > Terrestrial > Soil > Wetlands > Permafrost | place: Sweden: Stordalen... | reverse complement strand
TCCGCGCCGCTCACCGGCCTGACCGCCAACACCACCTACGACTTCAGGATCTCCGCAAAGAATGCGGGCGGCACGAGCAAAGGCACTGGCGAAACGTTTAACACGCTCCCGAACGCACCCGCGGTCGAACCGAAGGCCCCGTCGTCGCTCACACGGACCTCCGCCACGGTGGGCGGGACCGTGGATCCCGAAGGCGGCGAAGTCAGCAACTGCGAAGTTGAATACGGAACCACGACGGGCTATGGCTCGAGTGTGCCCTGCTCGATCGCGCCGGGGTCGGGTAGTAGTCCAGTAGCGGTGTCCGCGTCGATCACGGGCCTGACTCCGGACACCCTGTACCACTTCCGGATCTCCGCAACCAACCCGGGCGGCACCAAGAAGGGTCCAGACGAAACCTTCACGACACCACCCAACCCGACGCCGGCAGGCTCGGGTGGAGGAACGAGCAATGCTGAAGCCAAATCGGGCGTCCTCGGAAGCGTTGCCGCAGCCCCGCCACCTCCGAAATTTGGCGTGAGCGGCAACGTGACTCCGGTCTCGGGCACGGTGCTGGTGAGGCTGCCTGGAACAACGATCTTCGTGCCCCTCACCACGATTCGCCAGATCCCATTTGGGACGGTCATCAATGCGACGAACGGCAAGGTAACGGTCACGACCAGGGCGCCCAACGGCGCCATCCAGACGATCACCTACTCACAGGGAGAGTTCAAGCTCACGCAGGGCAGCAACGGCCTCGTTGTGGCGACGCTTGTCGGCGGCAGCTTTGCCGGATGCCCGACCGCCGCCGAGCGCATCCACATTGCGCGCGCGAGCGCCGCGAAAGCCAAGCCGAAACATGTCGTGCGCAAACTGTGGTCCGAAGGTCATGGCCGCTACTCGACCAAGGGCAACTACGCCGCCGGAGCCGTTCTCGGCACCCGCTGGCTGACCGAGGATCTTTGTGAAGGCACGTTGATTCGCGTCGTGACCGACCGCGTAGCGGTCACCAATCTCGTCAATCACCATCACCTGACGGTGAAGGCCGGGCACAGCTACCTCGCCAAAGCGCCCTGACGGGCCGTCATTCACACCCGTATGACGGTGCGCCGCCGAGACACGGGCGAAGGCGCTGCTTGACCGCCGAGCAGCCATTGCGGAGCATCGGCCAGTGCGGCCAGCGCGGCTCGGCGCCCAGCTGCTCGGGCCTCGTCTATCTGGTGGAACTCGAGCAGGCCGACGCCTGAGACCCGCACGCCGATCGTCATGTCGGCGTGCCGGCGCGCAGACTCGTCGGTGTTGGCGCTTGAGAGCAGTGCAACGCGGGCCATCGTCTCCGGCAAGGAGGGCAGACGCTTGCGCCGGGCGCTCTGCGCCGGGGAGCCTGCCGACGTGGCCACGGCGTGTTTGGGCCGCTCCTCGCCGCCCTTGATGTCGACTGCGAGCACCGGTCCCTCTCCGGATGAGCTCATCGGCGCGAGCGGCAGGTTGTCGAGCAGGGAGCCGTCGATGAGAAGACTCTGGCCACGGCGCATCGGTGGTCCGATCAGCGGCAGCGACATGCTGGCTCCGATGGTGGAAGCCATGGGGCCGTCGCGGTCGATCAGGAGGCTGTTCCCGTGGAGGTTCACGCTTGCGCAGTAGAACGGTGTCGCAAGCTCCTCGAGACGCACGTCTCCAAAGACGCGTTCGAGCATCGCTTCGGCCTTATGCCCCTTGATCAGCGACGAGCGTGGAACGGTGTAATCGTTGATCGGGTTGCGCCGGACCCACTCCTCGTAACAAATGGCGTCCATGGAGGAGCTGTCGTGTTCTGCGGCGAGCAGCCCGCCGATGAATGCTCCCATGCTGACTCCCCCGACGCGGTCGACCAGCATTCCCGCGTCCAGCAGCACCTCGAGCACTCCCAGATGTCCGAACGCCCGCGCTCCGCCGCCGCTGAGCACGACCCCGACGGACCTTGCCGCGAGCCGTCGCGCCATACGAGCGACGTCGGCGCCACGGTTGCCCGCGGAGATCGCGAAGATGCTCGCCGGCTCGAGGCCGGCGATCCAGCCGCTCAGGTCGCCCGATCCCGGTTGTACGTCGAAGGCGACCAGGTCGCAGCCCTGTAACCGCTCAACCCAGTCGCTCATTGTGCCGTCCTGCTGCTCGCGCGTCACGGCCTTGCCCACGACGGCGAGCGCACGGTCGGCGTGTGACATGCAGAACTCATCCCAGGTGCTCGACCCCTGATCGGAGCCGCACACCATGATCACGTGGTCGTGGTCCAGCTCGCAGCGCTCGACCAGCGGACCGAACCGCGCGACAGCCTCCGCTCGTGACTCATGATCGGTGCCCGCCGCCCCGGTATCGCCCGGATACAGAACGGCGACCCTGCCCCACTCGCACATCCCCCGGCTGAGTTCGTCGGCAAGCTCCAGCAGGGGCAGGTCGGGACTGACCGCGCGCATCACGATCGTCACAGGCTGTGCGCGGCGCGCCGGCGCTATTGCGCGACTCGCCTGAAGCTGGCCGCTCAGCACCCGTGCGAGGCTCAATGCGAGCCCGGGCTCAGAGTGAAGCAGCGAGTCGAACTGTGCCTTGCCGATCTTCAGCACTTCGGTGTCCCGCAGCGCACGAATCGAGGCGCTGCGTAGCGAGTCGCTTAGCAGCGCGAGCTCCCCGAGCACCGCTCCGCGGGTGAGCGTGTTGATCGCCTTCGACTCCGGCCCGTCCTGGATCACCTCCAGGTGGCCGACCCGCACGACGTACACCCCGTCCGCCGGATCGCCCTCTCGGAACAGCCACTCTCCGTGGCGCAGGTTGACTTCGCTCGCCAGCTCGGCGATCTGCTCGAGCATCTCCGCTGAGAGGGCGGCGAAGACCGGGACGTTGCGAAGGAACTCCGCAACGGTTTGCGGAACGACGACCGCGTGCTCGCCCTCGGATTCCGTGAGACTCGGCAACTGCGCCACGTCCGCGTCCGGTTCGACAGGATCCTCGCCCTGTACGAGAGCCGCCATGCGGTCCCCCTCCACGTCCAGTGCGGCGGTGCCCGAGCGGGTCACGACCAGTGCCAGGCACGCCAGCGAGCCGGCCAGGAAGCAGCCTCCGGCGAACAGCCATCCGTGCTGGAAGACGTGCAGCGCCTGTGCGGCCGTGGGTTTGCCGATGATCGCAATCAGGATGGCGACTCCAAGTGCGGCGCCGAGCTGACGGGCAACCGAGTTCAGCGAGGTCGCCACGGCGAATCGCGGCCCCGGCACCGAGCCGACGGCTGCGCCGCTCAGCGTCGGGAAGGTCATACCCGCGCCGATCCCGAGGATCACCATCCCGCCCAGCCACTCGCCGAGGAAGTCTGGCGAGACGCCGAGCCGCGTGGCGAAGTAGACCATGCCACCCGCCCAGATCAGCGCGCCCGGGACGAGGATCGCGCGATGACCCAGCCGTTCGACCGCGCGGCTGGCCGGCCCGGCGACGGCCATCGCGACGAAGGGTCCTGGCGTCAGGGCGAGCCCCGCTGTCAGAATCGAGTAGCGCCAAACGGTCGTGAGGAACAGGACGTTGCACAGCGTGTAGGCATAGAAGCCGCTCGCCATAACCACCGTCACTCCGTTGGACAGCGCAAACGCACGGATGCGCAACAGCGTCAGGTCGATGACCGGCGTGCGCTGGCGGCTCGAGCGCACCACGAAGTACGCCCCGAGCACGAGTGCGGTAGCGAACGATCCCAGTACCCGTCCCGAGCCCCAACCCCATTCCTGTCCCTTCACGACCCCGAGCACGAGCGAGGCAATCGCCAGGGCAAACACGACCCCGCCGAGCAGGTCGGGCACGCGCCTGCGGCCGGGAGCGCGACTCTCCACCAGAACGCGCCGGCCCAGCAAGAACGCGATCACGCCGACCGGGATGTTCACGAGAAATACCAGACGCCAGCTCGACGCGGTTATCAGCAGGCCGCCAAGCGGGGGGCCGATGCCGGCGGCCAGCGCTGCGACGGCCGCCCACAGGGCCACCGCGTGCATGCGCTCGCTGGCCTCGTTTGCCTCAAGCACGATCGCGAGCGAGCTCGGCACCAGCGCTGCCGCTCCGGCTGCCTGGATGACACGGGCAGCGATCAGCACGTTCAGGGTGGGCGCGAGCGCGCACAGCACGGACGCGAGGGTGAACAGCAGCAGCGCGGCTGAGAACACGCGCCTGCGTCCGAGGAGGTCCGCCAGCTGTCCCCCGCCGACCAGGAAGGCGGCGAAAACGATGTTGTAGGCGTTCAGAACCCAGGAGACGTTCGAGAGCCCCGAGCCCGGGAATTCGTGCCGGATATTCGGCACCGCGATGTTCACGATCGTGGCGTCGATAAACGCCATGAAGCTCCCCAGCACCGCGACCGCGAGCACCGCCCTGGGCGTGGAGACCCGACGCCGCGACCGGGGGGCCGGACCGACCGCTTGCCGCTCCTTGACGTTGACGGTAATCATCGCGCGACGCCCCGCCGCATCGTGCGCCCTCACATGATGCGCTAGGTGGCTCGCCTATACCGTACGCGAACCGAGCGCTGGGATGAACTGATGAGTCTCAGGCGTGCTGCGGCGCGCGTTCGTGCGTGAGCTCGAGGGTCGTGCGGCGGTGTTCGGCCTTGTCCTCATACATGGCGGCGTCGGCGCGTCGCACGAGGGCGTTCACCGTGCGACCGTCCTCGGGCCAGACCACCCCTCCGACGCTGGCGCTGATCGAGACCGAAAGGTCACCCAGGGGGAAGGGCCCCTCGAAGGCCGCGCGAACACGCTCTTCCGCCGCGCGCACCTGATCATCACGGTCGACCTCCGCGAGGATGATGGCGAACTCGTCTCCGCCGAGACGGGCGACGCTGTCATCGTCGCGACCGATCGCTCGCAGTCGCGTGGCCGCCTGGCGTAGCAACTCGTCGCCGCCCTCGTGGCCAAAGGTGTCATTGACCAGCTTGAACTCGTTGAGGTCGATGAACAGCAGACCGACCCGTTCATCGGTGCCATCGACATTCGTCAGGGCTCGGTCGATGTGCCGTCTGAAGCCGACCAGATTGAGCAGGCCGGTCAGTCCGTCGTGGCTGGCGTTGTGGTGCAACTCGTCCACGAGCCGCGCGTTCTGGATCGCCGGGGCGGCGAGCGCCGCCACACCGGTGAGCTGGTCGATCAGCTCGCTGTCAGGCTGCAGCCGCTCCGGCCGGTCGGTCACCGCCACGCTGAGCGCCCCCAGGAACACGCCACGGGCGACGATCGGAATGACCGCCAATGCCACCGCGTCGAGCGCCGCCATCAACTGGCGCAGAAACGGGTCGTCGGTCGTCTGGTCGAGGAACACCGGCTCCGGCTCGGCTGCCATGCGCGCCAGGCGCGGGGTGTCCTTCGGGGAGATCGTCAATCCGAGCAGGTACGCCGCCTGCTGAGGCTCGCGCCCCCATACCGACAGGGATGTCAGCTGCTCCTCGTTGTCATCCCAAAGCCAAACCCCCATGCGATCACAGTCAACGACCTTGGGGACTGCCTCTGCGACGCGTTTGGCAACCTCCTCGCTCGTTCCCGTCTGAGCGAGCGCTTCGGAGAGCGACAGCAGCAGATTGACCTGACTGTGGCGCTGTGCGGACTCCTGCAATGCCATCGCGGTGTCGAGCACCGCGGCGGCATGCTTGGCGTACATGCCGAGCATTTCGCGGTCCTGCGGGAAGAACTCGACTGCGCTCGGGTAATGGGCGATCAGCTGTCCATAGTGGCGCCGGCTGGAGCTGACCTCGACCACGAGGGTCGAGTTGCCGGCGGGGGCGCCATGCTCGAGCGTCGTGCGCGCGAGTGTGAGGGCCTCGTTCCCGTCGATGCCATGACTGTAGACCTGCGGCTCGGCACCCGGCTCGGTGTGCACGGCCAGGACATGGCTCGGAGCGCGCACGGCATTGGCGGCGCGCTCGACGATGCGATGCAGCACGGTGTCGAGGTCCTCCGTCGAGACCAGGTCGCTGGCCGTCGCGTATGCGCTCTGCAGGCGCTCGGACATCGCGGCCATCTGGGCCTCGAGCGCGGTGACACGCTGCTGAGGATCGGCTGCCGCGGCGGCACGCTCAGCATCCCACGATAGCGTGTAGGAACAGTGTGCGTCCCCGCGCGCCTGGCATTCGGTCTCCTCGACCAGCGCGAGCGGCAGCCCGAACAGAATCGGCGTGCCCGACAGAAGCCCGGCGGTCCATTCGCAATGCACCGGGCGCCGGGTTATGCCCCCGCGGGCCATCGCCCTGATGACTGCGTGTCCGGGCCGGACTTCGACCGCCTCCATCTCGCTGACGGTGCTGACCTTCGCCGCCGATTGGGCGACCACCTTGAGGATTGCCTCCACGGAGCCCAGCGAGCGCAGGAGCGTGGCGGCCTGTGTGCCGGCGTGCTGGTGAAGCGTCGACTCGCCGACCCGCCGCGCGAACTTCGGATCGCCGGTCTCGAGCGCTCCCGCCTTGAGCAGGGCGCATGCTTCGTCCAGTGAGACCCAGTTGTCGATGTTCTCGAGATAGGGCGCGTCGTGCTTGGCCCCGGCGCTTTCGAGTAGGCCCGCCACCGCCGCGTCACCGCCCCTACCGCGAACGAGTCGCAGCAGGACGCTTGTCATCGTGCAGCAGAGCTGCCGCTCGGAGTCCGCTTTTGCGGCCTCCGGATCAGCTTGGTCATCCATCGAGGTTTGCATCGGTTCCGAGCGCATGCCGCTTGAGCATTCCCGGCCGGGCTCAACGCTTCCGCGATCGGCTTTCGGAGTCCCTCGCTCGCTGTTCGGGGCGTAAGCCGTCACACGACCACCGCGGCGCAACCGTGCGGATACGATCCAACCCTTGCCACCCTCACAGCGAACCGACAACGCGACCGTGCCCGAGCGTCCCACGCTGGACGGACTCGAGGCCAAATGGAGCGCCATCTGGGAGCACGACGGCGCCTACCGCTTCGATCGGGCTGCGCCGCGCGAGCAGGTGTTCTCGATTGACACGCCGCCGCCGACGGTCAGCGGCTCGCTGCACGTGGGCCACGTCTTCTCATTCACCCACACCGACACGATCGCGCGCTATCAGCGTATGCGGGGCAAGGACGTCTTCTATCCGATGGGCTGGGACGACAACGGTCTGCCGACCGAGCGGCGCGTTCAGAACCACTTCGGCGTGCGCTGCGATCCGTCGGTCCCGTATGACCCGGACTTCGTCCCACCGCTGGAGCCTCAGGAGAAGGAACCCGTGGCCGTGTCGCGGCCGAACTTCGTCGAGCTCTGCCTGCGCCTGACCGAGAGCGACGAGCAGGCCTTTGAGGAACTCTGGCGCACGCTCGGGCTGTCGGTGGATTGGTCGATGACCTACACCACGATCGGGAAGCGAGCCCAACGGATCTCACAGCGCTCGTTCCTCGGGTTGCTCGAACGCGGTGAGGCCTACCAGCTCGAGGCGCCCACGTTGTGGGACGTCGATTTCCAGACCGCCGTCGCGCAGGCCGAGCTCGAGGACCGCGAGCGCCCGGGAGCGATGAACCGCGTGCGCTTCCACCTTGCGGATGGCGACGGGGGCGACGTGGGCGACGCCCTGATCGAGACCACCCGCCCAGAGCTGATCCCGGCGTGCGTGGCGCTGCTGGCCCACCCGGACGATCCGCGCCACAGCGATCTTGTCAACCGCGAGGTGCTCACACCGCTGTTCGGTACCCGGGTGCCCGTATTGACGCACCCGCAGGTCGAGCGGGACAAGGGCACGGGCCTGGTGATGGTGTGCACGTTCGGGGATCTGACCGATGTGACGTGGTGGCGCGAGCTCGGGCTGCCGGTGCGATCGGTGCTTGGCCCCGACGGGCGCCTCGCGGAGGTTCCCTGGGGGACGCCCGGCTGGGAGTCGGTGGACCTCGGGCGGGCACGTGCCGACTATGAACAGCTGCAGGGCCGGACCATCAACCAGGCCCGCAGGCGGATCGTTGAGATGCTGCAGGAGTCGGGCGAGCTCGTCGGCGAGCCAACGCCGGTCACACGGGCGGTGAAGTTCTTCGAGAAGGGCGAGCGGCCGGTCGAGATCATCACCAGCCGCCAATGGTTCATCCGCACGGTCGCCCATCACGACGCGCTGATCGAGCGCGGCCGGGAGCTCCGCTGGCATCCGCCGTACATGCGCGCGAGGTTCGAGGACTGGGTGAACGGGTTGACAGGTGATTGGTGCATCAGCCGTCAGCGATTCTTTGGGGTGCCGTTCCCCGTCTGGTACCCGCTCGATTCGACCGGCGCCGTTCTGTACGACCGTCCGATCTGCCCGGACGAGAGCCGTCTCCCCGTTGATCCCTCGACCGATGTGCCCGACGGATTTCAGGCCGAGCAGCGTGGGCAGCCGGGTGGGTTCGCCGCCGACCCAGACGTCATGGACACGTGGGCCACGTCCTCGCTCACGCCGCAGATCGCCGCCGGGGAGGGCGAGGAGGAGGACCTCCTGAGCAGCGTCTTCCCGATGGACGTCCGTCCCCAGGCGCACGACATCATCAGGACCTGGTTGTTCTCGACGATCCTGCGCTCACACCTGGATCACGGTGTGCTGCCCTGGCGCAACGCCGCCATCTCCGGCTGGGTCCTCGATCCGGATCGCAAGAAGATGTCGAAGTCCAAGGGGAACGTGGTCACCCCGATGCATCTGCTGGAGGAGTACGGGGCCGACGCCGCGCGCTACTGGGCGGCGCGCGGACGGCCGGGCGCGGACACGGCCTTCGACCCCCAGCAGATGAAGGTCGGGCGGCGCCTCGCGGTCAAGCTGCTGAACGCCTCCAAGTTCGCGCTGGCGGATCTGCCCGAGCAGGGCGATGCGCTCACCCATCCGCTCGACCGCGCGATGGTCGCGCGCCTGGCCGCGGTGGTCGCCGAGGCGACGGCCGGCTTCGAGGGCTACGACTACACACGCGCGCTCGAGCGCACCGAGGAATTCTTCTGGTGGTACTGCGATCAGTACATGGAGCTGGTCAAGGGCCGTCGCTACGAGCAGGGCACTGAAGCCTCGGCGTCGGTCAGCAGGGCCCTGCGTATCGCGCTGTCGGTCTTCCAGCGCCTGCTCGCGCCCTTCCTTCCGTTCGTCTGCGAGGAGGTGTGGTCCTGGTGGCAGGAGGGCTCGGTGCATCTCGCTGCGTGGCCTGACGCCGGTGAGTTGGCCGGGGAACGACACAACGATCCGGATCAGTGCCGACGGGAGGACATCGCACTCGATGTCACGGTGGATGTGCTGCGGGAGGTCCGCAAGGCCAAGTCCGATGCGCGTCTTGCGATGCGCGCCCCGGTCGAGCGGGTGCTCGTGCACGACATCCCTGAGCGTCTGCAGGCGCTCGACCTGGGATCCGGCGATCTGCTGCAGGCGGGCAACATCGTGCGCCTGGACACGGTTGAGGCCGACGAGTTCGGGGTCGCGGTCGAGCTGGCGCTCGAGAACCCAGCCTAGCCGCGATCGCAAGGCCCCGGACTCGTCCGAGGAGCGGGGAGGCCGGCGACACAGACCGCCGATCGAAGATCGGCCTTCGGTGGCGACGCGGCATTGTCTCCCAAAAAACGGCCATCCATATAGGGTCCCCGGCGTGAGACGCACGTTGATAGAGGAGCTGCCGCAGAAGATCGGCGAGCAGGTGACGATCCGCGGCTGGGTACACGCCCTGCGTGACCAGAAGCGCATGCAGTTCATCGTCGTCCGCGACGAAACCGGTCTCGCCCAGGTCGTGCTGGGGAAGGAGGATCCAGCTGCTGAGCTGAACGAGCAGGTCTCGACGCTGACCGCCGAGTCCGCCGTGACGGTGACCGGGACCGTGGTGAGCGATGAGCGCGTGAAGCTGGGGGGACTGGAGCTGCGCCTCGAGGCCGTGCAGGTCGACTCACTGGCCGAACCGGAGCTTCCAATCGCCGCAGACTCCGCCCTGGACAAGCGGATCGACTGGCGCTATCTGGACCTTCGCCGGCCGGACCGCAAGCTGATCTTCGAGGTGCAGACGACGGCTGAGCACGCGATGCGGGAGTTCTGGCGCGCCGAGCGCTTCGTCGAGATCCACACGCCGAAGTTCATGGGCTCAGCCAGCGAGTCCGGCGCGGAGCTGTTCAAGGTCGAGTACTTCGAGCGCACCGCCTACCTCGCCCAGTCGCCGCAGTTCTACAAGCAGATGGCGATGGCGGCGGGCTTTGGGAGGGTGTTCGAGATCGGTCCAGTGTTCCGCGCGAACCCGTCCTTCACCTCCCGCCACGACACCGAGTTCACGAGCGTCGATGTGGAGATCGCCTGGATCGACTCCCACGATGACGTGATGTCCTTCCAGGAGCGCTGGCTGGCTCACGTGCTCGCGGTCGTGAAGGACGTCCACGGGGAGCAGATCGAGCAGACATTCGACACCGAGCTGATCGTGCCGGCGCTGCCGTTCCCGCGGGTCACGCTCGAGCATGCGAAGGAGCTCCTGCGTGAGGCCGGCCACGACGCGCCCGGCCCTGAGCACGACCTGGACCCGCCGAGCGAGCGCGCGCTGTCGGCGATCGTGAAGGAGAAGCACGGCAACGAGTTCGCGTTCGTCACCGACTATCCGACCTCGGTGAGGCCCTTCTACCACATGCGATATCCCGACCGGCCCACCGTCACCAAGAGCTTCGACCTGCTCTGGCGTGGCATCGAGCTGACGACCGGCGCTCAGCGCGAGCACCGCTACGAGCAGCTGCTGGCGCAGGCCGAGGACAAGCGTGTGGACACCGGACCGATCCAGTACTACCTCGACTTCTTCCGCTTCGGCGCTCCGCCACACGGCGGCTTCGGGTTCGGGCTGACGAGACTGCTTATGCAGATGCTCGGCCAGGACAACGTGCGTGAGGTGACGTTCCTCTACCGCGGTCCCCATCGACTGGAGCCATAGAGCAGGCGCCGCCGGGAGGCGGCGGCGCCTCGATCGCGTCCGTGAGGGTCTCAGGCGGGGGACAGCGGGACTTGCGAATACCGCAGCGAGCCGGGCGTCGTCAGCGTTTCGCCGGTCTCCAGCAGCGTCTTCAGGCCCGAGAGGATCATTGGCCAGCCACCGTAGATCTCGCCGTGCGCGTCGGCGGGCAGCTGATCGTGGGTGACCGTCAGCCGGCAGGAATCGCCGACCGGTTCGATCTCCCAGGTGACCCTGGAGGTTCCCTGGCTCCTCACGTCCTCGCTCCACAGCGCCGTGAAGCTCTGGACGAGCCGAAGCGGGGGGTCGACCTCCAGATTCTCGCCCGTGGCGATGTCGCCTGCGCGCGGGGCCGACAGCCGATAGCCCGACCCGGGCGTCCAATCGGAGACCACCTGCACCCCGAAGTTGTACTGCCGTCTCATCTCCGGGTCGGTGATCGCCTCCCACAGACGCTCGGGCGTCGTGCGGATGTAAACCTCGAACACCTTCTCCTCTGGAGAGGCTGTCCAGGGCCGCTTGCCGCTGTTCTGTGCGCTCATCTCTGCTTCCTCCTCGATTGTCGTCTTCAGCCCGCTGAGCGCTGCCGCCCAGGGCTCGGCGTACTTGCTCACCCAGCGATCGTGGACGAGCCGGATCGGCACGGGGTTCAGGAAGTGCAGCTTCTCGCGGCCGCGTCGCTTTGTCGTCACGAGCCCGGCCTCCTCAAGCAGCTTCAGGTGCTTCATGACGCCGAAACGCGTCATCGGCAACCGCTGCTCGAGTGCGCTGAGCGTCTGCCCGTCCTCTTCAAACAGCCGGTCGAGCAGGCTCCGGCGAGTGGGGTCGGCAAGTGCCCTGAACACCGCATCCATGGCAACAGTATAGGTGACCTTACGGTCACCTGTCAAGCTCACAACCCGAAGATGTCGGCCAGCAGCTCGTAGGAGTGCCTGCGCGCCTCATGCTCGTAGGTGATGCTCACGACGATGACCTCATCGGCGCCGTATTTCCCGGCCACGTCCTCCAGCTCCGCGCGGACGGCGGCGGGCGCTCCGAGCACGGCGCGCCGCTCGGAGCGAGGCTGTCCCGGTGTGCGCTCCTCGCTCGCCAGGAACTCGAGTGCCTTCTCCGGTGCCGGCACCGCGATCGGTTCGCCGCGGCGCAGCAGCGTGAACGTCATCCGTCCGCTGGCGGCCAGCCGCCGTGCCTCCTCGTCGCTGTCGGCGCAGATCACCCATACCGCAACCGCCGTGCGCGGTTTCAGCCCGGCGAGTTCATGCTCGGCGAACCGTTCGCGATAAAGCGCGGTGATCTCGGCTCCGGCGGCATTGATGAAGTCCGCGAACGCATACGGCAGCCCGAGCTCCGCCGCCCACAGCGCGCTCTGCGGGGAGGAGCCCAGCAGCCACGGCTCGGGCCGCTCGGGGCGCCCGGGCAGCGTTTTCGCCAGGCGTGCGAAGGGATGGTCCACTTCGAGGCGGTCATCCAGATACCCCAGCAGCTCCACGAGCTGCTGGGGGAAGTCGTCCGGCGCCGCGGTGCGTCGATCGCGCTGCAGCGCAAAGCTGGTCAGCGGGTCGGTGCCCGCCGCGCGCCCGAGCGCGAGGTCGATGCGGCCGGGGAAAAGGCCGGCCAGCAGGCTGAAGGTCTCGGCGACCTTGAACGGGCTGTAGTGGGGGAGCATCACCCCGCCGCTGCCCACGCGGATGCTCTTGGTCGCGGCGGCGATCGGGCCGATCAGCGCCTCGGGGCTGGGTCCGGCGAGCATCGGCCCGCCGTGGTGCTCGGCGACCCAGTAGCGGTGATAGCCGAGCCGATCCGCCAGGCGCGCCAGGTCGATGGTGTTCTGCAGCGCCTGCGCCCCGGAGGATCCCTCGGAGATCGGGGACTGGTCGAGGACGGACAGGCGAAGTGGGGTATCCGTCATCGGGTCACGCGGAGCGGCGGACCGCTCCCGCGGCTCCCCGCAGTCCGACGCAGCCCACGCAGCCCACGCAGCCCACGCAGTTGACGCACCCGACGCAGGCCACGCATGCGACACAGCCGCTGTTCCCGAGCCCGGCGACTATCGCGGCGCTGCCGAGAACGCCGGCGCTCAAGACCACGCCGGCACTTCCCACGACGCCGGCGCTTGCCACGGTTCCTGCGCTGCCGACGACGCCGGCGCTTGCCACCGTTCCTGCGCTGCCGACCACCCCGGCCCCGAGAACCGTCCCGGCGCTGGCGATAACCCCCGCGCTGCTGATCGTCGCGCCGCTGGCGACGACGCCGGCGCTCGGCTCGCATGCGGGTTCGGCGCGCGCAGACATCGTCCGCAGAGATAGCACGTCGATTCCGTGCCCGCGCTCGCGATCAAGTCCCACAGGAGCGATCCACGACCAAAGGATCGAGCCCCGAGCGTCCCGTCCGCACCCCCATCTACCTTCCAAGCCATGCTCCTGAACGAGCTGACAGACGGCATGGAGATCGACCAGGTCCTTCTGGTCCGTGAGTCAGAGCGCCGCCAGCGACGCGATGGCGGCGACTACCTGCGCCTGCAGCTCGGCGACCGCACGGGTGCGGTCGCATGCATGGTGTGGGAGGAGCTGGCCGAGGTGGAAGAGCTGGCCCATGCCGGCGCTCCGGTGAGGGTGAGCGGTCGCTACACGGTGCATCCCCGCTTCGGGCCCCAGATCAACCTTCGCGATCTTCACACGGCCGTGCCCGGGAGCTTTGATCCCGCTGAGCTGCTGGACGGCCCCACGCGCGAGGTCTCCCAGATGGAAGGCGAGGTGCGCGAGCTGGTCGAGACGATCCAGCAGACACACCTGCGAATGCTCCTGGAGCGCGTCTTCGCCGAGGACTCGGAGCTGTGGGCCCGCTACCGGGTGGCCCCGGCGGCCAAGTATTATCACCAGGCCTACAGGCACGGTCTCCTCGAGCACAGCCTGGGAGTCGCCCAGGCCGTCAGCACGATCAGCGCCACCTTCCCGGGCATCGACCGGGATGTGGCCGTGACCGGCGCGCTGCTGCACGACATCGGCAAGCTCGAGGCCTACACGGACGATCCCCGGAACATCGACCTCACCGACGCCGGCAAGCTGCACGGGGAGATCGCCCTCGGTTACTACCGGATCCGCCGCATGATCGAGGACATCGAGGGCTTTCCGGCGGAGCTGGCGCAGGCGGTCGGCCACGTCATCCTGTCCCATCACGGCGCGCTCGAGCATGGCAGCCCGGTCCTGCCGTGCACCCGCGAGGCGACGCTCGTGCACATGATCGACAACCTGGGCGGCCGCCTGGGAAGCTTCGATCGCCTCGAGAAGGAGCTTGCTCCCGGCCGGCGCTGGTCGGGATTCGACCGCGCGATCGGCGGGGGAGCGTTCTTCGCCGAGCGCGGCGCTGAGGAGCAAACCGCCGAGCAGTCGTTGCCCGCGCGCGAAGCCGCCTGAACGGATTCCACCGGAGCGATTATGTTTGGCTGATGGCAGCCGAGCCGCAGCCACCGGCCGCCGCCCGCATTCCGGGCGGTGAGCGACCGCATCGAGTCCGCTGGCTGAGGCTCGCGTTGCCGTTGATCCTGCTGCTCGGGATCGTGGGCGGCCTGAGCTACGGGCTATCGAGCGGCTCGAACAAGCCGGCGCTCCCCGCCGGCGCGCAGCAGTCGGCCGCTGGCAAGGGGTTCTTCGGAACCCTCGCGCTTCCGGCCAAGCCGGCGCCGCCGATCCATCTGCGCAACTACCTGGGGCAGCCGGTCACCCTGTCTCGGTATCGCGGCAGGGCCGTGCTTGTCACGTTCCTCTACACGAGCTGCCCCGACGTGTGCCCGCTGATCGCCTCGAACCTGCGGGTGGCTCTCAACCTCATGGGCGCGCGGGCCTCGAAGGTGCAGGTCATCGCCGTATCGGTCGATCCGCGGGGCGACACGCCCGCCGCCGTAGCGCGCTTCCTGCACGCTCACGAGATGGCGGGAAGGATGCAGTACCTGATTGGCTCGGCCGGCGAACTGGCACGGACGTGGGCGGCGTGGGACGTGGGCGCCAAGCCCGAAGTCGGTCAGCCACAGCTCGTGGCGCACTCGGCGCTCGTCTATGGGATCAGCGCCAGCGGCAGGTTGACGACCATCTACCCGGACACCTTCGAACCGAGCGAGATCGCCCACGACGTGCCCAAGCTCGCCGCGCTTTAGCGGCCCGCCGGCTCGGCGCGGTTCCGGGAGCTCTCCAACCTCAGCGTTCGCCCATCCCCCCGCGCCACAGCAGCACGTACCAGACGGCAACCACGATCAGAACGCCCAGGGGAATGACGAGGCTGAGGATCGACCCGGTGAGAAAGTGAGCGGCGATCGGAACGACGATCTTTGGCATGAAGCCTCCTAGTGCCCGCTCGCCATTCGTGGAGCCCGGGTGGCGCCGGGCTCCGGCGGCATGAGCCAGCGGTGGACATAGACGAACACGATGATCAGAAACGTGACCGAACCGGGCACCCACATTATGCCCGCAGCGAGCTGCTGATCGGCCATGGCGGAGATGCCACCGGGACGGCTCGCCTGGTGCGCATAGAAGCTGTAGAGCGGATGGGGAGCGAGCGCGAGCACGACCGCCAGGATCCAGCTGACGATCATCCCCCCGATTGCGTAGACCACGCGCTGCGCGGCCACCAGGCGCGTGTGCAGCGGCGGCGAGGGAATCACCTGCTTCCAGAACATGAGCGCCGTGCAGAAGAACAGGGTGTGCTCGAGTGCGTGCAGTGTGCCGGAGCGCAGCGTCGCGTCGAACAGGACCGGCACGTGCCACACCAACAGCACCACCGAGAACGCCACAAAGCTGGGCACCGGGCTGCCGAGGGCACGGCTCACCCGTCGCAGCGGGTCCGTGCGCCTGCCCTGGCTCAAGCCGCGAGCGAGCCACCTGCGCGCGTCCAGCGGCAGGCAGCGCCAGAGGCGGATCCACGGGCGCGCCACGACGAACAGAGGTGCAGCGACGACGAGCAGCAGCACGTGCTGGATCATGTGCACCCAGAAGAGCTGAGCGCTCAGTCGCTCGATCGGTGAGGCCAGGGCGATCGCGAGCACCGCCAGTGCTGCGTAGAAGCAGGCGCTTCGCCAGTGCTGTGCCACCCGCTTGCGCTGCGGCGTGACGGTGCGCCGGTCGCCCACCCAGTAGAAGACGGCGAGATCGATGACGAGGACGAGGGGAGGGTCAAACGACCAATCCCAGAAGCCCGGAGCCGCCGCCGCCGTTGCGAGCACTAGAGGAGGTACAGGACGACGTAGCTTACGACCCCGATCCCGGCCAGGAAGGCCCAGTAGAAGACGGCGGCGTCCAGGGCGGGCGCGATCAGGCGATCCGGATCCTGGATGTCCCCCTCACTGCTCGCCGGTGCGCTGCGCGCGCGGAGCTCGGTCGCGACCTGCGTCTCAAGCCAGTACATGGTGAACAGGATGGCGATCAGGTAGAACGCCGTCCACGCGCAGAACACGCTGGCGAAGGCGCCGTTGGTGGGTCCGAAGTGCTGACGGGTGTACTCGATGCACTGCAGCGCGATCGCGATCAACCCGAGCACGATCCCGCCGGTAGCCGCTGTGACCCAGCTTCGCGAGCGGCTCTTCATCTGGCGCCCCGCCACGATCGTCAGCCCCGCGCTGAGCACGACGCAGGCGATGAACGCCGCACCCAGCCCCTGACTCGGATTGACGTGCGCGGGGTGCCACATGTGGTCCTCGTTGATCGAGCGCAGATAGAAATACGCGAACACGAACGCCAGGAAGAAGAACGTCGTTGCGCCGCACAGCAACCGCGACGCCACCGACAGCGCTCTGGCGCCGACCTCGGGCGGCTCGGGCGGAATCTCCGCGCCCGCCGGCACGGCCGGGATCATCATCCCCAGTGGCAGCTTTCCGCTCTCCGAGGCCATCACGCTCCCGCCGTCGCCGGTTGGCCGCCCCCGGGTAGCGGATGCGGCGTGCCGTTGTCGTAGGGGTCGGAGTCAAAGACGGGGATCTGCTCAAAGTTGTGGACCGGTATCGGGGTGGGCACCTGCCACTCGATCGACTTCGAACGCCACGGGTTGGACTCGGCCGGCGCTCGCACGAAGATCAGCGAGTAGACGACGTTGAACAGGAAGATGAGCATCGAGAACCCGAGCACGAAGGCCGAGATCGACACCCAGACGTTCAGGCCCTGCAGGCTCGGTTCATAGGTGCTCACCCGCCTCGGCATCCCCTTCAGGCCGAGCACGAACAGCGGCAGGAAGGTCGAGTTGAAGAAGATGAACATCAGCCAGAAATGCCACTTGGCCAGCATCTCGTTGAAGCGCAGGCCGGTCATCTTCGGCACCCAGTAGTAGATCGCTGCGAAGAAGCTGAAGATCAGCCCGCCCATGATCGTGTAGTGGAAGTGCGCCATCACGAAGAAGCTCCCGTGCAGGCCCGTGTCGGTCGGGACGTCTGAGAGCACCACGCCCGAGAGCCCGCCGATCAGGAAGTTGAACGTCCACGCCAGGCAGAACAGCATTGGCACGCTGAACGAAATTCGCGCCTTCCACAGCGTCCCCATCACGCACAGGAAGATGAATCCCGTGGGTATCGAGATGATCTCGGTGGACAGCATGTAGAAGGGCCGCAGATCGGCGTTTATGCCGCTGACGAACAGGTGGTGCTGCCACACGAAGAAACTCAGCAGGGTGACGCCCAACATGCCCGAGACGGCGAGGCGGTAGCCCCACAGGGGCTTGCGCGTGAACACGGGCAGCAGCTCGAGCACGATCCCGAATCCCGGGAGCGCGAGCACGTAGACCTCCGGATGCCCGAAGAACCAGAACAGGTTCTCGAACAGGTAGGAGCTGCCGCCGCCGCCCGTCACGAAGAACGAGGTGTTGATCGTGCGGTCGAGCGCCGCCATCAGCAGCGTGGCGATCAGTGTGGGCGCGGCCAGAACCATCAGCACCGCCGTGGCGAACACCGACCACACGAAGATCGGCAGCCGAGACCAGGTCAGTCCGGGGGCGCGCAGGGTGACGATCGTGGCGATCATGTTCAGCCCCAGCAGGGCCATCGAGATCCCGACCAGGGCGAAGAAGCAGATGTAGGAGTCCATGCCCATCACCGCCTGGTCGTTGAGTGGCTCATAGCCGGTCCATCCCGTGGGGAAGCCGCCGAAGAAGATGGTCGAGACGAGGATGAACCCGGCAGCCATCAGCAGCCAGAAGGTGAGAGCCTCGATCCGGGGGAAGGCCATCCGCCGAGCGCCGATCATGATCGGCACGAAGTAGTTGGCGAACGGGCCGAGTATGCCCGAGGTCATCATCCCCATCATCATCGTGCCGTGCATGCCCACCAGCGACAGGTACTGATTGGGTCCCACGAAGGTGGGGACCGGGTGCAGCAACTCGGTGCGGATCAGCATCGCGTTGAGGCCGCCCACGAAGAAGAAGACGCCGATGCCCACGAGGTACTGGAGCCCTACGACCTTGTGGTCGGTGCACAGGCCGAAGTAGCGCCCGATCCCCTCGCTCTCCTTCTCGCGCAGCGACGCCGGTCGCCCGAGCAGGCGCGAGAAGGGGTAGTTGGCGAAGCCCAGCCCGATCAGGAAGCCGATGACTCCGAAGACGTAGCCGAGCAGCAGCGCGACGTCGTTCTCGTCGGTCGCTTTCTGGTATTCGAAGCTTTTGCCGCCGTTGACCTGATGGCCGATGAACCAGCCGAGGTAGTAGCCCGCGACGCCGAGGATGACGGCGGTCAGCAGGTTGAAGCCGAACACCCGCCGCCACATTGGCCGCTGGACGGGCTGGGGGATAGATGAGGCTCCGCTGATCGCGCTCATTCTGGTTCCGCTCGCTTGGTCGGTTCCGGTAGGTAGGTGGTGCTGTACTTCGGCAGGACCTTGGTCGTCGCCGCGAACTTCGTCTGCTGTTCATGGATCCATGTGGTGAACGCCGCAGGTGTGACCACGTGGCCTTTGTCGTACATGTAGCCGTGCCAGATCCCGCATAGCTCGGCGCAGCGAACGTTGAAGGTCTCGAGCTTGGTGGGCTTGACGAACACGACGTTGTCAACGCCGGGGTTGGCGTCGGCCTTGACGCCCAGCTGGTAGGCCCAGAAGTCGTGGATGACGTCGATCGAGGTGACGTGCAGTTCGATCCACTCGTTGTTGGGCAGGTACAGGTGCGGCGTCTCGACTCCGCCGTAGGTCGGATAGCGGTAGGTGAACAGCCACTGCTGGGCGATCACCTGCACCGGGAGCTTTTTGCCCTTCGGCACCGTCAGCGGGTTCGGGCCGCTGCCGGAGCCGGCGCCATAGTCGGCCTCCAGCTTCGCCGTCCCGAAGACCGCCACGCCGAGGACCATCACCGAGGTGACGATGATCCAGGTCGTCTGCACGCGCGCGTGCCCGCGCAGGGCCGGGCCTTCCAGCGCCGCGCCCTTCGGCTGGCGGAAGAAGATCACCGAGTACAGCAGGTAGAGCATGACCAGCGTCAGCACGGGCGTGGCGATCGCTGCCAGGACGGTGTCGTCGCTGCCCTGCCCCTTCGATTGGAGGCTGCCGTTGCCCGGGCCGAGCAGTGGGCCGATCACGAAGATCACGAGCGGCAACGCGATCACCGTGGCGACCACCCAGATGACCGTGAAACGGACCGCGTGGTTCGGTTCAGGCGCCCCCTCGCGGGACTCCGCCTCCGGGCTAGACGACATTCAGGAACCCGTCCATGTAACCCAGCGTCTGCATTGGACCGCCGAGGCCGTTGAGGAACCCGGCGGCGCACGGGACGAAGCACTGCCAGCGATAGCGGCCCTTCTTGCCCGAGTAGAAGCTGAACGTGACAGTGCGGTGGGCGGCGCCTTCACAGGGAGCGAATTCGCAGGCGTTCTTGGTTTCTTCCGGCACGCCGGGAAGCGGGATGAACAGCCCCAGCTGGGGCACTACGAAGGTGTGCGAGGTTTCTTCGGGGTTGATCGAGTCGACGGTCTTCCCGTCCACGGTCATGGTGCCGCCGACGGTGCCCTGGACCTGCGACAGGAAGGGGTTGCGCAGACCGGTGGGCGAGTCGTACTGGTAGATCGTGACGTGGACGATCGAGTTGGCCGGCACCGTGTAGACGGTGCTGTGGATCCACTTGCCGTTCTTTCGGACCAGGTAGGAAACCCAGTTGGGATGAGTCGGGCTGTACTTGGGGCCGATCGAGGCGACCGTCTCGAGCGTGAGCTGGTCGCCTCCGCTCGAGGGAGGCGCAGTCACGGCAGCAACCGTGGGCGGCTGGCTCGTGGCCCAGTCGGCGACGTAGAGGCCGATCAGCACCCCCAAGAGCACCACGGCAAAGCCCACTCCCAGCAGCTTCTTGGCAAACACGCTCACTTCGGCCGGTCCCCTATCTCTTCGACCCGTGTGCTCGTCCGTGCGGTTCTTCCATGTGCTCCCCGCTGCTCACTACCCTGCTGGCGCCGAGTCTACGCGCAAGCGCCGGAACGGGTACATGAGAGTTCTCTTAGAAACGGCGGGCCCCGAGTCCTGCGGCGTGAGCGCGACCAACCTAGCCATTCCGGACCGGCGAGCGCGAGCGCGGTGGCCCGCACGCCTCTGCACGACGCCTCCTGCCCTGGAAGCTTCCGCCGCCTCCGTGAGTGAGCCCCCGCGCGCCCTGAAAGTCCGCAAATAGCGGCTGCTCAAACGCCTCGCGCCACAACCGCCTCCCCGTCGGGTTCTATGGTTGGGACCGATGGCAAAGGACACCGAGAAGCTGATCCGCCAGCTGTCGCTGATCTCATACCTGATGGCCGAGCGCCGGCCCGTCACGGCTCTTGAGATCCGCCGCGACGTGGAGGGCTACAGCGGGATGAACGAGGACGCGTTTGCGCGGCGCTTCTACGCCGATCGCTCCGAGCTCGAATCGCTGCGCATCCAGCTGACCGTCGAGCGTCCCGCCGACGGGGCCGCCGAGCAGGAGAACTACTCGCTGCGCCCGGAGAACTTCCATCTGCCCGCAATTGCGTTCACCGACAAGGAGCTCGCAGCGCTGCAGACGGCGTTGAGCCTGCTCGATGGCGAATTCGCATACGCCGAGCCGCTGCGGCTCGCTCTGCAGCAGATCACCTGGGGGCGCCCGAGCCCGCTGCGGGCTCCCGAGCAGCGCTCGGTGGCGCTCGGCATCACGGCTTCGGCCGGCGGCCACGATCTGTCTGCCCGGCTGGCCAAGGTCGAGACGGCGATCTTCCGCAACAAGACGATCCTGTTCGACTACTACACGATGGAGCGCGACGAGGTCGGCCCTCGCCGCGTCGACCCCTATCACCTGTTGTTCCAGGGCGGCCAGTTCTATCTGCTCGGCCATTCCCACGAGCGCAAGGCCATCCGCGTGTTCCGCCTCTCGCGCATCCGCGGCAAGGTCTCCTACGCGACCAAGGCAGAGCACGACTTCCGCCGCCCGGCGGACTTCGATCCGCGCTCCCACGCCAACCGCGCCGACTGGCAGCTCGGCGAGGAGGAGGGGGTGGCGGAGATTCTCATCTCCGAGCGGATCGCCTGGCAGGTCGAGCGCCACTTCGGCCGCTACGGGGAGATCCGCACCAACGTCGACGCAGGCGAGGCCGATGAGGGAAGCCGACTCTTCCTGACCCCCTATTCGAGCTCCCGCGGCATCATCTCCTGGATGCTCGGCCTGGGCAGCCATGCTCGCCTGCAGGGGCCCGAGGAGTTGATCCGCGAGTACGAGCAGCGGCTCGAGCTCCTCGAGGAGCGCCACGGCGAGGCGCTTCCGGGCGCTGAGGCGAAGGTCACCGTCGCCGACAGCGCCGGGGCACGCTCCTCCTCGCCCGCTCGCGGGCGTGCCGCTGCCCGCCGGTCCGCCTCGGCGGACGCCGACGGCGAGGAGGCCTCCGCGGGCCGCAGCGAGACCGCGATCCGGCCCGAGCGCTTCGCCCGTCTGGTCACCCTTGCGAGCATCCTCATCCAGGCCGGCCGCGCGGGGGAGCGCGTGGTGATCGAGGAGGTCTGCGAGCGGCTGCAGCTCAGCGAGGAGGAGCTGCGCGAGGACGTGAACGTCCTGAACGTCGTCAACTTCGGTGGCGGCTCCTACGTGCTGTATGCCGAGATCAACGAGCAGGACGGCGAGATCGAGGTCGACCCCGAGCCCTACAGCGACAACTTCGACCGGCCGGCCCGGCTGCTGCCGGTCGAGGCGAAGGCGCTGGTGGCCGCGATCGACCTGATCGGCGAGCACATCCCCGAGGGGTCGCTCACCTCCGCGCGCGAGAAGATCGTCGCGGCGCTGGGCGAGGACCCGATGGAGCAGGGCCTGCAGGTGGCGCGCGCCGGCGGCGACGACTCCGGCGTCGCCCGTCTCGTCTCCGACGCGATCGTCGAGCGCAAGATCGTGGAGCTCGAGTACTACAAGGAGAACGAGGACGAGCTGTCGCTGCGCAGAGTGGAGCCGTACGCGCTTACCAACGGCCGCGAGGGATGGTACGTCGCCTCGTTCGACCCCGAGCGCGATGGTATGCGCCACTTTCGCCTGGATCGGATCAAGCGCGCGACGGTCACCAAAAAGACGTTCGAGCCCCGACCGGAGGTCGACCCAGCGGCCGAGGTCGACGGCTGGCTGCGCACCGGCGAGGTGCAGGCGTCGCGGAGCGCGCGCGTATGGGTATCCCCCGAGCGCGCCCGCTGGGCTCGCGAGGCCCGCCGGATGGTTGAGGAGCGAAGCGACGGCGCCGTCGTCGTCGAGCTGAGCTTCGCGGGCGTCGACTGGCTGGTGCGCGAGATCCTCAGAGAAGCCGGCGACGCGGCGGTGCTGGAGCCGAAGGACGCTCGCGAGGCCGTCCGCGCCGCGGTCGCGCGCCTGCGCGAGGCGCATGCCACGCCGGCCGGAGTGTAGGCCGCCCGCCGGCCCCCGCCGATGAGCCGCCGCGAGCAGATCAAGATGTCGGCCGAGGAGGTTGCCTCCTTCCTCGCCGGCGAGCGGACCGTCACCTGCGCAACCGTCGGTCCGCGCGGCTGGCCGCATCTGATGCCCCTGTGGTACGTGCTGCGTGACCCTTCCGATGGCGGCCCCTCGCCGCGCGTGTGGGCCTGGACGTATGCGGTCTCCCAGAAGGTCCGCAACCTCGAGCGGGACCCGCGCGCCACGCTGCAGGTCGAGGCGGGTGAGGCCTACGAGGATCTGCGCGGGGCCATGCTCGAGTGCGACGTCGTCATCCACCGAGATCTCGACACCGTGGCGCCGCTGGGTGCCGCGATCATTCTGCGCAATTCGGTGCCGCGCGGCTCAGAGCCGCCGCAGGAACTGCCGAGCGGGGCGGGCGATGCCATGAAGGCCCAGGCGGCCAAGCGGGTCGGCCTCGAGTTCATCGAGCGCCGGCGGGCAACCTGGGATCACGGCAAGCTCGGCGGCGTCTACTGATGTACGCCGGCGCGCCCGCCGGCATACCCGGCCACGGTAGGCTGCCCCCGCAGTGGAGCCGCTGAAGGGACTGATCCTCTCCGGGGGCAAGGGCACGCGCCTGCGCCCGATCACCCATACGAGCGCCAAGCAGCTCGTGCCGGTGGCCAACAAGCCCGTCCTGTTCTACGGGATAGAGGCGATGGCCGAGGCCGGGATCGAGGAGGTCGGGATCGTCATCGCCCCGGAGACCGGACGGGAGATCGAAGAGGCGGCCGGCGACGGCTCGCTCTTCGGGGTTCGCATCACCTACATCCTCCAGCAGGAGCCGCTCGGGCTCGCCCACGCGGTGCTCACGGCCGAGCCCTATCTGGGGGCGAGCCCGTTTGTGATGTACCTGGGCGACAATCTGCTCCAGGGCGGGATCTCCGAGCTGGTGACGGCCTTTCGCGAGCACTCGCCGGACGCGTTGATTCTGCTGACACCCGTCCCGGACCCGGAGAACTACGGCGTCGCGGAGCTCGCTTCGACCGCTTCCGGCACGTTGGGCCGCGTCGTGCGCCTGGCCGAGAAGCCCGTCGCGCCCGTCACCGACCTGGCGCTGGTCGGCGTGTACATGTTCACCTCCCAGATCCACGCCGCGGCGCGCGCGATCTCGCCCTCGCCGCGCGGGGAGCTCGAGATAACCGACGCGATCCAGTACCTGCTCGACGGCGGCATGCACGTGGAGCCCCACATCGTGCGCGGCTGGTGGAAGGACACCGGGCGCCTGGAGGACATGCTGGAGGCCAACCGTCTCGTCCTCGACAACCTGCCCGGGCGGATCGACGGCGAGCTGATCGACTCGCGCGTCGACGGCCGTGTGGTGATCGAGTCCGGCGCCCGACTCGAGCGCACGATCGTGCGCGGTCCCGCCATCGTCGGCGCGGACGCTCGGCTGTCGGACTGCTACATCGGTCCCTACACCGCGATCGGCGAGCGCTGCGAGATCACGGGCTCGGAGGTCGAGCATTCGATCCTGCTGGCGGGCTGCACGGTGTCCGACCTCGACGGGCGCATGGAGTCATCGCTGCTCGGGCGCAACGTCGCCGTGCGCCGGGGCGATCGCCAGCCGCGTGCGTACCGCTTCATGGTCGGCGACAACTCCGATATCTCGATCCTGTGAGGCCATGAGGCTGCTTGTGACGGGCGCCCAGGGCATGCTGGGCCGCGATGTCGTGCGGGCGGGCGAGCGTGCCGGGCATCAGCTCGTGGGGCTCGGACGGGACGAGCTCGACGTCGTCGACGGCGCGGCCGTCGCGGCCGCCCTCGAGCGCATCGGTCCCGACGCGGCCATCAACTGCGCTGCCTGGACCGATGTCGACGGAGCCGAGAGCAACCGCGAGCAGGCGCACGCAACCAACGCGGACGGGGCCGGCAACCTCGCGCGCGCTGCGGCGGCCATCGGCGCCCCGCTCGTGCACCTCTCAAGCGACTATGTCTTCAGCGGAGACGCGCCCCTCGACGACGCCGGCGGTCCGCGCCCCTACCGCGAGTCCGATCCCACGGGCCCCCGCTCGGTCTATGGCGCGACCAAGCTCGCGGGAGAGCAGCGGGTGCTCGCCGCCTCGGCCCGCCACGCGGTCGTGCGCAGCTCCTGGCTGTTCGGCCTGCACGGGCGCAACTTCGTCGCCACCATGCTCCGCCTTGCGAGCGACGGCGAGGGCAGTGAGCCCGGCCAGGCCGAGTCCGCCACGGCGGTCGTGCGGGTCGTGACCGACCAGGTCGGCTGTCCCACCTGGACCGGTCACCTGGCCCCCGCGCTGCTGGGTCTGCTCGAGCGGGAGGTGTCGGGGCTCGTGCACCTCGCCGGAACCGGCGAGGTGTCCTGGAACGGCTTCGCCCGCGAGATCTTCCGCCAGGCCGAGGTCCGCTGCAGTGTCGAGGCGGCCAGCAGCGAACAGATGGCTCGCCCGGCCGAGCGCCCGGCGTGGTCGGCCCTCGAGTCAGAGCGCGGAGATGTGCTGGCGATGCCGGACTGGCGCGACGGGCTGGCGGGATACCTGGCTGCGCGGGCTGGGATGATGCGTTCATGAGACTGCTCGTGTGCGGCGGCGCCGGGTTCATCGGCTCGACCTTCGCGCGCCAGCGCCTGCTCGAGCACGGCGATCAGGTCACGGTCCTTGACAAGCTCACCTACGCCGGTCGGGAGGAGAACTTCCACGACTTCGCCGAGCACGCCTCCTTTCGCTTCGTGCGGGGCGCCATCGAGGACCCCGCGGCGGTCTCTGCTGCGATCGAGGCCGGCTCACCGCAGGCGATCGTCAACTTCGCCGCCGAGACGCACGTTGATCGCTCGATCGCCGAGCCCGACGCGTTCGTATCCACGCATGCGCTCGGCACCTACGTGCTGCTGGAGGCGGCTCGCGCGCACGAGCTGCGCTATCTGCAGGTCTCGACCGACGAGGTGTACGGCTCGATCGAGGAGGGCACCTTCACCGAGGACTCGCCCCTGCGCCCGTCCTCGCCCTACTCGGCAACCAAGACCGGAGCGGACCTGCTCGTGCAGAGCTATTTCCACACCTACGGGCTGTCCACCCTCATCTGCCGCGGCTCGAACAACTACGGCCCCTACCAGTATCCGGAGAAGCTCATCCCGCTGATGATCCTCAACGCCCTGCACGGAGACAGGCTGCCGGTCTACGGCGACGGCATGCAGGTGCGCAACTGGATCCACAGCACCGATTTCGCCGCCGCGATCGGCCACGTGCTCGAGCACGGTGTGGCGGGCACGGTGTACAACGCCGGCGGCCCTGACGAGCAGGCCAACATCGCTGTTGTCAAGCGTATCGTCGAGCTCACCGGCGCCGGCGAATCGTGTATCGAGCACGTCTCAGATCGCCCCGGGCACGACCGCCGATACTCGCTCTCCTCGGCAAAGGTCCGCGCGCTCGGATGGGCCCCCCGCGTGGAATTCAGCGAGGGACTCGAGCGGACCGTTGCCTGGTACCGGGAGAACGCCTGGTGGTGGGAACCGATCCGCTCAGGCGACTACCGCGACTATTACGAACGCCAGTACGGACGCTCGCTCGGCTGATCGGGCCTCCGTCTCAGGGGCCGCGCCTGGCCGGTCACGAGACGCTCGAGATCTTCCACTTGCCGGATTCCTTGACGAGCGAGACGGTGCTCAGGGTGGTCTTGCCTGAGCGTACGTTCTTCACACTCGCCGACGCCGTGGGAGGAGCGGCGGAGGCGTTCACCTTTACCGACTCCACGGTCACTTCGAAGGTGTCGATCTCGCCCAGCTGCTTGTTCATCGCTTCCTTGCATCCTCCTTTGACGAGTTCCAGGCGCGCAACCACGGCTTTCGCCAGGTCGTTCGTGCAGATCTTCTGTTCGTCTCGAGCGGTCGCTTCGGTCTGAAGGTTCGAGATCGTCTGGGCGACCGCGCGCTGTTCTCCTTTGAATCCGCCGACCGAGCTCGTATTGCCGCAGGCCGCGAAACCGGACGCGAGCAGCGGGGCACAGAGCAGAGCAAGACGGCGATTGACGGGAAGGGTCATGCGACGGTGAGAGGCTACGGCACCCGCGAGCGGCATGTGTCGCGGAGCGCTCTCGCGCGCCGCGGCGGCCGCCGGGCTCAGTGGCGCTCGTCGTCGCGCCGGTAGCCCAGACGCGCGGAGATGCCATTGGCCGCGGACACCAGGTGCGGGCGCAGGCCCTCGATCATCTCCTCCAGCGAGATCCTCGAGCTGGGCGCCAGCATGCCGACCGCCGCCACGACCTCCCCGTTCTCGTCACGCACGCCCGCAGAGATCGAGCACAGACCGGGGGACAGCTCGTCGACGCTGGCTGCGAAGCCGCTGGCCCGCACCTCCTCGAGCTCCTCCCGCAGCGCCTTCTTGCTGGTGATGGTTTTCGGGCCGCGCTTGGTCAGCTTCATCGATGCGATCAGGTTGCGCTGCTCGGCATCTGGCAGGCTCGCGAGCAGAAGCTTTCCCATCGAGGTGCAGTAAGCGGGCAGGCGCGAGCCGGCACGTGTGCCGGGATCCTTGTCCCGCGCGCGGAAGCTGCGCACGCGGTTGATGAACACGATGTCCGGACCGTCGAGCACCGCGAGGCCCGCCGTGTAGGAAGTCTGCTGGCGCAGTTCCTCCAGATAGCCGTTGGCGTGCTCATGCAGCCCGGTGGAGTTGAGCGCCGACATCCCGAGGTCGGTCACGCGCAGGCCGAGCCGGTACTTGCGCGATGCGCCCTGCTCGAGGTAGCCCAACGCGACGAGTGTGATCACGTAGCGGTGCGTCGTCGAGCGGCTCATGCCGAGATGGTCGGCGATGTCGGCGATGCCGAGCACCGGGCGCGCCGCTGTGAAGCAGCCGAGGATCGCCAGTCCACGCTCCAGCGATTGCGAGAAGCGCGGATCGCGCAGGCTCGGAATCGACCAGGCGGGCTGCTGCGAGTTCTTCGAAGCATCTGTTCTAGGCATGTGCTCTCGTTCCGTTCCTGTCCTTAGGACTGCTTCGGGAAATGGGATTGCCCGGTCCGTTGGAGCGTCTGCCCGAGTACCCGCCGGGCGCAATCATAAACAATCAGCGTGCCCGCTGGCAGTCGGGTGCGTTCACGCCTTTTCGGCGATTTCGCGGTCCCCTCGGAGCGCCTGTCGAGTGACTCCGGCGGTCTGCGCGGAGAAGTGCTTGCTGAGCATGGTCTGCTGACCCTGATAGTTGGATCCCACATCCTCGCCGTAGAGCATGTCCGGGTCCTCGGTCATGCGCTCGAACGCGAGCTTGCACACCGGCTGGCGGTGCTCGACCATGAAGGCCACGTCACGGGCTCGCACCTCGAGCGCCGCCCGGCTGCCGAAGGTCTTCGGCTTGGTGGAGTAGCCGAACCCGGGATCGAAGAACCCGGCGTAGTGAGTACGGAGCTCTCCGGCGGTCGGATCGTAGGCGAGCATCTCGGCCGCGTAGGAGGGTGGAATGCTCACCCCCTCCGCTGAAAGCAACAGGTAGAAGATCTCGGGCTCGAGCACGATGCGCCCGCCCGTCTCAGGGTGCACGGGCTCCCAGTAGTCCTCCCATCGCAGCGTGCCCACCTGTGCCAGGTCGATCGGCAGGCTGTTCTTCTTGGCGCGATAGCCCACGATCGACTCGGCCGAGCCGGACACATCGAGGCTGAGGAACAGCCCCTCATCGAGCGACAGTGCGGACGCGCCGACGGGGCGGGAGTCGAGGTACACGAGGGGCGACTGCCGGTGCAGCGCCTCCACCTCTTCGTCGCTGAGATGGGCGTTCTCGGCTATCAGCCGCACCTGGTTCAGCGCGAGGCCGGTCTTCACGCGGATCGCAAACGTCAGCGGAACGATCTCCAGGTACAACCGCCCCTGATATCCGCCGGCGATCTCATCGAAGCGGTGGCTGCGGTCGGTGAGCACCCGCGTGAACACGTCCAGCCGCCCCGTCGAACTCTTGGGATTGGCCTTCGCGCGGATGTCCGCGGGCAGGTGCAGCTCCTCGACCAGCGGAACCAGATAGGGACGGTCGCGCTCGAGCGTCGCCCCGTCGCGCAGATCGATCTGCTCGAACGCCACGCCCTCGACCTTCTCCTCGACGGTCGAGCTGCTGTCGGGCAGGAAGCTGCAGCGCAGCGCCCACGCATGGTCACCGAGTCGCAGATCGATGCTCGCGGGCTGGACGGCCTGCGGAAGGATCCGCTTCTCTCCCGCGGTGATCCATTCACGGGCAACCGCCTCGCGCAACTGCTGTGACGGCAACACACCCTGGCTCATGGACGGCTGAGTCTATGCGGCACGCTCGCCGAACCCGGGTCGCGCGCTAGCCTCAGGCCCGTGCCTCTTCAGAGCTTCAGCCCCCCGGTCCGCCGGTGGTTCGAGCAGGCCTTCGCAGGCCCGACGCCGGCCCAGGCGAAGGCATGGCCCGCGATCGCCCGCGGAGAGCACGTGCTCGTCTCCGCGCCCACCGGGTCGGGTAAGACGCTGGCGGCCTTCCTGTGGGCCCTCGACCGGCTCAGCGCCGGTCCGCCCGCGCCCTCCCCGGCGGCCACGCGCGTCGTGTACGTCAGCCCGTTGAAGGCCCTGGCCTACGACATCGAGCGCAATCTGCGCGCTCCCCTGCGGGGAATCGGCGCAACGGGGGTGAGCGTGGGGATCCGCACGGGAGATACCCCCCAGCGGGAGCGTGCGGCCATGGCCCGCAACCCACCGGACATCCTCATCACCACACCCGAGTCGCTCTATCTGATCCTCACCTCCCAGGCGCGCACGATGTTGAGCGGCGTCGAGGCCGTGATCGTGGATGAGATCCACGCCGTCGCCCACTCAAAGCGCGGGTCGCACCTGGCGTTGACGCTCGAGCGCCTGGAGGCCCAGGTGCGCGCGGCCCGCCCGCGCGACCTCGGTGCCCGCGCGCCTGTTCAGCGCATCGGTCTGAGCGCCACCCAGAGTCCGCTCGAGGAGATCGGCCGCTACCTGGTCGGTCCCCACCGCACCCTCACCATCATCGACGCCGGCGTTCGCAAGAAGCTCGACCTGCGCATCGAGGTGCCGGTGGAGTCGATGACCGAACCCGCCGGCCCAATAGACCCCGAGCGGGACCCGCTCGAGCCGGTTGCGGGAGGCGAGTCGACTCGTTCCTCGATCTGGCCCGCGATCTACCCCGAGATCCTGGAGCTCGTGGAGGCCCACTCCTCCACGATCGTGTTCGTCAACAACCGCCGCTCGGCCGAGCGGGTGGCGCTGCGGCTGAACGAGCTCGCCGATAAGCAGGTGGCGCGCGCGCACCACGGGTCGCTCGCGCGCGAGGAGCGATCCAGGGTGGAGGAGCTCTTGAAGGCGGGCGAGCTCCCGTGTCTCGTCGCCACCAGCTCGCTCGAGCTGGGCATCGACATGGGCGCCGTCGACCTCGTCCTTCAGATTGAGTCGCCCAAGTCGGTCGCTCGCGGGCTGCAGCGCATCGGGCGCGCCGGCCACGGCGTGGACGAGGTGAGCCGCGGGCGGATCTTTCCCAAGTTCCGCGGCGATCTGCTCGAGTGCGCGGTCGTCTGCCGGCGCATGCACGAAGGGCTGATCGAGTCCACCGTCGTCCCCCGCAACGCGCTTGACGTGCTCGCTCAGCAGATCGTCGCGATCGCCGTGGCGGCCGAGCCGGCGAAAGCCGGCACCTCAACTGCTGTGGGCGCTGGTGAAAAGGAGCGCGAGCTCCCCGGCGGCGGTGTCCCGGTGGATGAGCTGCACGCGCTCGTGACCAGCACCTACTCCTACGCCGAGCTGTCCCGCGAGCTGCTCGAGAACGTGCTCGACATGCTCGACGGGCGCTACCCGTCGAAGGAGTTCGGCGAGCTGCGCGCGCGCATCGTGTGGGATCGGGTCGAGGGCACGATTCGCGCGCGCTCGGGATCGCGCCAGCTGGCGGTGGCGAACGCCGGGACGATTCCCGACCGGGGGCTGTATGCGGTCACGTTGCCGGACGGGCGCCGCGTGGGCGAGCTGGACGAGGAGATGGTCTATGAGGCAAGGCCCGGGCAGGCCTTCCTGCTGGGGGCTTCCACCTGGCGGATCGAGGAGATCGGCCGCGACCGCGTGATCGTCACCCCGGCGCCCGGCGCGCCCGGCGCCGTGCCGTTCTGGAAGGGCGACTCGGTCGGCCGGGGCAAGGAGCTCGGAGAGGCCGTCGGCGCGTTCGCACGCTGGGCTGTGGACCAGGACGCAGACACGCTCGAGCGCGACTACGACCTCGACGAGCGCGCGGCGCGCAACCTGCTCGCCTACCTGCACGAGCAGCAGGCGGCCACCCGCGTGCTGCCGAGTGACCGCACGCTCGTTCTCGAGCGCTTTCGCGACGAGATCGGCGATTGGCGCCTGTGCCTGCACTCGCCCTACGGCGGCCGCGTGCACGCCGCCTGGGGCCTGGCCCTGTCGGCGCGCATCCGCGAGCGTTTTGATCTCGAGGCCGACGTGATCTGGAGCGACGACGGGATCGTGCTTCACCTCCCCGACCTGGATGCAGACGAAGCCGAGGCGCTTCCCTCCGCCGCCGAGCTCGTCCTGCTGGAGCCCGAGGAGGCCGCGCCGGCGCTCACCGCCGAGCTCGGCGGCTCGGCCCTGTTCGGCGCCCGCTTCCGCGAGAACGCCTCTCGCGCGCTCTTGATTCCCCGCGCCTACCCGGGACGGCGCACCCCCCTTTGGCAGCAGCGGCTCAAGGCTCAGAGCCTGCTCGAGGTGGCCAGCCGCTACGCCGATTTCCCGATCGTGCTCGAGACCTACAGGGAGTGCCTGTCCGACGTTCTCGACGTCTCGGGCCTTGAAGCGCTGCTGCGCGACCTGCACGCCGGCGAGATCTCCCTCGTGGAGGTCGAGACGGCCACGGCCTCCCCGTTCGCCTCCTCGCTGCTGTTCGACTACGTGGCGACCTATATGTACGAGGGCGACACCCCCAACGCCGAGCGCAGGGCCGCAGCGCTGTCGCTCGACCGCGACCTGCTGCGTGAGCTGCTCGGTCAGGAGGAGCTGCGCGATCTGATCGACCCGGGAGCGCTCGCGCGCGTCGAAGACGACCTTCAGCGCCGCTCCGAGCTGACCCGCGCCACGGGCCGCGACGGGTTGCACGACCTCCTCCGGCGCCTCGGCGACCTCACTCGCGAGGAGGTCTCAGAGCGCGTGCTGGACGGGATCGACGCCGCCGGCATGCTGGCTGAGCTGGAGCGCGAACGGCGGGCAATCCGCCTGCGCGTCGGCGGCGAGGAGCGCTACGTCGCGGCCGACGAGGCGGGCCTGTACCGGGACGCGCTGTCGGCGGCGCCGCCGGGGGGTCTGCCGCAGGCGTTCCTCGAGGACGTGCCGGACGCGCTCGCGGCCCTCATCGCCCGCTTCGCCCGTACGCACGGGCCGTTCACGACCGAGGATCTGCGCAGTCGCTACGGCGTCGACGTGGGCGCGGTCCTGCGCGAGCTCGAGCGCTCGGGCGATCTCGTCCGAGGCGAGCTCCGCCCGGGGGGCACCGAGCGCGACTGGTGCGACGTGGAGGTCCTGCGCCGCCTCAGGCGGGCCTCGCTGGCGGCCCTGCGCAAGGAGATCGAGCCCACCGACCGGCGCAGTCTGGCGGCCTTCCTGCCCTCCTGGCAGGGAGTGGACCGCCACCCGGCGGCGGGTGCCGGCGTCGACCGGCTGCGCGAGGTGCTGGTCGGGCTGCAGGGCCTCGCGCTGCCCGTGGAGATATGGGAGCGGGACGTTCTTCCACGGCGCATCGGCGCCTACTCGCAGTCCTGGCTGGACAGCCTCTGCGCGAGCGGGGAGCTGGTGTGGGTCGGGGCCGGCCCGTCAGGTGGGCGCTCCGGGCGCGTCGCGCTGTATTTCCGCGATGACGCTCCATCGATCGGCCCGCCTTCCTCGAGCGCCTCAACCCGCGCCGGGGCCACGCCGGACGGCCGCGAGCACGAGCTTCTTCGGGCACGTCTTGCACGGGGTCCGTGCTTCTTCACCGACCTGCTGGGCGAGCTGGACGCCCCCGCGGACGCTCTGCGCGTTGCCCTGTGGGATCTCGTGTGGGCGGGGGAGGCCACCAACGACGCCTGGGCGCCGCTGCGGGCGCCGCATCTCGCCCTCGCCCGCGGCGTTGGCTCGGCGGGGGACCGCGCCGGGCCTGAGGCTCCGGGCGGGCTGCGCCCATCGGCGACCCGCTCGGCGGCGCCAACCCGGTTGCGCTTCGGCGCGCGCCGCCCGGGCGGGCGCCGGTCGGGGATGGGTCAGCAGGTGCAGGGCCGCTGGTCGCTCACCGAGCCCGTCTTCGGAGGCGCCGCGGCGGATCCCGGCGAGCGCAGGCGGGCCCTGTGCGAGCTGCTGCTCGAGCGCTATGGGATCGTCACCCGCGAGCAGGTGCTCGCCGAGGGGGTCAAGGGGGGCTTTGCGACGCTCTATCAGTCGTTCTCGAACCTGGAGACGCTCGGGGTGTGCCGCCGCGGCTACTTCATCGAGGGCATGGGTGGCGCGCAGTTCGCCCTGCCCGGCGCCGTCGAGCGCCTGCGAGCCGTGCGCACCGGATCGCAGGCCTCCGTGAGCGAAAGCGCGCGGGCGCTGGTGCTCGCCGCGGCCGATCCGGCCCAGCCCTACGGGGCCGCTCTGCCGTGGCCCAAACGCGAGGGCCTCCAGCGACGCCCGGCTCGGGTGGCAGGGGCCTACGTGGTGTTGGTCGACGAGGAGCCGGCGCTGTACGTGGAGCGCGGCGGCCGCGGTCTGGTCACGCTCGCGGACGGTTCGCTGCATGAGGCCCTGCAGGCGCTCGCCGAGGCCGTCCGCGGCGGGCGGATCGGCAAGCTGGCGCTCGAGCGGATCGACGGCGAGCCCGCGATGGCCTCTCAGCTCGTGGGGGCGCTCACCGAGCTGGGTTTCCACTCCGGACCCCGCAGGCTCACGCTCACCGCCTGAAGCGCTCCTCGCGGTCCCGCGCTGCTCGGAATCGGCCGTCTGTCCTCTCTGCTCAGGTTCTCGTTGCTGCGATGTCGTTTACTTCACCTATGGGAGCCACCCGCGCAGGCTCGACAGGGCCCCGCCGCGTCGGTCACAAGGGAGCCGCCCACATCGAGCCCGGCAACACGCTGGCGAGCTTCGACGCGGCGCTTCGGCACCGCGTGGACATGATCGAGCTGGACGTCCTGTCAGAGCGCACCGACGGCAGCGGGCGGCTGCTCGTGGCGCACGACTTCGAGGACATGTCCGAGCGCACGCCGCTGAGCTTCGAGTCGGCCCTCGAGCACCTCAGCGGCGACGCATTCGCCGGAATCGAGTTCGACGTCGACGTGAAGCTGCCCGGCTATGAGCTGCGCGTGCTGCAGAGCCTGCGCGACTTCGGGCTGGTTGATCGCACGCTCATCAGCGGCATGTTCCCCAGCGCTCTCGCCCGCATCCGGGCCGCCGAGCCGTCCCTTCGCCTCGGCTGGTCGGTGCCGCGCGTGCGCCGCGACTACACCACCGACCTGCTCACGGCCATTCCCGCGCTCGCCGTGCTCACCGGCTACCGGGCCGCCCTGCCGCGCCGTGCCCGGGCGGCGCTGAAGGACGGCCGCTTCGACGCGATCATGGCGCACTGGCGTGTTGTCTCTCCTGCCCTCGTGCGCGCGGTGGCCGAGGGCGGCGGCGAACTCTACGTGTGGACGGTCGACGACTCGAGAATGATCGACAAGCTCACGAGGATGGGCGTCGACGGGATCATCACGAACGACCCCCGCCTATTCTAGTCGCCTCTCAGCTGATCGAGCAGGTGACCGAGCTGAAGCCGGGCGGATCGGCGCCCGCCTTGCTCCGATGCCCGGCGGTGGTGGGTCTTGAGACCGAGGTCACAACCGTCGCGCCCCGCCGCCACTGGAAGCTCACCACGCCGCGCAGGATAAAGGGCTTGTCGGGGACGGGCACCAGCTGGAAGCTCCGCCCGGCTTGCCGGGTTTCCTTGGCGCGGCCCACCACCACCCACGCGGAGGGCGCTTCTGTCGGCAGGTCGACCCAATGTTTGCTCGCGTTCATGTACTGCAGGCGGAAGCGCATGTACATGGTCTGGCCTGACTCGCCGTCGCCGGGCATCGATCCGCGGACACCCATCATGGCGGGCTGATCGGGAGGGTTGCAGAGGTCGATCGTGGCCCACAGCTGAGTGGACGCCAGCAGCGAACGTTTGCTCGTTTCCGTGTTCGCCGCCGAGACCTGCGCCGTCCAGCCGGCGGCATCTACGCCGAAGGCGAGAACCGCCAGCAGCGGGAGCAGCGCGGCCACGGGGAGACGGACCGGTTTCGGCGAGAGCATGCTCCTGAAGATACCGCTGGGGGCCGTCGTTTCGCGCCGGTGGGCGTTCGGCATGTGATATGCCTGCCCGATGGCCGGGATGCGCTCATCTGAGGTGGTGGAGCTGCTCGGGCGGGTGCCGGTGTTCTCCACCCTCGTGGAGAGCGACCTCGAGCGGATAGCCCAGCTGTCGGTGCCGCGCCGCTTCGAGCCGGGCGAGGTCGTGTTCCGCGAGGGCGACGCGAGCGACACCTGCTACGTGGTCCGCGAAGGCCGCGCGCGCGCCATCCGCGAGCACGGCGAGGGGCGCACGATCACGCTTGCGACCTTCGGCCCGGGCGACTTCTTCGGCGAGCTGGCGATGTTCGAGGACGAGCTCCGCTCGGCCACCGTCGAGGCGATCGAGCCCACCCTCGTGGTGGCCGTGCTCGGTCCGGACATGCGCAGGCTCATGACCGAACACCCCGAGATCTCCACGCGCCTGGTCATCTCGCTGGGCAGGCGCCTGCGCGAGATGAACGAACGCCTCTCCCGCCAGTCCTTCCAGACCGTTCAGAGTCGGGTGGCGGTGGCGCTGAGCGAGCTCGTCCAACAGGAGCTGGCGGAGGGGCGCGACCGCGCGCGGGCCGACGGGCAGGAGGGGGCGCTCGCTCAGGGCGGCGACAGCGGTTCATCGCGATCCGCCGGCTCGGCCCTCACCCCATCCGGCAAGGAGGTGCTGGTCACGGCCACCCAGGCCGACCTGGCGCAGCTCGCGGGCTCCTCGCGTGAGTCGGCCAGCCGCTTCCTCGCGGTGCTCGAGCGCGCCGGTGTGATCTCTCAGGGCAGAGGACGCCTCGTGGTGCACGACCCGGAGGCCCTGAAGCAGTATGTCTTCTAGACGCCGGCGCAGGAAAACGCCACAGGAGATCTCGGCAGGCGGTGTGGTGGTGCGCGGCGAGCCCGGGGGCAGGGACGAGCAGGTTGTGGTGATCGTCCCCACCCGCCGGGCACCCGACGGTTCACGCGTGCTGGCTTTGCCCAAGGGGCACGTCGACCCCGGCGAGACCCCGCTGCAGGCGGCGGAACGCGAGGTGCGCGAGGAGACGGGGATCGTGGCCGAGCCCGTGCGCGAGCTCGGCGAGGCGCGCTACTGGTACCGGCGGGAAGGGCACACGATCTCCAAGGCGGTCTCCTTCTTTCTGTTCTCCTACGTGGAGGGCGATACCGCCGACCACGACGACGAGGTCGAGGAGGCGCGCTGGATCGGCCTGCGGGAGGCCCAGACCGCTCTCAGCCACGCCGGCGAGCGCGAGATGGTGGTGCGTGCGCTCGCCTGCTTGGAAGAAGGCGAATCCAAAGACCGATAGCCTGCCGTCCGTGCAGGTGCTGAACTTCTATTCGACGATCTTCGCCGACGAGCTGAAGCGCGGCCGCAAGACGGCCACGATCCGGCTCGGCAACAAGTCGGGCAAGTACCGCAAGAACCAGGCGGTGCTGGTCACCATCGGCTACCAGTACTCCCCGCGGGAAAGGATCTTCGAGGCGGTCATCGACCAGGTCGAGGTGATGAAGGTCGCAGACCTCTCTCCCCGCGACATCAAGCACGACAACCCCGAGTTTCGCCGCCACGAGGAGCTGATCCACTTCCTCGAGCAGATCTACGGTCGAGAGGTCTCCATGGAGGACACCGTCACGGTCGTGCGGTTCTCCCAGATCCTCGACACGCCCACGGGCATGACCGAGGCGATGAAGGGCTTCGGCGGCGCGCAGAACTGACGGTTGCGGTCGTCCACGGGGCCGATCGCCGGGCAACATCTGCTGGCAGTTGGGGCGGCGGAGTGCCATTCAGGCCTTGAAGAGCCGCATATCTTCTATATATTGAGGGTGTTCGTTGGCACTCTCACCCCGAGAGTGCCAAAAGGCGGCCCGATCCCCGGCAAGGGGACCATACGCCGCCGTTGCGTTCTCTAGATGGAGGTTTTTCAATATGAAGCTCAAGCCCCTGGGCGATCGTCTGATCGTGCGGGCGATCGAGGAGGAGGAGACCACCGCGAGTGGCCTCGTTCTGCCCGACACTGCCAAGGAGAAGCCACAAAAGGGCAAGGTCCTCGCCGCCGGCGACGGCAAGCTCGACGATGACGGTAAGCGCATCCCGCTGGACGTGAAGAAGGGCGACGAGGTCCTCTACAGCAAGTACGGCGGGACCGAGATCAAGGTCGACGGGGAGGATCTGCTCGTGTTGCGCGAGTCCGACGTCCTAGCCCGCGTCGAGGCATAAGGAGATCTGAACAACAATGGCTCACAAGGAACTTAAGTACAGCTCAGAGGCACGCCAGGCGCTGGAGGCGGGCGTCGACGCGGTTGCCAACGCGGTCAAGGTCACGCTCGGTCCCAAGGGCCGCTACGTGGTGCTCGACAAGAAGTTCGGCGCCCCCACCATCACCAATGACGGTGTGACCATCGCTCGCGAGATCGAGGTCGAGGACGTATTCGAGAATCAGGGTGCTCAGCTGGTGCGTGAGGTGGCCACCGCCACCAACGATGTTGCCGGCGATGGCACCACCACCGCCACCGTGCTCGCCCAGGCGATCGTGCGTCAGGGCCTGAAGAACGTTGCGGCCGGCGCCAACCCGCTGGCGCTCAAGCGCGGCATCGAGAAAGCCGTTGATCAGGTCGTGGCCAACATCGCCTCCCAGTCCAAGGAGGTTTCCGGCAAGGACCAGATCGCCCGCGTGGCGACCATCTCCGCCGGCGACGATGACATCGGCGACGTTATCGCCGACGCGATCGAGAAGGTCGGCAAGGACGGCGTGGTCAACGTCGAGGAGGGCCAGACGTTCGGTATGGACCTCGAGTTCACCGAGGGCATGCAGTTCGACAAGGGCTACATCTCGCCCTACATGGTCACCGACCAGGACCGCATGGAGGCGACCCTGGAGGACCCCTACATCCTCATCGCCAACCAGAAGATCGGCTCCGTGCGCGATGTGCTGCCGGTGCTCGAGGCGGTCATCCAGAGCGGCAAGCCGCTCTTGATCATCGCCGAGGACGTCGAGGGCGAGTCGCTCGCGACGCTCGTGGTGAACAAGCTGCGCGGGACCTTCACCGGTGTGGCCGTCAAGGCCCCCGGCTTCGGAGACCGTCGCAAGCGCATGCTCGAGGACATCGCAATCCTCACCAAGGCCGAGGTGATCACCGAGGAGATGGGCCTGAAGCTCGAGAACACCCAGCTCTCACAGCTCGGGCGCGCTCGTCGCGTGGTGGTGGCCAAGGACACGACCACCATCGTCGACGGCGCCGGTGACGCCCAGGCGATCAAGGGACGCATCAACCAGATCAAAGCCGAAGTCGAGAACACCGACTCGGACTTCGATCGCGAGAAGCTCCAGGAGCGCCTTGCCAAGCTCTCCGGCGGTGTTGCCGTGGTGAAGGTCGGCGCGGCCACCGAGACGGAGATGAAGGAGAAGAAGCACCGCGTCGAGGACGCGTTGCAGGCGACTCGCGCGGCACTCGAGGAGGGCATCGTGCCCGGCGGTGGCGTGGCGCTGCTGCAGGCATCCTCGGCCGTCAAGGTCGACGACATCGCGATCGACGACGAGAAGACCGGAGCGCGGATCGTGCTGCGGGCGCTGGAGGAGCCACTCCGCCAGCTCGCTGAGAACGCGGGGCTCGAGGGCTCTGTTGTCGTCAACGACGTGCGCAAGGCCAAGAAAGGGCAGGGCCTGAACGCCTCCACCAACGAGATCGTCGATCTCGTGGCAGCAGGCGTCATCGACCCCGCCATGGTCACCCGCTCGGCGCTTCAGAACGCGGCGTCGATCGCCAAGAACATCCTCACCACCGAGGCGATCGTCGCCGAGGTGCCCGAGAAGGAAGGCGCCGGCGGCGGCGGCGGTGGCATGCCCGACATGAGCGGCATGATGTAGCCAGGCAGCTCGACTGCCGCAAGCATGCAGCTGAGCCGTTCAGCTGCCTTTGGATGTACCTGAGGGCCCGGCATAATGCCGGGCCCTCAGCCCTTCACGGCTCGGCCAATAGCGGCTCGTCGCTGCCGCTCACGGGAAAGCCGCGTAGGAGCACCCTGAGAACGGTGCTTTCGCAAGTACTCTGCCCCGGCGGGCGACAGCGAGACGAGCCCGCCACGTCGCGGCGCACGATGACGCGCGATGAAGCCGCGGTCGTTGGCGTCCTCCCACACGGGCAGACGCGGACACGACGTCCGCCACGCCTCGAGCACCTCGGCGTAGGGACGAGGGCTGGGGCCCATCCACTCGAGCAGGTCGAGGATCAGGATCTCGACGGTCTCAGACATTCGGGCCTGTTGATTGGCGCTGGTCGGTCAATAGGTCGCCTTCTCCTCGAAGCCCAATTTAGCTCCCTGGAGCAGCGCCGAGCCTAACCCCGGCGCGCTGTGATCACGACGTAGCGGCTCGTGACCCGGAACCCGGTGGAATCTTCGTTCGCGGTCAAAAAGATCTCCAGTGCGCGGTCACGAACCGCCTGCATCTCATCGCGCGGCTCGAGTACGGCCCGTGCTGCGATCCAACCGGGATGAACGCGCAACTCGGTGTCAAGAAACTCCTCCGCGGAGGAAGCATTGAACGCGAGCTGCTCGTCGCTCAAATCGATCGAGAACCCATGTGGAGCAAATAGGCCCCTGATCGCCTCTCGGTCGTGCCAGGCGAAGGGGACCGGGCCGCCGGACACGCCCGCGGCGGCGGTTGCGTCGCGTCGCACTCCCATGACCTCCGCGAGCGCTCCCTCCGGCAACCACGCGGACAGCACGATCCGTGTACGTGGAGCGGCGATGCGAACCATCTCTGCCGCGGCAGCCCTGGCGTCGGGAGCAAAGATCACGCCAAACACCGAGACGACCACGTCCGCGGTCGAGTCAGCGAGCGGAAGTCTGGCGGCCTCTCCCAGGAGGAACCTGGCGTCGGCCGCCTGAGCCGAGCCCTCCGCGCTGGCCACATCCAGCAGGCGCTGTGCCGGATCGACTCCAGTGGCCCGGGCGCCGCGTTCGGCTGCAAGCAGTGCCGCGTTGCCTGTTCCGCATCCGACGTCGACGACGTGCTCGTCTCGAAGGGGCGCCGCACGACCGATCACGACCTGCGCCGCCGGAAGCAACTGCTCCGCGATGTGCTCGTACTCCCCGACGTTCCAATCCACGGCTAGCGCCGGCCAGGCAGGTCAAGCGCGGCGGGCTCGAGCGATGCCGCATGGAGCGCGTCGTCCCAGCGGTTGAAGTCACGCTCGCGCGTGACGAGCCCACGCTCGAGGCTCAGCAGCTGGGCGAGCTCGAACTCCAGCTCGATGCCACTCGCCGGACCGTGCACTCGGCTGCGCCCGAGCACGATGAGCGAGTCGGCGAGGTCGACCACCACCACCGGGGCAAGCTCCTGCCGGTCCCAGACGTCAAGTATCTCCACCATTGCGCCGGCCATCTCTTCTCGCCCCCGCGCCGTCGCGGGCACGCCAAGTGCCTGGAATCCGGCGTCGGCTTCGTACACGACGCCGGGGGCGTAGCGCAGGAGCATCAACTCGAAATCGCGACGTTGCGCCGCCGCCCAGCCGGACACGACCGCACGACGCACGAACCATCGCCGCAGCCGCGTGTCGGGCCGGAGAAATCGAAGGACGAGCGCCGCCGACGCCCGATACACGCCCGGGAAGCGGATCATCGCCTGCTCATCGGCGCTTCGACGGGGTCGCGCCGTGATTCCGACCGCGATCGAGGTGACGACCGGCCTGTTCGCGGCATCCGACTCAGCACGCTCGGGCATCCGCGGTCCGCCTCGGAGACCCGTTGCCCTATTCGACTTCGGCGACCGACCGTGGCCCGTGGCCCACATACTTGGCCGTCGGGCGGATCAGCTTGGCCTCCCGCTTCTGCTCGAGAATGTGGGCGGACCAGCCGGCCACGCGGGCGCAGGTGAACATCGGCGTGAACAGATCCGGGGGCACTTCCGCCAGGTCGAGCACCACCGCGGACCAGAACTCCACGTTGGTGGCGAGCACCCGGTCCGGCCTGCGCGCGTGCAGCTCCGCCAGCGCCGCCTTCTCCAGTGCCTCCGCCGCGTCGAAGCGGGGCGATCCGAGTTCCTTGCAGGTCCGCCTTAGCACCCGCGCGCGGGGGTCTTCGGCACGGTAGATGCGATGGCCGAAGCCCATCAGCCGATCACCGCGGTCGAGTGCGTCGGAGACCCAGCGCTCGGCGTCCCCGCTCTGTTCGACTTCGTCGAGCATCTTCAGCACCCGCGACGGCGCCCCCCCGTGCAGCGGGCCCGACAGGGCGCCCACGGCGGCCGACAGCGCGGCGGCGCAGTCGGCCCCGGTCGAGGCGACGACCCTGGCGGTGAACGTGGATGCGTTCATGCCGTGCTCGGCCGCCGACACCCAGTAGGCGTCGATGGCCTTCACGTGATCGGGGTTCGCCTCCCCGCGCCAGCGGATCAGAAAGCGCTCGGGAATCGTCTTGCCCTCATCGATCTCAGATTGGGGCACGGGCGGCTGGCCGGCTTCCCGCGCTGATTGTGCGACGAAGGAGAGGGCCATCACCGAGGCGCGCGCGAGGTTGTCGCGGGCCTCCTCGTCGGTGATGTCGATCAACTGCCCGAAGCCCCACTCCGGCGCGAGCATCGCAAGCGCCGACTGCACGTCCACGCGGTGATCGCCCGAGCGCACGGTCAGGGCGTGTGGTTCGGCGGGGGGCAGGCCGGGTTTGAAGCGCCCGTCCACCAGCAGGCCCCAAACCTGCTCATAGGGGATGCTGCCCACGAGGCTCTCGATGTCGACCCCGCGGTAGCGCAGTGCGCCACCGGCTTTGTCGGGCTCGGCGATCTCGGTGGCAAAGGCGACGACGCCTTCAAGGCCTGATTGCACGCCCTCGAGGGGCGCTGCGGCGGGGGTTGGCGGGGATTGGGCGCCGGGAGACTGGACCTCGCTCATTGCACTCGCTTTCTGGGCTCGCTGCTTGACGGGGTGGCTGCCTTGTGGGCAGGTACATATCGTCGCAGGAATGGACTTGCGGGTAGGCTCTTGTGAGGTCTCTGTCTCCCACCGAAGCACCCGCCCCGAGGAGGAGCCGTGTCCGAAGACGATCTGATGTTCCGGGGAGCGACCGAGCTCGCCGGCATGGTGCGCTCGGGAGAGATCTCCTCGCGGGAGCTCGTGCAGCACTCACTTGATCGCATCGAGGAGCTCAACCCCACACTGAACGCCTTCGTGCAGGTTGACGATGAGCGGGCGCTGAAGCTGGCCGATCAGGTGGGCCCCGGCGACGAGCGCCCATTCGCGGGGGTTCCGATCGCGATCAAGAACAATCGAGCCGTGAAGGACCTGCGGCTCACCTATGGCTGCTCGCTGATGGCCGACTACGTCGCTGACCGCGATCACAACATCACCCGCCGTCTGAAGCAGGCGGGGTTCGTGATCGTCGGCACCACCACGCTGCCGGAGTACGGCATCCTGCCGACCACCGAGGCGCGTCTGTTCGGCCCGACCCGCAACCCCTGGGATCTGGAGCGGACCCCCGGCGGCTCCTCCGGCGGCGCTGCGGCTGCCGTGGCGGCGGGGATCGTGCCGGCGGCCCACGGCAACGACGGCGGCGGCTCGATCCGCATCCCTGCAGCCTGTTGCGGGCTCGTGGGCCTGAAGCCCAGTCGCGGACGCATCTCGGTCGCCCCGGAGCTGGGCGACTCCCCACTGACGATCGATGGCGTGCTCACCCGCACCGTGGCCGACACCGCGGCGATCCTCGACGTGCTCGCCGGCTATGAGATCGGCGACGCCACCTGGGCGCCACCACCATCCAGGCCGTTCGCCGCCGCCGCGCAGCGGGCGCCGATCTCGGCCGAGGCCGACCGCTCCGGGCGCATGCGGATCGCGGCCACCACGCTTCCCCCCAACGCCGAGGCGGTGGTCGATCCGATGTGCGCACGGGCGGTCAGCGACGCGGCCGAGTTGCTCCGCTCGCTCGGCCACGAGGTGGAGGAGGTCGATCCGCCCTGGCAGGTTGAGGGATTGAGCGAGATCTTCGGCGCGGTGTTCTCGGTCCATATCTCCCTGTCCATCGCCTACTCGGGCGCCGTGGGCGGGCGCGCGCCCACCGCGGATGACCTCGAGCCGATGAGCTGGGCGATCTTCTCGATGGTCCAGAAACTGAGCGCCGTGGAAAGCATGGCCATGGCCGTTCGCCTGCAGGCGTTCGCCCGGCAGCTCGTCTCCTTCCTTGCGCCCTACGACGCGCTGCTCACGCCGGCGCTCGCCGAGCGCCCGCTCCCGCTTGGAACGCTCGACACGGCCCGACCCGATCCGATGGCGGCTTTCACGCGCTCGGCCCTGTTCACGCCGTTCACGCCCGTCTTCAACGCCAGCGGCCAGCCCGGCATCTCGCTGCCGCTGTATGAGGGAGAGGACGGACTCCCGCTGGGAGTGCAGATCGTCGGGCGTCCGGCGGGCGAGGAGAACCTGCTGGCGCTCGCCACTCAGCTCGAACAGGCCCAGCCCTGGGCCCAGCGTCGAGCTGCCCTGGGAGAGGGCGTTCTCGACTAGCGGACGCCGAGCACGGCGGGCATCGCCAGCGGGGTGATGCCGAGGCGCTCGGCGTCGGCGGTCCCGCGGGCGGAGATCATCGGAACCTCCATCAGCTCGGCCTCGTCCCAGGTGGCGAAGGCGCGCGGCCCCGACACAGCCTCCAGCAGGCGCAGGCTGCGAGACAGGACCGCCGTGGGGATGTGCAAGAGCGGCCGGCTGCGGTTTATCGAGCGAAGCACGGTGCGCACGATGTCGTTGTAGCTGAGCCTCTGCGGGCCCGCGAGCTCAAAGCGCGCGTGTGGCTCTGCGCTGGGCGCGCGCAGCGAGGCGATCACGCAGTCGGCCACGTCCTCGGCCCAGATCGGCTCATAGCAGGCACGGCCCCGCCCGGAGACGGGCATCACCGGGAGCAGGGCCAGGCGCTCCAGCAGCGTGAGCCACGGGTCCCCGGGGGCGTAGACGATCGACGGGGCGAACACCGTCGATCGAAGACTGGAGTCGCGGACCGCCTGCTCGGCGAGCGCCTTCGCGCGAAAGCAGCGGGCGCGCTGGTGGGTGGAGGCTGCGAGGGCCGAGAAGAACACGAACCGCTCGACCCCCGATCGCTCGGCCGCCTCGACCATCCGCCAGGTGGCGATTCCGTTGAGCTCCTCGATCGAGCCGCGCGGCTGGTCACGGATCGAGGCGGCGAGATGCACCACCGTCTGCACGCCGCGCAGCGCGTTGCGGAAGGAGGGCGGATCGGTGAGATCTCCGAGCGCGATCTGCACCCGCACGCGCTGGGCGCCCAGCCGCCGCGGGTTGCGCACGAGGCAGCGCACCTGATCGCCTTCGGCCACCAGCCGGCGCAGCACGGCGGAGCCCACGAGTCCGGTGGCGCCGGTGAGCAGCAGCATCTCCCCAACCTAGCGGAGCCGCTCCGCCGCCAGATGGTTGAGTCGGCAATCACCTAGGATGAGGTTCGGAAGCGGAGGCGTCATCCCTAAAATACGCCTCTCCCCGGCACTCGTCCCGCAAAACGAACCAGGAAAGAACTGAATGGCCTACGTTATCGCCGAGCCGTGCATTGGCACCAAGGACAACTCCTGTGTGGAGGTGTGCCCGGTGGACTGCATTCACCCGACGCCGGAGGAGCCCGGATACGACGCGGCCGAGATGCTCTACATCGACCCCGAGGAGTGCATCGACTGCGACGCCTGCGTCGAGGCCTGCCCGGTGGACGCCTGCTTCGCGGAGGACCAGCTGCCGGACGAGTGGCAGAAGTACACCCAGATGAACGCGGACTACTTCGCCAACGCCAAGTAGGAGGGGTCGAGCACGTCGAGGACAGGCACCTCGGAGACCGCCGCCTCGATCAGCTCGCGCAGCTCCAGCGAGTCGAAGCGGTGCGACTGCGGCGCCAGCGGGTTGACCGTGATCGCCATCAGCTCGATCGTGTGCCGGACCTCGATCGCGAGGCCCTGACGCGCGTACCAGCGCGGCCCTCGCCGCGACAGGAAAACCTTGGTGGGGTCAGCGACGATGATCCTCAGCTGCCGTCCCGCGCGCTCGCGCCGGGCGGCCAGCAGCCCCTCCAGAAAACGCTCTGAGAGGGCGCCGTCGACGATCAGGGTGCCGGCCCGCGGATGCTCGCTGAGCAGCGCGGCGATCTCGACCGGCTCGGCGTTGAGGACCAGCCGACGCTCCGCTTGGACGCTCTCGCCGCCTGCGCGCGGCGCCTCGCCGGCTCCGCCGCTCGACGCCTGCTCTGCGGCCCGCCGCAGCCGCACGAGGTCGACCGCGTCAGCGGTCCTCGCCACGACCTGCGCGATGTCCTTGCCGAGGACCGCGCCGGTGGCCATCAGCAGTCCGTCGGCGACGGCCGGCGAAGAGGCCGCCCGGCGGTCGATCGCTCCGTCGATCAGCACCTGCTCGGCGCCGAGCTCGAGCATCGCGTCGCTGACCGCACGTACGTCGGCGGCCGCGCTCGGGCCTGCCACTTCGACGGTGCCGGCCTCCGATAGCCTTGCCACGACGACTTCGCCGAGCGGCGTCCTCACGCCCGTCTGCTGAAGACGCTCGTGTGCCAGGCCGCTGGCGCGCAGCAGTTCGCCGGTGGTGGCCACGAGGCCGCCCTCCGCCAGGTTCAGGCGGGGCTTCTCGATGCGGGCGTCGATCACGTCGTGGGCCTCGCCGTCACGTCCGATCGAGGTGACTCCCACGGGCCTTGACGCGGCCGCATGCTCGGCGAGGATCGCAGTGAGCGTCTCGGTCTTGCCCGTGTTCTTAGCGAGCCCGACCAGCGCAAGCCGCCGGGCTCGCGACAGCAGCTCGGTCAGCCGCGGCGGCGCGTGGCTAGCCATCGGCGCCGGATGTGCTCGCGGCGCCGTCCTGACTCAGAGCGGGGGAGTCGGCCATGCGCGCGGCCAGCTCGCGCACGATGAAGCTCGCCACGTGGTACGGGTAGGTGCCCTTCGAGAAGCCCGCGTCGTAGCCGAGCTCCTTGGCGAGCTCGTTGGACACACGCGGGCCGCCACAGGTGAGGATCAGCTGCTTGCGCCGCCCCTCCGCCTCGACGATCTCCACGAGCTCGGTCAGGTTGTGAACGTGGAGGTTCTGCTGGGTGACGGTCTGCGAGACGAGGATCGCGTCGGCGTTGAGGTCGATCGCCCTGGCCACGAGCACGCTGTTGGGCACCTGGCTGCCGAGATTGTGTGTCTCGAAGGCCTTGTATCCCTCGAGGCCGTGATGTCCGTGGAAGCCCTTGAGGTTGAGCATCGCGTCGATCCCCACGCTGTGCGTGTCGGTGCCGGTGGCCGCCCCCACGATCACGATTGGACGGCCGATGTGCTCGCCCGCGAACGTTTCGATCTCATCCTCGTTCATGTACTCGATGTCGAACCCCTCGTCGCTGAGCGAGGCATAGTCGACCGTGGTCGAGCACTCGCCGAACATCACGAAGTAGGTGTAGCCCTCGGTCAGGCTCTGGTAGTGGACGACCTCCGGGTGCTCGAAGCCCATCTTCGCCGCAAGCTCCTGAGCCGCCTTGCGCGCGGCCAGGCCATAGGGGACCGGCAGCGTGAAGCTGAACTGTACGATGCCGTCGCCGAGGTGGTCGGCGTAGGGCTTGACCTTTTCGAGGTCGACCTCCCGGCGAACGGCGCCCGCCGGGACCGGCGCCTGGTTAGACACGGCTCGGCACTCCCCGCATCAGCTCGCTCACCGGGTTCAGATAGTCCTCGTGCGTCTCGATGATCCCCTCGGTTCCGCGGCCCTCGTCGACCTGGCGCGGGACGTCTCCGAAGACTCCTTCCCCGAGCGCGGCGAACAGCCCGATCTCAGCGATCCGCTCGAGCAGCACGTGCGCTCCCTGCAGCACCTCCTGGGCGCGCGTCTGCACGATGCCGCCGCGCTTGAACTCGATCTCCTCGCCCAGGTCGCGAGCGGAGTCGAACACGTAGTTGACGTTTTCCAGGCCGATCACGCGGTCGTGGACATGGGGGGTGAAGATGCCCTCGGTGGGAACCCCGATCGTCTGGATGCCCTGACCGGTCGCAATCGTCACCAGGTTGAACAAGGAGTCGCAGGCGTGCGTGCGGTAGAGGTTTCCGTCCATGTGCCGCGTGGGGGGCATGTACTTGACCGGGCACTCGGGGAAGAGCTCCCGCGTCAGCTGCGCCTGTGCCCACTCGTACAACAGGCCGTTCACGACCGGCGGGTCGATCTCGAAGGCATCACCGAGCGCGATCTGGGCGTCGGGCACACCCGAGTCGAGCGCGAGCTGGCGGTTGATGAACTGCGAGGCGGTCACCGATGGCGCGGCCTCGATCGCATCGGCGGTGCGCAGATAGTTGTCCTCGCCGGTGTTGATCACGACGCCGAAGTAGCCGTTGATCATGCGCGAGACACGCTGGTCGATGAGGCCGCGCACAGGGTTGATGTCGCGGTAGAGAATTCCGTACAGGGCGTCATTGACCATGTTGTCGAAGCCCTCGATCGCGCCCATCGCTGCGATCTCCGGCATGCACAGGCCCGAGCAGAAGCTCGACAGCCGCACGTAGCGGCCGTTCTTGGCGGACCACTCATCAAGCGCCGTGCGCATGATCCGGAAGTTCGCCTGCGTGGCGAACGTCCCGCCGTAGCCCTCGGTCGTGGGCCCGTACGGGACGTAGTCGAGCAGGCTCTGCGCCGTCGAGCGGATCACGGCGACGATGTCTCCGCCGGCCTCCGCCACGGCGAGGCCGTGCACGACGTCCTCATACACGTTCCCCGTCGCGGTCAGCACATAGCGCAGGGGCGGCGGGCTCTCGCCGAGGCGCTCGCGCAGCTCGCGGCGCTCGCCCATGTGAGCGCTCATCTGCGCCAGGCGCTCCTCGCAGGCCTGCGTTATCTGTGCCCTGATCGCGCCGTCCTGCGCGCGCGGCAGCTCGCACAGCTCGAGCTTCCCCGCGTCCACGTCCTCGGCGATCTGCTGCGCGGTGCGACTGTCATCGTCGAGCATCGCGTTGCCGAGCCAGTAGGCGATTCCCCTGCCGAGCTCGCTGCGGTCCGCCACATGGTCAACGAGCACGTTCGGCAGGGGGGCGTCGAGGTCGTTGGCCCCATCCACGCCGAGCAGCCGCGCCACGGTCCGCTCGACCGACACGGTCGTCTTGCGGGAGATCTCCTCGCCGACCTGCGTTGCGATCTGGGAGGCGGCCTGCCGGCAGGCGGCGATCACGCCGGGATCGAGGTCGAGCTTGCCTGTTGCCCGGGCGGTGGAGCTCATCGGACGTCTCTGACGATCGGGAACGGGATGACCTCGCGCAGGGTGTCGCGTTCGGTCAGGATCATCACCAGGCGGTCCACGCCCATGCCGCCGCCGGCCGTCGGCGAGTAGCCGTACTCGATCGCCCGCGCGTACTCCTCGTCGTTGGGGTGGGGGACGTCCTCGTCGTCGATCATCCGCCGCTTGCGCTGGTCCACGAACCGCTGCCACTGGTCGACCGGGTCGTTGAGCTCGGTATCGCCGCTGACCAGCTCGATCCCGCCGATCACGGCGTCGAAGTGCTCCGCCAGCTCGGGGAACACGGCGTGGCGCTTGGTGATCGGAAAGGGCTCGAGGGGGAAATCAAAGACGTGTGTGGGCTGGTTGATCGTGTGCTCGATCTTGCTCGAGTAGATGTCGGCCACGACCTCCGCCCACGTCGCCTCCGGGTCCACCGGCTCGTCGAGCACCTCGGCGAGCTCATCGCGCGTGGACTCCATGAAGTCCACGCCGGTCTGCTCGAGGATGATCTCGCGCATCGTGACCCGCCGCCAGGGCTTCCCCAGGTCGATCTCTTCGCCGTTCCGTTTGATCACCGTGCGGTGAAGCACCCGCTGGGCGACATCGCGGAACATCTCTTCGGTGGCGGTGGCCACGTCGTTGTAGTCGGCGTAGGCCATCATGAACTCGATGATCGTGAACTCCGGGCTGTGCTTCGGCGAGATGCCCTCGTTGCGGAACACCTTGCCCATGTCGTAGACGTTCTCCATGCCGCCGACGATGCAGCGGTTGAGGAACAGCTCGACCGAGATCCGCAGGTACAGGTCGCGGTCAAGCGCGTTGTGATGCGTCGTGAACGGCCGCGACCCGGCACCGCCCGCAAGTGACTGCAGGGCCGGCGTTTCCACCTCGATGAAGTTCCGTTCGTTCAGCCATTCGCGGATCGCATAGACGATCTGATATCGCGTGATGAACAGCTCGCGCGTCTCCTCGTTGGCGATCAGGTCGAGCTCGCGGTAGCGGTAGCGGGTGCCCGTGTCGCCGAGCCCGTGGTGCTTGTCGGGCGGCGGGCGAAGCGTCTTGGTCAACAGCGTGCACTCGATCACCGCGAGCGCGAGCTGCCCGCGCTGGGTGACGTACGCGCAGCCCTCGATCCCGACGATGTCTCCGATGTCGAGGTTCAGGATGCGGTCGTAGGTCTCCTGCCCCAGGGCGTCAACGCGAACGACCGCCTGGATCGAGCCGGACAGGTCGCGCACGTCCAGGAACGCCGTCTTGCCGTGCCCGCGCCGGGAGATCAGCCGCCCGGCGATGTGGTAGCGCAGCTCTGGATGTTCGCCCTTCTCGAGCTCGCCGGGGTCGTGTGCCGCGAGCACATCAGCGATGCGCGTGCGCTCGCTCCACAACGTGACGGGCGGGTAGGGGTCGATCCCTTCGGCGCGCAACCGCACCATCTTCGCGCGGCGTTCGTCGAATTCCTCGTGGTTATCCTCGGGTTGGGGTCCCGGTAGGGACATAAACAGACGATCCTCTCAAGTGGGCTCCCTTGTCAAGCGATCGAGCAGGACTGCTGTGAGCGTGCTCGGACCGCGGACTAGGCCATCGGCAGCGACATGCCAGCCGGTTTTCGCTCGGCGACGGCAGGCGCAGCTGGGGCCACGGGGGTCGGCCCGCCGCCGGCGAAGTTCACCAACGGCAGCACCGGCAGATCCAGTGGCGCCATCGCGACCAGCCCGCGCGCGATCTGGTGGATCGCCTGCGAGGCGGGATCGTCGGGGTCCTCGATCACGAGCGGAACCCCGCTGTCCGCGTGCTCGCGCAGGGGCATCGTCAGCGGCACGCTGCCCAGCAGGGGGACGTCGAGCTCGTCCGCGAGCTCCTTCCCCCCGCCCTCGCCGAAGATCGCGAAGCGCTCGCCCGAGGGGGTGGTGAAGCCGGACATGTTCTCGATCACGCCCCCGATCTCGAGCGACACCTTGTGCGCCATCTGCGCGGCGCGGCGCGCGACCTTCTGGGCGGTCTGCTGCGGGGTGGTGATGATCACGAACTGGGCCTGCGGAAGCAGCTGGGCAAGCGTCATCGACACGTCGCCGGTGCCGGGGGGGAGGTCGATCAACAGGTAATCCAGCGGGCCCCAGTCGACGTCCTGCAGGAACTGGGTGAGCGCCTTGTGAAGCATCGGCCCGCGCCATACCACGGCGGAGTCCTCCTCGACGAAGAAGCCGATCGACATCACCGACACGCCATGGGCGCTCAGGGGAATGATCTTGCGCTCGGCGGACACCGGCGGTCGCGTGGAGCCGAGCCCGTACATGCGCGGGATCGAGTAGCCCCAGACGTCGGCGTCGAGGACGCCGACGCGCTTGCCTTCGCCGGCGAGGGCAGCCGCGAGGTTGGCCGTCAGCGTGGACTTGCCCACGCCGCCCTTACCCGAGCCGATGCACAGCACGTTCGCGACCTGCGCGAGCGCCCCGTCCGGGAGGCTGCCGCGCCCGAGCTTCTGCTGCAGCGCGGCCTTCTGGACGTCGCTGAGGACATCGAAGAAGACGTTGACGTGCGAGACGCCGTCGAGCGCCGACACCGCGTCGGCGACCGCCGTCTGGAAGTGCCCCTTGATCGGGCAGCCGGGCGTGGTCAGCGACACGGTCACGTCGACTACCCCGTTCTCGCCGACGTCGATCGAGCGCACCATGTCGAGCTCGACGATCGAGCGGTGAAGCTCCGGGTCGATCACCACGGTGAGCGCCTCGAGGATCTCATCTCTGCCGGCCATGACGCTCATTCTGCCAAACCTGCTGGCGCCTGCTTGCGCCGATCCCTCGGAGAGCCCCCGAAGGAGGCCATTAAATGACCCGCGGGACGGTGGGGGCCGCCCCGCGGGTCGAGGGAGGAGAGGGTGCTACTACTGCCGGCGGATATGAGGCCGGCAGACTGTCCCGGCCACCGCCTCATCCTTGGCGGTGTCCCCGGTCCTCTCCGGCCCGGGGCGGGGGAAGGTGTTGTTCAGACGAGGCTGAGGATGCGCTCCTGGACACGGTTGGCAAGCTCGGGGACGTTCTTGGCCACGGCGTCGCGCCGATCCTCAAGTTCGCCCACGGTCTTCTCGATCTCGCGCCGACGCTGGCGCAGTTCGCGCTCCACGCGGACGCGGGTTTTACGCACCTCGCGCTCCACCCGGTTGCGGGCGGTGACGCCGCGGCGCTCGAACCGGCGCAGCTGAGCCTGGGCCTTCGAGGTGGATCCGTAGCTCGAGATCGTGTCGTTGACGCTGGCAAGCACTCGATCGCGGGCGATCAGGGCCGCGCCGACCGGGATCAGCACGGCACGCTCGGCGTAGTCGCCGAATACGCCTGCGCTCTCGAGCGTGGAGGTCTCGGCCTGGCGGATGCTCGCCTGGGCCTCGCTGAGGGCGCGGGTCCGCGCCGTCGAGGCACGCCTTGATTTGGCGGCGGTGCTGTTGCGCGCCGATGCGCCCCGGCGCGCGCGGGTGGTTTTGCGCGCGGCCGGTTTGGCGGCCGATTTGGCGCGGGCTTTCGCTTTGCGGGGGGAAGTTGTGCTGGCAGTTGGCATTCGAGGGGTTCTCCTCTTCTTCCTCGCTTTTCGAGGAAATGGATACGGATTTGATGTCTCTTCGCAGGCCCGATGGCGAGCCTGGCAAGCGAACACCTGTTTGTAACCCACTCCAGGAAGATTGTTACTCGCACATCATACCATCGCGGGAAAACCCTGCAACGAGGGGCTCCCAGCTCCGGGTAGCTTGTAACATGCGGAACATGCGTTCGATCGCGTATCGGGCCGGCACCCAGTGCTCGGTTGAACGCTGCACGAACGGAGGTTCGCGCCCGACGCGAGCAGTGACTCACGCCTCGGCCGGGCGTCGCTCCCGTGAACTGTCGGAGGCTAGATTGGCAGGCGTGTCCGGGCAATCCACTGCTCGGGCGCCTGCAGCTCCTCGGCGCTCGGCAGCGCCTCCGGGCCCGTCCATACGCGCGCGAGCAGCTCAGGGCCGCCGTCGCTGACGACGGCGTCGCAGAAGCTGCGCCCCACCTCATACTGACGCAGCTTCATCTCGAGCCCCAGGAGCCGCTCGAGCACCCGCCAGGGCAGGCTGCGGACCTCCCGGCGGCGGTTCAGCGCCGCGCGCAGGCGCGGCAGCGACGGCAGCACCTCGGCGCCGATCGCGTCCATCGTGTGCTCGGCGTGCCCCTCGATCAGGGACATCACCGCCTGAATGCGCTCGACCAGCAGCCAGCGGTCCTCGCCGAGCGTCAACCGCAGAAGCTCTCCCCGCCGCGCGCGCTCCACGAGCTCGCGCAGCTCGCCGGGATCGGGCAGCTTGGGCCACCAGCCGCCTTCTTCGGCGCCGTCCTTCGGGCCGTGTGCGCCATTGCCCGGCGCACCGCCGCCGTTGCCGGCAGCGGCGTCCTCGGCGTGCAGCTGGGATGCTCGGCCGGTGATCGTGACCTGGAGCCCGCCGATCAGCTCCCTGAGCAGCCCGCCAAGATGGTCGCGAAGCCAGGGCGCGCCCGAGAACTGGACGGCGTGGGTGATCTCGTGGATGGTCACCCACAGGACCAGCTCATCGCGATCGACGGCCAGGTTGCGGGCCATGAGCGCCATGTTCGGCGCGAGCAGCAGCAGCCGCGGCGGCACGCGGTCGTCGAGCAGGGCGAGGTCGTACTGGCCCAGCACCCGCTGGGAGAGCACGCCGGTCAGGGCACCGACCTGGGCGCCGAGGAGAAAGCCCGAGGCCGAGCGCAGCGGCCCGGAGAGGGGGCCGGCCGACGGCTCGTCGATCCGCTCGGTCAGCATCTCAAGGACCGGGCGCATGCTCTTCAGGTTGGCGGCGATCCAACCGGGCCGGTCGACCGTCTCGAGCGCCGGCAGCTCCGCCGGGAGCTGAAGCCCGCTGTAGTCGCTCACCCGCCGCGCGAAGTCATGCGCCAGCGGCTCGACAGACGCGGCTCGCACGCCCCCGTAGGGCGGTGAGCCGGCAACGAGCTCTCCAATCCGCTGGGCGGCACCCCAATCGATTGCTTGCACTCGTAGAGCGTAGCCACGCGGCGGCCTCTCCCCGGAGGCCGGCGGAAGCGCGCCGACGCGCCAGCCGGTTGGTCGCGCTCGTATTCTAGGCATGTGCCCATATCCAGGATCGCGCCCGCGCCGTGGGGTGAACCCGCCGATGAGCAGCCGCGCACGAGCGCGTTCCTCGAGCGAGCCGAGGTGCGCGACGTGCTCGCATGGATGCGCCTGCTCGTCGATCCGCACGATGCCGCCGCCGTCGTGCGCGCGCTGGCCCGCCCGCCCATCGATCTGCGACAGGTCGACCTGGCGCGGGTGATCCAGGTGGCGCGCAGGCGCAAGCTCGATCTGGTGTCGGGGCTGACGGCGGCAACCGAGTCGCCGCAGGTCCCGCCCGAGGCCCGCGAGCGCATCCAGCGGTTCGCCGAGCTGCACCGGAGCTCGGTGTCCGAGCTCGACAGCTTGCCGGGAGACGTATTCGTCGCGCGCCTGATCGAGCGCCTGGGCGTTCGCGGTCGTCCGCTGCTGGCACCCGAGCAGGCAGCCGGGCAGCAGGCGAGTCTCGAGCAATTGCGCGAGCTGGCCGCCGAGTTCGTTCGCCGCAAGCCTGGATCGACGCCTCGGGAGATGGCCCGTCATCTGTCGGCCCTCGTCGGAGGAGGTCACCCCGAGAACCTCGCAGGGGGCTGGTCCGGGGCGCCGGTGCAGACCGTGGAACCGGCCGGTGCGCAGTCCGGGCAGCCGGGAGACACCCTCGCAACCACGGCCTCAGAGCTCGAGGCGACGCTCCATCTGATGCGCGAGGAGGTGCTCGCGAGCGTCGCGCGAATCGGTGGGCGCCTGGGCGAGCTGCGGCTGGACACCGATCTGGACATCTCCCATGGGGTGGTGCGCTATCTGGAGCTGCTCAAGCTTTCCGCGCTGCTTCAGCGTCCCGCGGGAGAGGGCATCGCTGAGGCCCTGTCGGACATCAACGCCCGATTGCTCGCGGCCGCAACGCCGCTGCAGCGCGAGATCCTCCAGACCTCAACGCTCGACGACGCGTTGCTGGAAGAGGAATCCGGGCAGCGGGCCCAGCGGTCCGGCTCGGAACCCGGAGCACGGATCGGCCAGCTGGGCGAGCCGTCGCTGGGGCCGTTCCTGCCCCGCAAGGGCATCGGCCTGGCCCTGTCGGCCTCGGACATCGAGACCTACCGCAGCTGCCCGCTGAGGTACAAGTTCGCGCGAGTTCTGCGCATTCCCACAGGGCAGACGCTGCACCAGCGCTTCGGGATAGCGGTCCACCAGGTGCTCGAGCGCTATCACTCCGAAGGCGGTGAGACGCTCACCCAGATGCTGGACCTGCTCGACGCCGGATGGCGCAGGGGGGGGTTCGGCGAGCGCGAGCGCGAGATCGAGCTGCGCGAGAAGGCGCGCGTGGCGCTCACGCGTTATCACGAGCGGCTCGGAGACCAGGATTCTCAGCCGGTCTGGTTCGAGCGGCCGTTCTCCTTCACGCTCGGACCCCACCATCTTCGCGGGCGCGTGGATCGCGTCGATCGCCTCGGAGGCGGCGAGGATGAGGCGTACGAGCTGATCGACTACAAGACCTCCCGCCCCAAGACGGCCACTCAGCTGCGCGACGACATCCAGCTCTCGCTGTATGCGCTGGCGGCGAGCGAAGACTGGGGTTTCGAGTCCTCCCGCCAGGCCTATTACTACGTCCTCGACGACCGCAAGGTGCGCGTCCCCAGCAGCGAGAAAAGCGCCGAATCGGTGAAGGACACCGTGCTCGAAGTGGGCGAGGCGATCCTCGCCCAGGAGTTCGAGCCGACCCCCTCCCGGGCGGCCTGCTCGATCTGCGACTACCGCATCGTCTGCCCGGCCTCCGAGGGCTAGGCGCTACTTGCCCTCGAGCCCCCGCTGGCGCAGGAAGCGCTGGAATTCACGAGCGAGCATGTCTCCCGACGGGACCTCCTGGTGCGAGCTCTCCTCTTCGCTCTCGGCGGCCTGCTCGAGCCGTTCGACGAAGGCCTGGATGTCTGGGTCGCTCTGTACGGCGAGCCCCACCTGGCGCTCGTAGTCGGCGGCGGCCGACTCGAGCTCTGAGACGTCGACCGACACCCCGATCAGGCCTTCCAGCCTGCGCACCAGGGCCAGCGCGGCCTTCGGGTTGGCGGCGGCGGCGACGTAATGGGGAACGGCCGCCCACAGGCTCGCCGAGGGAAGCCCGGCGTCGGCGCAGGCATTCTGCAGGACGCCGACGATGCCGGTGGGCCCCTCATAGCTCGAGCTCATCATGCCCAGGCGCGCCACCAGCGAGGGGTCGGAGGCGTATCCGGTCATCGTCACCGGGCGGGTGTGCGGTACGTCGCCGAGCAGCGCGCCGAGCGAGACCACCACCTGCACGCCGAGCGCTTCGGCCAGGTCGACCAGATGCGAGCTGAAGGCTCGCCAGCGCATCGACGGCTCGATGCCCTGCACTAGCACGAGGTCGCGCGGGGCCCTCGGCGCCGGCGCCTCGAACACCTCGACCGTCGGCCACACGATCTCGCGCTTGTTACCCTCGTCGAACTGAACGCAGGGGCGATTGGCCTGGAAGTCGTAGAACTCCTCGGAGTCGATCCGGGCGAAGCGGCGGGCCTCGAGTGCCGAGGCCAGGAACGAGACGGCGCTGGAGGCAGCGTCTCCGGCGTCGTTCCAGCCCCGGAACGCGCACACCATGGCCGGGGCGCGTAGGCCATCCGGACGGCGGTCCCAGATGAAGGGCTGCATCCGAACCACCGTACATCATGGTTTGGTGTCCGCCGTCAGCAGCTCCCCGCCGCAGGGCGCCCAGACCGTCGCCACGCTGCGCAGCGAGGAGGAGGTCGACGGCGTGTTCGCCTGCACGCGCAAGGAACGCCACATCTCCCGGGCGGGCACCCCATACCTGACGATCGGGCTGCGCGACAACACCGGAGCGATCCTGGGACGCGCATTCCGTGAAGCGGACGTGCTCGCCGGGCGCTTCGAGCGGGGCGAGCTCGTGCAGGTGCGCGGACGCGTCGAGCGCTTTCGCGAGGAGCTCCAGATCGACGTTCGCACGATCGCTCGCGCGGACGGCGCGCAGGCCGATCCCACCCACTTTCTGCCGGTCGCCTACCGTGATCTCGACGAGCTCGAAGGCTTCCTCGAGCACTTGGCGCGGGAGGTCTACGACCCCGGCTTGAAGGCCCTGCTCGAGCGCCTGCTCGGCGACCGCGAGCTGCGCGCGGAGATCCGCCGGGCGCCCTGCTCGGTGCCGAGATCCGCCGACAGCCGGCCCGGCGCCTCCTCGGCGCGCAGCCCGTCCAACCACCACGCCTACCTCGGCGGCCTGTTGGAGCACACCGTCGCTGTCTCGACGCTGGCTTTCGAGCTGTGCGCGCTTCATCCCCGCCTGGATCGCGATCTGCTCGTGAGCGCGGCGATCGTGCACGATCTCGGCAAGACGGGCGAGTTCTCATACGGCGCCGAGATCAGCCGCAGCGGCGAGGGCAGGCTGCTCGGGCACATCCAGCTCGGGCTCCGCCTGATCGCGGAATATGCACCGCCGGCGCTCGACGGCGAGCGCAAACTCGGGCTCGAGCACTGCGTGATCCTCCACCACGGGGCCGATGCCGCGTCGGGGCGGCGCTTCGGCTCGGCCGAGGCGCTGGCGCTGCATCGCCTGAACATGCTCGACGCCCAGGTCAAGAACGCTTTTGAGAACGGGGTCTCTCAGGGCTCCTAGAAGGTAAAGCGCCGCTCCTGCGGTGCCGATACAACGGTGATGGGCGATATTGCCGTGCCAACAGCCGAGTCCCCGCCCACCGGACCGCCCGCTGAGACGCCGAGCGAGCACTCCGGCAGCGGCCTGTACCCGCCACGGCGGGCTGGCCGCTCGACGCGCATGATCGGCGAAGTGGTCGTCGACCTCGGTTTCGCCGATCGCGAGACCGTCGAGGAAGCCGTGGCGTCGGCTCGCGCGCAGGGCCGGCCAACGGGCCTCGTGCTCGTCGAGCAGGGCGTCCTGCGCCACGACCAGCTGGCCCGCGTCGTGGCCGAGCGCTTCGGCCTGGACTACATCGACCTGGCGGTCTATGACCTCGACATGGGTGCGGTCAGCCTGCTCAGCCCGGATGCGGCCAAGCGCTATCAGGCGGTTCCGGTCGGCTTTGCCGAGGACGGATCCCTGCTGCTTGCGATGGCCGACCCCACGAACGTCCTGACGATCGATGACATCGCGATGATGACCGGCAGGCGGGTGCGAGCGGCGGCGGCGTCGGTCGAGGACCTGAACCTGCTGCTGGCGCGGCTCGCGCGCATGGACGAGTCGATCGAAGACATCGTCGATGACGCTGCCGAGCCCGACGACGGCGAGCGGGATCTGCAACTCGAGGACACCGAGACCGACGCGCCGATAATCAAGCTGGTCCACTCGATCGTGGCCCAGGCCATTCAGCAGGGCGCCTCCGACATCCACGTGAACCCCGAGGAGGGGGACACGCGCGTGCAGTATCGCGTCGACGGAGTGCTCTATCCAGCCGCCACGATCAAGCGCAGAATGGCGATGGGCGTCGTATCGCGCATCAAGATCATGGCCGACATGGACATCTCCGAGAAGCGTGTGCCGCAGGACGGGCGCTTCGCCCTGACCGTCGACGGGCGTCGCGTGGACATCCGCGTGGTCACCCTGCCCCTCGTCTACGGCGAGGGTGTGGTCCTGCGCATCCTCGACAAGGGAGTGGTGATCCAGGGCCTCGAGTCGCTGGGGATGGAGGATGCCGAGCTGGACAGGTTCACCAAGGCGATCAAAAAGCCCAACGGAGCCGTGCTGGTGACCGGCCCGACCGGCTCGGGAAAGTCGACCACGCTGTACGCGGCGCTGAACGCCCTGAACGACGGCGAGCGGAGCATCCTCACGATCGAGGATCCGGTGGAGCAGCGGATCGCAGGCGTCAAGCAGATGCAGATCGCCACCAAGGCGGGGGTCACCTTCGACGTCGGGCTGCGCTCGATGCTGCGTGCCGATCCCGACGTGATCATGGTCGGCGAGATCCGCGACCGCCAGACGGCGCACATCGCCGTCGAGGCGGCGCTCACAGGCCACCTCGTGCTGTCGACCCTTCACACCCGCGACGCACCGAGCGCGCTGGGACGGCTGATCGACATGGGCATCGAGCCCTTCCTCGTGTCCTCGGCGGTCGACTGCATCGTCGCCCAGAGGCTGGTGCGGATGCTGTGCAAGCACTGCAAGCGCCCGCTGAAGGTCTCCGAGGCGGTGCTCGCCGAACACGGCCTGACGGGCGCCGAAGTATTTGAGCCGGTGGGCTGCTCGCGCTGCGGCGGCGCCGGCTATCGCGGCCGCCTGGGGCTGTATGAGGTGATGTCCGTCAGCGAACCGATCCGCACGCTGATCCTCGAGCATGCGTCGATCGATGACATCGTCGCCGTGGCGGTCTCGGAAGGAATGCTGCGGCTGCGCGATGACGGCATGCACAAGGTGCGCGAGGGCCTCACCTCGATCGCCGAGGTCGAGCGGATCACGGCCAGCCTGCTGTAGGCCGGGACGGCGCCGCCATGCGCGCGACGCCGTCCCCGGGAACCGGCCGGGCCCTACTTGTTCGCGCCGGCCTTGTTGTGGCTTGCTTTCTTGGCGTGTGCCCGCTTGTGGCCCGCTTTTTTCGCGGCCGCTTTTTTCTTGTGCTTCTTCTTCTTGTGGATGATCACCGGCGGCTTGGGGTTCAGGCGGGTGCCGCCGGAGAATGCGTCCGGGCGGCAACCCGAGGGGCGGCCCAGGTCAAACGGCCCTGAGATCGCCTGGGTCACGACGCCTTTTTCCAGATAGGCGTAGGTGACGGTGAGCAGCGGGTCGACGCGGGGCTCGGCGCAGATCTTGGTGTCGATCGCAAACTGCCCGGTGACGCGCTCGTAGCCTTCCTTGGTCGCGCCCACGCAGTTGTCGGCGTAGCCGGGAATTTCTCCCGAGCAGGAGAAGGTGTCCTTGAGGGGCGTCTGGGGCTGGATTGTGCTCACGAGCGGCGAGGCCTCGACTCCGGTCAGCGGAATCTGGGCCTGCAGCTGGTAGCCGGTGATCGGGCCGTTGCAGAAGAACGTGTACTGGACCTGCTGTTCTTCACTGCCGGCTTCCGGCTGGCCTGCGGCTATGAGGCCTGCGCACGTGTAGTTGTTGGGGTTTGATTCTTCGGCGTGGCTCGGGGCCGCGGTAGCGAGAAGCAGGGCCAAAGAGCCCACGATCGCGGCGAGCCAACATGTGGCGGTGCGGTGGGCTGGTCGGAATGCGTGCAACGGGGGTCTCCGTTCGTTGGTTGATAGATGAGTCATCAATGCAGGAGCCCTTCCAGGCTCTTGGTCGGCGATGCCGGGTTGAAGGTGGTGGTGGGCTTGGTGCCGGCGGAGGCGAAGGGCGAGATCAGAAGGACGCCGGCGGGCGGCTGGGATGTGAGCGTGGCGGTACTGGCGCCGCTCGGCAGTTCGCTCGCCGTGGCGTTTGCGATCGAGCCGAACGTGACCACTATCAGGCCGTGCGCGTGGTAGGCCGTGGTCGCGGTGATCTTGGGAACGGTGCCCTTCAGGAATTCATCGGCCGCGGTGAGGGCGCCGGGAGTGCCGACGAGGCACTGGGCGCCCGCCGCGCCTTCGGGGCATGGCGGCTGAATGATCGTGTCGACGAGCTGTGGTGGGCTGCTCGCAAGCAGCGCCGCGTCGCTCGCGAAGGCGCTGCCGTCCAGGGCCGACCAGCCGCTCAGCAGGGCGCCGGCTGGAACAGCCTGAGCGCCGATGTAGGGGGCCACGGTGGGCTGAGCGAGGGCTTCTGTGAACGTCGTGCCGGCGAGCTCGATCAGCCACACGTTCGTGACCGCCGGAAGCACCGCCTTGGGAGTGCCCGCGCCCGCCGGGGGGGATTGTTTGGACGTTTCCGGCGCAGGCGAGGCGCTCGGAGACGTGGCGGTGCTCGAGGCATGCTGGGTGCTGGGCGCGGTCGTTGAGGCGCCCGACGCTTTGGCGGCGGAGGGCGTTGCCTGCTGGGTGACCGCCGGCGGCTTTGCGGTGGCGCCCGGAGTCCCACCCGCCGTCAGGGCCCGCAGCGCCGGCAGCAGCAGCGGCACGCGCGAGGCGCCCGCGAGAGAGGCGTCAGGCGCCGGTCCGATGGCCGCGCCCACGGCCACGCCCACGGCGAGCATCGCCGCCGCCAGCACCGCGGTCGCCCGCCTCGAGGGGAGAGGCACCGCGCCCGCCGGCGGCGGCGCAGGGGTCGCCGCGGGCACCGGCGATGGGTCGGTCGGGGGGGTGGGGATGTCGGGTATCTCGGTCACGGGTTGTCAACGGGCTCAGGGCTGGGTTCCGAAAACTGGGTCTGAAAACTTCTTAACCTGTGAAGAAGCGCTCCGATAGCCGTTCGGCCGGGTTTCAAGCGGCCATCCGGACACTGGTCCCCTCCAGTTTCGCACAAACTGGCTTATCCGGATCGAATCTATCGGGATTATGATATGTTCGGCCCCTCCAAATGTCAAACACCAGAAATGGAGCCCCTGTTCAATGAATCGAATCCGCCGTCTCTCCGTCGCCCTTACGATCGCTAGCGCGCTCGGGGTTGCGGCGCCCGTGGCCGCATCGGCGATTCCGACGATCTCGATCAGCGGCGCCACCGCGTCGTATCCGCTCGTGTCGTTGCTTGCACAGAAGTACGTGAAGCTCAAACCGCACAAGGTGAAGTTCAAGATCGCCCAGGGTGGAGCCCAGATCGGCATCAACGACGTGGCGTCCAGTCGCGTCTCGATCGGCGATTCCTCGCGTGGCCCCCTTGAACCGCCCGCTCCTCCGGCCGGCCTCCTCTTCACCCCGATCGCAAAGTACGCGATCTGCGTGGTGACGAACAAATCCAACCCGCTCTCAAACCTCTCCCAGGCGGAGCTGGAGTCGATCTTCACCGGCAAAACCCGCAGCTGGGGCCAGGTCCCGGGCGCGACCGCCAGCGGCACGGTCGACCTGATCAGCCGCACGTCGGTCGCGGGCGTGCTGACGAGCTTTCAGACGCTTCTGCTCGGAGGCAAATCAGTCTCCAAACTCGCCTCGGAAGAGTCCTCTGAGGGACTGCTGCGCCAAGCGGTCGAAAACGATCCAAACGGGATCGGCTTCCTGTCCAACTACGCGGCAAGCCTGGGTACGGTCCATTCCGTTGGCTACAACGGCGTGGCCTGCAACAAGGCCACCGCGACCTCCGAACAGTACACCGGCGTTGCGCGGTTCTACGAGGTGACGCTACATCAGCCGAAAGGCTTTGTCGCGTCATTCATCAACTGGATCACGAAATCAGCGGCTGCGCGCAAGATCATCGCCAGCCAGTGGATTCCGCTTAGCTAGTTACAAGGTGACGGCGCCGGTCCAATATCCGGCGGCAGGGCTGGTCCCGTTCAGCGCGACGGGGCCGGCCTCGCCGACCGGGGGAAAGCGGGCCGGCTCTGCCGGCCCGGGGTCTTCATCGGGGGCTCGCCGATTCCTGGCGAGCCTCTTCGCGTGCCTGCGCAATCCCTGGCCCGACCGCCGCGCCGAGCGCACGCTCGGCGGGGTCTCTCTGCTCGTGAGCGCGAGCGTGATCGCGATGATCGTGTTCGTCGGGATCCGCGCGTGGCCGATCTTTGCCCACAACGGGATCAGCTGGCTCGGACCGGGTGGAAACCTCGAAACAGAGATCGGCAACATGCAGGCGACGAGCGTGAACCCGCCGGCCGCGGCGTTCCATCTGCGAGCATGGCCCCTCGTCTACGGCACGCTGCTGACCAGCGCGATCGCCGTCGTGTTGGGACTAGCGATCGCGGTGCTCTCCTCGATCTTCATCGTCGAGCTCGCGCCGGCGCGGCTGCGCAAGGTCGTGATCCCGGTGATCCGCCTGCTGGCCTCGGTGCCGTCGGTGATCTACGGACTGATCGGCGTCCTCGTGCTCGTGCCGTTCGTCGGCAACCACCTGGTCACCGCGTCCGAGAAGGCCTCCGAGCAGAACGTCGTCGAGCTCACGGGCGCCGGCCTCGGAGTCGCGGCCGTGATCCTGACGGTGATGATCACGCCGATCATGATCGCGCTGATCTGCGAGGCGCTGATCGCCGCGCCGACATCCTGGCGGGAGGGGGCGGTAGCGCTGGGCCTCAACCCGCTGCGCGCGGTGCTCGCGGTCACCCTGCGCGGGGTGCGCCCGGCGATCGTCGCCGCGGCCGTGCTCGCAACGGCACGCGCGCTGGGCGAGGCCGTGATGATCCAGATGGTCTCGGGTGGGCGATCGTTCGAGCCGAACCCCGCCGCCGGCGTGGTCTTCTTCTACGAGCCGCTGCGCACGCTGGCCTCGGCGATCGTCGACTACCACGAAGGCGTGGGCGCTCCGGCTCTGAAAGCGACGCTGTACGCGTTCGCGGCGCTGCTGCTGTTCGCGGCGTGCGTGCTGTCTATCGGCGGCTATCTGGTGAAGCTGCCGCTGCGCAAGTACCAGACACGCGGATGAGCACGTTCGCCCCCCACCAGCAGAAGGGCCGGCAGCCGACCAGCCAGCGCGGCCGGCAATCCTCACCGTGGAGCTGGCGCTGGGGCGATCGGCTGGTGCTCTTCTGTGCCTGGACGGCGGGCCTCGGGCTGTGCCTGGTCTCGGCCGGGATCGTCATCTACATGGGCTATCGGGGGATCGAGTACCTGCGCCCCGGACTGCTGTTCTCGCGGCCGGCGATCAGCACCTCCCAGAGCCAGTCCGGGGGATTCCTGGACCCGTTGATCGGCACCGTGCTGCTGACCCTGATTGGCATCCTGCTCGCCGGGCCGCTGGCGGTGATCAGCGCGATCTGGATCGCCGAGTACGGGCGGCCGAGCTGGCTGGCCCGCGTGGTCGAGTCGAGCATCGAGATCGTCGCCGGGACGCCGGACATCGTGCTGGCGCTGTTCGGGCTGTCGATCTTCCAGCTCGGCCTGTTCGCGCCGCTCTCCTTCCGCTCGGAAGCCGGCGGGGTGTTCGGCCGGTCCTTCATCGCGGCCGGAGCGATGATGTCGCTGATCGCGCTGCCCCCCCTGTTCGCGGCCACACGGGAGGGGCTTCAGGCCGTGCCGGCGCACCTGCGCGAGGCGGCGTTCGCTCTCGGGAAGACCCGCATCACGACGATCCGCCGGGTCCTCTTGCCGAGCGTCCGCTCGAACATCGCCACCGGCGTGACGCTCGGCGTCAGCCGCATCATCGGCGATACGGCAATCGTGCTGTTGCTCCTGGGCGAGACGCTCCACATCGAAGCGCAGGGGTCCGTGCCCGGGCTGAACGTGCTGCGGGGGACCGGCTCGTCCTTGACAAGCTACGTCTACGACAACTCCCCGGCCGGTGAAGGGGCGGCGCCGCAGAAGGCCTACGCGGCGGCCTTCGTGCTGCTGCTGATGGTGCTCGCCCTGAACCTGCTCGTTGACCGGATCGGCCGCTCCCACCAGCGGTCGATGGGCCTGTCCGTGCCGGGCGGGGCCATCTGAGTGGGCGCTTGCGGACTTATCCCAAAACGGCGCAAGACCCGCTAAGATCAGTGATTCGATTGAGATACCTGAGTTGATGGGAAATGTGTCCGATGAGTCGTGACGAGATGCTGCTCGATCCCTGGAACGTGACTGCCGTCGAGCAGCAGGACGATCCTCGCGCGGACCAGTCCCAGACGCCTCCGGTCGAGGCCCCTCGGGCGCTTTCCATCGGAGGCTCACAGGCGCCTTCCGCACAGAGCTCCGAGGCGCCCGCGACCCAGGCTCCCGAGGTGCCTCCGGTTCGCACGATCGTGCTCGACCGCCCGCCCGAGCCGGTCGCGCCGCCGCTGCGCGAGCGCAACCCGCTGCGCGAGCCCATGCGATCGACGGCCGGGCTCGAGCGGTTGCGTCTCGACGGGGTCGGCATCGAATACGCCGGCAAACCGGCGGTCAAGTCGGTGTCGCTGTCGATCCATCAGGGCGAGGTGCTCGCGCTGATTGGGCCTTCCGGCTGCGGCAAGACGACGCTCCTGCGCACTCTCAACCGGCTGACCGAGCTGACCCCCAGCGCCGCGCGCGCCGGCGAGGTGCTGCTCGACGGCGAAGACATCCACGAGCTGCCCGACACCACCCTGCGCTCGCGGGTTGCGATGGTCTTCCAGCAGCCCAACCCGTTTCCGATGTCGATCTTCGACAACGTCGCGTTCGCGCTGCGCGAGCAATCGCGCAAGCGCCCGCGCAGGCGCGAGCTCGAACCGCTGGTCATCGATGCGCTGCGCCGCGCCGGGCTCTACGACGAGGTTCGCGACGACCTCGACCGCCCGGCCCTGCGACTGTCCGGCGGCCAGCAGCAGCGGCTGTGCATCGCCCGCGCGATCGCACCGCGGCCGGAGGTGCTGCTGATGGATGAGCCGTGCAGTGCCCTGGACCCGATCTCCACCGGTGTGATCGAGCAGCTGATCGGCGAGCTGCGCCGCGACCTGGCGGTTGTGATCGTTACGCACAACCTCGCCCAGGCGCACCGTGTGGCCGACAAGGTCGCATTCCTCTACCTCGGCGACCTGGTGGAGTATGGGACGACCGCGGAGGTCTTCGACGAACCGCGCGCGCAGCGCACACGCGACTATGTGCGAGGCGCATTCGGATGAGCCGGCGAACGCGCGCGGCTCGGATGGCCGGCGCCATTGGTTCAGGGAGGGGGCTGTGGCTGTGAGCCTCGTGCCCGTCCCCTCCGAGCAGGACCGCGCGACCTGCCCGAACTGCTCCGCTCCGCTGTCGCCGGATCAGCGCTACTGCCTGTCATGCGGTCAGCCCGTCTCCTCGGTGCGGCTGGCCTTCCTGGACGTGCTGCAGTCCGACTCCCAGCCCTATGGCGCCGGCCAGGGTCCCGCCGGGCTCGTCTCATCCGGCTACCCGTCGGTGATCGAGCCCGCCTCCTCGGGAGGGCCCGCCTGGATGCGTCGCTATGCGGGATTGTTCGGGCTGCTTTCAGTGCTGCTGCTGGCAATCGTCGTCGGCCTGCTGGTCGGCCACTGGGTCACCCAGAGCAAAGCCCCTGCCACGCAGGTGGTGAGGGTCGAGGGCCTCACCACGGGCGCCGCCCCGGCGGCGGGCGCGAGCACGACCACGCCGAGCACGACGACGCCGAGCACCCCCTCCGCGCCCGCCGCTGAAAGCAAGACAAGCGCCAAAGCCGAAGCCAAGGAAGTCAACGAAGCTAAGGCGATTGAAAAAGCACCGCCTCCGAAAGCCGTCAAAGTCAGCCCGACCCAGCAACAGAAAATTGCCAACTCAACCGGCAAAAAGCACGAGGAAGAAGTCAACAAGCTTGGCAACCAGCCCATCGAAACGGGCGGCTAGGGGGCGCAGATGAGCACGCTCGCGTCAGCGGCCGCGATCCGCGGACGGATCGCTTGAGGACTCCCGATATGTCGACGCCAAACGGCCGCTCGTCTCCGGAGGACGTAACTCAGGAGCTCGGCTCCGTCCCGGCCTCGGGCGTGGTCGTGCCCGTCGGCGGCCTGGTCGCTCCGAGCGGATCGATGGCCGAGCTACGTCGCCGCCGCCATGAGCTGGCCGAGCGCGTGGCCGCGCTGACCTGGGACCTCGGGGGTCTCACCTATGAGATGGCCATCCGCGACCACTATCGCCTCGACGTGCTGGCCCGCAAAGCCGCCGAACTGCAGGAGGCCGAGGGGCAGCTGGGCGAGGTGCAGAGGCTGCTCGCCACCACCGAGGCGGGCATCCACGGCCAGTGCCGCTCCTGTGGCGCGGTGCACAGTCGCGGCGCCGCCTACTGCTGGCACTGCGGTGCGGCCCTGATGGCGGAGGTGCGCCCCTCCGTGATGGGAGCAGAGCCGTCGAGCTGAGCCGGGCGAGGCCGCGATACGGTCCCTGCCGGCGGTGTGGGCCGCGGCGGCGACGATCGTCCAGGCGGTCCGTTTACGTACTCGCCGTCGCGTAGCGTGTGGCCAATGAGATTGCGCCTCTCCCGCGCCGCCAAGCGGTGGCGCTGGGTTGCAATCGCCACGGGCGCCGCGCTCGCGGTTGGCGCCGCGATGGGATCTCAAGGAGCGTCGAGGGCAGCGGCACACGCACGCGCCACAGACGCCACCACACGCCATGCCGCCGGGCCCCACGAGTACTCCTGCCCGATCTTCCCGGCGAGCAACCCCATCAACCAGGACATCTCCCACGCCCCGGTCGATCCCGACTCGGCGCAGTACATAGCCGCGATCGGCGCCTCCGGGCACCTGCACGCCGACTTCGGCAGCAATCCGAGCTATGGCATCCCCTACACGGTGGTCGGCCCCCGCCAGCCGCGCGTGCCGATCTCCTTCAGCGAATTCGGCGAAGAATCCAACCCCGGTCCCTACCCGGTCCCGCCCAACGCACCCGTGGAGGGCGACGGCGAAGAAGGCGACCGCCACGTGCTGGTCCTGCAGACGGGCAGTTGCAAGCTGTATGAGCTCTACGCCGCGCGCCGCAGCGGCGCCGGTTGGGTGGCGGGGTCGGGCGCCACCTTCAACCTGCGCAGCAACGCCCTGCGCCCGGAAGGCTGGACCTCAGCCGACGCGGCGGGCCTGCCGATCTTCCCCCTGCTGGTCCGCTATCCCGAGGTGCATGCGGGGCAGATCGACCACGCGCTGCGGGTCACCGTGGAGCGCACCCAGCGCGGCTATATCCACCCGGCGACCCACTTCGCCTCTGAGAGCTCGGACCCGAGCCTGCCGCCGATGGGTCTGCGTCTGCGCCTGAACGCCGGCTTCAACCTGGCCGGCTACCACGGCGAGGCGCTCGTGGTGCTGCGGGCGCTGAAGCGCTACGGGCTGATCGTGGCGGACAACGGGTCCAGCTGGTACATCACCGGCGCCCCCGACCCGCGCTGGAACGACGAAGACCTGAACCAGCTCAAGACCGTGCCCGGGTCGGCCTTCCAGGCGGTGCGGACCGGCCCCATCCTGCATCGCGGCTAGCGCGACGGGCAGGGGCGCTCAGGACCGCCTGGGCTCAGGACTGCTGCTGCGGCTCGGCCGGGGCAGCCTCGGCGGGCGCGGGCTGTGCGACGGCGGGCGGTGCGGCCGCGGGGGCCGGCTGTGCGGCCGGGGTCTCAGCGGGCGGCTGCGGTTGCGCGGCGGTGAGCATCGGCTGCTGCGGTTTCTCGGCAGCATGCGTCTCGCCGGTGACGGACTGCTTGAACTCCCGCATCCCGGTTCCCAGCGAGCGGCCGAGTTCCGGCAACCGCTTGGCTCCGAACACCAGCAGTAGGATGAGGACCAGAAAGGCGATGTGCAGTGGATTGTCGAGTCCCATTTGCTCCCCTGAGTCTAGGCCATCCTATGCGATCTCCGGGCTCGCCGGCAAACGGCCCATGAGCACGCTGCAATCGCGCTTGCGGGCTCCTCGCCGTCGCGTTCGCTCAGCCGTCATGCGCAGGCGAGGAGCGCGGGCTCGCCCCGCCGCTTGAGAGCACCCGGCGCACGAGCTGAGCCGCCACGAGCACCATCAGGGCGGCGAACGCGTCGCGCAGCACCGTGCCGGAGAGGGCGTTGGCGAGCGCCACGCCCGCGCCGGCGCCGGCCAGCGAGAGTCCGCCGAGCAGCAGCGCGTCGTCGCGGCGGACGTTGCCGTAGCGATCCTGCGTGCAGGTGCCGACGATCGCCACGGGGACGATCGCCAACAGCGAGGTGGCCTCGGCCTGGTGCTGGCCGAGGCCCAGCACGAGCACCAGGCCGGGCACGAACAGCACCCCGCCGCCGACCCCGAGCAGGCCGGCGACGATGCCCGCGGCCACGCCGATCGCGATGGCGGCGGCGCTCATCGCAGAACCAGCTCGACCGCGCTGGCCACGAGCACGGCGGCGAACAGGAGAGATATCCAGCGCGCCGACAGGCGCTGCTGCAGCCAGGTGCCGATCACCACGCCGCCCACCGCCGGCAACCCGATGAGGGCCGCGTCGAGCACGTTGACGTTGCCGTACAGCCCCTGCGCGGCAGCCCCGAAGGCGGCGATGAAGATGATCGCGGCCAGCGATGTGGCCGTCGCCGAGCGCTCGTCGTAGCCGAGCCAGAGGACGAGCAGCGGCACGATCACGCTCCCGCCGCCTACGCCGAACAGACCGCTGAACAGGCCGGCCAGCGTGCCGATCACCATCAGTTTGAGCGACCGGCTCGGTGGCTTCTCAGCGGCCACGTGCACGAGATAACGGGTCGGCCACCTTGCGCGCCATACTAGAGGTCGTGTCCCCCGCTGCCACGCTCGTGGAGGCGCTCGAGCCCATCCGCTCCGATCCCGCCCGAGCAGCGGTGCTGCTCGATATCGACGGCACCCTGGCACCGATCGTGCGGCACGCCGCGGACGCACATGTTCCCGAGGCGACCCGCACCCTCCTGATCGAGATCGCCAAGCGCTATCGCATGGTCGGCTGTGTGAGCGGCCGCCGCGCCGCCACCGCCCGCCAGATCGTCGCGATCGGGACGATCGCCTACATCGGCAACCACGGTGGAGAGCTGCTGCGGCCGGGGGCGACCCGCCCGGAGGTCGATCCGGACCTGGCGGCGTGGACCGCCCGTGTGCGCGCGTTCGCCGCCCGCGCCGACACCCCGGAGCACCAGCGGATCCGCGTGCGCAGCGAGGACAAGGATGCGATTGCCGCCTTTCACTGGCGCGGCGCCCCCGATGAGGAGGCCGCCGCCGCCGCTGTGCAGGAGATCGCCCGGCTCGCCGAGGATGAGGGCTTCGCGATCCACTGGGGCCGCAAGGTGCTCGAGGTGCGTCCGCCCGTGGCTCTGGACAAGGGCCTCGGCATCGCCAAACTGCTGCGAGGAGCGCCCGTCTCGGCCGCGCTCTACGCCGGCGACGACAGCACCGACCTGGACGCCTTCCGGGGACTACGGGCGCTCGTCGAGTCCGAGGTGCTCGCCAGCTCGCTGTGCGTGGCCGTCCGCTCTGATGAAGCGCCGCCGGAGCTGGCACGCGAGGCCGATCTGACGGTGGACGGCACGGGCGGCGTGCGGGAACTGCTCGAGGCGCTGTTGTAGGCGTCTCTGCACCGTGCGGTTCGTCGACTTCCTCAAGACCACCGTCCTGCTCAGCGCGGGCGCCGCCACCGCGCTGGCGGCGGTCACTGTGCTCGCGGCCGCAGAGCACGGTGAAAAAAACGTGGTGCCCTTCGCGGTGGGCTGGTGGGTGATCGCGGCGCTGATCGGCCTGCGCCTGGGCAGGCGGGCCGAGACCAACCCGCCGATCGCCCGGCTGCTCGCGAGCGCCAAGGCCAGCACGACCCTGCCCGAGCACCATCCGAGCGCGATCCTCGTCAACCGGCTCTGGCCGCTGTTGGTGTTCACCCTGGCGGCGGGCGGACTGGCCTTCCTGGCGCCACAGGTGCCGGGCATCGCCGCCGGGTTCGCGATCATCTGGGCGCTCGCCTGGCGCCGTCAGGACGCGGCCGTGGCGGCGATCGAGGAGCGCGACGGGGCGAGCTTCTATGTGCGGCGCACATCCTCGGTGCGCCCGATGGAGCTGATACGCACGCCCGGCTTCAAGGCGCTGCGCCCGGAGCCGGCGAACGGCGCCATCAGCTGACATGAGCCGGTCAGGAGCGGTTGACGTGTTGATCGTCTCGCTGGGCTCCACCGCCGGTCTGCGCATGGCGGACGCGGAGCTGGCGGATTCGCTGCGCCGGGCCGGCGCGAGCGTGGCGCTGGTGGGCGCCGAGGCGCCGCAGCGCCGGCTGCGAACGTTCGCGCTCATCGATCTCCAGTGGGCGCGCGCAGCTCGCCGAGCGGCTCTCCTGGGGCTTGCCCGGCACGGGCCGGGGGCGGTCATCTATTCGACCACCACCGCCTCGCTGCTGTGGCCCAGGCCCGGGGCGATCCGCTTCGACGCCCCCTCGGCCGGTAACCGGCCCGGGCGCCATGGGCTGTGGCAGAGGCCGGTGGAGCGACGGCGGCTGGGGCAGGCGCCGCTCTTGCTCCCATGCAGCGACGGGGGCCTGCGCGAGGCGCCTGCCATCGCGCGGCGCGGGAATCGCGCCCTGGTGGTGCCGATTGCGGTCGAGACCTCGCTCCCGCCTTCGAACGCGGATGAGCCCGGCGCCGGCGCGCCGCCACGGGACATCGCCGCGATCACCTACGCCGCCAACCCGTCGAAGAAGGGCCTTGACCGCGTGCTGTCGGCCTGGCGGCATGTTCGCAAGAGCTCGGAGGAGCTCGTCGTGGCGGGCGTGCCGGCCGGGCAGCTCGAGCGGGCCGGCCTCATCGCCCGCGGCGAGCCCGGCATTCGCGTGGTGGGCACGCTCGACGCGCAGGCGTATCGCGCGCTGGTGCGCCGCGCGCGGGTGTTCGTGTGCGCGCCCCGCCGTGAGGACTACGGCAGCGCGCAGCTCGAGGCCCTCGCCGACGGCTGCCTGCTCGTCACAACCGCCGCGCCCGGGCCCTACGCGGCGCTGGGAATCGCCCGGGCGCTCGATCAGCGGCTGGTGGGCGAGGACCTCGCGGGTGCCCTGCGCGCGGCGCTCGACGACCCCCTCCCCGGTTATGCGCTGCGCGCGCGAAGGGCGCTCGAGCCGTACTCCCGACAGGCGGTCGATGGGCTGGTGGCCGGGGAGCTACTTCCCCGGCTGCTTGCCTAGTTTCTGCAGGGCCGGCCACGGGCGCGTGTTGAGGACGTCTGCGGCTCGGAGCCAGGCACGACGCGCGGTGGTCACCCCCCAGCGCATGTTCGCAAGCGTGTCGGTTCGGTGGGCATCGGAGTTGATCACGATGCGCACGCCCGCGCGCACGGCGGCGCGGGCGTTGACCTCCGACAGGTCCCGGCGAGCGGGGTTGGCGTTGATCTCGAGCATCGTTCCCGTTCGGGCGGCCGCCTCGAACACCGCCGGCAGGTCGATCGCGTAGGGCGAGCGCCGCTCGATCAGCCGGCCCGTGGGATGGCCGATCGCGTCCACGAGCGGGTGCTCGATCGCCGCGATCATCCGCTCGGTCATCGCCTGCTCGCTCGCGCCGAACGCCGTGTGCACGCTCGCGATCACCCAGTCGAGCTGTGCCAGCAGCTCGTCCTCGTAGTCGAGCGAGCCGTCGGGCATGACGTTCACCTCGCTCCCCGCCAGCAGCTCGATGCCCTCCAGGCGCTCGCCCACCTCATGCACCAGCTCGATCTGGCGCCGCAGCGCCTCGGGTGAGACGTCATTGCCGAAACCATGCGATGCCGAGTGGTCGGTGATCGCCAGATACTCATAACCGCGTTTGCGCGCGGCGAGAGCCATCTCCTCGATCGTCGCGTGGCCGTCGGAGGCCACGGTGTGGCTGTGCAGATCGCCGCGGATGTCCTCCAGGCCGATGAGATCCGGCAGCCCGCCGCCGCCGCCGTCGTCGAGCCGTGCCGCCTCGAGCTCGCCGCGATTCTCGCGCAGCTCCGGCTCGATGTAGGCGAGACCCAGAAGCCCGTACAGTTCGGCCTCGCTCGTGCAGGTGCGGGTGCGCCCGATGGAGTCGTCGAGCAGCCCGTACTCGGACACATGCAGCCCCCGTCGCACCGCCGTTTCGCGCAATGCCGCGTTGTGGTTGCCCGAACCCGTGAAGTGCTGCAGCAGGTTGCCGAGCTGCGTGGGCTTGGCGATGCGCAGATCGACTCCGACACCCGAATGGGTCCGCCCCCTGGCGCCGGCCCTGCTGGCCGAGCTGACGCTCTCGATCGCATCGAGCTTGACAAGGCTCTTGGCAAGCGTGGTGGGACGAGTGGTCACGGCGATCAGATCGAGATCCTTGACGCTGTCGGCGCCTCGGCGCGCCGACCCCGCCAGGCCTACCTCGGTCCCCGGGCTGCCCTGCGCGGTGAGCTCGCGGATGAGCGTCTCGGAGGCCTCGATCGCCTTGGGCAGCAGCAGACGCGGAGTTGCGCGCTCGCCGGCCCCCTCGGCAAGGGCGGCCAGCACGCTGGCCTCGAGCTTCGGGCCAAGCCCACGCACTGTGCGCAGGCGCTCATGCACAGCCGCCTCGCGCAGCTTCTCGAGCGAGTCGACGCCGAGCTCTGAGTGCAGCAGCCGCGCCCGCTTTGGCCCGAGACCGGGCAGGCGTGTCACTGCGATCAGGCCCGGGGGAAACTTCTCGCGGAGCCTCTCCGCCGCCGGAATCGTGCCCGTCTGAAGCAGCGCAAGGATCTTTTCCTGAAGCGTGTTCCCGATGGCCGGCAGCTCGGTCGCCTGACCCGCGCGCGCGAGCGCCGCTACCGACACGGACGCCTCCCGCACGGTCTTCGCCGCGGCCCGGTAGGCCAGCACGCGGTGCACGATGGCGCCGTCGAGCTCGTACAGGTCACCCAGTTCCTCCAGGGCGTCCGCGATCGCGGCGTTGGACAGCTCGGGCCGGGCCACGAGCATCAGGGTAGGGCCAGCGCGAACCGGTCGCGACGCCGGCCGCCGCCGGCTCCCAGCCGGCACGCTCCCGCCCCTCACGCTCTAGGGTACCCCGACCGATGTCCGGCGAGCCCTGGCTGATACTCCCCACCTACAACGAGGCCGAGAACATCGAGTCGATCGTCGCGGCCGCCGGCGCGGTGCTCGACCGTGCCGCTCGCGACGGCTTTCGGGTGCTCGTCGTCGATGACGGCTCGCCCGACGGCACCGGCGAGATCGCCGAGCAGATGGCCGCCGAGCACGACTTCCTCGAGGTTCTACATCGCGCCGAGAAGAACGGAATCGGGCCCGCCTACCTCGCCGGCTTCCGTCACGCGCTCGAAGGAGGCGCGGGATACGTGATGGAGATGGACTCCGACTTCTCCCACGATCCCGCTGACCTCGCGCGGCTCCTGCAGGCGATCTACAGCGGCGCCGATCTGGCGCTGGGCTCTCGCTACGTGCCGGGGGGCGGCGTGGAGGACTGGAGCCTGTTGCGGCGCTTCGTCAGCGAGGGCGGCTCGACGTACGCGCGCTGGGTCCTCGGCCTGCCGGTGCGCGATCTCACGGGCGGGTTCAAGTGCTTCCGCCGCGAGGTGCTCGAGGCGATCCACTTCGACAGCGTCCGCTCCCGCGGCTACGCCTTTCAGGTCGAGCTGACCTACCGCGCCGTGCGGGCCGGCTTCCGCGTGGTCGAGGTGCCGATCATCTTCAGGGATCGAGAGCGCGGTCAGAGCAAGATGTCCTGGCGGATCGCCGCGGAGGCCATGTGGCTGGTGCCGGCGCTGCGCTTCAGGTAGACAGCCGGCCGGCCGATGCAGAGCCGATGGATGCTTCGGCCTATGCGTTCGCTCACGGCGTGCGCCATACGCGTGCGACGCTTCGCAGCTGGCAGCGAACCCCGGGGGCCGTCCTTGGAAAGTGGGCCGCGGGGTCGGCCGTGGCCGCCGCCGGCCTGCTGCTGGCCGTGTGGATCGTGTCCTCGCTGGATCACGGCTATCAGCAGATCCTCACCCTGCAGCCCCCCTTCGTGGTGGGCGGCCCAAGCGACGTGCTCAAGGTGCTCGAGAGCAACATGCTGGTGCTCGCCCTGCATGCCATGGCCTGCGTTGCCGGCTTCATCGCGGGCAGCTCCCTGCCGCTGCAGGCCCAGCACCACCGCGGGCTCTCGCGCTGGGTGCACGAACACGGCGGGCGCATCGCGATCGGCTTCGTGGTCTGCGCCACGACCTTCTCGCTGAGCGCTCAGGCCTACCTGATCGGGCACAGCCTCGCCGGGGTGTCGCATTTCCTGCGCGTCTCGCCCGGGCTGCTCCTGCTGGGCCTGCTTCCGCATGCGCTCCCTGAGCTCATCGCCCTGTTCCTTCCGCTGGCGGCCTGGATCATCGCCAGCCGGCGTGGCGAGTGGGAGCAGCTGCTGGCCGCCACCGTGGTTACCGTCGCGGTGGCCGTGCCGGTGCTCGTGATAGCGGCGTTCATCGAGGTCTACGTGTCACCCCACGTGTTCGTCGCGCTGACGCACATCCACCCGCCGATCGTGCGCAGCTCGGAAGGGTGGATCGTCACGATCCACTGACCCTTGCTTTACTTTGTATAGTGAGAGGAAAGCGAATAAGGAGAGCGCAATGGCAGGCACCCTGAATCAAGTCACAGACACCAACTTCGACGCCGAGGTGCTCGAGGCCGAGGGCCCCGTTCTCGTTGACTTCTGGGCGCCCTGGTGCGGTCCCTGCCGGGTCGTGGCTCCGGTGCTCGAGGAGATCGCCTCAGAGCGCCCGGACCTAACGATCGTGAAGCTGGACATCGACGAGAACCCGCAGACGGCAGCCCGGTTCCAGGTGCTCTCGATCCCGACCATGATCCTGTTCAAAGCCGGCCAGCCCGTGAAGACCGTGATTGGCGCCTATCCCAAGAAGAAGCTCGAGCAGGAGCTGGAGCCCGCCCTCACCGCCGCCTGAGGGCCGATGACCGGCGCCGAGCGGCGTCCTCAGCCGCTCGCGCGGTGCAGGGCGATGTCGAGGGTGAGCCCGTCGAGGGCTGTCTGCGCCGCGTAGTCCATCGCCGCGGTGTCCGCGTCGTGATCGGGGTGCTGCCCGAGTAGGAGCTCGACGGCGAGCGTCTCGCCCGCGATGTAGTGGCGGTGGGTCTCGGCCGCGCCCAGCAGCGCGGGGTCGCCGCGCAGGGTGAGCTCGATGCGGTCCTCGACCTGCAGTCCGGCGCTCTTGCGGGCGTTCTGGACCGCGTGGACGATCTCGCGCGCGTATCCCTCCTCGCGCAGCTCGCCGTCGATGGCGAGGTCGAGCGCGACCGCGTGTGCGCCCTCGCGCTCGACGCTGTAGCCATCGGGGGGGCGCATGGTGAGGATGACGTCGTCGGCCGACAGGGTGTGCTCGCGGCCGTCCACGTTTATCGCGATGGCGCCATCGCCCCGCACCGCGGCGGCCACCCTGGCCGGGTCGAGCGCCGCGATCGCCTTGGCCGCCAGCGGCATGGCTTTGCCGAAGATGGGGCCGAGCGTGCGGTAGTTGGGTTTGACCTCGTAGCTGCCGAGCTCCTCGCTTGCCGCCACGAAGCGGACGCGCTTGACGTTCAGCTCCTCGCGCACGACGTCCACGACGCGCTCGATCGCGGTGCGCTCACGATCGTCCGCGACCACGATCGCCTCCCCGAGGGGCTGGCGGACCTTGACCTCGGACTTCTTGCGGGCGCCGCGACCGAGGCTGACCGTCTCCCGCGCGAGCGACATGGCCCACTCGAGCTCGGTGTCGCGCGCCAGCCACTCCTCGCCCGGGGAGCTGCCGTCGGGGAAGTCGCACAGGTGCACGCTCGCCAGGGTTCCGTCGAGATTGTCGTAGATCTCATCGGCCATGAACGGGCAGAACGGAGCCAGCAGCCTGGCAACCGTGAGAAGACAGGTGCGAAGCGTCCGGAAGGCGTCCTCCTCGCCGTCCCAGAAGCGCGGCCGCGAGCGGCGGACATACCAGTTGGAGAGATCCTCGACCAGCTCCGCGATCGCCCGGGCGGCGGTGGTGGCGTCGTAGGCGTCCATCCGCTCGGTCACGAGCTCCGCGGTGCCGGCCGTGCGCGACAGCGCCCAGCGATCGAGGTTGTCGGCCGGCGGTTGCCCCGCGGGTGCGGCCGCCGCCAGCCGATCCGCGGATGCATGGGCGTAGAGCGAGTAGAAGAAGTAGGTGCTCCACAGCTGCTTGAGGAACAGGCGCACGCCCTCGCCGATGGTGGCGGCCGAGAAGCGATACCCGTCCCAGGGCTGCTTGGAGGCGAAGAAGTACCAGCGGAAGGCGTCCGCGCCGTAGGTGTCGAGCACCTGCCATGGCTCGACCGTGTTGCCCTTGGACTTGGACATCTTCTGCCCCTGCTCGTCGAGGATCAGGCCCAGGCAGACCACGTTGCGGTAGGGCGGGGGCTCGGACAGGAGCGTTGCGACCGCCAGCAGCGAGTAGAACCAGCCGCGGGTCTGGTCCTGGGCCTCGCAGATGAAGTCCGCCGGGTAGCGCTCGCCGAAGCGCTCTGCGTGCTCGAACGGGAAGTGGTGCTGGGCGAAGGGCATCGCGCCCGAGTCGAACCACACGTCGATCACCTCCGGGACGCGCCGCATCTCCTCGCCGCAGTCCGGCTCGCCGTCGCCGTCGAGGTGCGGGCAGGGGAACCCGACATCGTCCACGAACGGGCGATGGTGGTCGGCGAGCTCCGTGTCCGAGCGCTCCTCGAGCTCCTCGAAGGAGGCGATCACGTGGACGTGCCCCCGCTCGCAGCGCCAAACCGGCAGGGGGGTTCCCCAGTAGCGCTCGCGCGAGAGCGCCCAGTCGACGTTGTTGGAGAGCCAGTCCCCGAAGCGCCCGTGCTTGACGTGCGGCGGGTACCACTGCACGGTCTCGTTCGCCTCGAGCAGCTCGGATCGGAGCTTGGTGGTGGCGATGTACCAGGACGGTTTCGCGTAGTACAGCAGCGGCGTTCCGCAGCGCCAGCAGTGGGGGTAGGAGTGCTCGTATGACTGCACGCGCAGCAACAGGCCGCGCTCGTCGAGATCTGAGATCAGCTCGTCGGTCAGCCCGGGGTCCTTGACGAAGCGCCCCTCATAGGCCTCCCCGTTGCGGTCGCGAACGCGCCCGTCGTAGGTGCCGTCCGGCCTGACCGGGTTGTACAGCGTGCGGGGCTGATCGCCGCGGAAGATGCCGGCGGCGGCGCTGACCCGGTAGTCGTCCTCGCCGAAGGCCGGCGCCAGATGCACGATTCCCGTGCCGTCCTCGGTCGTGACGAACGAGTCGGCGAGGATCGGGAGCGGCCCGGGCTCGCGGTCTGAGGCGGCGAAGATGGGCCCCTCGTAGGAGCCGTATCGATCGAGAAGCTGAGCGCCCGTGAACCGCTCGAGGATCTCCGAGGCCTCCCCGAGCACCGCAGGGACGCGGTCCTCGGCAAGCACGAAGGTCTCATCTCCCACCCGCACCCTGGCGTAGGTGGCCGCCGGCGCCACCGCCACGGCGACGTTGCCGGGCAGCGTCCAGGGCGTGGTGGTCCACACCAGAAGCCTGTCCTGGCCGCCGAGCACCGGGAGCTTCACGTAGACGCTCTTGTCGACCACGTCCTCGTAGCCGAGCGCCACCTCATGTGAGGACAGCGTGGTCTCGCAGCGGGGGCAGTAGGGGACCACCTTGTGGCCCTCATACAGAAGCCCGCGGCGATCGATCTGCGACAGCGCCCACCAGACCGACTCGATGTAGCTCTCATCGAGCGTGCGGTAGGCGTCGTCCAGGTCGAGCCAGAAGCCGATTCGCTCGGTCAGTCGGTTCCACTCCTCGAGGTAGGTGAACACCGACTCGCGGCAGCGCTGGTTGAACTCCCCGATCCCGTACTCCTCGATCTCCGCCTTCGAGCGGATGCCCAGCTCCTGTTCGACGGCGATCTCCACGGGCAGCCCGTGGCAGTCCCAGCCGCCCTTGCGCTTCACCAGGTAGCCGCGCATCGTCTGAAAGCGCGGGTAGATGTCCTTGAACACCCGCGAGAGCACGTGGTGGGAGCCCGGCGGGCCGTTCGCCGTGGGGGGGCCCTCGTAGAACACCCAGCGCTCGGCGCCCTCGCGCAAGCGCAGCGATTCGGCGAACACGTCGCGCCGGCGCCAGCGCCCCAGCACCTCCAGCTCGAGCGCGGGCAGCTCCTGGCGAGGATCGACCTCGCGACGCGGTATGAGGGTGTGTCGGGGTGATGGCGTCACGGGGCGGCTCATTGTAGGGGGGGCCCCGAGTGGGGCCCCGGGCCGGACCGGGGAGGCGCCGGCCAGCGCGTGCGGTGGGCACTCCTAGGATGCAACCATGAGGCTTCGCCTCTATCACCACCCCGACGGCGCGCGCGTGGCCTACCGCGAGATCGGCGCCGGGCCGCCGCTGGCTCTGCTCCACTCCGCCTTCCTGTCGCACAAGGAGTGGGAGCCGGCCGTGGAGCAGCTGGCCGACCGCTTTCGGGTGGTGCTGCCCGACCTGCCCCTGCATGGGGACTCCGAGGACCGCTGGCGCCATCCCTACACGCTCGACTGGCTCGCGGAGGTGCTCGGGGGGTTCAGCGCGGAGGTGCTCGGACCGCGCCCGATGCTCGCCGGTCACGACGCCGGCGCGGAGATCCTCCTGCACGCCGTGCTCACCGGTCGCGTGCGGCCGGAGCGGCTGGTGTTGATGGGAAGCCGCCTGCACGCCCCGCCCGAGCGCCCGCGCCGGCGCGCGGCCTGGCGGCTGGTCACGCAGATGGGGTCGCTGCCGGGCCTGGATCGCCTGCTCTCCCATGGCACCCGCGCCGTGTTCACCCCCGAGCGGGGCCTGGCCCTGTCCGCGCGCCGGAACCCGGCCGCCTGCGATCTGATGCGCCATGCGTTCGCCGATGTGGCCGGCAACTCGAGCCTCGCGCGCTCCTGGGCGAAGTGTGCGCGGGCCTGGCCCCGCGGGGCCCAGAGCCAGCTGCTGGACGGCTACCCCGAGCTGGACCTGCCCGTGCTCCTGTTGTGGGCCGATGAGGACCCGCTGCACCCGCTGCGCGTCGCCGAAGAGGCGCTGGCGCTGCTTCCGAACGGACAGCTGCGGGTGCTTCGCAGCAGCGGATTCCTGATGGCCTACGACGATCCCGTGGGCCTGGCGCGGGAGCTCGCGGCCTTCTGCGGATAGGGTCTCTGCTCGCCGCCCGAGAAAAAGGAGAGCTGAATGCCGAACCAACGAGCGCTGTGGGGCGCCGAGACGACCAAGGCCGTCGAGAACTTCCCGATATCGGGCGAGACGGTGCCGGTGGCGGTGATCCACTGGCTGGCGCGCATCAAGGGCGCCGCCGCCGCCGTCAACGGCGAACTCGGCCTGCTCTCCAAGCGAAGCGCCTCGCGCATCCAGAAAGCCGCCGCCGCGATCGCCGCAGGCGAGCACGACGAGCAGTTCCCCATCGACGTGTTCCAGACCGGCTCGGGAACCTCCACCAACACCAACGCCAATGAGGTCATCTCGCGGCTGGCCGGCGAGGCGGTGCACGCCAACGACCACGTCAACATGGGGCAGTCCTCAAACGACGTGTTCCCCTCGGCCGTACACCTCGCCGCGCTGGACCTCGCCCAGAACGAGCTGCTGCCCGCGCTCAAGCAGGTCGAACGGTCCTTCGCGAGGAAGGCTCACAGCTTCAGGAACGTGGTCAAGGCCGGGCGCACCCACCTGATGGACGCCGTGCCCGTCACCCTCGGCCAGGAGTTCTCCGGCTACGCCGCCCAGATGGCGCTCGCCTCAGAGCGGGTGCAGTCGGCCCTCATCCATGTCGGGCAGATACCGCTCGGGGGCACCGCCACCGGCACCGGCCTGAACACCCACCCGAGGTTCGCCGAGAAGGTGCGGGCCCGCCTGAAGCGGGACTCCCGTCTGAAGCAGATAGCCGCTCCGCTCGACCCCTTCGAGGCACAGGCGAACCGGGATGCGCTGGTGGAGCTGTCAGGCGCGCTGAAGGTGCTCGCGGTGTCCCTCACCAAGATCGCGGGCGACCTCGCGCTGATGGGCTCCGGCCCGCGCGCGGGCATCGGCGAGATCCTTCTGCCCGAGCTGCAGAAGGGCTCCTCGATCATGCCCGGCAAGGTCAACCCGGTGATCTGCGAGGTCGTGCTGCAGGTCTCAGCCCAGGTGATCGGCAACGACGCCGCCATCACCGTCGGCGGGATGCAGGGCCAGTTCGAGCTCAACGTCCGCATCCCCCTGATCGCGCGCAACCTGATCCAGTCGCTGAACCTGCTGTCGGCGACGATGCGCGTGTTCGCCGAGAAGTGCGTGGACAGCATTCAGGCGAACAGGGCCGGCACGGACGCCTCGGCGGGGGCCACGCTGGCCGTGGCGACCGCCCTGAACGGAGCGATCGGCTACGACAAGGGAACGGTGATCGTCAAGAAGGCGACCGCCTCCGGGCGCCCGCTGCGCGAGGTGGCGCTGGAGGAGGGGGTCGACGCGAAGCTCTACGACGAAACGATCGACCTGCGGAGGATCGCCCGCGGCAACCAGGCCTGAGCGACGGACTGGGCGCCCGCCCGCCCGCTTCGGCGCCTCATTCCGCCGGCAGGGCCCTGTACAGCCTGGCCACGACCCCGGCCGCCGGCTTGGCGGACTCGCCGTAGGTGAACAGGCCCTTCTGGTTGATGCCTTCGATCAGCCGTAGCTTGGGCAGGAGGCCGTGGATCGAGCCGCCCGCGAAGGTGGGGTTCAGGGGGTAGTCGCGCAGGTCCCACACGAGCATTCCGCTTAGGTACGGATCGCGCTCGTAGGAGGCGATGTGGTTGGCGAGCAGCCGTGACTGGAAGCCGTAGCTGCCGGGGCTGCCGGGCGGGTTGAGCGTGTTGGATTCAGCTCCGAACTCGCTGATCACGAGCACCTTGCCGGAGAACGTCCGGTGCATGGCCGCCAGACGCGATCGCATCATCGCGCTCTGCTGGGCGAGGGTGTCGCGGGGACTGTCGTACCAGCCGGTGTAGTCGGTCTCCGCGACGGCGTCCACGCCGCTGTACAGCGGGCCCGCGTGCACAGGCGGATGGTCTCCCCACACGTCCACGGCCACCATGCGACCCGGGTCGCGCATGTGCAGCCAGCGGGTGAGCGACTGCACGTACTGAACCTCGGCGCCGTCACGGCCGTCGCCTGCGACCTCGTTGACGAGGTTCCACACCACGATCGACGGATGCAGCTCGGCGGCGAGCACCGCCGCGCGCGCCTGCTGCTCGGCTTCGGCGTTCAGCCGGGGGGTGCTCGAGTACCAGTTGCCCGCTCCTTCGACCGGGCCGATGCCCTGCCAGACCAGGAATCCGGCGGCATCCAGGCGTTCGAGCAGTGCGGGGTCGAGCGGGTGCTGGGAGCGCACGGCGTTTGCGCCGATGGCCCGCAGCTCGGCGACGAGCGTGTTCTGGTCGCTCGGGGAGAGCGCGTCACCATGCCCGCGGGCGTCCTCCTGGATCGAGGCGCCGTGGAGCAGCAGCCGCTGGCCGTTCAGATAGGCGCGTCCCTGACTCCATGTCAGCTGACGCAGGCCCACCCGGGCGGAGAAGCTGCTCTCGCTGCCGACCGCCAGCGAGAGGGCATAGAGATTGGGAGCCCGCGGCGACCACAGCGCCGGTTCTGCGACCGTCACCGTGGTGCTCGCGGTCGCGGTCTGGCCTTTCGCGAGGTTCTGTGCCGGGAAGCTCAGGGGGATGGTCTGTGAGCCGTGCACGAGCGAGCCTTCCGGCACGATCGTCCTCTGCGGGGAGTTGTTGTGCACTTCGACGCTCACCGTCACCGTCGCCTGCGGGGAGTTCGGGGCGTCCGGGGAGAGCGTCGTTGAGATCGTCGGATGCGACAGTTCGCTTTCCCCGACGGGGCGCACGTCCACCTCGCCGTCCAGTCCGCCCCAGTTGAACCAGGTGCGGTGAAACCCTTCTCTCGACTGCTCGGCCGGGTCCCTCCAATCGACGCGCACCACCACCGTGTGCCGGCCCGCGGCGAGCGTGGAGCGCACTTCGAAGGGAAGGTAGGAGCCGCGATGTGAGCCGATTTCGTGCCCGTCCACCCACACGGTGGCCCTGAAGTTCGCCGACTGGAAGCTCAGCGCGTAGGCGCCCGGCCGGGCGGCCTGGAAACTCGTCGCATACCAGGCCACCGAGCCTTCGTAGTTGCGGGCGCCGGCCCGCCCGTTGTAGGGCGCCGGGTGAACCACGTTCGGCAGGCTCACCGTGGCGCCCGCGAAGTGGCCGCTGCGCCAGCCGAGGGCGAGTCCCCGGTTCGCCGGATCGGTGCGAAGTGTCCAGCGCGTGAGGGGAATGCGCCCACCCGGGCCTTCGAAGATGACCGCCTGCGTCGGCGGCGCGACCGCGGCGGACGCTCCGGTCGCGAACAGGACGCACACCGCGAGGGCGCCGCAGATAGCCGTGTTTTTCAGAAACCTGGACAAGATCTTGTGGCCTTCAACAACCGTGGAGCCCCTTCAGAGCGGCGCTGCTACCGCCGGCGCCGCCGCCTCGGCGAGCATTACCCCGAGCAGCAGCCGTGCGCCCTCCTTTGAGAGCGGCTCGTTGAGGTTGCCGCACTTCGGCGACTGCACGCAGGAGGGGCAGCCTTCCGCACACGGGCACTCGGCGATCAGCGCGTGCGCATCCTTGCACAGCTCCTCGAAGCGGGTGAATGCCGTACGGGCGATGCCGATCCCTCCCGGGTGTCCGTCGTAGAGGAAGATCGTGGCGGCGCCGGTCTGGGGATGGAAGTTGGTGGACAGCCCGCCGATGTCCCAGCGGTCGCACATGGCGATCAGCGGCAGTACCGCAATCTGGGCGTGCTCGGTGGCGTGGAGCGCCCCCAGGAGCACCTCCAGGGGGATGGTCTCCGACAGGGCGCCGGCGTCGAGCTCGAACCACAGCGCCTGCGTGGGGAAGCTCGTGGGGGGCAGATCTAGCGCGACGAGGTCCAGGGAGGCATGGTCGGCGACGCGCCTGCGCTGATAGGCGAGCACCGTGTCGGTGACGCTCACCTCGCCGAAGGACAGCGTCACACCGAGCGCCTCGCGGCGGTCGAGCAGCCTCACGATCGCGGTGTCGGTCTCGCGCTTGGGCTGGGTGTACCAGTCGCCGTCGAAGGGCGCCACCAGCGCGCGACGGCGGTCCAGGTCAAGCTCGCTCACCGAGTAGGACTGCCCGAGGTGCAGGTAGATCGCGCCCTCGTGCACCGTCGAGTGGGCGCGCGAGGACTCGGTCGAGCCGAGCAGCTCCCCCGAGGAGACGTCGACGATCGCAAAGCTGTCGGGGGAGGCTGACCGCAGCGATACATCCGCGGCCGGGTATCGGCCGTGGTGCCTGGGGACGTAGGTGCTCGCCGAGAGCTCGCCGTGGCTGCCGGCGGGCCTTCTGCGAAGCTCGCCCGCGCTCACGAGGACCTCGGCCTGAGCCTCCCAGCGCGGGCCGAGGAACTCGGCGTCTTCTGAAGACAGCGGGCCCTCGTGTGCGGCGCAGCGCAGATGCGCCCGGAAGATCAGGGGGCTCTCGTGGTCGAGGATCGCCGCCTCCACCGGCCGCTCGAGGAACTCCTGCGGGTGGCGGGCGAAGAACTGGTCCAGCGCGTCCTCACCGGCGACATACAGGGCAAGTCCTCGCTCGCGTCGCGGGATCGACGAGCGCCCCGCGCGCCCCCACATCTGGCGCAGGGAAGCGACCGTGCCGGGAAACGTGACCACCACGGCCGCGTCGAGCTCGCCGACGTCGATGCCGAGCTCGAGGGCGTCGGTGGTGATCACGGCGCGCAGCTCCCCGCGCGTCAGGCGTCCCTCGAGCTCGCGCCTCTGCTGGGGGGTGTAGCCGGCGCGATAGGGGGCGACGAGCTCCGCCAGCTCGGGGTGCGTGGCCTCGAGGTCTCGCTTGACGAGGCGGCTCAGCAGCTCGACGCCCTTGCGCGACTTCATGAAGCAGATCGTTCGGGCGCCCTCGCGGGTAAGCCGCGCCAGGAGCTCCGCCGCCTCGGCGAGCGTCGAGCGGCGCACGCCCAGCTCCGCGTCGGTCAGCGGGGGGTTCCACACGGCGATCCGCCTGCCCGGCGCCGGCGAGCCGTCCTCGTCGATCACGCCCACCTGCTCGAGGCCGGTGAGGCGCTCGGCCAGCTCGACGGGGTTGGCGATGGTGGCCGAGGTCAGCAGGAAGCGCGGCTCGGTGCCGTACGCTGCCGCGATCCGCCGCAGCCGGCGCAGCACGTTGGCCACATGCGAGCCGAACACGCCGCGGTAGACGTGCGCCTCGTCGATCACCACGACGGCGAGGTTGGCGAACAGATCCGCCCACGCCGCGTGATTGGGCAGGATGCCGACGTGGAGCATGTCCGGGTTGGTGAGCACCACGTTCGCGTTCCGCCGGATCTCCGCGCGCGCCTCCCGGGGGGTGTCGCCGTCGTAGATCGCCGGGCGCACCCGCTTGGTCAGGCCGAACCTCCCCAGCGCGCGTGCCTGGTCCTGGGCCAGCGCCTTGGTCGGGTACAGGTACAGCGCTCTGGCGCGGGCGTCGCGGCAGAGCACATCGAGTGTGGGCAGGTTGAAGCACATCGACTTGCCCGAAGCCGTGCCGGTCGTGATGATCGTGGGCCCCTGCCAGGCCGAGCGAACCGCCTGGGCCTGATGGGAGTACAGCCGTGAGACCCCCAGCCTCTGAAGGGCCGCCAGCAGGTCGGGGTGAAGCTCGGGGAGGGGATCCACGAGCTGCGGGCGCCCGGGCCCCTCGTGCGCTTCGCACACGAGCCTCCCGTCCTTCAGACCCTCATCGAGCAGCGCGCTCCACGGGTCGGTTCTACGGTCTTTCGCCACGGGTTGCGATAGTAGAGGCGATGCCGGGCTCCACCGTTCCCCGCCACGATAAAACGGGCAACGACCGTCTTTCGCTCGAGCGGCAGCCTCGCAGCTTCCATCATTCCTCCTACTCGGTGGCCCGCATCGCCGCCGAGCGCGCCGAGCGGGCGCTGGGGGTGTCGGTCTGCCTGCCCGCACGCGAGTGCGCCGGGACGGTGGGAGGCATCGTCGAGAGCCTCGGCGAGCTGCGCACGGCGGGGGCGATCGACGAGATCGTGGTCGTCGACGCCGCCTCCGAGGACGGCACCGCAACCGTGGCCGAGCGGGCGGGCGCTGTCGTCCGCCAGGAGGCCGAGCTGATGGCGGCCTACGGCCCGGTGCTCGGCAAGGGTGATGCGATGTGGCGCGCGCTGTCGGTGCTCGAGGGCGAGGTGGTGTGCTTTCTGGATGCCGACACCGAGGGCTTCTCCGCGCACTTTCTCACCGGGCTGATCGGGCCGCTGGTGTGCGAGCCGGGAGTGTCGTTCGTCAAGGCCTTCTACCGGCGCCCGCTCGCCGATGGCGCAGGCCCTCCCGGGGCGCAGGGCGGCGGGCGCGTCAACCACCTCCTCGCGCGCCCGGCGCTCGAGCTCTTCTACCCGGCGCTCGCGGGGGTGCGCCAGCCCCTCGCCGGCGAGGTCGCCGCGCGGCGGGAGCTGCTCGAGCGGCTGCCCTTCGCCACCGGCTACGGCGTGGAGATCGCGATGCTGATCGACGTCTGGCGGGAGGTCGGCCTGGACGGGATCGCCCAGGTGGATCTCGACGAGCACCGCAATCGCCACCAGCCCCTGTCGGCGCTCGAGCCGATGGCTCTGACGGTCCTGGCCACAATCGCCGGCCGGCTTGAAGGCGAAGGCCGCCTGCGCAGCGAGGCCTCCGCGCATGCCCCGGCCGAACGTCCGCCGTTTGCAAGCGTGAGGGTGGCGTGAGCGCCCGCTGCCTCTACGTGGACCTCGACGGCACTCTGCTCGGCCGCGGCGCCTCGCTGCTGCACGACGGCGAGGGAGCGGTGTCCATCGACGGGGTGCGGGCCGTGCAGAGCTGCCTGCGCGCGGATGTGGAGGTCGTGCTGATGTCCGGCCGCCGGCGGGCGCAGGTGTTCGAGGATGCGCGCCTGCTCGGCCAGAGCTCCTTCATCTATGAGGCCGGCTCGTGCGTGGTGCTGGACGGCGAAGAGCACTGGCTGACCGGCGAGCTTCTGCCCGGGGAGTTGACGATCGCCGAGCAGATCGAGCTTTCCGGCGCCCCGGCGCTGTTGCTCGAGCGCTATGCCGGGCGCCTTGAGTACCACGAGCCCTGGCACACCCAGCGCGAGGTTTCCCACCTCTTCCGCGGGCTGGTTGACGCCGGGGAGGCCGACCTGCTGCTGGCCGAGCACGGCCACGAGAATCTGCGACTGCTCGACAACGGCGTGGTCAGCCGCCGATCGCCGGCGCTGGCGGAGCTGCCGCATGTGCGCGGCTACCACCTGCTGCCCGCCGGCGCCTCCAAGGCCGGCGGTGTCGCCTTCCATCGCCGCGCCCGCGGCTATGCGCGCGAGGACACCTTTGCGGTCGGCGACTCCCGCGAGGATCTCGCCTGCGCCCCGCAGGTGGATGTCTTCTGGCTGGTCGCCAACGCGATCGAGCGCGACCCCTCGATCGGCGAGGTCGTCGCGGCCCACACCAACGTGCGCGTGACCGAGGCCGGGCACGGGGCCGGGGTGTATGAGGCGGTGGTGAGCACGCTCGTCAGATGATGCCCGCGCGCTTCTCCTCCTCGTACAGACCTTCCACCACGAGCTCCGTAAGCTCGCCTAGCGGCCGGACATCCGCCACCACACGCGACGCCAGAAGCCGGGCTGAGGGCGCCGGCGCCAGCGCGCGGGAGGCGGAACGGTGGCGCGCACCAGCGCCACCCATTCATCCAGGGGGAGCTCGCCCGAGATCAACCTGCCCAGGGCTCCGGTGACGGGCGCGGCGACGCCCGCCCGCTCGAGCGCTCGCCCCAGCAGAGGCACCGACTCGAGCGCCTCGACGGCCTGGCCGACGACCGCGGGAATCTCCGCGGCGGGGACGCCGTCTGCGAGCAGCTCGCCGGCGCGCCTGTTGCGGCTCGTTCGCGCCAGCGCCGTCGCCACGAGGTCACCGGCCCCGGCCAGCCCGATCATGGACTCCGGTCGCGCCCCCAGTCCCTCGGCGTAGCGCCAGACCTCGGCGAAGATGTGCCCGGCGGCCGCGCCGGCGGCGTTCAGCCCCTGCGCCTCGGTTGCCCCCGCCGCCAGCGCCGCGGCGTTCTTGGCGGAGCCCGCCAGCTCGACCCCGAGCGGGTCGTTGGACTGCTCGCAGACGATACCGGCGCGGGTGAAGACCTGGGCCAGCGACCGCGCGAGCGCCTCCTCGCTGCAGGCCGCCACGAGCGCCGCCCCCGCGCGGACCATCTCCCGCGCGTGCGCCGGTCCGCCCAGGCAGGCGACGCGATGCGCGCCGAACCTCGCGCTCAGCACCGTGGTCGGCGGCAATCCCTCCGGCGGCACGAGGCCCTTGGCCACCGAAACCACCGCCGTGCGCCTCCCCAGGCCGGCCGCATCGAGCTCCGAGATCACCGAGCCCAGTGCGCCTGAGGGTACGGCCAGGAACACGAAGTCCGCCCGCGCCACGCCGGCCGCGGCGGGCTCGATGCGGAGGTTGCCAGGCAGCTCGACCTCCGGAAGGTACACCCGGTTCTCACGCTCCTCTTCAAGGCGCCTGGCCTGCTCCTCGGTGCGTGTCTGAAGGGTCGTGCGCAGGCCCCCCCGCGCCAGCAGCACCGCCAGCGCGGTGCCGAACGACCCCGCACCGATCACGGTGGCGCGCCTTGACCCCGGCGCCGCGCGGGAGCGCGGCCGGGAGCTTCGCACCGCCGCTGGCGCGGGCGCAGCGGGCGCGTCGGGGGGAAGCTCTGCGGGTTGCTCGGCCTCGGCCATATCGGTGAGCGAGCCTATCGCTCGCCCCGCGCCAACCGGGCCTACACCAGCTCGGCGAGCCGCTGCGCGGCCGCCTGCAGCGCGCGCGGGGTCGACGCCTCGAGGATCGCCTGCAGATCGAGGATGCGCGCGTCAAAGGCGCTCAGCGTGTTCCTGGCCGTCACCGCGTAGGCCGGCACTCCGGCCTGGCGGGCTCGGGTGGCGATCTCAAACGCCGGGCTGCCCGCAAGGGTGCGCTCCTCGAGGCGCCATTCGGCCAGAACCACCGCCCGCGCCCGGCGCATGCGCTCGTCGAAGCCGACGGCGTCCAGCAGACCGCGCACATCGGCCCGGGCATCGCCGCCGGGCTGGAGCGGACACTCATCCGTGGGGAACCCGCCGCTCGCAAGTCCCCGGGAGATCGCCGAGGCGACGCGCTGCGCGCTCAGCTTCTGGAATGGGCCGGAGGCGATGAGCAGTGTCCGGGGGATCATGATCGGGCATCCTTCCAGCAATGCCGTCCAACAAAGGTGAGCATGAGATCGTGGAGGTGTGCGGGCATGAGCTCCGCGTGAGCAGCCCCTCGAAGGTGTTCTTCCCGCAGCGCGGGCTGACCAAGCTCGACCTGGTCAATTACTACGTGGAGTGCGAGCAGGCGGTGGTGCGTCACCTGCGCGACCGCCCCACCGTGATGAAGCGCTGGGTGGACGGTGTCGAGGGAAAGCCGTTCTTTCAGAAGCGCGTGCCCGACAGCGCGCCCGAGTGGCTGCAGACTGCGACCGTCACGTTTCCCAGCGGCCGCCACGCGCGCGAGCTCGTTCCCAACGACGCCGCCCATCTCGTGTGGGGCGTCAACCTGGGGGTGATCGACTGGAACCCGTGGCCCGTGCGCCGCTCGGATCTTGACCACCCGGATGAGCTGCGGGTCGATCTGGACCCCGGCCCCGGGGTGCCGTTCAGCGAGGTGCGCGAGGTGGCCCTGACCGTGCGCGAGGTGCTCTCAGACCATGGCCTCGAGGGCTTTCCCAAGACCTCGGGCTCGCGGGGCATGCACGTCTACGTGAGGATCGTCCCGGAGCACGGTTTCGAAGAAGTGCGCCGGGCGGCGCTCGCGCTCGCCCGGGAGGTCGAGCGGCGAATGCCCCACCGGGCGACCAGTCGCTGGTGGAAGGAGGAACGCGAGGGCGTGTTCATCGACTACAACCAGAACGCCCGCGACCGCACCGTCGCCTCGGCCTACTCGGTTCGCGCGGTCGCAGACGCCCGCGTCTCCTGCGCCCTTCGCTGGGAGGAGGTGCCCGACGTCGACCCGGCGGAGCTGACGCTCGAGACCGTGCCCGCCCGCCTGCGCCAGCTCGGTGACCCGTCGGCCGCCATCGACGAGCACCCCGAGCGCCTCGAGTCTCTGCTGGAGCTGGCGGCTCGCGACGAGCGAGAGGGCCTCGGCGACGCCCCCTGGCCGCCGCACTTCCGCAAGCAGAAGGGCGAGCCACCGCGGGTACAACCGAGCCGGGCCCGTCGATGAGCCTTCCCGTCTCGCCCCCGTTGAAGCCCCAGCTCGCGCTCTCGCGCAAGGAGCTGCCGGTGGGCGAGCAGTATTCCTACGAGGTCAAGCTCGACGGCTTTCGCTGCCTGGCGTTCATGGATGGCGGGGCGCTCTTCCTGCAGTCGCGGGCCGGCAAGCCCCTCGGACGCTACTTCCCGGAGCTGGTGCTTCCGCACGGGCGCTACATTCTCGACGGGGAGATCGTGGTGCGCGGGAGCGACGGACGGGAGGACTTCGACGCGCTCGGCCAGCGCATCCATCCCGCCGCCTCGCGGGTTGAGCGCCTGTCGGTCGAGACCCCCGCCCGCTACGTGGCCTTCGACCTGCTCGCCCGCGGTGAGGAGTCCCTGCTCGAGCGTCCCTTCCAGGAGCGTCGCGCGGCCCTCGAGGAGCTCCTTGAAGGCGACGAGTTCGCCGAGACGCCCGTCGAGCTGATGGAGGCCTCGAGGGCCGTCGGCGACGCCCGCGGCTGGCTCATTAGCGCCGAGGGGGCCATCGCCAAGGAGCTCACCGCCCCCTACCGGCCGGGCGAGCGCAAGGGGATGACCAAGATCAAGCGGGTGCGCACGATCGATGCGGTCGTGGCCGGCTGGCGCCCGGGCAAGGAGCCGGACACCGTCGGGGCCCTGATCCTCGGGCTGTATGCCGATTCCCGAGCGGATGCCAAGCTTCGCGTCGTCGGACACTGCTCCGGCTTCAACGCGGCCGAGAAGCGGCGTCTCGTCGGATTCCTCGCGCCCTTCCAGACCGGACAGCGCGGCACCGCCGACCCCAGTCGCTGGAGCTCGGGCCGAGACCTCGAGTGGGTGGAGCTGCGCCCCGAGCTGGTGGTGGAAATCGACTTCGACCATGTCTCGGCCGGGCGCATCCGCCACGGCGCCAAGCTGCGGCGCTGGCGCGAGGAGAAGGACCCGCGCGAGTGCACGTTCGATCAGCTGTCCGCATGAGCTCTCCGGCAGCCCGCCGGCATAGCCGTCGGCGCTCTGGGGGTGGTCTAGGATCATGCCCATGAGCACCGCCGGCGTGACCGTCGCCGAGGAGGAGTACCTGCAGATCCTGTTCTGGCTGCAGGAGGCCGGCCTGCCGATGACCGCCGCCAACATGGTGCGCGCGATGCAGCTCTCGGCGCCCACCGTCCACGAGATGGTTCAGCGCCTGGAGCGCGACGGCTACATCACGCGCGATGCGGACAGGACGATCGCCTTCACGGCCTCGGGCGCCGAGCAGGCCGAGGGGATCGTGCGCAGGCACCGTCTCATCGAGCGCTTCCTCACCGATGTTCTCAAGGTTCCGTGGGACGAGGTGCATGAGGAGGCCGAGCGCCTGGAGCATGCCATGTCGCCCGTGCTCGAGGAGCGCATGCGTGCCGCCATCGGCGACGCCAGGACGTGCCCGCACGGGCACCCAATCGTCGCCGGCGCGCGCCCGGCCGGAGTGCCGCTGGCCGACGTCGAAGTCGGCGCCTCGGTGCGCGTGCTGCGCTTCGAGAACGAGGCCGAGGATCTTCTGCACTACCTGAAGGCCTCCGGCCTCGAGCCGGGGCTGGAGGGCGCTCTCGCCGTGCGCGACGAGGAGGAGGTGGTGCTGGAGGCGGCCGATGGCCGTCGCTGCACCGTCACCCCCAGCGTGGCCGAGACCGTCTCGGTGGTGGCCGATCCCTCGCCGCCGCAGCGAACCGCGCTGCCGGAGCGGCTCGTGCTCGGCCAGCGCTACGGGCGCTGATCAGGCCAGCGAGCGAAACGCGGCCGCGAGGCGCGCGACGCCCTCGTCGATCTGCGCCGGCGTCACACCGGAGTAGGCCAGGCGCAGCGTGTTCTCGCCGCCCTCCAGCAGGAAGTCGGTCCCCTTGACGAACGACACCCCGCGCTCGGCGGCCGCTCCGAACAGGGCATGGACGTCGGTTCCATGGGGGAGGGTCACCCACACGAAGTAGCCCCCCTCGGGTGTCACGAACTCGGCCTCCGCCAGTTCGCGATGAAGCGCGTTCGTCAGCGTCTCGGCCCGCTCGGCCAGCGCCGCCTTGACGGTCTCGATCGAGCGGTCGATCGCGCCGGAGGCGCAGAACTCATAGACGATCGCCTGGGCCACCATGTCCGGCGAGATGTAGTTGTTGGTGGCGAGCTGGGAGATCCCGGCGATCAGCTCCGGCGGCCCGATCAGGTACCCGACCCGGATGCCGGGGCAGATCGTCTTTGAGAAGGAGGAGGCGTACACCACCCGCTCGGGGTCCATCGACAGCATCGTGGGCAGGGACTCGCCGCTGAAGCGCAGCGCCACGTAGGGGTCGTCCTCGAACACCACGAACCCATATGCCGCGGCGAGCTTCAGCAGGGCCTCGCGCCTTGGCAGCGACAGCGTGTAGCCGGCGGGGTTCTGGAAGTTGGGGATGATGTGGGCGAGCGTCGGCCGCGCGGCCGACGATCCGCCGAGAAGCTCAGCGAGCGCCTCGGTGTCGATGCCGTCCGGGAGCAGCTCGACCGCGTGCAGCCGCGCACCGCGCTGGCGCAGCGAGAGCAGCGTGCGGTCGTAGGTGGGACGCTCGACGATCACCTCGTCTCCGGGGCGCACCAGGTGCTCGAACAGGAACGCATCCGCCTGCATCGAGCCGTTCGTGACGAGCACCCGCTCGGGGTCCACGCCGTGGCGGTCCGCGATCCAGGAGCGCAACCGCGGATAGCCGACCGAGGTGCCGTAGGCGGTCGCCCCGCCGGGGTCGCTCTCGAAGGCCCTAACGGCGGCGTCCTTCAGTCCCTCCACATCGATGATGTCAAGCGATGGTGCGCCGCGGGCGAAGGAGATCGTGGGACCGGAGTGCGTTGGCATAGCGGCGAAGCTTAGGCGGCCCAGCAGCTCGTCGTAGTCGTGCGTGAGCTCCCGAGCCGTTCGCTCCAGCCGGTCGCGAAACTGCAAAAGCTCCGCGGTGCTCGGGGGCCGTGGGTAGCCGGGCGCGGGCGTGGGTGTCTTCGCCGCCCGCGGCTCCGGCATCAGCCTGGGCGGCTGTGCGCGCACGGTGGGCGGTGCGGGCGCGGCCGTCTGCGGGGCCCGCAGCGGTGGGCCTGAAGGAGCCGGCGGCGCCTGCGCCGGCGTGGTCTGGCTGCGCTCGATCGTCTCGTCGACCAGCCGCGTCCAGGTGGGCGGCGCGGCTGCGCCCGGGGACGGGCCGATCGCGGTGCCCGGCTCCTCCTCGTGGCCGATCGCGGTCAGGGTGCGCTCGAGCTCGAGCAGCTTGCGCTCCAGCTCTCCCAGCGTCTGTGCCACGTCCTGGTCCACCGCGCTAGCCTAGCGCCCGCGCCTGCATGCCCGGAGGTCAGTGGGCCGCGATGGACGCGTCTCCGAGGACCTGCACGGCGATCTCGGCAACCTCGGTGGGGGTGCGCCCGACGCGCACGCCCCGGGCCTCGAGCGCCTTGGCCTTGGCCGCGGCGGTGCCCGCCGTCCCGGAGATGATCGCTCCGGCGTGTCCCATCTGCTTGCCCGCCGGCGCGGTGAACCCGGCGATGTAGGCCACCACCGGCTTGGTGACGTGCGCTGCGATGTACTCGGCCGCCTCCTCCTCGGCGGAGCCGCCGATCTCTCCCGACAGGACGATCAACTCCGTCTGATCGTCTGCCTGAAAGAGCTCGAGCACGTCCACGAACGAGGAGCCCGGCACCGGGTCGCCCCCGATGCCCACGATCGAGCTGCAGCCGAAGCCGGCCTGGGCGATCTCGTTGCCGATCTGGTAGGTGAGCGTGCCCGAGCGGGACACCACGCCGACGTTGCCCTCCTTGAAGAAGGACGCGGGAATGATCCCCACGTTGGCCTTGCCCGGCGACAGGATGCCAGGACAGTTGGGGCCGATCAGGCGCGTTCGCGGGTGGTCGCGCTTGAGGAGGTTGTAGACGCGCAGCTCGTCGTGCGCGGGGATGCCCTCGGTGATCGCGACCACGAGCTCGACCCCCGCCGCGGCCGCCTCGAGGATCGAGTCGGCGGCGAACCGAGGTGGCACGAAGATCATCGCGGTGTTCGGCTGGACCTCCTGCACGGCCTGCTCCCAGCTGTCGAACACAGGGATTCCCTCAACGTCCTGGCCACCCTTGCCCGGTGTCACGCCGCCCACCACGTTGGTGCCGTAGCGGCGGTTGTTGAGCGTGTGGAAGGAGCCCTCACGGCCGGTGATGCCGGCCACCGCAAGCCGCGTGCGCTCGTCGACGAGGACCGACATCAGCCCTGCCCCGCGGCCAGCGCCACGACCTTCTCTGCGGCCTCGTTCATCGTCCGGGCGGCGTACACGTTGGCGAGCGCCGCCTGCTGCAACAGCTCACGGCCCTCCACGTCGTTGGTCCCATCCAGGCGCACCACGAAGGGCACCTGCGGATGGATGTCGTCGAACGCGGCGATCAGGCCCCTGGCCACCTCGTCGCAGCGGGTGATGCCCCCGAAGATGTTGAACAGGACGGCCTTCACGGCGTCGTTGGCGAGGATCAGCTCCACCGCCTGCTTGATCTTCTCGGCATCCGAGCCGCCGCCCGCGTCGAGAAAGTTCGCCGGGCTGCCCCCGGCCTGGGCGACCACGTCGAGCGTGGACATCACCAGCCCGGCGCCGTTGCCGAGGATGCCGATGTCGCCGTCGAGCTTGACGTATTGCACGCCCTCCTCCTTGGCCCGGCGCTCGATCGGGTCTTCGTTCTCCGAGTCTGAGAGCTCCTGGTTCTCGGGGTGGCGGTAGAGCGCATTCCCGTCGAGGGACACCTTCGCGTCGAGCGCCCGCACCTCTCTCTCCGGTGTGACGATCAGCGGGTTGATCTCGGCGAGCGTCGCGTCCTCGGTGAGCCAGACCTCATACAGCGCCACGAGCGCGTCGGCCACCCCGCCCACCACGTCGGCGTCGGCTCCCCCCTCGCTCGCCACTTGCTCGGCCTCCTCGCGGGATATGCCCGCGAGCGCATCGACGTGATGGCGGATCAGCTTCTCCGGCGTCTTCTCGGCGACCTCTTCGATGTCCACCCCGCCCTCGACGCTGAACATCACGAGCGGTTGCTTGGCCGAGCGGTCGAGCAGCACCGAGGCGTAGTACTCGGTGGCGATGTCCGAGGCGTGCTCGATCCACAGCGTGCGCACCACATGGCCGCGGATGTTCATTCCCAGGATGTTCGCGGCGTGCTCGCGGACCTCGTCCTCGTCGGCGGCGAGCTTCACGCCGCCGGCCTTGCCCCGCCCGCCGATCAGCACCTGCGCCTTGAGCACCACCGGGTAGCCGATCTCAGCCGCCGCTGTCACGGCGTCCTCCACGGTGGTGACCGCCTCGCCGGGCGACACCTTCAGGCCGTGTCGGGCAAACAGCTGCTTGCCCTGGTACTCCAAGAGGTCCATTCGCGGCGCGGGACTCTAACGGAAGACGGGTGAGCGCGCGCAGGGGCTTCGGGGGTCATAATGGCCGCGCGATGCCAATACCGAAAAACGTAACCTTCGTCACATTCGACGTTTACGGCACGCTGATCGATTGGGAGACCGGGATCTACGAGGCCTTTGCCAAAGAGGCACAGCGCGATGACTTCGAGATCGACCGGGGCGTGCTGATCGCGCTGTTCAACGAGATCTCCCGGGAAATCGAGGGCGGCTCCTACGAGCTCTACGCGGAGGTGCTGAGGCGAACCGCGATCGAGGTGGCCAAACGCATGGAATGGTCGCTCGAGCCCTCTCGCTCGGGCTTCCTGCCCGACTCCGTGCAGCGCTGGGCTCCGTTCAAGGAAACCAACATCCAGCTGCAGAAGCTGGCCAAGAAGTACAAGCTGGGCCTTCTGTCGAACATCGACGACAAGCTTCTCGGCCAGACCCGCCGGCACATCCCGATCGACTTCGATCTGGTGGTCACCGCCCAGCAGGTCCGCTCCTACAAGCCCGAACCGGCCCACTTCACCGAGTGCGCAAGGCGCATGGGCGGAAAGCGCGGCTGGGTGCACGTCGCAGCGAGCCACTACCACGACGTGGCGCCGTGCGTGAAAGCGCGTGTGCCCGTGATCTGGGTGAACCGCAACAAGGAGACGCTCGACTCCTCCCAGAAAAAACCGACGGCGGAAGTGAGCAACCTGCGCGAGGCGGCCAAGCTGCTCGGCGTCACCTAGCGGGGTCAGCCCCGGAATGCGGGCCATCTCGCTCCATCGCGACGTGATCGTGGTCACCAGCGCGATCCTGCGGGTCAACTGTGTGATCGTGCGGGGCGCCGCCGGGGAGCAGGCGGACGCTCCCGCGGGCGAGCCGGCGGCCGAGGCCGGCGCCGAGTCCCCCGCCGCCGCCGAGCAACCCGGAGAGACGTTCTTGATCGACTCGCCGGTCCTCCCCGACGAGCTGGACGCGTTGCCCTCCCTCCTGCAGCAGGCCCGCTTCCCGTCTCCCAGCGGGCTGCTCGTCACACACGCCGACTGGGATCACCTGCTCGGGCGGCTCGCCTTCCCGGGCGTCGCCCTGGGCGCCGGCGAGAGCACGGCCGAGCGCCTGAAGGGCTCGCCCGGCGAAGCTCAGCGTGATCTGCGGGACTTCGACGAAGGCCTGCTGATCGAGCGCGAGCAACCGCTCGCGCTCGGATCGGTCCAGGCGCTGCCCGTGCCCGGCCGCTGCGCCGTCGGCGACCGCGAGCTCGAGCTGTACGCCGCTCAAGGACACACCCCGGACGGCATGGCGGTGCTGATCCCCTGGGCGCTGGTGCTCGTGGCCGGCGATTATCTCTCCCCGATCGAGCTGCCCACGCTCAACCAGGGCGGAGAGGTGCAGGCCTATCTGGCCACGCTCGAACGCCTGCGCGCCCTGGTCACCCACGCCGAGCATGTCGTCCCGGGCCACGGACCCGTGCTGGGCGGCGAGGAGGCTCTAGCGATCCTCGAGGAGGACGCCGCCTATCTGCGGGCGCTCGCCGAGCAAGGCGCCGAGGCCGAGCTCCCGTCCGGCCGGCGCGGGGCCGCTCAGCGGCGATTGCACCGCGAGAACGTCGCGGCGCTCTAGTCCTTCTCGCTCGCGCTCCTGATCGTGGCGATCGGCGCTCCCGCCTGGATCGCGGCGCCCTCGGTGATCGGCAGCTCCACGATCGTGCCGGCCTTGTGGGCGGTGATCTCGTTCTCCATCTTCATCGCCTCGATGATGCACAGGAGCTGGCCCTCCTCGACGGTGTCGCCCTGCTTGACCAGCACCTTCCACATGTTGCCCTGCAGCGGCGAGGGCAGCGTGTCCGGGCCGCCGCTGCTCGCGGACTTGCGCTGAGCGCGCCTGGGCGGTCTCGGCGCGGAGGCCGGCCCGGCGCCCGCTCCGTTGCTGTGAGGGGCTCCTCCGGCGGCGAACGGGGGGCCGAGCACGCGCACGTCGAAGCGCTTGCCCGAGACCTCCACCGTGTAGGTCTGCTCGACCGTGTCCTCGCCGGCGTCGTCTTCGGCGCCCGCGGAGTCGCTGGGCGCCGGGAAGGCGAGCGTCTTCAGCCACTTGCGGTCCTCCACCAGGTCGCGGCAGGTCTCGCCCCGCGACCACTGCTCTGTTGCCAGCAGCGCCTGGTGGAAGGGGATCAGCGTCTTCAGCCCCTCGATCTCGAATTCGCCGAGGGCCCGCACCATCCGCCTGGTGGCCTGCGCCCGGTCCGCATCCCACACGATCAGCTTCGCCACCATCGGGTCATACATCGGCGAGACCTCCCCGCCGGCGCGCACGCCCGAGTCCACCCGCACGCCGGGCCCCGTCGGCTCTGTATAGGCGCCGATCCTGCCGGGGGCGGGGGCGAAGTTCTTCGATGCGTCCTCGGCGTTGATGCGGCACTCGATGGCATGGCCGCGCAGCTCCACGTCCACCTGGGCGTATGACAGTTCCTCGCCGGCAGCCGCGCGGATGCCCTCCTTGACGATGTCGATGCCCGTGGTCATCTCGGTCACGCAGTGCTCAACCTGAACGCGCGTATTCATCTCCAGGAAGAAATACTCGGGCTGATCGCCCTCGCCGGCGGAGAACAGCCCCTCGATCGTGCCCGCGCCGACGTAATCCACCGCCCGTGCGGCGTCCACGCCGATCTTCCCGATGCGCTCGCGCGTCTGCTCATCGACCACCCATTCCGGTGCCGGGGACTCCTCGATCAGCTTCTGATGGCGGCGCTGGATCGAGCAGTCGCGCTCGCCGAGGTGGATCACGTTGCCGTGCCGGTCGGCCAGCACCTGGACCTCGACGTGGCGGGGGTCCGGCAGGTAGCGCTCGAGGTAGACCGTCGGGTCGGAGAAGAACTTCTCGCCTTCGCGGCTCGAGCCCTCGAATGCGCTCTCGAGCTCATCCTCGCTCAGCGCCACCCTGAAGCCCTTTCCGCCGCCGCCGCCGGCAGCCTTGACCGCCACCGGGAAGCCGATCTCCTTGTTGGCGATCCGCAGCGCGTCGGCGACCGTGTCCACCGGCTCGGTCGTGCCCGGCACGATCGGCACCCCGGCCTTCTTCATCAGCTCGCGCGCCCGCGTCTTTGAGCCCATCGCTTCGATCGCGCTGGCGGGGGGGCCGATGAACACGATGCCGGCCTCCTCACAGGCCTTGGCGAAGGGGGCGTTCTCGGCCAGGAAGCCGTATCCGGGATGGATCGCCTCCGCGCCCGAGCGTGCCGCCACGTCGAGGATCTTCTCGATGCTCAGGTAGTTCTCCGCCGCCGGCCCCTCGCCCAGGTTGTAGGCCTCGCCGGCCCGTCCCACGTGGGGCGAGTCGCGATCGAGCTCGGAGTACACGGCGACGCTGGCGACGCCGAGCTCGTCGAGGGCCCGCTCTATGCGGACCGCGATCTCCCCGCGGTTGGCGACCAGTACCTTCTCGAACATCGGGCGCGTAGCTTAGGGCACGTCGGAGATCATCCCTGCCCCGACGGTGCCGTTGGTGGCCTCGTTGATCAGGATGAAGCTGCCCGTGCGGCGGTTGCTCTTGTACGGGTCGAACACCAGCGGGGAGCTGGTGCGCAGGCGCACGCGGCCGATGTCGTTGAGCGCGAGCTCGGCCGGCGGCGCGTCGCGTTCGAGCGTGTGCACATCCAGCAGATCCTCGATCTGATCGACGACCGCCGTCGCGGTGCGGGTCGTCTGCTTCAGCAGGTATCGCCCGCCCGCCCGCAGCGGGCTGTCCGCCATCCAGCACACGTCCGCCGCCAGCTCGCGGCCGATCAGCGGGGCGCGTTCGGGATGGCAGATCAGCTCGCCGCGCGAGACGTCGAGGTCGTCCTCGAGGCGCAGTGCCACCGACATCGGCGCGACGGCCTCCTCGAGCTCGCCCTCGTAGCTGTCGATTGCGGCGATCCGCGTGCGCGCGCCGCCCGGCAGCACCGTCACCTCATCGCCCTGGCGCAGCGCCCCGCTGGCCAGCTGGCCGGCGTAGCTGCGGTAGTCGCGGCTGCCGGGGTCATCTGATGAGGGCCGGATCACCCACTGCACGGGGAAGCGCGCCGGACGGTCGTGTGGGTGGTCGTAGGCGACGTCGACCTGCTCGAGGATGTCCAGCAGCGTGGGGTGCGCGGGATCGTCATACCAGTCCATCGCCTGGGAGGGATCGACGACGTTGTCTCCGTGCAGGGCGGAGATCGGGATATAGATGATCTCGTACTGATGGCCCGCTCGGCGCCCGTCGCGGCGCAGGATGCCCGCGAACCCCTCGAATTCCTCCACCACCTCTTCAAAGCGCGCCTGCGAGTGCTCCACGAGGTCCATCTTGTTGACCGCCACGACGAGCTTGGGGATCCCCAGCAGCGCGCTGATGAAGGCGTGACGCTTGGACTGCTCGAGCACTCCGCTGCGCGCGTCGATCAGCACGACCGCGAGGTCGGCCGTCGAGGCGCCTGTGACCATGTTGCGCGTGTACTGCCGGTGCCCCGGGCAGTCGGCGATGATGAAGCGCCGCCGGGGAGTGGCGAAGTAGCGGTAGGCCACATCGATCGTGATCCCCTGCTCGCGCTCGGCGCGCAGACCGTCGGTGAGCAGCGCGAGGTCGAGCGCCCCCGCGCCGCCCCGGCGCTCGCTTGCCTGCGCGACGTTCTCGAGCTGGTCCTCGAAGATCTGCTTGGAGTCGTACAGAAGCCGCCCGATCAGCGTGCTCTTGCCGTCGTCGACCGAGCCGGCGGTGCTGAGGCGCAGCAGATCGAGCGTCATCTAGAAGTAGCCGGCCTTCTTGCGATCCTCCATGGCGGCCTCGGTCACGCGATCATCGGCGCGCGTCTCGCCGCGCTCGGTGATCCGCGTGGCGGCGATCTCGGCGACGACCTCCGCCAGCGTCGCCGCCTGGGAGACCACGCCCCCGGTGCAGCTCATATCACCGACCGTGCGGTAGCGCACGGTCTCTGAGAGCACCTCCTCGCCATCGATCAGCTCGGTGTCCTCTCGCCAGGCGTACAGCATGCCGTCGCGCCGGAACACCTCGCGCTCGTGCGCGAAGTAGATCGACGGCACCTCCAGCTCCTCCCCGTCGATGTACTCCCATACGTCGAGCTCGGTCCAGTTCGAGATCGGGAACACCCGGACGTTCTCGCCCTTCTTGATGCGCCCGTTGTACAGGTTCCACAGCTCGGGACGCTGGCTCTTCGGGTCCCACTGGCCGAAGTCGTCGCGAAATGAGAACACGCGCTCCTTCGCGCGGGCGCGCTCCTCGTCGCGTCTTGCGCCGCCGAAGGCCGCGTCGAAGCCGTGCTCGGCGATCGCGTCCAGCAGCGTCACCGTCTGCAGCTGGTTGCGCGACGCGCGCGGCCCCTGCTCCTCGACCACCCGGCCGCTGTCGATCGAGTCCTGCACGCTGGCCACGATCAAGCGCTCGCCGAGCTCGGCCACGCGCCGGTCGCGGAACTCGATCACCTCGGGGAAGTTGTGGCCGGTATCGACGTGCATCAGCGGGAACGGAAAGGTCCCCGGGCGGAATGCCTTCTCGGCGAGCCTGAGCAGCACGATCGAGTCCTTGCCGCCGCTGAACAGCAGCACCGGGCGCTCGAATTCGGCCGCGACCTCGCGCATCACGTGAATCGCCTCGGACTCCAGTGCACGCAGATGGCTGAGCTGGGCGTGGGCCACGACGGTCATAGCCCGACGGGCTCGACGTGCAAGCCGCACTCGGTCTTATCGGTGCCCGCCCAGCGGCCCTCGCGACCGCTGCCCGGCTGGGTGCAGGGCGCGCAGCCGATCGACTCATATCCCTGGTCATGGAGGGGGTGGTAGGGCAGCTCGCGCTCGTGGATGCGCCGCCACAGGTCCTGGTCAGTCCAGTGGGCGAGTGGGTTGAACTTCCACAGGCCGCGCGCCTCGTCACGTTCGATCAGCTCGGTGGCGGCCCGCGTCGGGCCCTGCTCGCGACGGATCCCGGTGATCCAGCCGTCGGCGTCCGCGAGGGCCCGCCCGAGAGCCTCGACCTTCGCGCCCGAGCAGCAGTGCTCGGGTCCGCTCCATGGCGAATCGGGGCTCGTGGCGTCCTGAACCTCGACCTTGATGCCGAACCGCGCCTCGAACTCCCGCCACGTCTGCAGCGTCTCCTCGAACAGCACGCCCGTGTCGATGGTCACGATCCGTACCGAGTCGGTTCGCCCGTCGCTCACGCGCAGGAGCTCGTCGATCAGCACCGACTCCTCCTTCTGGAAGGAGCACAGCAGCACCGCGCGCCGGCCATGGCGCTCGACCGCCTGGCGGAGGGTGTCGGCTAGACCGCGCACTCGCCCTCTCCCCGAATGACCTGGAAGGGAACGTCACGGTTCCAGTCGATGAACTGGTTCATCGTCTCAAGCCCGAAGTCGACGGGCATCGAAAGGTCCTTGACGAGCTCCTCGAGCTCGGCGGTGCCGACGCGGGCCAGATAGTCGTTCCACTCCTCGCCGTCCTCGCGGTTGGCCTGGTACTGGTTGATCCAGCGTTCGATCGCCTCCGGGACGCGCTTGGAGGGCAGGCGCAGCTTCAGCCGCGTGCCGAAGTTCACGTCGCCGCCTTCGAACACCCCGCCGATGATCGGGATGTAGGCGGGGATCGTGTGCTCGCCGACTTTGATCGACGCGCCGGTGAAGCCGATGCTGGCGACGTGGTGCTGGCCGCAGCCGTTCGGGCAGCCGCTGATCTTGATGTTCAGCCTGCGTGTCAGCTCGTCGGTGATGTTCATCGCCTCGATGCGCTCCTGCACGGCCTCGTTCAGCCCCATCGAGCTGGTGATCCCGAGCTTGCACGAGTCCGTGCCGGGGCACGACACGACGTCGTTGATCTCGCGTGAGCCGGCATCGCCCAGACCGAGCTCCGACAGCGCCCGCCACAGGTCGTACACGCACTCCTCGCGCACCCAGCGCAGGACGAAGTTCTGCTGCACGGTGGTGCGCGCGTAGCCACCCGCGTAGGAGCGCATGATCGTCGCCAGGCCCCTGAACTGCTCGGGTGTGAGGTCGCCGCGGGTCACCTTCACCTCGACGGTCACGAAGCCTTCCTGCTTCTGCTCGCGCACGTTGGCGGCGCGGAAGCGCTCGAACTCCGAGGCATCTTCGTTCGGGCTGCCGTAGCTCGGCGGCGCAGCCGGCGCGCCCTCGCGCTCGTCGTCCTCGAACAGGCGATGCTCGATCGAGAAGTCGCGTTCTGCGACCCACTCGCCCTGCATCTCCTCCTCGGCCTGCCTGCGCAGCTCCTCGATGCCGTACTTGTCGACGAACACCTTGATCCGTGCCCGGGCGCGGTTGACGCGCAGCCACTCCTGGCGGTCGAAGATCCGCATGACCGCCTCGGTGACCTTCAGGTATTCGCCGTTGTCGAGCTCGAGGAACTCGTACAGCACCTGCGCCTTGCGCGGCATGATCGAGGTGCCGCCGCCGACCAGCATCTCCACGCCGCGCACCTCGCCCGGGCGGGCCGGGTCGTCGCTCTCGCGCACGCGAGCGCGGAACGCGACGTCGTGGATTCCGCTGATCGCGCGGTCGCGCGGGCCGCCGTCGAACGACGTCTTGACCTTGCGGGGCATCGCCTGGGTGGTCGGGTGGCGCACGAAGTAGCGCACGTACGCGCCCACGTACGGCGTCAGGTCGAACAGCTCGTCCTTCGCCACACCCGCCCACGGATCGCCCGTCACGTTTCGCATCGTGTTGCCGCAGCCCTCGCGGCTGGACAGCCCGGTCTCGCCGATCTCGCGGATCAGCTTCTCGGCGTCCATCAGCGGTATGTGGTGGATCTGGATGTTCTGCCGCGTCGTGATGTGCCCCTTGTTCAGCGGCACGTACTTCTCGATCACATCGGCGAAGCTCTCCATCTGCTCGGGCGTGACCCCGCCGAACGGCAGCTTCACCCGGACCATCTGCACGTCGGCCTGGCGCTGGCCGTACACGCCCTGCTTGAGACGGAACTTGATGAAGTCGTCTTCGGGGGTATCGCCCTGGAGGAATTTCGTCGACTCGGTCTTGAAGTCGTCGTACTCCCGCTGCAGGATCGGGATCACGTGCCCGGGCACGTTCTGCAGGACCTCGGGGTCCTCAAGCGTGCCGCGCTGGGCGGGGATGGAAACTGGCTCCATTTACGAAACCTCCTGATCCGGGCGTTCGGGCCCGGGCTGCTTTCGACAGTATGCCGCCGGCGAGAAGACGTGAATTCGCTAAAGCCTAGCGGCTTTCAGGTGTTTATCCAGGGATCGCGATCATCCCCGTGTGTGCCGCCTGACACTCCTTCGAGGATAGCCGCGCGCAGCCAATCATCCGGCCCGCTGGCCGCGGGCGACGCCGGCGGAGCGGTGGCACGGCGGAAGCGCTCGACCGCGGCAACGATCGCGGCCGTTTCCCCGGGGGCCGAGGGCGCGATCAGCTGCAGGTGGGGGTGGCGCTTGACCATGGGGCCGGGCCTGCCGCGTGCCTCAGAGGGGAATGTTGCCGTGCTTGCGCTTCGGGCCGGGTTCGCGCTTGCTCTGCAGCGTGTGCAGCGCCACGATCAGCTTCGGGCGCGTCTCGTGGGGGACGATGACGTCATCGATGTATCCCCGCTCGGCCGCCGTGTAGGGGTTGGCGAAGCGCGCCTTGTAGTCATCCATCAGCTTCTTGCGCCGCTCCTCGGGGGTCGGGCTGTTGGCGAGGTCGCGCCGGTAGATGATGTTGACCGCGCCCTCGGGTCCCATCACGGCCACCTCGGAGGTCGGCCACGCGAAGTTGAAGTCGGCCAGCATGTGCTTGGAGGACATCACGTCGTAGGCCCCGCCGTAGGCCTTGCGGGTGATCACCGTCAGCTTGGGGACCGTCGCCTCGGTGAACGCGTACAGCAGCTTGGCGCCGTGGCGGATGATCCCGCCCCACTCCTGGCTGGTTCCGGGGAGAAAGCCCGGCACGTCCACGAACGTCAGCAGTGGAATGTTGAACGCGTCGCAGGTGCGCACGAAGCGGGCCCCCTTGGCCGAGGCGTTGATGTCGAGCACGCCCGCCAGCTGGGCCGGCTGGTTGCCCACCACCCCGATCGAGAACCCGTCCAGGCGGGCGAAACCGCAGATGATGTTCTTCGCGTAGTGCTCGTGCACCTCGAAGAACTCCCCATCGTCCACGATCAGCCGAACCACGTCGCGCATGTCGTACGGTTTGTTCGCGGTGTCGGGCACCACGTGGTCGAGCTCGGGGTCCATCCGCTGCGGGTCGTCGGTGGGTTGCACCCGGGGCGCGGTCTGCAGGTTGTTCTGCGGAAGAAAGCCCATCAGATAGCGGCAGTCCTCCAGGCACGCGTCCTCGTCCTCGGAGGCGAAGTGCGCCACGCCCGACTTCGTGTTGTGCGACATCGCACCGCCCAGCTCCTCAAAGCCGACCTCCTCCCCGGTGACCGTCTTGATCACGTCGGGTCCGGTGATGAACATGTGCGAGGTCTCCTTGACCATGAAGATGAAGTCGGTGATCGCCGGGGAGTACACGGCTCCGCCCGCGCACGGCCCCATGATCAGGCTGATCTGGGGGATCACGCCCGAGCACTTGACGTTTCGCACGAACACGTCCCCGTAGGCGCCCAGCGAGACCACGCCCTCCTGGATGCGCGCCCCGCCCGAGTCGTTGATGCCGATCACGGGGCAGCCGATCTTGGCCGCGAGGTCCATGATCTTGCACATCTTTTCGCCCATCACCTCGCCCAGCGAGCCGCCGAACACCGTGAAGTCCTGGCTGAACACGCACACCGTACGACCGTCGATCGTGCCGTGACCGGTCACCACCGCGTCGCCCCAGGGCCTGTTTTTCTGCATATCGAAGTCGTAGGTGCGATGACGCACAAACGTGTCGAGCTCCTGGAAGGACCCGGGATCCAGCAGCTTCTCCACCCGCTCGCGGGCCGTGTACTTGCCGCGTGCGTGCTGCTTCTCCTCGGCCTCCGGTGCCGAGTGAAGCGCCGCCTCGCGCAGCTCATGAAGCTGGGCGAGCTTCTCCTCGTAGGTCTCGGGCGCCTTCTGGCGCGGCGGGCGCCTGTGCCCGCTGCGGGAGGCCGCGAGCAGCGCGGCGTCGGACTGCCGGTCGTGTGGACTTGAGGCCATCGGACGGGGGATCCTATCCCCGCCGGCTGTCCCTAGCCTCGCGAGAACGGCCGGTGGTGGGCCGCGCCCAGCCGGTCCAGCACCGCTGTGAGCACAGCCGTCACCTCCCCCGCGGCTGCCTCCTCGGCCTCCTCGACCCCTGCCGAGATCTCCGGCGCCGGCCCATCGGCGCTCTGCAGCGGCTGCTCGATCTGCTCTGCGACCGGCGCCTGCGGCTCCGCGGGCTGTGTCTCTGAGCTCGCCGCCGGCTCCAGCCATCCGACGGGCGCCGGCTCCGAGCTCGCGACCGTCGCGAACGGCTCTGGCTCCACGGGCGTGAGCGGCTGATAGGGCTCGGCGGGCTCCGGCTCCCAGACCGCCACCGGCGCATACTGCCCGGCCGACTCGGGCTCGGAATCCACGAGCGGCTCACCGGGCTCGGCCGGCTCGGGCTCCGGGCTCGCGGGCTCCCTCACGCGACGACCGAACAGCCGCGCGAAGAAGCCGCGGCGTGGCACGAGCTCGGGCTCCGGATCGTCGTCAGGCTGCAACGCGGGCTCGGGCTGAGCTTCGGGCGCGGGCGCGGCCTCCTCCTCGATGGCCGGGCCGGGCGCGGCCTCCATGGTGGGCTCGGTCTCGTGTTGCGGGGTTGGCTCGGGTGCCCCCTCCGCGGCGGGCTCAATCTCCGCGGCGGGCTCGAGCTCCGCGGCGGGCTCGAGCTCAACCTCGGCGACGGGCTCGGTCCCGGCAACTCGCTCCGCCTCCGCAGGGGGCTCGAGCGCTGCAACCGGATCGGGCTCGTGCTCCACGGGGTGGCCGGGCTCGGCGGGTGGGTGCTCTGCGGGCGGCGCCTCGGCCTGCGGCGTCTCCCGCGTCGCGGTGAGCGTCACCTTGGTGCCCCATGCCGAAGGCTTGATGAGCACCTTGCCCGTGGTGTCCTCCGTCTCCCATTCGACCGCCTGCTCGGGATCGATGCGGGTGATGCGGATCTCCCCGAGCTCGCCGAGGTGGCGGGCCAGGGAGGCGGGGTCGCCCAGCTCCGCCCACAGCTCTGGTGGGGACTTGACGAGGGTGCGCTGCACCTCGGAGGAGATCATCGCCCAACACTTCGAGCGATCTGCCGCTACTCCTTCCGCGCGGCGGCCGTCATGCGGCCGATCGTGCGCCCTGCGCCGCGATCAGGCCGCGCTCGTGCAACACCTCTGCCAGCTGAACCGCGTTGGTCGCCGCGCCCTTGCGCAGGTTGTCCGAGACGACCCACAGGTCGAGCGCGCGGTCGTGACCGGGATCGCGGCGAATGCGCCCGACGAACACGTCGTCCTTGCCGACGGCCTCGATCGCGAGCGGGTAGAGGGCGGCATCGGGGTCGTCGATGACCGCCACTCCTGGCGCCGCGGCGAGCAGCTCGCGCGCGCGCTCGGGCGAGATGGCCTCCTGCGTCTGCACGTTCACCGCCTCTGAATGTCCGTTGACGACCGGCACCCGCACGCAGGTTGCGCTGATCCGGATCGACTCATCGCCGAGGATCTTGCGCGTCTCGTTCATCAGCTTGCGCTCCTCGTCGGTGTGGTCCTCGCCCGCCGCGAAGCTGCCGGCGTGGGGTAGGGCGTTGAACGCGATCTGGTGCGCGTAGGCCTCGGGCGATGCGATCTCGCGCTCGTGCAGCAGCGCATGAGACTGGTCGAGCAGCTCCTCGACGGCAGCCCTGCCGGTACCGGAGACGGCCTGATAGGTCGAGATCACGAGCCGCTCGATCCTGGCCTCGTCGTGGAGCGGCTTCAGTGCGACCACCATCTGCATGGTCGAGCAGTTCGGGTTGGCGATGATCCCGTGATGGCCCTCCAGCGCATCGGGGTTGACCTCGGCGACGACGAGGGGGACGTCGTCCTGCATGCGCCAGCGCGACGAGTTGTCTATGACCGTCGCCCCGGCCGCGGCGAACCGCGGCGCCCACTCGCCGGAGGTGGAGCCGCCGGCCGAGAAGAGCGCCAGATCGAAGCCCTGGATCGCGTCCTCGCTCAGTTCTCGCACGACCAATCCGCCATCGAGCTCACGCCCGGCCGAGCGTGCCGAGGCGAACGGGACGATCTCCTCTGCCGGGAACCCGCGCTCACGCAGAAGCTCGAGCATCAGCGTGCCCACCTGTCCGGTTGCGCCCACCACGGCGACTCGATAGCCGTTGCTCATGCTTCTCAGAGTACCGGCCCAAGTCGGATGCGGCGACCGGCGAGGAGGAGCGCCAGACGGGCTCGTCCTATCGCGCAGCCACGCTCCGTGTCGTCGCACCAGGACGATGGATGGATGACTGCCCAGCCGGTCCGAGGCGGCCAGCGGCCCGCGATGCGCCAGCAGAGTGCCTCAAGCAATCGAGCGGAGTCCCCAACGCTGTTTATGATGCAGCTGGGCAGCGGTCTGGAGTGTCGGGCCGGCTACGCCGAATGCGATCCAGGAGGTTCGTCGTAACACCACACCTAGGTCCGCCGCGAGGCATGCGACCGACGTGCTTTGCCTCGCATAGCCAGCGTCCGCAAGCCTCGCCGGCTGCCGGCTCGTCGCGGCGACGGGCGAGCCAACGGGTCGGATGACTTCGCTCCTAGGACGGGCAAGGACGGGCCTGCGGCGCTCAGTGCGCTCGTCGATCGTTCGTCTGGGTAAGGAGGATCAGGTGCTGGATCTCAAAGGCCGCCTGAACGAGGCCTTCGACGAGCGGACGCGTCGCCAATCGCTTGACGACCACGCCATGAGGGTCGTCCTCGCGACCGTGCTGCGGGCCGACTCGAACGCTATCGACGTGGGGGCGAACGAGGGCGCGGTACTCGAGTCGATCGTGCGCATCGCACCCCGTGGACGTCACATCGCCTTCGAGCCGATCCCAGAATTGCATGAACGCCTCGTCACACGGTTCCCCGAGGTAGACGTCCGTCGAGCGGCCCTCTACGACTCGGCCGGTACGGTCTCATTCGCCCACAACTTGAACCAGCCCGCCTACAGCGGGCTGCGCCAGCGCAGTGACGTTGACACGGGCCCAGATGGCTTGCGTCAGATCTCCGTGGCGACTGAGCGGCTGGATGACGTGTTGCAGGAGGGCTATGCGCCCACGCTCATCAAGATCGATGTGGAGGGCGCCGAGCTGGGGGTGCTGCGGGGTGCAGCCGAGACCCTGAATCGCCATCGCCCATATGTTCTCTTCGAGCATGGGGTCGGAGGCGCGGATCTCTACGACGCGCGTCCAACCGAGCTGTTCGATCTACTCGATGCGTCCGGGCTGCGGATCTTCGATTTGGATGGTGTGGGTCCCTATTCCCGAGACCGCTTCGAGGCGACGTTCAACGCGCCGATCTGGAACTTCCTCGCCGCACCGGCTTAGTCAGCGAGGGGCCAGAAGGCGACACCCCACACTCAGGTGTGGGTCGCCATGAAGTAGACGGTGACCAGCACGAGCAGGCTCATCAGCGAGCCGACGGTCGCGAGGCGACGAGCGAGAGCGCGGTACTCCTCGCTGAAGCTCACCGCGTCCCCGCCGCTTCCCGCGAGATCCCGCGCTGCGATCGCCTCGGCGCGTTTGGCCGTCGGAATCATGATCGCTCCGACCACGGCGCCAATCACCACGACGGCGGCCAGTCCCCACTGGACGTAGAACGCGCTCCACACGTGCAGCTTGCTTGCCAGATAGATCCCGGCCAGAAGCACGACCAGCAGACCCGGGTTGGTCAACCGTCGCTCGATGGAGTACTCGATCCGGTGAAGCAGCGGCAGGCTTCGCGGATCCGCTCGCGCGCCGACGGAGAACATGATCGGGTAGGCGAAGGTGACACCGAACGCCACGATCACGGCCATGATGTGAACGGCGAGCACCACTTCGAAGAAGGCAACGGCGGGCAGGGTGAGCATCAGAAGGTCGGCGCATACTTTCCGAAAACGTCCTGCATCGCGCCGCAGACCTCTCCCAGCGAACAGCGATCCTTCAGCGCCTGGCGAATTGGAGGCAGCAGGTTCTCGGTGCCGGCGGCGGCCGCCCGCAGCTCATCCAGGCGCTTGGCCACGAGCTCCTGCTTCCGGTCGGCCTTGAACTGCTTCAGCCGCTCCAGCTGCAGGCGCTCGGAGTCCGGGTCGACGCGCAGGAGATCCGGAACCTCGATGTCCTCCTCCTTGTAGGCATTCACGCCGACGACGACATCCTGGCCGATGCGGTAGCGCTCCTGGTAGCCCCAGGCGGACTCGTCGATCTCGCCGGTGATGAACTCGATCGCGTTCACCGAGCCTCCCAGCGCATCCACCTTGTCGATCAGCTCCTGAGCCCGCAGTTCGATCTCATCGGTGAGGGACTCGACGAAGTAGGAGCCCGCGAACGGATCCACCGTGTCGGTGACCCCGGACTCGTGGGCGAGGATCTGCTGGGTGCGAAGCGCGATTTTCGCGGCCCGCTCGGTCGGCAGGGCGAGGGCCTCGTCGAAGCCGTTGGTGTGCAGCGACTGGGTGCCTCCGCACACGGCCGCAAAGCCCTGCAGGGCCACGCGCACGATGTTGTTCTCCGGCTGCTGGGCGGTGAGCGTCACGCCGCCGGTCTGGGTATGGAAGCGGAGCATCTTCGCCTTCGGGTTGGTGGCGCCGAAGCGCTCGCCCATGATGTTTGCCCACATGCGCCGTGCGGCGCGGAACTTGGCGACCTCCTGGAAGACGTTGTTGTGGCCGTTGAAGAAGAAGGCCAGGCGTGGCGCGAACTCGTCCACCGACAGGCCCTTGTCGATCGCCGCCTGGACGTAGGCGATGCCCGAGCAGAGCGTGAAGGCGACCTCCTGCACGGCGGAGCAGCCCTTCTCGCGGAAGTGGTAGCCGGAGATGGAGATCGTGTTCCAGCGGGGGATCCGTTCCTGGCAGTACTGGAAGATGTCGGTCGTCAGCCGCATCGTGGGGAGCGGCGGATAGATGTAGTTGCCGCGTGCGATGTACTCCTTGAGCACGTCGTTCTGGGTGGTTCCGCGCAGCTTCTCCGAGGGGACTCCCTGCTCCTCCCCGACCAGCTCGTACAGCAACAGCAGGCAGGCGGCCGGCGCGTTGATGGTCATCGACGTCGAGACCTCGTCCAGCGGGATCGAGTCGAAGGCGGTGCGCATGTCGTCGATCGTGTCTATCGCCACGCCCGTGCGACCCACCTCGCCGAGGCAGCGCTGATCATCGGAGTCAAGGCCCAGCTGGGTGGGCAGGTCGAATGCCATCGACAGCCCGGTCGAGCCCTTGGACAGCAGGTAGCGGTAGCGCTCGTTGGACTCCTTCGCCGATGCGTAGCCGGCGTACTGGCGCATCGTCCAGGCCTGCTTGCGGTACATCTCGCGGTGGACTCCGCGCGTGTACGGGAAGTCGCCGGGCTCACCCAGATCCAGCTCCTCGGGCAGATCGGCCTCGGTGTAGAGCTCGGAGATCTCGATCCCCGAGTCCGTGAAGCGACGCGGATCCTCGGGCCCCACGATCGGGGCCACGGTCAGCCGCTCGGGCTCGTCGCCCGCGAGGTCGCGGCCCGCGGCGTCTGAGATGGCCATGCACTGATCATATGGACCCCGCCCGGGGGGCAGGGCTCGATCGCGGGTATCCTGTGCGGGTGTCCACCTGTCTGGTCACCGGCGGCGCCGGTTTCCTAGGTTCGCATCTCTGCGATGAGCTCCTGGCCCGGGGGAACCGCGTGATCTGTGCCGACAACCTCGAGACGGGTTCGCTCGCGAACATCGAGCACATCCGCGACGTCGACCGCTTCGAACACGTGGGCGTGGACATCATCGATCCCTACTTCATCGAGGGGCCGGTGGACTTCGTCTACCACCTGGCCTCGCCGGCCTCGCCGATCGACTACCTGCGACTGCCGCTGCACACCCTCAAGGTCGGCTCCTACGGAACGCATCACACGCTGGGCCTGGCGAAGGCCAAGCGGGCTCGCTTCCTGCTCGCCTCGACCAGCGAGGTGTACGGCGATCCTCAGGAGCATCCGCAGTCGGAGAGCTACTGGGGCCACGTCAATCCGATCGGGCCTCGCGGGGTCTATGACGAGGCCAAGCGCTACGCCGAGGCTCTGACGATGGCCTATCACCGTCAGCAGGGTGTGGACACCGCCATCGTGAGGATCTTCAACACCTATGGCAGCCGCATGCGCCCCCACGACGGCCGCGCGATCCCGACATTCCTGCGCCAGGCCCTCGCCAACCGTCCGATGACGGTGTTCGGCGATGGAAGCCAGACGCGGTCGTTCTGCTACGTCAGCGACCTGCTGCGTGGGATCATCGCCCTGGCGGAGTCCGGCTTGCACAACCCCGTCAACATCGGCAATCCGGACGAGTTCACGCTGCTGGAGCTGGCCGAGATCATCAAGACGCTGACCGGCTCGAGCTCTGAGATCGTCTTTGAGGCGCTGCCGGTCGACGATCCGCGGCAGCGCAAGCCGGATATCGCCCTCGCCAGCGAGCTCCTCGAGTGGTCGCCGGAGGTGTCGCTGCGGGAGGGCCTCGAGCGCACAATCGAGCAGTCGGGCGCCGAGCTGCTCATCGGCGGTGGCGCCGACTGAGCATCATCCACAGGCATCGGAGGCTTCGCCCGGCCCGTTGGCCGACCGCTACATCTGCGACTCTGACGCGTTGTGAGTAGCGAGATGGGACCACGCGTGACCCGAATGTCCTCTCCGTCCACTCCCCCGCGCGAGTCGCCGCCGGCCTCGCGGCCGCCCAGGCTCGAACGCGCGACAGCGCCGCGGCGCTCACCGCCTGCGCGCTCGATCCTGTCAGAGGCCACGGCGCGCACGGAGCACTCCGACCGCGACATGCGCAGCAAGCGCCCTCCCGCCCTGTCGCTGCTCCTGCGCATGTCGACGGCCCGCCGGCTGGCGCGCATGGTCTCGCTGCTCGTGCTGGACTTCGCGGCTGTCGCGCTGGCGATCTTCTCGGCGCTGCTTCTGAAGGCGGCGGTGCTGGGCAGCGTGCATGTCAATCAGACACTGCACGAAACCGAACGCATTCTGGCGTTCGCCTACCTGCTGACGGTGCTGCTGTTCGCCCGCTCGGGTCTGTACTCCGACCGGGCTCAGCGCCCGGGGCTGTCCCGGATCGTGGGGTCGCTCTTCCAGGTGGCCTTCGTCGCGCTGGTGTTCGCCGTGGTCAGCGGCGAACACTTCTCCAGCTACTACCTGTTCTACGGCTCGCTCGCGTTCGCGCTGCTGTACGTGTCCTCGATGCGCGCCGGCTACGAGTGGCTGACCGGCCTGCTCCTGCGAGCCGCCGGGTACCGGCGCCGGGCGGTGCTGGTCGGCACCGGCAAGCACATCCGCGACGTCGCGCATGCGCTCGGCGACGCGCCGCACTCGCCGATCGAGGTCGTTGGATTTCTGTCGCCCGTGGCACTCCCCGCCAACGGGCTGCGCGCACTGGGGTCGCTTGGGGATCTGGAAGGCGTTCTGGGCTCTGAGCGGATCGACGAGGTGATCATCGCCGATCCCGACTTCCCGCAGATGGAGGCCGTTGACCTGGTCGACCGCTGCCACCGGCGCGGCGTGCGCGTGCGGCTCGCGCCGTCGACCATGGAGATCCTGATCCATCGCGCGGAGTTCGTGCCCGGCGAGTCGGTGCCGCTGTTCGAGCTCGGCCCGCCCGTGTTCGAGGGCGTCGACTTCGCGCTGAAGCGCACCTTCGACATCGTGGGCGCGACCCTTCTGCTGGTGCTCCTCAGTCCCCTGCTGCTCGCGATCGTGATCGCAGTGCGCGTCTCCTCTCGCGGCCCGATCGTGTTCCGCTCGATTCGCCGCGGCATCGGGCAGCGGCCGTTCCAGTGCCTGAAGTTCCGCACGATGTACACCGACGCCGAGGAGCACCAGGCCGACCTTGAAGACCTCAACGAGGCCACGGGCGCCCTGTTCAAGATCCGCGACGATCCCCGGCTGACCCGCGTGGGCCGGCTGCTGCGCCGGTTCTCATTGGACGAGCTGCCGCAGCTGGTGAACGTGCTCCGCGGTGAGATGTCGCTCGTTGGCCCGCGCCCTCTGCCCCAGCGCGACTACGACATGCTCGAGGACTGGCATCGCAAGCGCTATCTGGTGCTCCCCGGGATCACCGGGCTGTGGCAGGTGTCAGGCCGCTCGGAGCTCGACTTCGACGATCTCGTGCACCTGGACTTCATCTATCTGGAGCACTGGTCGCTGGCGCTCGACCTGACGATCCTCCTGAAGACGATCCCCGCCGTGCTCTCCCAGCGCGGGGCCTACTGAGAGCCGGTGGCGGCGCGGCCGCGTCCCTCCGGCGAGGGGCGGCGCAGGCTTCGAAACGCCACGCGGGGGGCCTCTGCCTGGGCTGCGGCCTGCTCGTACACATCCCAGGTGGCGCGCGCGGCGTCCTGCCAGGTCCATGGGGGCGGCGCCGGGGCCGGGCGCCGAGCGGCCTCGGCCGCGGCGATCAGCGCCCCGAGGTCGCCCGGCTGCACGAACGTGGCCCTTGCATCCAGCACCTCTCGCAACGCCGGCACCTCGCAGGCGACCACCGGCGTCCCACAGGCGAGCGCCTCGACGGCGGGCAGGCCGAAGCCCTCGTGCTCGGAGGCGACGACGAGCGCGTTCGCGCCGCTGTAGATGGCCGCGAGGTGCTCATCTGAGACATGCCCGGTGAGCGTGACGTTGGGGAGCTCGTGCGCCCATGGGCGGGTGGGGCCGACGAGCACGAGCGGCAGCTCGCGGGGAGTTGCCGCGAGCTCGGCGACGTGCTTGCCGGGATCCGGATGCTGAAGACCGCCAACCCACACCAGATAGCGCTCGGGCAGCCCGAACTGCGCCCTGGCCTCGGAGATCTGAAGCGGCGAGCGGGGATACATGACCGCGTCGGGGGCCTCGGGGATGACCACGACGCGCTCCGGATAGAGCCCGAGACCGGTGAAGGCGTCCTGGGCGAGCGACTGCGTGGCGACGATCACGCGCGATGCGCGCTGCACCGCCAGCTGGCGTAGGCGCATGCGCACGCCCGTGCGAAGCTGCTCGCTGCGGCGCTTGAGCGCGGCGAGGTCGTGCAGCGTGACCACCATCGGACACGGGCTGTGAAGCATCGCGCCCGCCATCCACGGTGAGTGGAAGACGTCGGCCCGGCGGGGGCGATGGGTCTGCAGGATCTCTGCCTGCGGAGAGGCGGTTTCGCGAAGCGCCCGCAGCAGGCAGCGGGAGTAGCGCCCTATCCCGCGCGGATCAGTGAACGGGCGGCTGTCAAAGGCCACCCTCATAGCTCACCGATCGCTCTCATCTCATCTCAGGTCATCGGTACCCGTGAGCATTCCTGGGAACATAGTCACTTTGTATAGGTCTGTGCAGGAAAGATGGATTACTTGCGCCCCCACTTTGCGCTCATGGCGAGCTCGGCTCTGCCCGGGCAATGGCCTTGAGCGGATATCACGAGAGCCTCTGGCGGACGCTACCCGAGGGGGTGGCTCTGCCCGATCTGAGCGTGCGGCTCGCCTTCCTGCTCGAGCGCGCGCGAGCCCGTGACGCGCCCGGCACGGCGCCCGGACGGGTGCTGGATGTCGGTTGCGGCGAAGGTCAATTCGCGGCCGAGCTCGAACGTGCGGGCTTCTCCGTGGTGGGCGTGGACGTGGCCGAGGAGCCGCTGCGCCGCGCCCGCGCCAGATACCCGGAGCTGGATCTTCGCCTCCTACCGCTCGATGGTCCGTGGCCGCTCGCGGACGCCGGCTTCGACTTGGTGTGGGCCGGTGAGACGATCGAGCACGTCGCCGACACCGCCGGATGGCTGTCAGAGGCGCGCCGGGTCCTTCGCTCGGGAGGGAGCCTCCTGCTGAGCACCCCGGCGCACGGGCGGCTTTCGATGTTGAGACTGGCGCTGTCTCGCCGCGCCTTCGATGAGCACTTCGATCCCCGCGCCGATCACCTGCGCTTCTACAGCGCTCGCACGCTCATGCGCCTGCTCGAGGACTTTGGCTTCGAGGACATCGATGTGCGGAGCGCGGCGGGCCCGCCATGGGCTCGGCGGCTGCTCCTCGCCTCCGCGCGCCGGTCCCGCTTCTAGCCGGCTGCGCGGAACGCTTCGACATAGTCGTTCTGGATGGTGATCGCTTCGGGGTTGCCAGCGGCAATCGCTTCGGGGCCGATCGACTCGGGGTTCAGGTAGATGGCCGCGCCGAGCTCCTGCATTGCCGCCCGGGCGATGCCTTCGCCCCCGCTGTGCAATTGGGCGCTGGCCAGGTCGTACTGCCCCAGGCGCAACCAGGTTTCCGGGTTTGAGGGCTGCAGTCGCACGGCGTGCTGGAGCGTGGCGCGGGCGAGTTCGGGGTTACCGGTCTCCTGCTGGACGGTCGACAGCGCGAACAGCGCCTGCACCGACAGCGGATCGCGTGCGACGGCCGCCTGTGCCACCGCGCCGGCGCGGTGGGGGTTGGCCGCGAGCAGGGTCAGCGCTTCCTGGGAGAGGTTTTCCGAGCTCAGAGGCTGCCACTGCGCCCAGGCGGCCAGCCCGGCAACGATCAGCACCGAGCACGCAACGGCGGCGCGCATCGGGCTCAGCCCCCGCAGCGAGGGTCGGCGCCACTCCGAGCGCTCCGCCGCGGTGGTCGCCTCCAGAGGCCCGCGGCCGGCCAGCCACCCGGCGCAGAGGAGCGCCACACAGGCGTTTCCAGGCACGTACCAGGTCCAGTCCACGAGCGAATGGATCCCGAACACCACGACCAGGCAGAGCATGCTGAGCATGCCGATGCGCTCGGGCGAGTAGGACGCCGGCCGACCCGCGAGCGTCCAGCGCCGCCACCACGGCCTCAGGCCGGCGAGCGAGGCTCTCAGCCCGCCCGGCGTTCCCTCCGCGCGCGGGTCTGGCGGGGGGGCTCGCCGGCTCGTCCATCGCCGGTTGAACGGATGGGTGGGACGCCCGGCGGCGACCATCCAGGCCACGAGCAGCGCAACGGCGAGCGCCAGGCCGACGAGGCCCAGATCGGCGAGCGTCTGCACGATGAAGCCGTGCGCGTGCCTGACTTCGATCGGTGCGCTGCGGTAGCGCAGGCGGGCTGTTCGGTAGCCTTCCGCGCCCGCTCCGAGCCACGGATCGGCTTTGAACACCTTGAGCGCCTCGCTCCAGTACCGCGCCCGCACGCTCGCCACCGCCGTCAGGCGACCGGGGGTGTTCGCGACCTTGGCGTTGGTGTCCGTCAGCGAGTTGAACGCGTGAGAGATGCTGCCGGGGAGTCCACGGTGGCTGACCGTGAGCGCCCCGGCGGCGGCGATCACGATGACGGCGAGAATCGCGAGCAGGGTCGCTCCTGCGCGCCTGCGCAGCCACGGCGGGGGCGCCTGCCTGCCCGTCTGGAAGCCGATCGCAAGCCCGGCGATCGTGAGCAGGATGAGCATCGCGGCCAGCAGCGCACCGAGCTGCTGGCCCGCGGTCACCCGCGCGCCGAGGGCAACGCCTTCGGTGGTCAGCGTGTGCCTTGAGAAGTCCCAGGCGACCACCACCGCGGCGCCGAGAGCGCCCGTGAGCAGCACGGACGCCGAGCGTAGGCGCAGCGGCACCATGCAGAACCACAGCGCCAGGCCGAGCACCAGCGCGACCAGCGCGCCGCGGGAGTAGGCGAGCATCAGGGTGACCAGCAGAAGACCCGTCGCCGGATAGGCCAGAGCGCTCAACAGCGCGTGCCCGGCCCGGCGCGCACCCAGCCACAGACAGCAGATCACGCCCATCGCGGCCGTCAGCCCAGTCGCGTTCCAGTAGTCATACGGGGCTCGCAGCCGTGCGTAGACGTCGTTGGCGTCGAGCTGGCGGGGGAACACCTTGGTGAGCAGCGCGTAGGAGCACACCGCCACGGCGGCCAGCGCGATCCCGCCCAGCACCGCCGGCCATCGAGAGGGAAACGCGCGCGCGAGCACCACCGAGGCGCCGAAGACGCCGCTGTAGGCCAGCATCCGCCCGGCGTCCTTGAAGCTGTCGTCGGGCTGCACCGACCAGATCACCGACAGCGCGGTCAGGGCGGTGAAGGCGAGCAGCAGCCCCACCGACCACAGCCCGAACGTAGGCCCGCGGGCGGGTGCGAACAGGACCAGGGTCGCGACGATGAGGCCCGAGGCGATCGTGAGCCCCATCTCGACCTCGGTCATCGGGCCGAGATGCAGGCCTCCCCCGGCGATGAACGTCAACGCGCAGATGATCGCGGCGGTGAGGATCGTCGCCCACCACAGCGCGTCGGCTCTCAGCAGCCCGCCGAGCGGCGCCCGCCCGCCGGCCCCACCCTCGGTTGCAGGCGCAGGCGCGGCCGTCTGAGGCGTTTGCTCAGCGGGGGCGGTCAGCGTGGACACGGTTTCTGAGAGCTCTGCCCCCGAGCAGCAAAGCGCAGGCGAGCAGGAAGGCCAGGACCGCGAGCAGCGAGTCGGGCAGGGAGCTCAGGGCCGAGGCGATGTTGGCGTGTATGACGCCTGGGCGGATGGTCTGATTGCCGACTTGAACGGGCGCGGCTGCGAGCTTGGGCGCGCTGTTCAGAGCGCTGCGCTCAGCCGGGGTGACGGGTATCGGCTTTCCGGCCGCGCCCGCGGACTGCCCCCCGCCCACCCCGGCCGCCGCGGCGAGCTGGGCGCGGCGAATCTCGTTGCCGCATGGCGAGTACTCTTCGACTTCGGTCGGCAGCTCCTGCAGTGCCTGGTGGTAGGCCGCCTGGCTGAAGCCGCTCAGAGATTCTCCGTGCGTGCACCTGTTGATGATCGTCTGGCCCACGTCGGCGGCGGCCGGCGAGGCGATCGACAGAAGCGCGGCGGACAGCGCGGCCAGCAGGGCGAGCCGGCTCATCGGCAGGGCGGGCCGGCGCGTTGGAAGGGCGATTCGCATGACTGAATGGTGCAAACGCTACCAACGCCCGCGGGAGAGTCCGACGGTTGCCAGGGCGTCAGAAAAGCCCCTCGCCCAGGCCTCGTGGGTGAACGCGCGCACGTCCTCTGCTCCGGCCCCGCCGAGGCTCGCGCGCAGGCCGGCGTCGTCGGCAAGCCGCCTGAGTGCGCCGGCGAGCGCGACGCTGTCGCCGGCGGGCACGACGAGGCCGTTGCGCCCGTCGCGCACGAGGCCTCCGGCCGCGGCGCCGACGGCGTCGGTGGCGATCACCGGGAGACCCTGATTCATCGCCTCGTTCACCACGAGCCCCCACGGCTCGCGAAACGTGGCCGTCGGGATCGATGGAAGCACCAGCACCTCAGACGCGCCATACAGGTTGCGCAGTTCCACCGGCGCGACGGGGTCGAGGCTCACCACTCCACGGGTCGCCTGCCCGGACGCATCCCTGCCCGGGAGACGGAAGCCGGATCCCACACCTGCCAGGACGAGCGCGGCGGCCGGTGTGCAGAGAGAAGATTCACGCCACGCCTCCGCCAGCACCCCCAGCCCCTTCTCGCGGGCGGGACGACCGACGTACAGGAACCTCGTCTGCGCCTGCGCGGTCCACGAGCGCTCGCTTGGCGCCCCGGCCGGAGCACTCCAGAAGTCGTTGTCCACGGACTGGCGCGCGATGTGCACGTTGCGCGCGCCCCGCGCCTGCACGTAGGCGCTGACATGGGGCCCGTAGGTGACCACGGCGTCGGCGCTCCGGTACAGGTGCCGAAGCGGCAGGTAGCTGAAGGTGTGAGCGACGCTGCGCGGATGCGCCCACAGCGACGCCCACAGGATCAGTGGCACGCGGGCACGGCGCGCGCCGATCCAGACGGCCCCCGGCGCCACGCGACCGCCGGTGGGGCAGACGACGGCGCGATAGCGCCCGCTTGCGGCGAGCCCGGCGAGCTCGCGCTGGCGCACGTGACGGTGGGGGAAGGGAAGCTCCCCCTCGAAGGCCCCTCCGCCGTGCCGGACCCGCCCTCCGAACAGCGCGACCTCTATGTCCTCGTGCTCGTGCAGGCAGGCGAATGCCCCGACGCGGTAGGCGGGTGCGTGTCCGGTGACGAACAGGACGGGTCTCACCGCAGGAGGTGCCGGTAGGCGGCGACCGTCTCCTGCCCGCAGCGCTCCCAGGTGAAGTGGGCGGCGACGGTGGCACGTGCGCGCTGGCCGACCTCGCGCAGCCTGTGGGGGTCGGACAGCAGCTCGTCGATGCGCTGGGTAAGCCGCTCGATGTCACCGGGGGGCACGAGCACGAGGCCGTCGCCGGCCGCGGCGATCTCCTCGGGTCCCGGCTCTCCCCGGCATCCGATCGCGGGCACCCCGCCGGCCATCGCCTCGATGTAGGCCACGCCGAACGCCTCATCGGTGGAGGGCATCACGAACAGCGTGCAACGCCGCGCCTGCTCGATCGCCTGCGCGGGAGCCAGCTGACCATGGAACTCGACCCGATCGGCGACCCCCAGGCGCGCCGCGAGCCCTTCGAGCGCGGTGCGCTCGGGGCCTTCGCCGATGATCGCGTAGCGCAGCGTGGGGTGACGCTGGGAGAGCACCGCCAGGGCGCGCAGGACGTCGGCGTGGCGCTTGCGCCCGTCCAGATGCGCCACGGTGACCAGACGCGGGCCGCCGTCGCGCCGGGGTGGACGCGTGGCATCCTGCACCTCGGCGCCGAGGTGTACGACACGCGTCTCGCCCGCGCCATGGGCACGCGACAGCTCGGCGATTCCCTGACTGTTGGCGAGCACCAGGCCGGCGGCGCCCAATCCGCGTGCCACCGCGGCGGCGCCGGCCCTGCCACGTGCGGCCGTGTAGTACAGGTCTCCGCCATGCACCGAGATCACGAGCGGGACGTCGGTAGGGCGAATCTGCGCTCTGACGCGGCGCACGGCGTCGCCGGCGGGCACCGCGTTGTGGGCGTGTATGAGATCGAATTGAAAGGAGCGCCGCAGGCGCCGCAGGGCGAGTCCCAGCACAGGCGCTGCCCACGCTCCCCACGCCGCGTAGGAGCGCTCGCGAAGCGGCGAGACGTAGGGCACGTAGGCGACGGGCAGCCCGTCGTGGGTCTGCGTGCGCGGTTCGCGAAGGAGGCTGACGAGGTCCCGGCCGGCGGCGGTCGGTCCCTGGGCCAGGGAGCTGCGAGGGGGCACCAGCCGGCGCAGCACGAGCACGCGGACCTCCGCGCCGGCTGCGCGCGTGGCAAGCGCCTGACGGTGGGCCCAGATCCCCAGCACGGGGTCGTGGCGGCTGGGGTAGAACTCTGCCACCACCACGACCTTTGGGCCCACGCTGTTCACCAGCGGCGGTGGGTCGTGAGCGTGCGCTGCGCCTCTATGGCGCTCACATACGGACGCTCGGCGAGGAAGGCGCGCGCCTCCTCGAGGGCGGCCTCCCGTGGGTAGGCCGCGCCGGCCGCGGCGGCGCGGTGGCGGATGGAGACCGCGTCGGTGACACCACAGCGCCAGCCCTGCTCGCGCGCCAGCGCCGCCCAGTGGGAATCGAGGCCCCAGCCCATGCGCAGGTCGGGGAAGGGCAGGAGGACCGGGAAGGTGACCCGCGCGAACGCTGTCACGGGACCGATCTCCACGAAGCTCGTCTCGCGCACGACGCTGCCCGCGCGACGACGCGTCTGCGGCCAGCCGGCATGCGAGTTCAGGCGGTGGGCCGGCTGGGCCAGCGCCAGGGAGAAGCGCTCACACAGGAACAGGAAGCGGTCAAGGAAGCGGCGGCTCAGCTCGACGTCGTCGTCGATCAGCAGCAGCCAGTCGTGACCCTCCGGCGGGTGTGCGGTGAGCAGCCGATTGAGGTTTTCGAACTTCCCCCGCCCGGCGGGCTCACACGTGTGCAGCTCGACGTCGTGGCGGGAGCTCAGCAGCTCCATTCGCATCGCGTCAGCCAGGGTCTGCCGTTCGGGACGGACGACGCCCAGCACGAGCACCCTTCGCAGGGGCGGACGGTGGCGCGCCGCGAGCTCGAGGCGCAGGCGCCTGCCGCTGCTCAGCTCCCAGGCGTTCACCACCTCGTCCTCCACGCCGCGGCGCACGGTGTCGAGGCCGCCCACGGTCCCGCTCGCGCCCGAGAGGAAGTCATCGCCTGCCGGCTGCGGAGCGCTCTCCGGTCGCCTGCCCATCGCTTCCCGAACGCGACCCCCGCTGTGCGCGACCATCGTCAGCCCGGCCGGGCAGCGACGCCGGATGACGTGTGCCCCGCAACCGGCGAGTGTCGCCAGCTCGCGCCCGAGCGAGGGCTCGTGGCCGCCGCGCTGGTCGAGACGACGAGCGGCACGCCCGCGCGCGTACGCCGTGCGTGCCAGCGAGCCAAGCCGGGCATCCGCGCCCGCCCGGCGGTGGTCCACGGCCGCCTCGGCGACGTACAGGACACCGCTCTCGCGGGTAGCGCCGGGCGGGCTCTGCGGCGCCTCGCCCGGCGAGGCCGCGATCAGGCGGTCCTGCCACTCCTGCTCGTCGCCGCCATGCTCGAGGGTGACGTCGAATGGCCCGACACGCTCCAGGGCGCTGCGGCGGATAGCCATGTTGGCGCCCCATGCATATCGCGTAAGCGTGTCGGCGCTGCCGAGGTCAAGCGAGGTGATCGGCGCCGCCTCGCGCCCGCACGTGCGCAGGCGCGAACCCTCCAGACGAGGCCTGATCGGACCGGTGAACACGTCCAGCAGCGGGTGCTCGCGCGCAGCGCCGATCAGGGCTCGGAGCCACCCCGCGGAGGCCCTGATGTCGTCGTCGACGAACACCACGAGCTCACCGCTCGAGCGCTCCACGCCGGTGTTGCGCGCGGCGTTCAGCCCGAGCGGCTCCGGGTGGGGCTCATAGCGGGCTCCGAAGCGCTCGGCCAGGGCTCGCGCTGCGGGCGAGGCCCCGGCGTCGTCGATCACCAGCACCTCCGCGCCGGCGTCGGCGGCCTGTGGGGCAATCGAGCCGAGCGCGACCTCCAGGTAGCCGAGGCGCTCGCGGGTGGGAATGATGATCGACGCGGGTCCCATGACCCGGACAGTCTAAGTTTGCGCGGGTCATGGTCATCCTGCTGCTGCACAATCGCTACCGCCAGCGAAGCGGGGAGGAGCGCTCCGTCGCCGAGCAGGCGGCGCTCCTGCGCGATCACGGGCACCGCGTCGAGGTGCTCGAGCGCTCCAGTGAGCCGCTCGACTCACCGCGCGGGCGAGCCCGCGCCGCACATGCTCTGCTGCGCGGGGGGGAGGCCGAGCAGGAGGTCGCCGAGCTGGTGGGCCGCCTCGGCGTGGATGTCGTTCATGCACATAACCTGCATCCCCTGTTCGGCTCAAGAGCCCTGCAGGCTGCGCGCACGGCGGGCGCGCGCACGGTGCTCCAGCTCCACAACTTCCGGCTGGTGTGCGCGATCGCCGTGGCATACCGCAACGGCGCCGTATGCCACCGCTGCAGCGGCAGGAACACGTTGCCGGGCCTCGCGCTGCGCTGCCGCGGAGGGCTCACCGAGAGCGCCGTCTACGCCGCCGGCCTGGCCCGCCAGCAGCCGCGCATCCTGAGCGCGACCGATCGCTTCATCACCCTCAGCCAGGCCACCAGGACGCGGTTCGGTGCGCTTGGCCTGCCGCTCGAGCGCACCGACGTGATCTCGAACCCGCTGCCGCAGGATGCCTTCAGCGGCCCCTCGGAGGCACAGGACGGGCGCTATGCGCTCTGCGTCGGGCGCCTCGTGCCGGAGAAGGGGTTCGACATCGCCGTGGGAGCCGCTCGCACAGCCGGGGTGCCCCTGAAGATCGCCGGGCGCGGTCCTGACGAGGCGCGCCTGCGCCGGCTGGCGGGCGATGGTGGCGTCGAGTTTCTAGGCGAGCTCGACCGGGCCGAGCTCGAGCGTGTGCGCGGCGGCGCGGCCGTGCAGCTGGCGCCGTCGCGGTGCGAGGAGCAGAGCCCCTATGCCGTGCTCGAGGCGATGGCGGGGGCGGTCCCGGTGCTCGTTTCTGAGCTGGGTGGCCTTCCGGAGCTCGCGGGAGCAGAGGCGAGTGTGCCGATCGCCGACACCACGGCATGGGCGCGCACGCTCGGTGAGCTGTGGAGCGACCCGCAGGAGCGCCGCCGCCGGGGCGACTCAGCCAGGGAGCGGGCCTGGGCGCGGGCTGCGCCTGCGCACTCCCATGCCGCGCTGATGGGCGTCTATCATCGCGCCGGCGCGAGCCTCGACGCGTCCGCCGGGACGGCATAGGCTCCGGTTGTGTCAACCGCTCGCAGTGCCCTGATCACAGGCCTGACCGGCCAGGACGGCTCCTTCCTGGCCGAGCTTCTGCTGGAGAAGGGCTACGGCGTCACCGGCCTTCACAGAGGCGCTCCGCAGGAGCCGCTCGGAGCCTCCGAGCACCTGCGCGAGCAGGTGGAGCTCGTGCCAGGGGATCTGCTCCAGCCGGGCACGCTGAGGTCCGCCATCGAACGGGTGCGACCCTCGGAGATCTACCACCTGGCGGGGCCCTCGTTCGTGCCCGAGTCCTGGCAGCGCCCGCAGCAGACCGTGAGCGCGATCGTGGGCTCGACCGCCGCGATCCTCGAAGCGGTACGCGATCTGGATCCGCAGATGCGCGTCTACGTGCCCGCCTCGGGGTCGATCTTCGGTGACGCGCGCGAGAGCCCGCAGCGGGAGGACACGCCGTGCCGGCCGCGGACGCCGTATGCGATCGCAAAGCTCGCCGCCCATCAGCTCGTCGGCGCGCTGCGCTCCGAGGACGGCCTGCTCGCCTGCTCGGGAATCGTCTTCAACCACGAGTCCGAGCGCAGGCCGGAGCGGTTCGTGACCCGCAGGATCACGCGCGGCGCCGCCGCCATCGCGCTGGGACTGAGGCAGGAGCTGACGATCGGCGACCTGGACGCGGTGCGCGACTGGTCGTTCGCCGGGGACATCATGCGCGGCGCCTGGCTGATGGTCCAGCAGGACGATCCCGAGGACTACGTGCTGGCCAGCGGCGTGGCCCGCACCGTGGCCGAGCTCGCACGCACGGCCTTCGCGTGCGTCGACCTGGACGCAGAGCGCTACCTGCGCGTGGACCCGGCGCTGGTGCGCACCGCCGAGTCGACCCCGAGCGTCGGCGATCCGAGCAGGGCGCACGAGCGACTGGGTTGGCAGCCGCAGGTCTCGTTCGCAGAGCTCGTGGAGCGAATGGTGCGGGCCGACCTGCGCTCGCTGGAGGCAGGCCCTACACTGGCGTGACGGATGGCCACCGTCGGCATCATCGGACTGGGCTACGTCGGCCTGCCGCTAGCGGTCGCGTTTGCGCAGGAGGGCTGCGACGTCATCGGTGTGGACGTGGACCCCCGCAAGATCGAGGCGATCGAGGCGGGCGAGTCATACATCGAGGATGTCTCCCCGGAGCTTCTGAGGGAGGTTTCCGGTCGCATACACGCCACCACCCGCTATGCGAGGCTCGCGAAGGCCGACGCCGTGGTGATCTGCGTGCCCACTCCGCTCACGCGCAACCGCGAGCCCGACCTCGGCCCGCTGATGGACGCTACGCGGGCTCTGGCCGAGGTGCTGCAGAGCGATCAGCTGGTGGTGCTCGAGTCGACCACCTATCCGGGCACCACACGCGAGCGGGTGGCCCCGCTGCTCGAGGAGTCCGGGCTCGCGGCCGGCAGGGACTTCCACCTCGCGTTCTCGCCCGAGCGGGTCGATCCGGGGCGCTCGGACTTCACGCTGCGCAACACCCCCAAGGTGCTGGGCGGGCTGACGGAGGAGAGCGCCGAGCGCGCCGAAGCGCTGTATGGGCTCGTCTGCGAGAACCTCGTGCGCGTGTCGAGCCCCGAGGCGGCTGAGCTGACGAAGCTCCTTGAGAACATCTTCCGCTCGGTGAACATCGCGCTGGTCAACGAGCTCGCGATGCTCACCGACCGCATGGGAATCGACATCTGGGAGGTGGTCGACGCGGCCGCGACCAAGCCCTACGGGTTCATGCGCTTTGAGCCGGGACCGGGTATGGGCGGGCACTGCCTTCCGGTCGACCCCTTCTATCTGAGCTGGCGTGCCCGCGAGTTCGACATGGCCACGGAGTTCATCGAGCTGGCGGGCAAGGTCAATCAGCAGATGCCCTACCACTGCGTGGCCAAGGCGCAGCGAGTTCTCAACGACGCGGGGCTGTCGGTCAAAGGCGCGCGCATCCTGGTGCTCGGGGTCAGCTACAAGCCGGGGGTCGGCGACACGCGCGAGTCACCGGCGCTGAAGATCCTGTCGCTGCTCACCGACCTGGGCGCCGAGGTGAGCTACCACGACCCGCACGTGCCGGTGCTGGCCGACTTCGCTCTCAGCAGCGCGCCGCTCGATGAGGCGCTGCCGGACGCCGATCTCGCGCTGATCGTGACCGCCCATCCGAGCGTGGACCACGACCTCGTGGCCAGGCGTGCCCGTCTGGTGGTGGACCTGCGCGGCGTCACGCGCTCCTCGCAGCTGAGCAGCGTCGTGAGGTTGTGAGCGCCCTCGAGCCCAGCTCGCGCGGAGCGGGACTGATGCTCGGCGAGGATGTCCAGATCGGCGAGGAGGTCACCTTCGGTGCATACGTTGTGGTGCATGACGGCACCAGGCTCGGCGACGGTTGCACGATCGAGGATCACGTGGTGCTCGGCAAGCGCCCGCGGCTGGCGAGCCGCTCGGCGGCGCAGGGAGACGCCGGTGCCCTGGAGCTGGGCGAGCGGGTCACGGTGTGCGCCGGCGCCGTGGTGCTCGCCGGGGCCATCGTGGGCGAGGGGGCGATCCTCGGCGACCAGTCGTTCGTGCGCGAGCGCTCCTCAGTCGGCGCGGGGTCGGTGATCGGGCGCGGCAGCGTCGTCGACAACGACGTCCACGTCGGCTCGCGCGTGCGGGTGCAGACGGACGTCTACCTGACGGCGTTCACGGTGGTGGAGGACGACGTGTTCATCGGCCCCGGAGCCATCACCACCAACGACGACACCATGGGCCGCCACCCGCCCGGCGCGGAGCTCCGGGGCGCGATCCTGCGGCGCGCGTGCCGCATCGGCGGTGGGGCGGTGCTGACCCCCGGGGTGGAGATCGGCGAGGAGGCGTTCGTGGCCGCCGGTGCGGTGGTGACCCGCGACGTGCCCCTCCGTGCGGTCGCGATCGGCGTACCGGCGCGGCTCGTGCGCGAGGTGGGAGAGGAGGATCTGCTCGAGCGCTTCCGCTAGGGGCTCGAGGAGAGGACGCTGCTCGGGTCGGTGGCAGCGGCCACGACATCCCCGGCCTGCTCGGCGGTGAGCACCGCGCTCATCGGTATCGCCAGGTGCGTGGCGGCAGCGTGATCGGTCGCGGGAAGCTCTGCCGCGCCTCCCCACTGGAGCATCGGAGGCTGACGGTGCACGGGCGTGCGGTAGTAGGCCTTGTGGCCCACCTCGGCGGCGGTAAGCAGGCCTTCCAGACGCTCCACGTGCGGGTGGCTCACGACGTACAGGTGCCAGGCCGGCTCGGCTCCCTCGACCGGGCGCGGCAGCGTGAGGAGCTCCCCGAGCCCGGCCATCTCGTAGTGGCGCCCGGCAGCGCGGCGCCCTTCCGCCCACGCGTCCAGATGCGGCAGCATGGTGCGCAGGATCGCCGCCTGCAGCTCGTCCAGGCGCGAGTTGTAGCCGATCAGCTCGTAGCTGACCTTGTCGCGGGAACCGTGAAAGCGAAGCGTGCGGGCGCGTTCGGCGACCGACTGATCAGAGGTGGTGATCATGCCGCCGTCGCCGAAGCAGCCGAGGTTCTTGGAGGGAAAGAACGAGAACGTGGCCGCGGTCCCGAGCGCGCCCGGGCGCCCGCCGGCCGCGGTCGAGCCGGCGGCCTGGGCGGCATCCTCCAGCACGGGCACACCCAGCGCCTCGATCTCCGGGACGGGAGCGACGTTGCCGAACAGGTGCACCGCGATCACCGCCTTCGTGCGGGGCGTCAGCGCGGCGCGGACGGTGTCGGCCGTCAAACAGTAGGTGTCGGGGTCGATGTCGCAGAACACCGGCGTCGCCCCGGTCGGCGGGATCGCCTCGACCGAGGCATAGAACGTGAAGGAGGGCACGACGACCTCATCGCCCGGACCCACGCCCATCGCCCGCAGCGCGATCGTGATCGCCTCGGTCCCGTTCGCCACCCCGATCGCGTGCTCGCAGCCGCAATAGGCGGCAAACTCCTGCTCGAACGCGCTCACCTCCGGGCCGAGGATGTAGCGTTCGGACTCGAGCACCCTCGCGACCGCCGCGCGCAGCTGATCGCGCAGGGGAAGCAGTGCGGTCGAGGTGTCGAACAGGGGCACCGCCATGGCGCTCAGCTCCGGGCCAGCAACTCGAGGTCAGAGCGGGTCATCAGGCGAATCAGCTCCTCGAACGACGTCCGCGGCTTCCAGCCGAGGTCGCGCTCGGCCTTGCCCGGATCGCCGATCAGATGGTCCACCTCGGCCGGGCGCACGAATGCCGCATCGATCGTCACGTACTTCTCGAAGTCGCCTAGCCCGGCCTCCTCGAAGGCGATCTCACAGCACTCTCGCACCGAATGCGCCGCGCCTGTCGCGATCACGTAGTCCTCGGCGATGTCGCGCTGGAGCATCAGCCACATCGCCTCCACATAGTCACTTGCATAACCCCAGTCTCGTTCCGCCTCCAGGTTGCCCAGCCGCAGCTCCTTTGCGAGCCCGTGCTTGATCGCGGCGGCGTGCCAGGTGATCTTGCGGGTTACGAACTCAAGGCCGCGTCGGGGGGAGTTTGAGATGACGAGGCGACCGACACCCGCGCAAAATGCGCCGCTCTCGGTCTCGACATCGAACGTCCATTCATCGTCGGGGACACTTGCTGGAACAACACGACGAACCTCGGCTGGGCTCTTGCGAAGGTGTTGTCCCGTCCCGCCGACTCGCACCGCTGAGGCAAGATTGAGCTGGTAGTAGGTCCGGCTGCCTCTTTGCTCGACGTAGACAGACGCGGGCTGCTCGTTGACGTGGTACATCCAACAGACCCCCTGTGCGAGGACCGCGCTATTCGTCTTGACGGACGCACCGTTTCCCCTCTTGAGGCCATCTCCGTCGTAGTAGCCGCGTAGAAACGCCTGCTGCACTTGTGCCCCGGCGTTGAGGACCACCGGGGGAACCTGCTTGAAACCGGTGGGGGTGTACAGCTGCTCGCGCAGCCACTCAGCGGCCGGACGGCTGCCCGTGAGGTTCACGTGCTCTACCGAGGCATCCTCGTCCCAGCCCGAGGTGCCCGTCCATTCTCGGGAACTGCCCAGGAAAAGACGGGACCACAGCGAGGCCACGCGTGTACGGAGCAGCGGATCGTTGTTCGTAAAGCAGATGCTCAGGCCTTCGTGGTGCACATAGCCGTCGGCGGCCATCAGGCCCAGGAAGTCAGCCATCTCGGGACTGACGATGCTCCAGTCCCCGGGCGCCGGCATCTCGCTGGCAAGCGCAAGTTCGTCGCCGTCCTGGACGTCGCGGGCGGCGAGCTTCTCGCGACCGGAGTCCAGCATGTTGTGATGCGCTGTCACCTCCACGACGCCTGCCCGGGCCTGAACCGAGAGGAGCTCATGATCGGGATCCGCCGGGCGTCTGCGAGTCGCGGTGATCGCGGTAACTGGAGTCCAACCATCGCCGTCCCAAATCTCGAGGAAGGATTTTGGGAGGAAGTTCTGAACCGACCTCCCCTTCTTGAGAAGCGGGACAAGGTCAGCGGGTGTCTTCACCGCGATCGTGCCGTCGTCTCTGATGAGAAGTGGCGTGTTCGCACACACCGACTCGTGATTGAAAAGTATCCCCGAGGTCGCATGCAGGTCGTAGGACTCCCGGTAGTTGACGGTGATGAAGTGGCCGTAGGCCTTGGCCACGCCGTAGGGCGAGCGCGGGTAGAAGGGTGTGGTCTCGGTCTGGGGGACCTCCAGCACCTTCCCGAACATCTCACTCGAGGAGGCCTGGTAGAAGCGGGAGTCGGGGCAGACTTCCCGCATCGCCTCGAGCATGCGGGTCACGCCCACGCCGGTGAACTCCGCCGTGAGCGTGGGCTGGATCCAGGAGACCGCCACGAAGGACATCGCGGCGAGGTTGTAGATCTCCGAAGGGCGGGAGGCGCGCAGGGCGTCCACCAGCGAGCGCTGGTCAAGCAGATCCCCCTGATGCAGGGTGATGCGATCGCGGATGTGCTCGATCCGCTCGAATTTCTCGGTCGAGGCGCGGCGAACCATGCCATGGACCTCGTAGCCCTTCTCGAGCAGGAGCTCGGCCAGATAGGAGCCATCCTGGCCGGTTACCCCGGTGATGAGTGCCGAGCGGCGGTCGGTCATCCGCGGCAGCCTATAGAGAGCGCCCGACGCGCGAGGCGCTCGCCCGCCGTGTTCTCACGGCTTACCGGACAGCGACATCTCGGCCGGCATCGGCCGCTTGCGCAGCCATCGTACGGTGGCTTCGATCCCATCCTCGACCTCGATCCGGGATTGCCAGCCGAGTAGCTCGCGAGCCTTCTCGACCGAGGGCCAGCGGCGCTGGACGTCGACGGCGAAGGTGGGCAGGTGCTCGAGCGCGAACGCCTCCGGGTCTTCGCCGCAGGCCTCCCAGATGATGCGTGCGATCTCCGCGACGGTCAGCTCGCGTGAGGCCGAGATGTTGAAGTCCTCGTTCAACCCGGCCGGGGAGCTCATCGCGGTGACGATGCCGTCGGCGATGTCGTCCACATGGGTGAGCGTCCTGGTCTGCTCGCCGGAGCCGAAGATCTCAAGCGGCCGCTGACCGGACAGCACCTTTGCGATCAGATCGGGCACGGCGTGGGCGATCCCGGGCTCGGCGTCGGGCACCTCTCCGGGGCCGTAGGCGTTGAAGGGGCGGCAGATCGTGTACGGCAGGCCGTGCTCGTCATGAGCGGCTCGGCAGTAGACCTCGCCGGTGAGCTTGGAGAAGCCGTAGGCGGAGACCGGCACCGGGCACTGCGGCAGGTAGTCCTCGGGCGTGGGGAACAGCTCGGCCCGCTCGAACACCATCGAGGAGGACACGTAGACGAAGCGCTCGACCTCGAGGTCGAGCGCGGCCCGGATGACGGCGTTGTACAGGGCGTTGTTGACCTCGGTCAGGGTGTGCGGCAGCCGGTGGAAGTTGGCGATCCCCCCGACGATCGCGGCGAGGTGGATCACGTGCGTGCAGCCCTTGGTCGCTTCGCGGGCCTGCGCGGGCACGCGCAGATCGCCGGTGTGCACGGCGCATCCCTCGCGCATCCACTGGGGCGCCGGGCGTTCGTCGGATACGCGCACCTCGTAGGCGGGATCGGCGAGCAGCCGTTTGACGACGGCGGCGCCGATCGTGCCGGCGCCGCCGGTGACCAGCACGCGGCTCACGAGCTCGCGACCAGGGCTGCGAGCTCTGAGCTGTAGGCGAACACCTGCGCCGCGCCCCAGCAGTTCCAGGGGTCCACCACCAGGCAGTCTGCGCTCGCGCGCTCGGCGATCGCGGCGAGCGTGCGGGGATCGCGGAACTCCGAGTGGTTCGTGGCCACCATCACGACGTCGGCCCCGTCGACGGCGTCCTCGAACGACATGGTTGGAGTTGCCACGTGCGAGTCGTGGGCGCACACGTCGGCCAGCTCGCGTTCGAGGAGACGGATGAGCTTGTGCGCGAGCGAGTCCCGCTCGTCGTCGGTGTCGGCCTTGAACGCCAGCCCGAGCACCGCCACCTTGCGGTTGGCAAGCGTTCCCACCCGCCGCTTGGCGCCTTCCAGCAGGAACAGCGGCACCGACTCGTTGACCCGCGAGACGGCGAGCAGCATCCCGGGTGCGGGCGAGCGCTCCTCGGAGAAGGCGAAGTCCTTGCGCAGGCACGTCCCGGCGGTCAACCCCGGCAGGGCGATGCCTCCGCGCGGATAGTCGCGGTTGACCAGGTCGATCACCTCGAACACGTTCGCCGACGAGCGCTCACAGTCCATCATCAGCAGGTTGGGCAGTGCGAAGTTGGCGTAGCGCAGGATGTTCGTCCAGATCTTGGCCAGCTCCGCCTGCACCGGCGTCGTCTGCACGATCGGCGCCTCGAACACTCCGAACAGCTCTCCCGCAACCTCCCCAGAGCGAGCGCCGACACCTCCGATGATGCAGGGCAGGGTGTCGATCTCCTCGAGGAAGCGCCCGGCGGCGATGCGCTCGGGAGCGTGAGCCACGAACACGTCCTCGCCGATATCGAAGTCGCGGTGCTTGGCCAGGTATCCGGCCACGAACTCGGTCGTGCCGGGCGCGACCGTGGATCGCAGGATCACGCAGTGCCCGGGCGCGAGAACCCCCAGCAGATCGTCGAGCGCCGAGCGGATGTCGCGCATGTCGATCTCGATGTGGGAGAACGAGGGGGTCCCGAGCGTGATCACGATGTGGCGAGCGCGCGCGGCGTCGGCGACGCGTTCGGACAGCGACAGGCGGCCGCTTGAATGCACCCTGTCGAGCAGCTCCTGTGCGCCCGCCTCCGCGAACGGCATCCTGCCTTCGCGCACGGCGGCGAGGCGGGCGGGGTCGTTGTCGATCCCCACCACCTCGAGGCCGCGGTCGGCGAACGACAGGGCCAGCGGCAGCCCGACGCGGCCGAGGCCGACGACGGACACCTCGGCGTTGCTCTGCGAGGCGGTCATGCAACGCAAGAGGTTAGCGGCGAGCAGGCGAGTTTCGCGCCGGCGGCCATGCGTCTACCCGCCCGGGCTCAGCCGCGATTGTGCAGGCGCGAGCCTAGATACTGACGCGCGAAGCCGGCGATGAAGCGGGGGTTGTGGTGGGCGTAGCGCCACCACAGGCGCCGCGGCTCACGGGAGAGGCGGTAGGTCCACTCGAGGCCCGAGCGCTGCATCCAGCGCGGGGCCTGGGGGACGAGGCCGGCGTGGAAGTCGAACGCCGCGCCCACGCCGACGAGCAGCGGGGCGGTGAGGCGCGGGCGCATTTCGAGCATCCACCTCTCCTGCTTGGGCTGCCCGATCCCCACCCACACCACCTCGGCGCCCGAGGAGTCGATCGCGGCGATCGTCTCCTGCACCTCGGCGGGGGCGAGCGCGCGAAACGGCGGCGAGTGGCCGCCCGCGATCACGAGGCCGGGGAAGCGCTCGCGCAGACGGGCTTCCAGCATCTCGAGCGCCTCCGGCGAGCGGCCCCCGTACAGAAACATCGGCGTGCCCGAGCGGGCCGCCCGCGCGCAGAATCCGAGCATCAGATCGGGGCCGTAGACGCGCGTGGCGCGGGCGTGCCCGAGCGCATGCAGCGCCCACACGAGCGGTTGGCCGTCGGGCACGGCGAGCGTCGCGCCGAGCACGGCCGCCCGCGTCTCGGGGTCCTCGCGGGCGGACATCACGAGGTTGACGGCCGCCGCGGTCACGTATCCGCGCTGGCCGGAGGCGATCATCGCCTCCATCCAGTCGAGCACCTGCTCATAGTCGGACACCGCAAGCGGAACGCCGAGGATCTCCGCGGTGGCGGGCGCGCTGAGGGGGGTGGGCGCGTGGGATGCTCCGATGGCGTGAAGATACCCGTCGGCCGGGCGGTGTTCGCGCAGGTCCTGGTTTCCATAATCTCCCGGCCGATGAGTCCCCTGACGCTGCGTCGCTACCGTGCCGAGCGTCTTCTGCGCCAGGAGTTCGAGGGCCTGCGCGGGCGGGTGATGGCGAGCGTGCGGGGACGGTTGGGCGCGAGCGGGGCAGGCCTGGACTCGAGCGATCTTGAGGCCTGCTACGCCCAGGCCTGGCAGGGGCTGTACGCAGCGGTGCTGGATGGTCAGGAGATCGCCAACCCGACCGGCTGGCTGACGCTCGTGACCTTCCGGCGGGCGATCGAGGAGCTCCGCGCTACTCGTCACGTCGATCATGGGGGCGGCGTGCACGGACACCCTCGGGGCGAGCCGGCCGAGCGCGAAACGCCCGCGATCGAGGGCTCCGAGGAGCCGGACTTCGCCGCGGAGCTGGACGACCGCATGCGGCTCCGCCATCTGTTCGAGGGGCTGCGCGGTCGCCTGAGCGCCCGTGAGCGCGAGGCGGCGGCCTTCTGCTACCTGCAGGGACTGTCACGGTCGGAGGCGGCCGCCCGCATGGGCATCTCAGCGGCCCGGATGCGCAAGCTGATGGACGGCCGGGGACCCGGGCGCCCCGGGGTGGCGGGGAAGGTGGGCGCGCTGGCCGACACGATTCGCGGCGGCAGCTGGTGCGAGGAGCAGGGCTCCCTCATGCGCGGCCTGGCCTACGGCGTGCTCGATCCGGACGGGGAGCGCTACCGGCTGGCGCTGATCCACCGCAGCGAGTGCCCGGCCTGTCGCGCCTATGTCGTCTCGCTGCGCGGCCTGGCCGCGGTGCTGCCGCCGGTGCTGTTGCCCTGGGGTGTGGGCGCCGGCGCCCTCCTGCGCGCCGGCGCGGCCACGCACGCGGGTGCGGGCCTCGGCGCCCAGGCCGGAGCCGAAGCCGGTGCGGGCGCAGGTGCGGGGTTCGGCGGCTCGATGTCCGCGTCCGGGGCCGTGAGTGCCGGTGGCGCCGCAGCCGGGGCCGGCGGCGCAGCCGGCGGGAGCTGGCTGTTGGCCGGAGGATCGCTGGGCACGAAGCTGGCCGTGGGGTGTGTGCTCGCACTCGGCGTGGGCGCCGGTTGCGTGGCGCTCAGCGAGGGCCCGCCGCAACGGCCGGCTCACAGGCATGAGAGCGCCCGCGCTTCGCGCAGCGGTGCGGCGGCCCGGGCCGGCAGCGGCAACCTCGCGATCAACGAAGACCGGTTGGCCGGCGCCCTCAGGGGGAGCCGGCCGGCGGATGCCGCCGGCGGGGGCAGCTCGCCCGCCACGGGACTTACTCCGGCCGCCAGAGCTGCGCGCGAGTTCGGGCCCGAGCGCGGCCCGGTGTCCGGCGACGCTCAATCGGAATCGGGCTCATCGACTGCCGGCCAGGCCCTGACGGCGAGCCAGGCGTCAACGGGGTCCTCCAGCCGAGCGCCCGCCTCGGGCGGCGCTCCCGCAACGGCTCCCGCAATATCAGCCCGACGCTCCTCGCCGTCGGCCGGAGCCGGCGGCGGCTCTCCCGCCGAGCGCGAGTTCGGGATCGGCTGAGCGCGACCGGCTCAGCTGCGGGGGAAGAGCCTGGCGAGCCGGGCCAGGGCGAGCGGATTGCCCCGCGGGCGCAACCGGCCCGTGGCGATGGCGCGGAGCGGATCGAGTCGATCGCCGAATATGTCCGCCCAGTCCTGGAAGGACAGGCGCAGGCGCACGTCGGGGCTGAGCGCCTCTCCCGGCTCGGCGACGCTCGAGCCGTTCTCGACGGTCAGGTGCCAGGTGGCCACGTCGGGGTCGGAGAACTCCCACTGGAAGGTGGTGGGACGCGTGAACCCGTGGCCCGGGCTGACCTGCCGGCGAAGGGTGTCGAACATCAGTGCGACCGTCTCGGGGTCGCGGGCGGTGGGGCCCTCCCGCACGCCGATCAAACCTGCCTTGGCGAGCGCTCTGCCGCGTTGGGTGGTCTCGATCGGCGACAGGCCCGGGGGCAGGAGCGGCGGTCCGGGCAGGGTGTCGATGGCGAGGCCCGCGGAGCGCAGCTTGGTGGTCATCGAGGTCAGGCCCTCGAGGCCGACCTCGTCGAGCGTGGAGTTGAACACGGTTACGTAGCGTTCGTCCCAGCCAGGCGGCATAAGCACCTGGGAGGTGTAGCGGGTGACCTCCCGCATCGTGCGGGCGACGGCCTTGGGAACGCCGACCGGGTCTTCGCGATTGAGGTCGGCGAGGAGCTTTACGCCGAATCCGATGTGCCGCTGCTCGTCGGTGGCGATGTTCTCCATCCCCTCGCGGAAGGCCGGCAGCTGGTCGCGTTCCTCCAGGTAGCTGCAGATGAAGTGCTGACCGGGCTGGGCGAGCGAGGCCTCGATCACGACGTGGTAGAGGGTCACCGCTGCCGCGAGCTGCGCGGGCGAGCGGTCCGCGCGCAGCTCGTCCGCCATCTGGTCGAGGCGGTCGAAGATCTTGCGAAACCCGGGAGTCAGCTGCGGCTTGATCGCCTCAAGGCCGCCGGCCATGGAGCCGTCGCCGATGCCGCAGACCTCGTGCATGAAGCGCTTGAAGAAGACGGCGTGCCGAGCCTCGTCGACCTGCTGGGTCGCGAGGAAGTACTTCTGCTCCTCGAGCGGGGCGGCGTCGATGTACGGGGACAGGTTGTCTGCGACGGCGTCCTCGCCCCAGAAGAACAGGCAGTAGTTCCACACCGCGGCGTGGCGCTCGAAGTCGCTGAAGTCCTCGCGCCACTGGCGGGCGTCCTCGGTGAAGTCGAGCTCGGTGGCACGCCAGTTTCCGCGCTCCCAGCGCGCGTACAGGTCCTCGTAGGAGATCGCATCAGCGGGCAGGGTGGCCAGGTTCGCATCCGCCGCCGGGACGGAGGTTGGTGTGGCGATCGCCATCGGGCTGCTCCAATCGGAGGGTGGTTGGCGTGTCAATCGTCTGGCGCGGCGGGCCGGTGGCGTCCGCACCCTTGCTGGATAATGAACGTTATCGAAATAGCGATCGCTCTGTCAAGTAGGATGACGGGGTGAACACGGCGCGGATGACACGCGAGCAGAGCCGGGCGAACACCCGAGAGCGGCTGCTGCGCGCCGCGCGCAGCGCGTTTGCGCGTAGCGGCTTCCACGGAGCCTCGGTCGAGGAGATCGCCTCCGAGGCCGGATTCTCCACCGGTGCCCTGTATTCGAACTTCAGTGGCAAGGAGGATCTGTTTCTGGTTCTGATGGAGCGCGAGATCGACGAATACGCGCGCGAGATCGCCGATGCGGTGCGCGCCCGCGCATCGATCGCCGAGCGGGCCACCGGAGGCGCGCGGCAGTGGATGACGATGATCGAGCGCGACCCGGAGGTGCTGCTGTTGTTCATGGAGTTCTGGGCCTACGGTGTGCGCGACGCTCGCATGCGCCCGAAGATCGCGGCGCGGTTCGCACAGGTGCGCGAACTGCTGACGACGCTGATCGCGGACGGGGTGCGCGAGTTCGACCTGGAGCTGGACATCCCGGCCGAGCAGCTGGCGGTCGCCATCGACGCGCTGGCGGACGGGATCGCCCGCCAGAAGCTGGCCGACCCGGAGGCCGTCCCGGATGAGCTGATGGGCCGGGTGCTGTCGCTGCTGCTCGCCGGCGCCGCCCGCCCGGCAGGCACGGCTGCCCGCACCGGGTAGTGGCCTGGCGCCGGCGGATCGCACGTCCGTGAATGAGCGCCCCGGCCGGGCGAGGTCCGGGACAGCGAGGATGATGCTGCTCGAAATGACGAACGGGCTCACCGCAACCCTGCGCCGGGCGCCCGCGACGGTGCCGGCGTTTGCGGCGGTGGCGCTGTTCATCGTGTGGGCGACCCAGCAGGCGGGCTATCCGGTCACCCACTGGGGCCCGGGCGGCCTGATCGTCCTGGCGCTGCTGGGGCTGACGCTCGCGATCGTTCCTCTGCGGTGGAGCCAGATCTCAACGCCGGTGAAGATCGCGCTCGGGTGCCTGGCGGCGTACACGGCGCTCAGCTATCTATCGATCCTGTGGGCCGGGGTGCCCGGAGACGCCTGGGAAGGCGCGAACCGGACGCTCGTTTACCTGCTCGTGTTCGCGCTGTTCGCCTGCTGGCGCCAGCGCGGCGCCAGCGCGGCGCTGCTGCTCGGGGCCTGGACGCTGGCCATGGTCGTGCTGGCCGGGTTCGTCGCTCTTCACATCAACTCGGCGGGCAGCGCGAGCCTGCAGAGCATGCTCCCCGGCGGGCGCCTGGCCTATCCGAGCGGCTACGCGAACGCCAACGCGGCCCAGTGGCTGATGGCGTTCTGGCCGGCGCTGCTGATGGCGCGCAGCCGCCGGCTGCCGTGGGCGCTGCGAGGTGTGCTTGCCGGCGGAGCCGTGCTGCTGACGGAGGTGGCATTGCTGAGCCAGAGTCGCGGCTCCCTTTACGCGACGCCCGTGATGCTCGTGCTGGTGTTCGCGCTGCTGCCCGGGCGCATCCGTACCTTCACCACGCTCGTGCCGGTGGCGTTGGGGGTCGCCGCCGCCGCCCCCGCGGTGTTGCGCGTCGGCGACCATCTAACGAACGGTGGTGTCGCGCCCGCGACCCTGCACAGCGCGACCCGCGCGACATTCGCTGCGGCCCTGGCGGTGGCACTGTTAGTGGCGCTCGGCGCGGCGATTGAGAGCAGGCTCGCGCTCTCTGAGACCTCTGCGAGAAGGATCCGCAGGGGCATCGGCGCGGTCGCGATGGCCACGCTCGTTGCCGTTCTCGCGGGCGGGTGGATCGCCGCCGGCAACCCGGTGTCGCGGCTCAGACACGGCTGGGACAGCTTCAAGGCCGGCTACGTTGCAACCAACACGACCGGTAGCCGCCTGACGAGTGGCTTGGGCAGCGACCGCTACGACTTCTACCGCGTGGCCCTGAACGAATTCGTCGCACATCCGCTGCTCGGGATTGGCGCCGACAATTTCCAGGAGCAGTATCTCGCCCACGGCCGCGGCGACGAGACTCCCCACTATCCGCACAGCGTCGAGCTGCGTACGCTCGTGCAGACGGGGCTGGTGGGGGCGTTGCTCGCGGTGGTCGGCCTCGGGGCCGCGTTGATGGCAGGCGCCCGCGCCCTGCGCTCGCGCGCACCGCTCGTTGGCGACGTGGCGGCAGCGGCGCTTGCCGGGTTTGCCTATTGGGTTGTCCACGGCTCATTCGATTGGTTTTGGGAGTTCGCAGGCCTGGGCGCGCCCGCCTTTGCGCTTCTCGGCCTGGCGTGTGCGCTCGGCAACCGGCCGCGAACCGTCTCTGAGCCCCTGCAACGCGCAGTTTGGGCTGGCGCGCAAGCGACGGTCCCGACCCCGGAACGACGGGCTGCCAGCCGATGGTTCCTCGATCGGACGCGCCTCGGCCTTGGTGTGGGCGCCGCGCTCGCGCTCGCCGGCGCCCTGTCGCTGGCCGCGCCGTGGTTCAGTCAGCTGCAGGTGCAGAGCGCAGCTCGCATATGGACGTACGCGCCGCAGAAGGCGTATGCCAGGCTACGGGACGCGGCACGGCTGAATCCGCTCAGCGATGAAGCTGATCTCGTCGCTGGCGGCATCGCGCTGCGCCTCAACGAACTCGGCCGCGCCGAGAACGAGTTCGCGCTGGCGCTGAAGCGGAGCCCCAGCGACGCCTATGCCGTCCTCGAGCTTGGAGCTATCGCGTCCACCAGGGGAGATCGCAAAGAAGCGCTGCGGCTGCTCGAGCGGGCCGCCCGGTTGAATCCTCGCGACCCGCTCACCCGCCAAGCTCTGCTGCTGGTACGCGCGGGCCGGCGGGTGAGCGTACAGGAATTGAACCGCTCGATCCTCGACACAGCTCAGCAACTTGCGTGAGTCTGCGGCGTATTTCGGCAAAACAGCGGATTTCGCTCGACACCCGCCTCGAGCTTCGCTAGGGTGTGGCCGCGATCCCGTCGATTCGTTTATGTATGCGCTGGCGTGCCCGACCGTCCGGCGACCAAGCATTGGACGGTTGACCGTGGCACTATGGATCGTGGGAGGGCGACGACTGACACGCAGGCATGAAGAGTTGACAAGGAGTTACTCAGGCCGAAGAAGGGAACCAGGGCAGGCAAGCATGAGAAGTCGTCGCTTCATCACACCGGCAATCGTCTGCATTGCGGCGTCGTCAGCTGCAATGCCGGCCGCTGCACCGGCCGGTTCGCTGCTCAGCGGCTATGGCGGCCCGGGTCAGGGAAGCCAGGCGATCATCGGCTCCTCGCTTGTGAACGGGCCTCCGAACAGGGGTGGCGGCGGCGGTTCGGCGGGCGCCGGCGAATCCGCGCCGGCCGCGCGAGGCAACCCTGGGACTGGCGCCGGCTCTCCGGGCACAGCGCCCACAGGCCCAAGCGCGCACAATCATTCCGCTACGCCCGGGCGAGGAGGCAAGCGGGCGACGGGCGGCGTGCGTGGGGCTTCAGGGGGTGGCTCTCGGGTCTATCCCGCGTCAGCTCGCGACGCCGCGGTACGGACCGCTGCGGAAGGTTCGAACACGCTCGGAGTCTCGGGAATGGACCTTTTGTACATATTGCTAGCGCTTGGTGCGTTGCTCCTCACAGGCGTGCTCACAAGACGAATTGCAAGTACATCCACCGCGGGCCGAGGCACCGGTAGCTAAAGGGATGCCACGCAGGACCCGAGTAATAACCCACTGAGGATAGTTCGCCCCCGATATGGATCCCCCACGCATCACACAGACATCGACTGCGCTTCCGCTTCGCGCGAGGCTCGCGCCCGACGCGCCGTGGCCGAAGGCGCTCCGGTCTGGAAGCTTCCGCGGTCCGCTGCAATGGGCGCTTGAGGGGCCGGGCTGGACGGTCCTTCGCCAGAGCATCGACTTTGCGCTTCTGTACGCGGCCGTGGTGCTGGCCGAGGGCGGCGTGGACGCGGTCCTTCACGCCCCCGCGGTACGCGCTCCGCTGCTCGCGCTGCCGCCGCTGGTTATGTTGCTCTTCCACCTGCGCGGCCTCTATCGAACGCGCCTGCGGGCCCTTGTCCTCGATGGGATCGTGCCCGTCGTGAGCGGAGTGTCAGTGGGGGCGATGGCGGTGGAGATGATCGGCCTGTTCGCCTACGGGCGGGTGCCCGACCAGTCGGTGTGGGTGCGGGCGTGGCTGTTCGCGCTGATCGGGGTCGGCTTCGGGCGCGTCGTACTCTCGCTCGCTCAGCGCTGGGCGCGCGCTAGCCGCCTCGTCGGCAAGCCCGTCCTGATCATGGGCGCGGGAGTCGTCGGTGCGCAGGTGGCGCGCCGGCTGGAGAGCCATCCCGAGTATGGGCTGGTGCCGGTGGGTTTCCTTGATGAGGATCCGCGCTCGATAGCCGAGGTGGGCGGGCGCGATGTGCCGGTGCTGGGCACGATCGAGAATCTCGACGAGACGGTCTCGAGCACAGGCGTGAGAAACCTGATCGTGGCGTTCTCCTCGGTGGCGGACGCGCGCGTCAGTCGCCTGATCCAACGCTGCCAGGAGCTGGGCGTCGAGGTGTCGGTGGTGCCGCGCATGTTCGACACCATCAACAATCGCGTCGGCTACGACACCGTCGGGGGATTGCCCCTGATGTCATTCACGACCGTCGATCCCCGGGGCTTGCAGTTTGCGCTCAAGCACGCCGGCGACCGCATCTTCGCGCTGCTCTTGCTGGTGGCGCTCTCGCCGGTGATGCTGTGCGTGGCGGTCGCCGTCGCGCTGAGCTCGCCCGGGCCGATCCTGTTCTGTCAGCGCCGCGTGGGTCGTGACGGCAAGGTCTTCAAACTTTATAAGTTCCGTTCCATGCGCGTGCCGCCGCGGGCCAGGGACGTGACCGATTTTCAAGGCGGAGGAGCTGCCGAGGATGAAGCCGGGGCTCTCGAGTTCCTGCTCGGCGGGGACACCGCCCCAGGCGGGGTGGAGGGCGTTGATCGCCGCACCAGGCTGGGGCGCTTCCTGCGACGCTCCTCGCTGGACGAGTTACCCCAGCTGCTGAACGTCCTGCGCGGGGACATGAGTCTCATCGGCCCGCGCCCAGAGCGCCCGGAGTTCGTGAAGCTTTTCAGGCGGGACGTGGTCCGCTACGGAGACCGCCACAGGGTCAAGTCGGGAATCACCGGCTGGGCGCAGGTGCATGGGCTGCGCGGCCAGACCTCGTTGGCCGAACGCGTGGAGTGGGACAACTACTACATTGCCAACTGGTCGCTCGGTCTGGATGTGAAGATCCTGGCGCTCACGCTGGCGACGCTGTTCCGGCACGCGGAGTGAGCTGACCGCCGCCGGTGGCGACGGCGGCGGGAGCCGTTGGCGCTCTCAGATGCGCTTCTGAGCGCCCTTTGCAAGGCCCGCCCAGTACTGATAGACACGGATCCGCAGGCCGCTGGTGCCGAGCACCCGCGGCAGCGCGATCGAGTAGCGATTGAAGCGGTCCAGGATGAACAGCGACCTGTAGCGGAGCGTAGCCCCTTGGAAGGCTTCGAGCTCCATGTAGTCCCCGACAGGCCCCGAGCCGCTCGCCACGACCCGGCCGCGGTCGCGGCGGAGCGTAAGGGTGACCGGATGGGCGTTCCCAAATGGCGAGGCGAACACCTTTGCGAGCGCGGCGAATGCCGGCGTACGCGCGTTGCTGGCCGTCAGTGCGCCGAAGTCTTCGCTGGTCGAGCTCTGCAGCTTGTATACGATCTCGGCCGCGATGTATGGCGTGCGCGCCAGGGCGTGAAAGGTGTCGGCCAGATTGGCGCTCTGCGTCGCCGCTGTAACGCACGCCTGTTCCTGCTGGGTCCGGTGTGGCCAGCAGCTGCTCCAGCCGAACTCGTTGAGCCACAAGGGCTTGGAATCTCCGTTGGCGAGCTGCGTTTCATGGATCGCGCGCAGTGAGCCGAGCACGAGGTTGTAGAAGTGCACGGACAGGCCGTCGTAATAGCCCTTGATGCCGGCGGCGTAGAGGGCTCGTAGGAACACCCCGTTCGAACCGACGAGCGAGCCGGCAAGCACGGGAACAAGGGGGTTGGCCTGCTTGATCGCCGGGTACGCTGCCCTCAGGATAGCGGCGTAGCGCTGAGGCTTTTCTGGGCCGGCGAAGTAGTCCTGGTTGGCCTGGTCGGGCTCGTTCCAGACTTCGATCGCCGCCAGGCGTGTGCCGTAGCGCTGGGCGAGGAACGCAACGAAGGCCGCGTAGGTTGCCGGATTGCTGGGAGGCCACGCGTTGGCCTTGGATCCCGCTGACACGCATACTCGCAACAGCGACGCCGGCGCGGAGGAAGCCCAGCACGGCGTGCTCTCCACCATCGCGACCACTCCTATGCCGGCCGCTGCCGCATCGTTGACCAGATGGTCGGTGAGACTCAGCGCGGATGGATCAATCTGATTTGGGCCGCGCGGCTCGAGTTCCGACCACGGCACTTCGGTGCGGACGACCTTCGCGTGGATCGCCCGCGCACTCGCGATCTCGCGATCGATGCCGGCGAAACTGGTGCCGAGGCTTATGGCGGCGATGTTCTCGCCTGCCAGAGGAACCGCGGAAGACAGGTGTGCGACGGCGTCTCGCTGGCCGTGTCCGGTCGGGGCCAGCCATGCGAACACGGACAGCCCCAGCGTGAACGCGAGGGCCATCTTGCCAACGCCTCCAGCCATGTGCCTACGGCTTTCCGCGACGCTGCGAGGACGCTCAATCATCGCCACACGATACTCGCGAGCAGCTACGGCAGGCGCCGGTGCCGTCCCATCCGTCCAAGTACGCTGTTACTCGCGATGTCTCCTTTCTGGATCTGGACGCAGATCGCAATCGTCGTGTTCGTGCTGATCGGGATGGTCGTGGCCATCACGAAGCTCGCTTGAACCTGTCGATCCGCCCTCGCCACCCGGTCCGCCGCGTGGCGGCGCTCGGGGGGAGATCGACCAGCGGCCGCGGCGGGATCGTGGCGTCGTCGCTCAGGATCGCGGCGGGCACCGCGCGCGTGAGCCAATCGGCGAGCGGAGCGAGCCCCGCACGCTCAAGCTCGGCTGCGGTCCCGGGAGGGCGATGGGCATGATCGTGGGCGTCGGAGGCCACGTTGTGGACTATTCCATCTCTCACGAGCCCGAGCGAGAAGCGACGCACCTCGCCGCCGAAGCGGCCGACGAGGGCGCCCGCGGTGATCGACGTGAGCATGCCACTCGACACGAGCGACCTCAGCATGGCTGGGTCGCGATGGAAGGCCGGACAGCGCTCAGGGTGGGCCAACACGATGCGATAGCCGTCGCGCTGAACAGCTGACAGGAGGTTCTCAAGGCCGATTGCGATCGGCGTGAACGGTGGCTCCATGAGCAGCCATCGCCCGCCCCCAAGGCCGAGGTGCGCAAGCTCGCCAGACGCGATCTCAACCACGCTCGTAATTGCGATCTCAGCGCCAGGGAGGACCTCGAGCGCTATTTCCTCTGCGGCCAGGCGCACATTCAGCTCAGCCGTCAGCCCTGCGATCGTGACGGCATCGTTGTGATAGCGGGAATTCACATGTGGCGTCGCCACGACCGTGCGCGTGCCCGCCGCCGCGGCCGCTCGTGCGAGCGCAAGGGAGCCCTCGATCGTCGCGGGACCGTCGTCGATGCCCGGAAGTATGTGACAGTGAAGGTCGATCACCTGCGTGAATACTAAGACTCGACCTTCCCCGTGCCACGGCTATGATCGTCCGGCTGGCCACCACGGCTCCGCCGTTAACCAAGCCTACAAGGAGAATCATGTTCAAATCGATCGTGGTCGGGACCGATGGCTCCGATACGGCCACTCAGGCGGTGCGCCAAGCGGTCGATCTCGCGCACGCCGTCGGCGCCAAGCTCGAGCTCGTAAGCGCCTATGAGCCTGTGCCCGCGCAACGCCTGCAGGAGGAACGGCGCGATGCGCCCGAGGACCTGCAGTGGGCGATCAGTCCCCGAGAGGACGTTGATGCCACCCTGGAGGCGGCGGCTGCGGTCGCACGCGAGGCGGACGTTGCCGTCGATGTTTACGCGCGCCAAGGCGACCCCGCGGACGCGGTCCTCGACGTCGCAGAGGAGCGCGAGGCGGACCTGATCATCGTGGGCAACAAGGGGATGACGGGCGCCAAGCGCTTCCTGCTGGGCTCGGTGCCGAATAAGGTCTCCCACCACGCTCCCTGCTCGGTGCTCATCATCCGGACCACCTAGGGCGCAGGATGGCCTCGCGCGCGGCACTCATGGGTCGTTGGAACCATGCCAAGCGACTTGCGCATGCGTTGCGGCGCGACCCGCGGGCGGCGCTTGAAGACGCGTGGGAGGATGTCTGCCGCCACCGGGAGCGCAGCGCCCCCGCGGTTGAAGGAGCTTCCTCGCCCCACTGGGAGCGCCAGCTTCACGAGCTCCTGGGAGCGCCGTGGCCATGCGAGCGGGAATCAACGTTTGAGCCCGAGTGGCAAGACATCCAGGCAACCCTGCGGCAGGGCGGGCTGGCAGCGGGAAGGGGCGCGTACGGCGGTTGGGACGACGGCGATTCGGGGCTTGCGCGAGCTCTGTGGTGCCTGACCGCGCATCTGCCCGCGCGACGGACCATCGAAACGGGTGTCGGGCGCGGGATCACCACCCGGGCGATTCTTGACAGCCTGGCACGTAATGGGGAGGGTCGCCTGTGGAGCATCGATCTGCCGTTTTTGGACCGCCCGGATCTCGATGTTCAGGTCGGGTTCGCCGTGCCGGTCGAGCGCCGTGAGCGGTGGTCGTTGATCGAGGGCTCCAGCCGACGTAAGCTGCCGGGTCTGCTGAAGCGTTTGGGCGGGCTCGATCTGTTCGTTCACGACAGCCTGCACAGCGAACGCAACATCCGCTTCGAGCTCGAGCATGCTTGGCCCTTCGTGCGACCAGGTGGAGCGGTGGTCGTCGACGACATCCACATGAACGCGGGGTTTCACGCATGGCTCGATCGGACCCTTGACGCCCGCAGCATCATCTGCGTGCCCGACGATCACGCGGCGCTGTTCGCCGTCGCCGTCAAGCAAGGCTGAGTCAGCCGCGGTCGGCCAAGCGCTTGAGCCGGCCGCGCCAGCCGGCCGGAAGTCTCCGCGCCATCTTGCGCAGCGCGCGCGTAAGGTGCTTGGGCGCCAAGCGTGTGCGCAATAGCGGGTAGCGCACACCACGCGGGAACAGCGTGCGCCATACGATCGGATTGTCGCCGTCGGCCATGCGCCGCTTGTATTCGTGCTCCCCGCCACCCAAATCGGCGATCTGGATGTCCTGCTCGGCGAGGTGACGTAAGGCCACCAGCATCGCTTGGGTGCCGGGAGCGTAGCTCGCCCATTCGGGGTCGAACCCTCCGCCCCAAAAGGCTGCGGTGGTGCCGGCTACGAGCACGAGCTCTGCCGCAACCGGGCCGTTCGGCCCCTGGAGCAAGGCCACCATCAGCCGGCCTTGGCCAAGATCTCCGGCGGCCTCCGCGATGACGCGGCTCGCCGCATCGCCGACGTGGGAGCCGCCGCGACCCTCCCAGCGGGCATGGTTCAGACGCAGCAGGGCGTCGATCGCCTCCACGGTGACCGAGATCTCGCCACGAACCTGCTCCTCCTCCAGCCGCCGCGCGGCGCGCCGCGCCTCCTTGCGGAATTTGCGCTCGCGCCGCTCCATCCACGCCTCGTATGCGCCCCCGAGGTCGATCGCCGGTGCGTCCATTGTCGCGTCGGTTCGCAGGCGCGGAGGCCTGCGCCCCGGCCAACCGGCCGCGATCAGCTCCGGCCACCGATCGCTAGAGTCCATGCCCTCGAACACGACGCTGGCCGGGCGGGGCTGCATGGCCGCCAGCGCCCCGGCCATCGCTGTGGCCGCGAGCCCTTCTTGCCCCGGACGCGCCAGCGGGCCTATCCGGTGGCAGAAGCCCGCCCCGAGCACTCGCATCTCGACCAGCCCCAGCGAACCGACCTGGGCAAAGAACGGACCGAGGCCCATCAGCCCATGCTCGTCGCTCACCAGCACGACCCGCAGCCGCGCGTCTCCGGTGCGCGCCTGCGACCACCAAGCCAGCATCCACGCGGGTGCGCAGAAGGGCCGGCTTCGCTCCACCGCCAGCGCGTCCCAGGCGGCGAGGTGCGGCGCGAGCGATTCGAGGTCTTCGGCGACGATCACCTGCGCGGCCTGCGGGGGGGACGCTGACATCGATGGTTGAGTTTGATTCACGGAGTTGGCCATCCGCGGGAGCGTGCGCTCGCGCCCGCGGATAGTATCGGCCTCGCGCTCGCCGGCCGTTGTTGCGGTTGGGCTGCGACGCTAAAGTTCCCTCACTCGAAGCCGAGGAATGAGCAAGCATCGCTCACTCCACCGTTCTTCCACGCAGGCCCTCGATCGGACTTAGCCCGCCTTGTCAATCACTCCTCGCCCCAATCGCCCCGTCATCGTCATCGGCGCTGGACCCCATGGTCTGGCCGCGGTCGCCCACCTGCGCGCGGTTGGGGTGCCGACGCTCGCCTTTGGCGAGACTCTCGGCTTCTGGCGTCACACGATGCCGGATGGGATGTGGCTGCGCTCATCACCGCGGGCCTCGCACATCAGCTCTCCGGGCAGGCAGTTGGCTCTGAGCCGTTGGGCGGACGAGCATGACCAGAAGCTCGGGAAGATCATGACGATCGAACAGTTTCGCGCCTACGGAAGCTGGTTTCAGGCTCATGCCGTACCCGACCTCGATCCGCGGCTGGTCACCAACGTGGAGCGCGTTGACGGCGAGTTCGCCGTCACCCTCTCCGATGGCGAGCAGATCTTGGCGAGTCGGGTCGTGGTTGCCGCCGGTCTGGGCCCGTTTGCCTACGTACCCGCAGTGTTCGAAGGTTTGCCGCGCTCGCTGGCCTCCCACGCCTCGGCGAGCCCCGACCTCGAGCGGTTCGCCGGACGTTCGGTAGCGGTCATAGGCGCGGGGCAGAGCGCGCTGGAGTCCGCGGCGCTCCTTGCAGAGGCGGGGGCTGACGTCGAGATCCTGGGGCGCGCGTCGTCGATCTTTTGGCTGGGCAACTGGAGCGACGGCAACGGGAATGGCGAACAGTCGATCGTGCCGAGCCAACATCCCGCTGAGACGTGGCGGGCGCGCAGGGGTCTGTTTTGGCGTTCGGCCCCGACCGAGGTAGGCGGCCGTCTGTCGAGCTGGGTGGGTGCCGCGCCGGATGTGATGAGGCGCCTGCCACGGGGCGTGCGCGCGCCGCTGACGTATCACTGCATTCGCCCGGCGGGCGCGTTCTGGCTGCCGGACCGGATGGGCTCGGCAAAGTTCGCCCTCGGTCGCACCGTGGTCGGCGCAGAGGAGCGGACAGGACGCGCGCTGCTGCGACTCGACGACGGCTCCGAGCGCTCGGTCGAGCATGTCCTGCTTGGCACGGGCTATGCGATCGACGTGCACCGCTACCCGTTCCTATCCTCCGGCGTGCTGGCGGACCTGCGCACGGTCGCAGGCTCGCCCGTGCTGACCCGGGGCTTGGAGTCCTCGGTCGCGGGCCTGCACTTTACGGGCGCGCCCGCGGCGGAGAGCTTTGGACCGGTGATGCGCTTCGTCGTCGGGACCGCCTACACTGCGCCGGCACTCGCCCAGCATCTGCTCGGCAGGCGCCGCCCGGCGTTCCGCTGGGCGTTCTAGCCCGCCGACCGTGGGCGGCGCCCGGAACGCACGCGCCCCGCAACGCTCATCAGCCGACGGCGCAGGAACGTGCCGCAGAAAGCAATGGCCGGCGCGGGATCCCGCCAGTCGAATATGCCGAAGTCCCGGGTGCCGAGGTAGGGGCGCAGCAATCGCCAGGCGAGCGCCGGCCTCCGCGTTGCGGGCGCAGCGCGCAGCGCCGGCACGACCACGTGCCAGTCGACATCCGGGTGCGCGAAGCGCACGCCCTCCTGCAACGGGGGCTGTGGCCCGAGCTGCTGCCCGGCCAGAGCCGCGACCAGCCGCGGGGTCGCCTGCACGCCACATGTGTCGCCCAGACCCCACTGACCCGGGAGACGGACGTTTACCTCGAGGAACCAACGCTCCCCCGTTTCGGCGTGGCGCTTGGTCTCCACCCCGGCGACGCCCACGAAGCCGGCCTGATCGAGCACATGCCGTGCAAGCGACATGGTCTCCGGCAGGGGGCAGGCTTCTCCCAGCGAGGTTACCCCGAAGCCGGGTGGGTACTGGCGCAACTTGCGGCATCCGAAGCTCACCGGGTAGCTGCCGTCGGCCAGCCTGACCACGATCGCCTCCTCGACGTCGCTGTCCTCGCCGGGTATGTACTGACTGAGCATCATCCCGAGCCCCTCCCTGAGCGGCTGTCGCATCAGGCAGGCGGCCGCCCCGGCGTCCTGCGCGAGAAAGGCCCGCGCCTCGCCGTAGCGTGCCCGCCACTCGTGCGAGAAGATCGGCTTGACGACGCACGGCCACGGAGCGGCGTCGAGGATCCGCTCGAGCTCCTGGACGCTGTCCGCACACGCCGTCCAAGGCACATTGACGGCGGCCCGCCGAGCAATCCCGTCCGCTGCCTCCTTGTCCATCAACGCCATATGGGCGCTGCCCTGGTGCTCGAACGAGAGAAGGTTCTCTGGCAGTCGCTCGCGAGCCCTGAGCAAGAGCTCACTGCCGCGATCGGTCGCGGTCAGCGCCATGCACTCGCCGGACGATTGCGCGATCGCCAGCAGCGCCTGCACCCACGGCTCACCCGTCGGGCCGAAGGACGTGATGACGCTCTCCACCCCCCGGCTGAGCGCGACGAAGGGCTCGTCCGGCTCGAGTATCAGCGTTACGCGGGTGCCCAATCTCAACATCCGCCTCGCAAGCGCGAGCCCCGCGTTGTACGGATCCAGCACGATGACGTGCGGCCCGGCCATCGCTAGTGGGGCAGCCGCGAGCGCAGGGTGCGCAGGCGGTCAACCCATTTGGCCGGCAGCGCCCGTCGGGTTGTCTCCCGTAGGTGGGTGCGGGCGAGCGTCGGGAACATGCGGGCGTAGGTGAGCGCGAGCCGCCGCGAGGGAGCCATCAGTACGTTCCATGCAACCGGGTCGTTGCCGTCGGCAAAACGCAGCTTGTAGGCCTGTTGGCCGAGTCCGAGGTCAAGCTTTCGGTACCCTCGCCCGAATGCGTGCTCGATGACTCCCAGGATTCCCAGCATCGATGGCTTGAACCGTGAGAACTGGTCGTACCACCCGCCGTTCATGTACAGCATGTTGCTGCCTGTCGCAAGAAACAGCTGAGCGGAGATCGGTTCACCGTCGATCTCAAGGAGACGCAGATGAAAGCGCTCCTCATCGAGCAGCCTGAGCCCGACATCCTCGAGCATCGGCGCCAGTCGGTCACCGAATGCGACGAGATTTGACTTCCCCTTGCCCTCCCAGCGCGAGGCGTGCATGCGCACGAACACGTCGATGTCGGCCGCCAGCGTTTCCTGCGTACTCAACCGCACGCTGCCACCGGCTGCATCAAACTGACGCTGCAGACGCCGCATCTGGCTGCGGAAGTTGGAGCTCTTCCCGGCGAACCAGGCCTCGAACGACTTCTCCCGGAGCGCCACCGTGGGACAGCCGTAGATGCTGTACTGGCGAAGGATCGGGCTGATCGGCCCCGGCCAACCCTCCCGCAGCGCCACCGGCCACGCAGAGGCCAGCGGCGTCCCCTCCAGCGCGACCAGGTCCGGTCGCGGCAGCGCCTCGGTCAGAACGCCGGCGATCGCCTCGGCGACCTCCCATTCGCGTCCCGGCAAGGCGAGCGGCGCCAGCCGCGCCGCCAATTCGATGCCCGGCAGCCGGTAGTCGACGCGTCCGCGTTGTCCCTCCATGATGTAGAAGGGCGCCAGGCCGATTATCTTCGCTCCATCCCTGACTACGACGACCCGCGGAGCTGCGCCGATGGGTGCGAGATGCCTCCACCACGCGAGAATCCACGCGGGCGTCATCTGGCTGAGCCCGGCTGCGCGGGCGAGCTCATCCCAGTCGTCGTAGACCCGATCCAGCCCGTCCAGCTCGACGATCATCTCGCTCTCGGCCATTGGGGGCATGCTATTGAACGCCTTCGCCCCCTCCTGGGGCATGTAGGCACGTCAGCTGTGCCCGTATCGCGCGCGCGCGCCGCGCAGGCGATCAAGCTGCCCGGGCGACAGGAGGCGCTTGGCAGCAGCTCGGGCTGAATGCCTTGCGAGCATTGGCGCTGTTCGCATCGCCGTGAGCGGCAGGCGACGCCCGGCCGGCATCAGGATGGCCCACCCGACAGGGTCGTTTCCGTCCGCGAAACGTGCCTTGTGAGACTGATCGCCCAGCCCGAGATCCAAGCGCCGATCACCGCGCTCAAAGGCATCTTCGATTGTGCGCATCGTCGCAAGCAACTGGGGGCTGAGTCTTTTCCAGCTCTCCGACCAGCCGCCATTGAATCCGAGGACCTCGCCTCCTGCCCCGAGGTAAAGGTCTGCGCTGATCGGCTCACCTGCGACTTCTGCGACCCACAGGCGGAAGCGCCCTTGCTGGCTGAGCATCCCACCGGCTTCCTCGAGCATCGCGGGAAGGCGCTGCCCCAGGGGGGCGAGACTGGATTCCCCGTGGCTCTCCCAGCGCGCAAAATGCAGGCGCAGCAGGGTCGCGATATCTCCCGGCAGCGTCGTCAGCGTGCTCATGCGCCACTGCCCACCCACCTCCTCGAAGCGGCGGCGGAGGCGGCGCATCGAGCTGCGGAACTTCGCGCTGCGCCCGGCAAACCAGTCATCGAACGAATCCTCGTGCAGCGATACGACCGGGCATTGGCCGGTCAGGTAGAGCCGAGCGGACGGCCGTATCGCGCCCGGCCAGCCTTGACGCAGCGCTGCCAGCCAGGGTGAGCTCAACGGCAGTGCCTCCAAAGCCACTACGTCCGGCTGCGGAGTCGTCGTGGCGAGCGCCCGCGCGACCGCGCCCGCAACCTCCCACTCCCGGCCCGCGCTCGCCAGTGGGGCCAGCCGGCTACGCCAGCTTCCGCACAGCCGATAGTCGATCCGGCCACGATGACTGTACGCGTCCGCGTAGAATGGGGCGAGGCCGATGAGCTCCGACCCATCGCGTACGGCGACCACGCGCGGCTCAGCACCCGGTGGCGCCAAATGCCGCCACCACGGGATGATCCAGCCGGGAGACATCAGCGGCATCGCGTTGGCGACTGCCAGCGAATCCCATTCGGGTGCCGGCTCGCGCATGGCGGACACCTCGACGATCATCTCGACACTGAGCATCGGCGTCAGCCTACTGAGATGGGGATGCGTCTAGGTACGCACCAGCGCGTGTATGCGCTCATACATCTGGGCGGGTGACTGCGATATGTCCGCCTTGCCGACGGCTCCGCACACGCGCTTCGGGAGCAGTCGGACGGCCACTCGGGCCCTTCTTCCCACCGCCACCAGCGCGTGCGCCGGCAGGAGCTGATTCTCGGCCTCCATTGCTCGCAGCACCTCCAGCGGACCCACGTGCGGGAGGTGGCGCAGCCGAATGCCGTCGAGCTCTCTGCCGGCGACGTCTGTGAGCAGTGCCGTCTCGGTTCCGGACACCTTCAGCGCGGCAAGCCATGCGGCGGCGCGTCTTGTATTTACGTCGCCGGTTGCAACTGCGACGACCTTCGGCGGGCGCTCGCCCGCCCCCCACGTGCTGCCAAAATGCCCACCAGGGCTTGCGCCGTCAACGTGCGCGCCGCCGCCACGCAACAGCGCGAGCAGCCACACGAGCGCGTCCGATGCACAGTCGAGTCCGATCTTTATGGCGCCGCGCCATCCATCGCGCCACCCACCCTCAAGCACCAGTCGGTAGAACAGCTTTGCCGCGGGCCGCACGGCAACGCCGAAGACAAAGACATGAACCGATCCCGGCCGGCCGACGTGGCGGGCCTGCAGATCGGCATACCGCCACGCGTCGCCCAGCGCCTCCCCGAGCGAGCCCGCGAGCTCGTGCTCCAGGTCTCCCTCGAGCACCGCCGCACCTGCACTCGCGGGCAAGCCCTCGTGCACCGGAAGCCGCTCATCGTGACCGAATCCGGTGCGGCGGAAGCAACGGAAACGGTAGTCCGGGTACTTGGCCGATGGGCCCAGCAGGCGGCCGAGGAAGCGGTTGCGCCGGGCGCACGCGCCGACCTTCACATCCGGCGGAGCGGATGCGATCAGATCTTGGATGCTTTCGGCGAGACGGGGACTGACACGCTCGTCGGCGTCGATCTCCAGCACCCACTCCGTGTTCGCGGCCTGAAGCGCCACGTTGCGTTGCTGGGCAAAGCCCGGCCACGGGTTCTCGATCACCCTCGCACCGAGGCCGCGCGCGACGGCGACGGTACCGTCGCGCGAGCCGCCGTCGACGACGACGATCTCATCGCAGAAGGCGACACTGCGCAGTGCCTCGGGCAGCCGCTCCTGCTCGTCCTGCACGATCAGACAGGCTGTGACGCGCTCTGACGGTGTCAATCGGGCGAGTATTGCATCCTGTTGTGGCTTTCGGCCGCGTTCCCCACACGGCACGGCGTTGCCCGAGCAACCGATGCCCCGCGTGCTACCGGCCCGGTCGAGGCTTCAGCTCTCACCGTTCGGCTCGGCTGGATCTGTACCGTCCGGGGGGCGGGAATCTTCCCTATGGGTGAGTGCACGCAGCTCATCGCGGTTGATGATCCGCAGCGCGAACAGTCCCCCTGTGTAGACCAGCACGCCGATCAGGCCCGCGGGTATCAGGCCCAGGGATGCCGTCACAGCCATCGCTGCGGCCATGGCGCCCGAGAGCGCCGCCGTGCGCAGAATCTTGCCGGGATGCAGCCGCAGGCGCAGCACGCGCAGAGCCGTGCTCAACATCAGCGCCATCGTGAGGCCCTCGGTGGCGACCGTCGCCCACGCCGACCCATGGGCGCCGTAGCTTGGGATCAGGGCCAGATTGAGCGCGACATTCGCTGCTGCGCCGATGCTCGTGTAGAGCGCAAACCTCCACTGCAGTCCCAGGAGAGGCGCCAGAAAGCCGCCGAGCGAGCCGTAGCAGATGATCACGAAGGCGACCATCAGGATCGGAAGCAGACCGGCTGCATCCCGGAATCCCACCCCATATATGAGGTGGATGATGGGGCCCGAGAGGGCAATGGTAACGGCCAGGATCGGCAGGCCTATCAATGCCATCGTGTCGGCGCATATCTGCACGAGCCGCCGGGCTCGCGCTGGATCGCGTCCGTAAACCGCAGAGAGCACGGGGAAGAACGACGCCATGATCGCCGCGGGCAGGACGGTTAGCGGGCCGAGGAACCCGTATGCGGCGCCATATATCCCGGCTTCTCTGGCCCCTGCGATCTGCAGAAGCAGGACCGAATCGACCTGAAAGTAGATCGAGATCATGATGCTTGCCACGCCGATCGGAATCGCCGCGCGCACGAGCGGGCGCCACAAGCGCAGGCCGGTTCGCAACGCGACGTGTGCAAGCCGGCGGGTTACCCCGATCTGCAGGGCGGAAATCATCAGGACGACCAACAGGTAGGCTGCGGCGAACGCGACGACAGATGCATGTGCTGCCGCCAGGCCAGCGACCGCGCCCAGCCACAGCAGGCCCGACAGCACGGTGAACGACTGCATCAATCCGGAGCGCAGGCGCGTCTGGAATACCGTCATTAGCGCTGTCGCCCCGGTCGACAATGTTGTCAACGTCAGGATGTATGCGACGGCGTGGCTGTGGTCGGTGCTCGTCAACAGCAGGGGGATCGATGCCGCGCAGAGCACGATGACGATCAGCGACATGGCTGTCCGGACGCCCACCAGAGCTCCGAGCCACTCCGCCTCCCGCTCTGGTTCAGCCGACATCCGTTGTGTCGCGATGATCGTGAAGCCGAGGTCGGTCAGCACAGCGAAGAGCCCCGTGTAGCTGCCCACCCCGGCCCACACGCCGTAGCCGGTGGGGTCCAGGGTACGCGCGGTCAGCGAGACGGTGACGATGCTGAGCGACATCGTGATCGCCCGCGCCACGAGCTGGACGCCCACGTTGGATGCGATGTGGCGCCCCCGGGCCAGGCCGGCATCGCCCGCTGCGCCACCTTGAAAGAGTCCTCGGGCGAGCGCCGTGACCTTGGTCGCCGTCACCATATGCGCCATACTCTCGCAGCCTGTGCGCGTCCTGTTAGTCCTGCCGTTTCCATTGCTGTCGGAGGGTGGTGCGGCGGCGAAGTGCGCGATCGGCACCGCACGCGGCTTGAGCGCGCGCGGTGTGGAGTACCGGATCCTCTCTGCCGACGGCCGTCGTCGCCGGGAGCCGGGTCCCCCGCAGAACCTCCCGATCGAGGTCGTGCCGGTTGCCATTCCCGGCGGTGCGCGCGCACGCTGGGAACACATCGTTCGTCCGCATACGCTGCTCTGCCGCCCGCCCTTCTCCGAGCGCCTGCGGGCGCTCTCAAAGGAGGCCGACATCGTTCACCTCGTGGGCTTGGGCGCGGGGAGCGCGACGCCGTTGCTGGACCGCCCGGCGTTGACTCAGCTCGACTGCAGCACGCTGAGGGACGATCGAACATGGAATCCGCTTCGCCGCGAGGGGCGGATTTCGATCGAACTGCTGCGGGCCGAGCGACGGGTCTGCCGTCGCTCTCACTGGCTGCTTGCCAGCTCCAGCGAGGTTGCTCGCTCGCTCGCGGCCTCGGCGCCTGGCGCGCAGGTGGTCGCAGCTCCGCTGGCGCTCGATCCCGTCTATTACCCCGAGCAGGCGCCGCTCGAGCGTCCTCTCGTGGGGCTACTCGGCACAGCCTCCTGGCCGCCCACGGCGCGTGCGGTCGAACGCCTGATCGCACGTGTCTGGCCGCTGGTTACGCAAGCGCGTCCGGGCACACGGCTCCTGCTCGCCGGGCGGGGCATGCAGCGTTCCACGTTTTCCCATCTCCCGGATCCTCCGGGCGTGGAGTGGCGCGGCGCTGTCCCCTCTGCCACGGAGTTCCTGCGGGAGCTCGGCGTGCTGCTCTATCCACTCACTGCCGGAAGCGGCGTTAAGGTGAAGGTACTCGAGGCGCTGGCGCTCGGGATCCCGGTCGTGACGACGCCCGACGGCGGCGAGGGCCTGGGTTCTCGTGAGGGAGTCATGATCGAGACCGACGACGCACGGCTTGCCGCCTCGGTCGTTGCCCTATGCGAGGATCGCGAGGCTCGGCGCGCGGCCGGTGCTGCCGCCTATCAGACCTTTATCCAGCATCACTCGCCGTTGCCCGCCATCGCACCGGTGGTCGATCTCTACGAGCGAATCATTGAGGCTGGAATACGGCGCAGGGTCGGGTGATAGGGCCGTGATGAGAGTCCCGGCAGTGCGGCAAACTATCGCACCCGTGTGCGCTCCCTTCAGCCCGGCAGTTTCCGCTCTGCGGCGTCACAGCATGCCGGCATGATCAACCGCACGTTGAGGGTGCTCGCCTACACCGACTCCAGCATGGTCGGAGGCGCCGAGATCTCGCTCAGGAACCTGTTGGGTGCTCTCGCGCCGGCGATCGAGGTCGGCGTGCTCGCGACCGACGTTGGCGTCGCTCAGGCGGTCGCCGCAAACCGCGACCACGCGCACGTGCTCACCGCTCGCGTTCCGGCCGGCTCATTCGACCGTCGCGCGCTGGCCGATCACGTGCGCGCCGTACGAGCCTTCAGGCCGGACATCTTGCACGCCAACCAAGCGTGGCCGTGGGCCTGTGGATACGGCGAGGTCGCCGGCCTGCTGACGCCGGGGGTACGGGTTGTGGCGGTTGACCAGCTGGCGGTTGCCGCCACCCTACCTCGACTGAGAGTGCTTGCAAGACGCGCTCTCGCCCGGCGGCTGCACGTCCATGTCGCGGTCGGAGAGCGCGCGGCGCGCCTCATAGAGAGCATCGTCGGCCTACCGTCCGGCTCGGTCGGCTCGGTACCGAACGGTGTTCCCTCCAGGCAGCCCGACCCGGTGCCCGGTCTTGCGCCGGCACCGGTCATCGGGTCCCTGGGTCGCCTGACCGAGCAGAAGGGGTACGACCTGCTCGTGCGTGCTCTGCCGGACCTGCCCGAGGCCACGCTCGTCCTCGTGGGAGACGGTCCGGAGCGGGCTCCGCTCGAGGCCCTTGCCTCTGAGCTCGGGGTGGCCGAGCGCCTGCGAATCACGGGATGGGTTGCCGAAGCGCCCAGCTACCTGCCGACCTTCGACATCTTCGCGCTGCCGTCGCGCTGGGAGGGCATGCCCCTCGGGATCCTCGAGGCGATGCATGCGGGGCTGCCGGTGCTGGGGGCGGACGTCGGCAGCGTCGCCGACGCGGTCAGCGACGGGGAGACGGGCTATGTGGTTGCGCGGGACGATCTTGCCGCCGTCCAGGATCGTCTCGGCCGGCTGCTCGCTGATCCGGCGCTGCGCTTACGCATGGGCGCACGCGGCCGGGTGATCGCAGGAGAACAGTTCACCGATGACATCATGGCGCGACGCTATGAGAGCATCTACAACGCGCTCGTGGCCGCTCGCGGGGCGCTCGGCCGCCCCACCGCTTGAGCTCGGTCGTTGGCTCACTCGATCCGATTGGGGCACGCCGTCGCCGCAAGCGGGGGTCCTCGATGAGGGTATTGTGACTCCGGTTGGGGGTACCATCACCAGATGTGCTGTGCTCGCGTCCTCCGGCCGACCCTGCTGCGGCTCTCAAGCAGAGCGAGCGGCGCGACGATAGGAAGTTAGTGGAAGTCGCTTCTCGATCCGAGGCCAAGGGAGCGAAATGAGTGCATCCGACCGGTTTGGGCGAGCGCGCGAGAGCGACGGCCTCGCCAAGACCCTGACAATGCTGCGCAATCGCTGGCTCATCATCGTCAGCGTTGTGGTTGCGTGTGTTCTGATCGATGTCGTACATCACGAGCGGTCGGCCAAGTCCTATTCCGCGACCGCCAGCGTGGCCTTCCAGAGCGGCACGCTGTCGGATGCCGCTCTGCAGGTCACTCCCGGGGGGACCGCCGAACCCCAACGAGAAGCAGACACCGAAGTGCTCATCGCCCACTCACCCGAAGTCGCGCAGGGAGTGCGCCGAGAGCTGCACACCCCGCTGGCCGCGAGTGAACTGCTGGACGAAGTGAAGGTCGAAACAGCACCGAACGCCGACATCCTGAACTTCGTCGCCACCAGCGGCGATCCGCGCTACTCCGCACGCGTTGCCAACGCCTTCGCCGAACAGTACATCGCCTTCAGAACGAGGTCGGGGCTCGCCGGAATCGAAACCGCCCAGGAAAAGCTAAATCAGCAGATAGCCGCGCTCCCTGCGGGGTCGCCCGAACGTGCGACCCTGGAGCAGTCGCTTCAGCGGCTTGGCGAGCTGCGGGCGGTCGCCGGCGGTGGCGCGAGCATCATTGGAAAAGCCGCCCCCGTGGCGAAACCCACGGGTCCGAGCTTCACCTCGACCGTCGTGGTCGGGCTGCTGATCGGCCTTGCGATCGCGTTCTCGCTCGTGTTCCTGCTGGAAACGCTGGATCGACGTGTCAAGACGATCGAGGAGTTCGAGCTCGAGTACCGGCTGCCGGTGCTCGCGGCCGTACCGCAGTCGGCCTTCCGGTTCCACCTGGCAAAGGATCGCGAGGAGCTGCTCGAGCCTTATCGCATTCTGCGCAGCGCCCTTGACTTCGCCGCCGTCACCCGTCAGCTCGACACGCTGCTTGTGACCAGCGCGATACCCGGTGAGGGCAAGACCACCGTGGCGGTCGATCTCGCGCACGCGGTGGCGCTTGCTGGGCGCAGCGTGGCCCTGATCGAGCTCGATCTACGCCGTCCCACCTTTACCGAGCACTTCGATCTCCAGCCCGGGAGCGGCCTCACGGCCGCGCTCACCCGCGACGTGCCGCTCACGGAGCTGCTGGTCGAGCCCTTCCCCGATCTTCCCAACTTCTCCGTCCTGCCTGCGGGCCGCACTCCCCACAACCCGTCCGAGCTCCTCGGTGCTCCGCAGGTCGTCGAGCTGATCTCAAAGCTGTCCAGCTCGGATGGGATGGTCATAGTAGACGCGCCCCCACTCAACCCTGTCGCCGACGCGCAGGTTCTGCTGAACAATCCGGCGATTCACAGCGCGATCGTCGTGGCTCGGGTCGGCAAGACGGCGCGGGACGATGTTCGCCGTGCCCGCGCGATCCTTGACCGCCACATGGTCGAGCCGGTGGGAATCGTCGTCACCGGCCTGCGCGACACCTCACGCTATGGCTATGAAGCCTACGGGTCGATCGGACCGAGGCTCGGCGACGATATCGATGTGCCGATCACCGCGAAAAGCACCGCGGCGCAACGGTCGCGGGCCTGAGGTCATCGCGGGCCATGGTGGCGTGGCGGTTTCGGCTGCGGACGCTCGCTCAGCGCGAAATCGTCATCGCGGCTGTCGCGGCGGGCCTCACCATGCTGCTCGCCTTCGCAGGCTTGCACAAGCTGGGAACGGCGGGCTTGCTGCTGCCGCTGGCCGTGGTACTGGTCGTGATCCTGGTGGGCAGGCCGGTGGCGATGGTAACGCTCGTTGTCGGTCTTGCGATCCTGTGCGAGGGGCCGACGTTCGGGCTCTTCCATTTCACATCGCATCTGTACGACCACTTCAAAGGCCTAACTCCATTGGATGCGCTGGTCGCGCTCGCGGTGCTCTCCGTGGGTCTCGACCTGATGCGCCGGCGGCGATCGCCGCGCGTGCCGCGCCCCCTCGCGCTTCCGCTCATGCTGCTGGCGCTTGCGATGATCTCGGGTGCGGTCGTCGGGCACGCGGCCGGGGTGAGCCTGCGCACGGTCTTGGTCGCCGAGAACGTGCTGGCCTATCTGCTTGTGCTGCCGGTCGCGATCGCCAACCTCGAGCTTGAGCGCCGTCAGCTGGTCTGGTGCATCGGAGCGCTTGGGGGGCTTGCGATCCTCAAGGCCGGGCTTGGCCTGATCGAGGTCTTTGGTCATTATGGCGAGTCGGTCGAAGGCACGGCGACGCTGACCTACTACGAACCGGCAGCCAACTGGCTGATCATGATGGCCCTGTTGGGCGCTCTGGCGCTTGTCATGGCTCGAGCGAAGCCGCCGGCATGGATACTGCTTGGCAGTCCGCTGCTGTTGGCCTCGCTGGTACTTTCCTACCGCCGCTCGTTCTGGATCGCCACCGTCCTCGGTCTTCTCCTGGTGGTTCTGCTCGGCACGTCGTCGCCAGGTCGACGCCTGCTCCTGCCCGTCGGCCTGCTGTTGACGGTATCGGTCTTGCTGCTCGGCTCGATCAGCTTCCAATCGTCCGAGTCTCCAATTGCGCGCCGCGTCGCCTCGCTCTCTCCGTCCAAGCTCGAAGCGAACGTTCAGGATCGCTACCGCCTGGATGAGCGCGCCAACGTGCTTGGCGCGATCGGCCAGAATCCGATCACGGGTCTGGGCGTCACGATCCCCTGGGCGGCGACATTTCAACCGCTTTCGGTGGAACACCCCGAAGGTCGTCAGTATGTCCACTTCGCTGCCCTGTGGTTTTGGCTAAAGCTCGGAATACTGGGACTGCTCGCCTACGTCACCCTGCTGGCCGGCAGTGCCTTGCTCGCCTGGCAGGCATGGCGACGCAGTCCCGAGCCGGTGTTGCGCGCGTTCGCTCTGGCCTCGCTGTGCGCAGTTGTCGGGCTGTCCGCGATGGACACAACGGCAAGCTTCACCGGCGTGGATCCTCGGTTCACGGTGTTGTTGGGCGCCCAGCTAGGGCTACTCGGCCTGATTGTCAGAACCGCAGCATGATTGGTCTCCGATCACGCGGCCGACCATGACGGCTCGGGGGCTAGGGGTTCGCGGACAAGAGTGACTCCACCTCGGTCGTGTAGGCGCCCTTTGGCGAGCCGTTGTTCTGTAGGGCCCCGAAGTAACCCTCGAAATCGTTCGAACTGCCGCTCGGTTGCAGATCATTGGCCTGGTAAAGGTAAAACGCTGCCAAGCGGCTGCCGTATCGCGCGCGCATGTTGGTGACGACGGAGCCGAGCGTGCCGGCGGCTTCGCTGTAGGTCATGCACTGGTTCCAGCCGTAGTTTTCTCCCAGGCACCGTCCATTGTCGGTATCCATGCCCCACTCGGTGATGTAGATCGGGATGCTGGAGGGGGCTCCGTCGGCCTGCGTCGTGGTGATCAGGTTGTCGATCCTCGACTGCCAGAGGGGTCCGTAGGGATGGATCGTCCAGCCAGCAACCAGCTGGCCGAGGTTCGGCACTGCTTTGAACATCTGGTTTACCCATTCAGGGCCGGCGTTTCCGAAGTCACCTTGCGCGAGCAGACCGACCCCGGGAGCCGCTGTCCGAATCGCAGTCGCGGCTTCTGCGAAGCGCTCAGCGTATGCACGAGCACGTGTCGCGTAGCCGGATGGCGAGTTGTCTGAGTACTGGTAGTCGTAGCTGGTCTCGTTACCGAACTCGATGTCGGTGACGGCGGTGCCGGCCGGGTAGCTCTTGCCCTGCCAGAAGGTGCCACCCGGGCCAAACCGTGCCGCCCAGCTGGCGAGATTTTGCGCTTCGGCGGGGCTCGGCATTTCTCCGTCGAAGATCGCCAGCGGAAGCACTCGAATGCCGGCCTGCGCAAATGCGGCAATCGTCGATTCCATCTGCGACGCGGGGCTACCGATTTCGACCTCCACCCTCGCGGTACGGGCTCCGAGCTGCTTGATGATTGGCAGCTCGTACAGTGCGTCCGAGCCTGACACGACGCCCATCTCAAATGGCCCGCTGCCTAGCGAGGCCCCGGACGGGCGTTCAACCGAGCCGGGGTTCGCGGGAGATGAGATCGTGACTTCAGGCGCCCACGCGCTGCCGTCGACGGCGGTGCGAACGCTGTAGCCGACGGTCGCGCCCGGAACGGACGCCGAGGTGATCGAGGTGCCGCCGACAACGGAGTACTGATCGGCTTGACCGGGCACCCTGCGCACGAGTACGTAGGTGTTGACGTTCCCGACGGCGCTCCACGTCAGTGCCTGTCCGGAGACACTGAGCTTGGGGGCGGCCTGCGTGTCGGTCGTTCCCGGGCTCGAAGCGTATGTGATCGACCGTTCCGTGGACCAGGCGGACCCGTTGGTGGTGGTGCGCACGCTGTAGCGGACGGTGACGCCCGGCTCAGGCGGTGGCGTGATAGAGGTTCCGCTGACCAATGAATACTCAGTGGCCTGACCGGGGATCTTGCTGGCAAGCACATAAGTGTTGATGTTGGCCACCCGCGGCCAGCTCAGCGTTTGTCCGTTCACCGTCAGTTGGGGAGCACGCCGAGGATTCGACGATGCGCCAGCGCCGCCGCCGGCTTTGCCGGTTCTGCGCGCGATCCTTGCGAGGCGCTGCTTTGCGCGGGCCAGTCTCGTGCCGGCGAGTTGGACGGCGCGGCGCGCGGCGTTACACCGCCTGTGGTGGCGGCGGTTCTCGGTTAGACAACGCTTCAGCGTCTTGGCACTGGACACGAGCGTGCGATCAGCCTGCGTGCTACGCCCGGCGGCCACATACAGTGGGCGGGGAACCGCACGGGCCTCTACCGCGAGGGCGCGGGAAGAGCGGCCGCGGGCAGTTGAGCGGACATGCACCGTTCTGTGAGTGTGCCGCCCGGGAGCGGCTTCGGCGCTGGCGCTGATCGCCGGCAGGATCAGGCATGTCATCACGAGCAGCCTGGTCGTTGGCCGACCCCACGTGTGGCGAGGGCGAACAGACAATGTCATCGCGTTCCTCCTTTGACGCTCGGCTGTCTGCGGGTATCCCAGGCCGTCGGGCACCGCCTCTGCGACGAGGCGGCCTTGTCGGGAAGTCGCGACTGCGGATCCGGAAGCTGTCCCGGACGATCGAGTTCTTTAGGACTGCAAGAGAGGCTTCGGGCGAAGATCGGCGATCTCTGAGCGTCCAGCTAGACCCTGGACACATGTCCGCCGGCCCCAGGGGGCCGCTGTCGGCCGATCAGGTGGCCAGCAGTTCGCTCAGCGCCTCGATCGAGTAGCGCTCCGCAGCGAGCTCGCGGCCGCGCCGGCCAAGCTCTGGAGCTCCGTCTGCCAGCACGCGTATAAGCGCCGCCGCGAATGCCTCGCCGTCCTCGGCGAGGAGGCAGTTCTCACCGTCGCGTACGTCCAGGCCGCTGGCCGCGAGCGGCGTAGCGATCACAGGCAGGCCGTAGGCGAGCGCCTCGACGAACTTCAGTGGGGTGCCTCCGCCCTGCAGCAGCGGGACGACGGCGCAGCGCGCGCTCGAGTAGGCCGCTCTGAGATCCTCGACAAAGCCGATCGCCTCCACGCGCGGATCGGCGCTGGGGGGCGTCTGTAGGCCGCCACCGGCGAGCGCCAGCCGTGCGTCGGGCAGCCGGGCCCAGACCCGCGGGAACACCTCCTGCAGCAGGAATCGCAGGCCGTTGCGGTTGGGCTCGTAGGCGAAGCTGGCGACGAAGATCGCGCGCGGCTCGCGCGCGAGCGAGGACACGGGCTCGATCGCCGTGACGTCGACAACGTTTGGCACGTACCGCAGTCGAGCATCCGGGCACAGCTCGTGCGCAGCGGCGATATCGGCCTCGCTCACGATCCACGACTCGGCCGCGCGCTCGAGCAGTCGCCGCTCGAAGGCCCGCAGCGCGCGTGGGCTCCCCAGTCCGCGCTCGTCGAGGTCGTGGCGGAAGCCGGACTCCAGATTGTGGGCGTTGTAGATCACCGGGCGTCTGCGGGCCAGAGGAGCCAACGCGGTGGCGGCCACCGGCCCGTCGGCTATCACCCGTCCGCGGTCGGGCTCGGCCGCGAGCCTTGCGGCCTCATCCGCCAACTCGAGGGAAACGCCGCGGGCGAATCCGTGGGGCGTTCCCGCCCTCCGAGCGGCCGCGTAGGCGAGCATGCGCCGCAGGCCGCGCGAGGGCACGACCTCGACGAGCTCAACGCCGGGGATCGCCTGGAACGCCGCGTCGGGCTCGATCGCGCCGAAGCGGACATAGAGCAGCGTCAGAGCGCCGCGTGCCGCGAGCGCGCGGGCGATGCCGTAGGTGCGCACGGCGCGGCCCGAGCCCAGCACCGGCGTGTGGGTGGTGACGAGCAGGTCCTTCACAGTGCGTCGATCGCCACCGCGATCTCCTCGAGCCGGCGCTCCCACGAATGCGATGCCGCAGCGCGCGAGCGCTCCATGCGTCGCTCCCGGTTGTCGCCGGCGAGCGCATCGTCGAGCAGCTCCGCGAAGCCCTGCGCGTCGGGCGCGGTCGCGATCTCGGCGATGTCGGCGAGCGCGGGGAGCGGCGTCGCGACCACCGGTAGGCCGGCGGCGAGGTACTCGTAGACCTTCATCGGAAAGACGCTCTCGGTGAGCTCGTTCAGCGCGTAGGGAATCAGCCCGGCGTCCGCGGCCCTCAGAACATCGGGTAGCTCGCGATAGGAGCGGGGGCCGAGCAGGTGGATGTTGGGCTCGACGGCGAGCGCGGAGACGTCGGTGCGGGGATCACCCAGACCTACGGGTCCGACCAGCGCAAACGACCACGACCTGCGCAGAGAAGCCAACTCGGCCAGCAACGGGAGGTCAAGCTTGGCCGTCACGATCGCCCCGGTGAACACGATCCTTGGCGTCGGCAGCGCGCTCATGCCAGGATCCATTGGCCCGGCTCCGAGGGCACGGGAGAAGAGCTCGGTATCGGCCACGTTCGGAACGTCAAGGACGTTGCTCGAGAACCTCCTCAGCCGCTTGGAGAGCGCCGGCGCGCTCGCCAGCACGAGGTCGGCGCGGGCGGCGAAGCGCTGCTCGGCCGCACGCACGCTGGCAGCGTCGATGCCCGCCGGAGCGGCGATGTCATCGACGCAGTGGTAGACGACGATCGACGGGTCGAGGGCATCGATCAGTACCTCGGCCTGGGGGACGTACGCCCACAGGATTGGCCGCTGCAATCCGAGCCTGCGGGCGGCGCGGCCTACGAGCGTGGGCAGCAGGCGGCTGTTCAGCGCGCGCGCGACCCGGGAACTGTAGAACGGCAGAACCAGCGGTGAGAGCACGTGCAGTCCGTCGACAGCTCGGGGCCGCTTCAGGCCGCTTCGCAGCCGTCGCCAGATGCGAGCGATGTCGCGTCTGGCGAGCTGGGGTCGCCGCAGGCCGAGCGACTCGACAAACAGCACCCGGTTCTCACGCGCCAGGCGCGACATCAAATGGTGCTGGTTTAGCCACAGCTCCGTGTCCCAGTCGGCGAACCCGACGCACACGATGTCACGGCCCTGCAGGTGCTGGTGATCGTCCACCGGCGCAATGATCCCAGGCCGGGCGGGCACGAAATACGCGCTCGACCATGCTGGTGGAATGCTAGGCTGAGGCAAGCTTGCGCCGCGGTCGCCTTGTTTCCATCCAGACGACGAACGAGCGCGGCGGCGCCGAGTACGCCAACGTGGACATCTTGGACGCGCTTGCTGCCCGCGGGCACGATGTCGTGCTCCTGACCAACCTGCCTGACCTCGCGACCGGGACCCGTGTTCGCGTGCGCGAGATCGATCTTGGGCCTAAGCTCGCCCGCCGTAGCGCACTTCGGATCACGCTCGAGGTGCCCTTCATCCTGGCCCGGCTCGCCCGTGCACTACGTGCCGAGCGTCCTGTAGGCACGACGCTCCTTCACTTCAAGAAGGAGCAGCTGCTGTGCTCGCTGCTGCCTTCGCGACTCACGGGCACGATCGTGTGGGCCGAGTGGGGACAGGTGCCGGCGCAGATGCGCCATGGGCCAGCCCGCCTGCTGTACGCGCTCGCTTCTCGACGCGCGCGACGGATAGTGGCCGTCTCGCAGGGAACCAGGCGATCGGTGGTCAACGCGGGTGTTCCCCCCGCAAAGATCGATGTAGTCCCGAACCTGGTCGATGTCCCGGCCATCGAGCTCGTCGCACCGGCAGGTGCGCAACTGCGCCGCTCGTGGGGAGCGGGCGAGCGGACCCTCGTGGTGGGATGCATGTCGCGCTTTCAGCGGCGCAAGCGGAACGACGTCGTGATCGACGCGATGGCCCATGTGGACGGCGAGGTATTGCTCCTCCTCGCCGGCGAGGGCGAGGAGGAGGGGGCGTTGCGTGAGCGCGCAGCGCCCTACGGTGACCGTGTGCGCTTCGTACCGAACGTGCGGGGGCACGCGGAGGAGTTCCTCTCCGCCTGCGATCTGCTCGTCTTCGCTCCGAGCCCCACGGAGGGAGAGCCCCGGGTGATCGTCATGGCGCAGCTCGTCGGGGTGCCCGTCATCGCGACCGACGCAGAGGGGGCGGATGGCCTGATCCCGCCCGGCGGAGGCACGATCGTCTCTCCCCCGCACGATCCGCGCGCCCTGGGGATGACGCTCGCCGCCTACCGTGATGATCCTGAACGCAGACGACGAGAGGGTGCGATCGCCCGTGCGGCGATGCTCGCAAGCCATGATCCCGAGCGGACGCTGCGCGCGCTAGAGCGTTCGCTGCAGCTGGGCACCTGAACGGCTGAGTCGCCTTACGCCGCCGGCTTGCGGATTACGACGATGGTCTGGCGAAAGTGCGAGTGCAGCCGTCGTGCGCGCCGTGCGAGCCACTCGTCGACGCGATCACAGACGCGGAGCAGCGCGTTATCCGGATCGAGCCGCAGGGAGGAGGTGAGCATCGCGGCCGGGAAGCTCAGATAGTTGACGGGATGCAGCTCGATCCCCGGGATGTGCTCGCGCAACCAGCGAAGATCGTCCTCCATAAACGACCGCTCATCCGGCGTGTGCGCGGTCCTGACGAGTCGGGTGTAGAGGCGGATGAGCAGGTTCTCGCCCTGGGGCTCCATGAACAGCATCGTTCCGCCTGGCGCCAGGTGCTCGGCATACACGCGAGGAAGAACGGCGCGATAGTCGATGTGATGAAGAATCGAGCGGCCGAAGACACACTCGAACTGACTGTCGAGTTCGCTCGTGACGTCTCCCAGGCGGAACTCGAGCCGCCCTGACTGGGTGCGAGCCCGCGCCCGGGTGATCGCCGTCTGGGAGATGTCGATGCCGAGCACGTAGGCGGCCCCCAGATCGAGCAGCCGTACCGAGCTCGCGCCTTCCCCGCAGCCCATGTCGAGCACCCGCCGGTCAACAACGGCCGCTCGGGTGAGGGCGTCAAAGCGCTCCTCCGCGCGGCGCGTGTTGGGACCACCGAACACGTGCGGGAAGCGACCATGCCAAGTGGTCATCGCCTCGTCGACGCCGTGCTCGTCATACGCTTCGCGCTCGCGACGGGCACGCTCGGTGTCCACGCCAGGCACGGGCGCTGAGGACCTAGCGTCCACCACGATGCCCACTCTACAACAAGCCCAAACAGGCGCCGCTCGAGCTCCGGTGAACTCGGATCCCCGCCCGACCCAGGCGTTGAGGCGCAGCCGGGCGAGGACGGGATAGTCTCGAACCGATGAGACTCGGCGTGAAACCGAACGCGGACGGCGGGTCGTCCGTATGCGGTCAGGATCAGCTGCGAAACGCGCGGCTGCTGTTCGACGCCGAGCTCCTCGCCGGCACGCTTGCGCCCGACGCGCTCTCTACGTCTGCAGTGCAGGCCGCGACGCACGTCCGTGCTGTGCCTGCACGGCCGGTTCGCATGGTCCAGCAGGTTCGCTACAAGCTCGGTAGCCTCGATTTCGACTCGGCCGTCGTGGATCCGCTTTTCGCGGCGCGTCACGCGGTGCTCGGCTCCGGCGGCGCGGCAGCGCCGCGCTTTCTCGTCCGTGTCGATGAGTTTCCTCACTACCAGGCCTCAGACGAACCCGATCGCTTCGGCTCCAGAGAGTTCGAGCGCTTCCACCGAATAATGGTTGGCGCCGGTCTCCCCTATCTCCTCGCAGTGCTTCCACGCGTGAGCCACGAGCCGCTGTCGCCCACGGCGTCCGGCTCCCGTCCGCTGGACGGCACCGAGGTGGCGATGCTCCGACGTCTGGCCTCTGAGAGTGTCTCCTTCGGTTTGCACGGGCGGGACCACCGCACGCGTTTCAGCTCTCCCCGTCGCCACTCCGAGCTGTGCGGGCTCACCGCCGTTGAGACTGAGCAGCTGCTCGACGACGCGCTCGCTGAGCTCGCGCGCCACGAGATCCGCCCGGAGGTGTTCGTGCCGCCCTACAACCGCTTCGACGCCAGCCAGCTCAAAGCGCTCGCGCGGCGCTTTGCAATCGTCTGTGGTGGCCCGGAGTCGATCGGGCGGATGGGATTTCAGCGATCGCCGCAGTGGCGCGGGGAAACCGTGTATCTGCCGTCCTACGCGCCCGTGTACGGGCGCGCGGCACACGTCCTCGCTGGGGTGGAGCGCATGATCGAGCGGGCGGTGGGGCTGTGGGTGCCCGTGGTGCTGCATTGGGGCTGGGAGGCTGAGGCGGGCTTCGCGGACATCGAACGCCTGGCCGAGCGCATCGCACCCTACGCGTCCCGCTGGGAGCACTTCCGCGCGGCGATCGAGCGCAGTCGCTCGCAGAGCACTTCCGTGATCACGGGCGCCGAGGAAGCGGGTGAGACGCGGGGAACACGCGCGGTCGACGGATGACCGCCGCGCCGCTCCAGGAGCTCCGCGAGCGCTTTCCTCGCGTCGCCGTCGTCCACGACTGGCTCACCATCCCCGGCGGTTCCGAGCAGGTGGTGCTCGAGCTGCTCGAGATGTTCCCGCAGGCCGAGCTGTTCACCTCCGTATACGACCCATCGCCGTGGCCGGCGCTGATCACCGACCGCACCGTCCACACCTCATATCTCAACCGCATTCCGGGGGCGGTGCGCCACTACCCCAAGTTGCTGCCGCTCATGAACCACGCGTTCCGGTCCTTCGATCTGTCTGGCTTTGACCTCGTGCTCTCAAGCAGCCACGCGTGCGCGAAGAACGTGCGCACGCCGCCGGGCGCGCTGCACGTCTGCTACTGCCACACGCCCATGCGCTATGCCTGGGACGAGGGCTTTCTTGCGGGCGAGGACGTCGGCTCAGTGACCCGGCTGCTGTTGCCGTGGCTGCTCGCCCGGCTACGCCGCCAGGACCTCGCGGGAGCAGCCGGCCCGGATGTGTTCGTCGCGAACTCCCGCCACGTGGCCGAGCGCATCAAGCGCTGCTATGGGCGCTCGGCCGAGATCGTCCACCCGCCCGTCGATGTCGAGCACTTCCTGGGCCTGGCCCGCGCGCCAAGCGACTTCTATCTTGCCTTCGGCCGGGTCGTTCCCTACAAGCGCGTCGACCTCGCCGTCGCCGCGTGCGCGCGCCTTGGCAGAGCACTCCAGGTGGCCGGCGACGGCCGCGCACTCGGTGCGGTCAGGGCTTCGGCCGACGAGGGCGCGAAGTTTCTCGGCAAGGTCTCAGAGGTCGAGCGAGACCGACTGCTCGGCGGCGCGCGTGCGCTCTTGTTCCCTGGCGAGGAGGACTTCGGGATCGTGCCCGTCGAGGCGCAGGCGGCCGGGGTGCCGGTGATCGCCTATGGCATCGGGGGGGCAGAGGAGTCCGTGCTCGATCGGCAGACCGGGGTGTTGTTCAACGAGCAGACCGTCGCCGGCCTCGCGGCGGCGATCGAACGTTTCGAGGGCCTCGACCTTGACGCTGGGCGCATCCGCGAGAACGCCCGGCAGTTTGGAAGGGAGCGCTTTCGCGCGGAGATGGCCGACGTAATCGATCGAGCCTGGACCACCAAGCGAGGATAGGCTTCGAGCCGGCGCGGAGGCTGCCACGGATTGAACTACCGCTCCTCTCGAACTACCGCTCGCTCCCGGCACCCGATGGAGCTGACCCCGCCGGGATTATCCGGCTCGGCTCCGGGAGCACGGTGGCCCGCGGTGGTACATCGCCGATCACGATTGCGCCGGCGCCGATCACGGCCTCCTCTCCGATCGTCAGGGTTCGCCCTGTGGGACACAGGATGAGCGCGTGTGCGCCGATCACCGCGCCGCGGCCGATACGCACCCCCGTGAGAACGTCGGTTTCCTTGTTGTTGTTGGACGCGATCGTGGCGTACTGCCAGATCTGGACCCAGTCTCCCAGTACGGTCGAGCCATGAATCACGACTCCGAGCCCGCGATGGGCGAAGTTGACGTGGCCTTCAATCCGAACCTCCGGCTCGAGTAGCGCGCCGAAGCAGAGGAAGATGATCGCCTTGAGCAGGCGGGCTGCGCGCCTGTGTCCGTGGCGATGGCACCACATGCTCATCGTCCACAGCCGAAAGGCGATCACGGTCGTCGCTCTCGGATTTTGACGATGACGGTTATCACGCTGTCTCAGGCTGTCGCGAAGCCGACTCAGGCTCTCGCGGCTCGTTGTAGCGCAACACCCGAGCCGGCACGCCGACCATCACCGCACACGGGGGCACGTCGCTGAGCACGACCGCTCCGGCGCCGATCACGGCGTCATGGCCGACCTCGATCTCTCCGAGCACGATGGCGCCGGCCAGGACGCTGACGCGATCGCCGATGATCGGAGGGGGACGCTGGGGGTCCTTGAAGCCGATGGTCACCTGCTGGGCGATCATGCAGTCACAGCCGATGCTCTGCGCGACGACAATCGTCGCGAAGCCGTGCATGACGGAAAGGCCCGGGCCGATCTGTGCGCTGCTGATCTCCAAGGCGATCTGGCCCGGGTAGATGTGGCGTAGCAGAGCGGCGGTCGCCGCAAACCGTGCGTTTCTGGATCTGAGGCGCGTGTACAGGACGGAGCGAAACTCGCGCCGCGAGAGCATCTCGAGAACGTCGATCGCTCCGGGATGCTCGCGGGTGCTTCCGCCGGAAGCGAGGAACGCCTGGACCACATCACGCTCAACCGGCAATCTACGCCGCGCCAGGAAGTAGATCGGCAAGAGCGGCATGTACCATGCGCGGCGCGTGGCGAGCAGAGTTTGGTTCACGGATAGAACCGCATTGCCCCGGTCGGGATGAACCGTCGGCGGACCGGCCGCAGTACGCATCGGCGGACAGGCATCGTGCATAATGTCTCTCTTTGTGCAGACATGGCGATTTTTGCGAGCTTTTGACCTTGCTCTTCAGAGCAAGCCAACCATAGGGTCTCAGGCTCGGCGTCGCGGCGCATCATGGTTCACATCGATACATCCACCCGACCGACGGCCACGCGGCTCTCCATCCAAGGCCAGTTCGATATGAGCGCGATGAGCGCCCTCGACGAAGCCCTCACCCGGGCTGCCGGCTCCGGAGGGCCCGTCGAGTTAGACCTCGCCGGTGTGGACTTCATCGATGGCTCCGGCCTGAGTGTGCTGATGGACGCGGAGAGTCGCGCACGGCTGGCGAGCCGCGAGCTGAGGATCGTCGCCGCTTCCAGGAACGTCCGCCGTCTCATCGACTTCACGGAAACGGCCGATCTCCTCTCGCCGCTGGCGCCCGTCGGCGCCCAGCCGGCGCCCGTCGCCGACGCCTAGCAACTCTCACCGCAGCGCGCGCCGGCGTTCAGTGCTGAACGCGCCTAGGGTGCTCGGCCCATTGACTGGGTGGGAGGACTGGGAGCACACTGTCTGTCTGTCCGAATAGCCGAGTGTCGTACCGGCGTTGTCGGTGGGCTTGGCGGTGAAGCTGCAAGGAGACGACGATGGGAGGAAGGCCCGTTGGCAGAATGCTGAGCGCGCCCGGGGCGGTGCGGTTCAACGTGCTGCTCCTGCTCCTGCTGCTGCTTCTTCTTCTGCTTCTGCTCCCGCTCGCGCTCGCGAAACCGGGTGTCTCCCAGGCGGAACCCAGCTGGTGGGTGCCCCCCCAGGGAACAACGTGGCAGTGGCAGCTCGGCAACGCGGCCGTCGATCAGTCGGTGGAAGCGCAGATGTATGACATCGACCTGTTCGAAAACTCCGCGGCAGTCGTGTCATCGCTGCACGCACAGGGCCGACACGTGATCTGCTACCTCGACGCGGGCAGCTGGGAGGAATGGCGCCCGGATGCCAAAGAATTCCCGGCATCCCTTCTCGGCAACAAAGTTTCCGGATATCCAGATGAGCGCTGGCTGAACCTCTCAACCGAAGCCGACCGCGACACCGTCGAGGCGCTCATGCTGAAGCGCCTTGAAATGTGCAAGCAGAAGGGCTTCGACGGCGTCGAAGCCGACAACGTCGAAGCGTATGAAATCCCCAACACCGGCTTTGCGATGACGGGCGCCGAGCAGCTGACTTACAACGAGTGGCTCGCGAGCACCGCCCACTCGCTCGGGCTGTCGATCGCCCTGAAGAACGACCGCAACCAGGTTGCCGAACTCGAGCCCTATTTCGACTTCGCGATCGACGAGGAATGCTTCCAATCCGAAGAATGCGGCAAGCTCGCGCCGTTCGTCGAGGCCGGAAAGGCGGTCTTCGAGGTCGAGTACAACCTCGAACCGAGCGTGTTCTGCGAAAAGGCCAACGCGGCCGGTTACATGGCGATGAAGAAGAACGTCGAACTCACCGCCGAACGCACGCCCTGCTGGCCGCAGGCCCAGGGAGACTGGGTGGGAGCCAAGGGTTCGGCGGGCTACGACCTGGCCGGCTGGGATGGATCGAGCGACCTGGGCTACATGACGGACGCCACGGCCACGCTTACCAAAGGGAGCCGTTATGTGTGGTCGTCGCCGACCACCGAAACCCGGGCTCTGGAAAGCCCCTCGGGCTCCGGGCGCGAGGCGGCTACCTACTACGACTCAAATGAGATCGAAGTGCAGCTGCACTTCACCAAGGAATACAAAGGGAGCCTTCACCTATATGCCCTTGACTGGGACTCCCAGGGCCGTCGCGAGACCATCAGCGCAGACGCACAGACCGCGACGCTCTCGAACTTCACTCAGGGCGCATGGGCCTCCTTCACGATCAGCGCGGCCGCCGGCGAAACCATTCCGATCACGGTCGATCGCACTGGCGGGTCAAACGCCGTGCTATCGGGCATCTTCCTCGGCGAAGCCGGCGCGCCGCCGGCTCCGACAGTCGAAAGCGCGCCCAAAGGCACCTGGGTGAAAGCCGTCGGCTCGAGCGGATACGACTTGGCCGGATGGAACGGAGCGGGCGGCGACCTCTCCTATATGCCCGGCGCCTCGTTGAGCCTCGAACAGGGCAGCCGCTGGCAGTGGACGACCAACACCTCCGATTCTCGCGCCCTGCAGAGCCCCGACGGTTTGACGCGCAACGCAGGCACCTACTACGACCCCAATCAGATCCAGATGAAGCTGAGCTTCACCTCTGCCTATACGGGCAACCTGCATCTCTACGCCGTGGACTGGGACTCTCAGGGCCGCCGGGAGATCATCTCGGTCAACGGGCAGAGCGCGCAGCTCTCGAGCGACTTCAGCCAGGGCGCGTGGGTCTCCTTCCCGATCAGCGTCGAAGCAGGGGAATCCGTGTCGATCACCGTCACTCGAGTGGCCGGGGGCAGCGCGGTGCTGTCGGGGATCTTCCTGGGCGACGAAGGTACTCCTCCCGCGGCCACCGTGACAAGCGCTCCGCAGGGGAAATGGGTGGGCACCGTGGGCGCAAACGGATATGCCCTGACCGGGTGGAACGGTACGGGCGGCGACGTCTCCTTCATGCCGAGTGAGACGCTCAGCCTCACGCAGGGCAGCCGTTATGAGTGGGCCGCGAACACCACAGACCCCCGCGCGCTGAGCGACGCCGGCGAACACACCCACAACGCCGGCACCTACTACGACCCCAACCAGATTCAGATGCAGCTGAGCTTCACGGCCGCCTACAGCGGCGACCTCCACCTCTACGCGCTCGACTGGGATTCGGCGGGCCGGCGGGAGGTCATCACCGTCAACGGGCAGAGCGCAGAGCTCTCTAACGACTTCAGCCAGGGAGCATGGGTCTCCTTACCGATCAGCGTCACGGCAGGGGAGACCATTCCAATCACGGTTACACGACTGGCCGGTCCAAACGCGGTGCTGTCCGGGATCTTCCTCGGAGGAGGCGGCACTCCCCCAGGGGCAACGGTGAGCAGCTCTCCCCAGGGCAACTGGGTGGGCACGTACGGATCGGCGGGCTATGACCTTGCGGCCTGGAACGGAACCACGGACCTGACCGAACTTCCAGCGGCCACCGTCACCGTCGAACAGGCCAGCCGCTACGTGTGGGCGCCGTCAACCACGGACGTGCGGGCTCTGCAGAGCCCCGATCAGAAAACCCGTGAGGCCGCCACCTACTACGACCCCAACGAAATCAAGCTGAAACTGAGCTTCCCGGCTGCCTACAGCGGGAACCTCCGTCTCTATGCCCTGGACTGGGATTCCGCAGGACGGCGGGAGGTCATCTCGGTCAACGGTCAGAGCGTTGCGCTCTCGAGCGACTTCAGCCAGGGCGTGTGGATTTCCCTGCCAATCAGCGTGCCGGCTTCAGGGGCAGTCTCAATCGTCGTCAACCGCATCGCCGGTCCCAACGCAGTGCTCTCAGGGGTCTTGTTGGGATGACTCGCGCAATCTTCTCATCGACGGTGCGATTACCCCTTTGCGTCGCGGCCCTGGCATTCTGCCTGCTGGCGCCCGCCGCGGCCGCCGCGAGCGAACCGGCGTACACTCGCGCGCCGGGCTCTCCGCTCATATCGTCGGTCGGGGGAGGATCGGGTCTGGCTTTCAGCCCCAGCGGTGGACTACTCGCCAATGGCACTGAAATGTTCTCGGTTGCAGCCTCGGGAGCCCTGACGCCCCTTGGCGGTTCGCCGCCTGACCCGTCCGCTAGGTCGATCGTATTCAGTCCGAGCGGAGCACTGCTTGCTGCCGCGAATACCAGCAGCGACACCATCTCGATGTTCTCGGTTGGCTCCTCCGGCGCGCTGACGTCGGTGTCCGGTTCTCCCTTCACCCTCGGCGCTGAACCGACGTCGGCCGTATTCAGTCCGAACGGGGAACTGCTAGCGGTGACGGCCGGCAAAGAAGAAGCTCAATCCCTCTACATGTTCTCGGTGAGCGCCTCGGGAGCGCTGACGCCGGTTGTCGGTTCTCCGTACATCGTGAGCAGCAGCGAACACCTAGCCTTCAGTCCGACGGGCGGCCTGCTCGCCGTGCAACTCAAAACCGGCGTGAAGATGTTCTCGGTCAGCTCCTCGGGCGCGCTCACGGAAGTGCCGGGGTCGCCGTTTCAGGTTCCCGAAAGCATCCGTCCGAAAGGGATTGGCTTCCGACCCAGCGGGAACCTCCTCACGAGCTTCCTGAGCAGCGGGCCTAACCCCGAAGTGATCACTACGTACTCGGTGGCCTCATCGGGTGCGCTCACACAGGTCGCCAGTGGCGCTGGCACAAAAGACCCACAGGCTGGGGCCGCAAGCGTGTTCAGCCCCGACGGCAGCACGGTCGTCGCACCGCAGATGGATTCGTCTTCTTTCTACGTGCTCTCGGTCAGCCAGGCCGGAGCGGTGACCGTCCTTCCGACCGGGGTGTTTTCGACCGGCCCAAACGGGAATGCCACTTTCAGCAGGAGCGGATTGGTCGCGGTTTCGGGCGTGTCGGTCTTCGTACCTTCCGCCACCTCGGCCAGCACGAACTGGGTGGGCGCTCTCGGCAGCGAAGGATATGACCTGGCCGGCTGGGACGGCGAAAGCGACGTGAGCGACCTTCCGGCGTCGGTGAGCCTGGTGGAGGGCACTCGCTGCATGTGGGCGGCGAATACGAGCAATGTATTTGCGCTTACGAGCCCGGATGGCTTGACGCGCACCGCAGCGGGCTACTGCAACCCCGAACTGCGGAGCGGTCTGAAAGCCCTGGGGGAAACGCAAGTCAAGCTGACCTTCAACAAAGCCTATACCGGCAACCTGCGCGTTTACTCCGTGCTCTGGGAAGGAGCGCAGAATTACGAAGGTAAACCACACGAGTCGATCACCGTCGGCGGCAAGTCGGTGGGGCTCGCAGACAACCCCGACCAGGGCAACGGGAGTTTCAGCGAGGGTGGATGGGCGCTCTTCCCGATCAGTGAGCCGGCTGGGGGGAGCCTGACGATCAGCGCCGAGGTGATCTCCGGCATCTTCCTCGGCGACGCATCCCCTGCGGTCACCACCGAACCCCAGGGCAGCTGGGCGGGGGCTGTCGGCTCGGCAGGCTACGACCTTGCCGACTGGGACGGCGCCGGCGACGTCAGC
>Ga0182024_10000097_pt1 | contig 173590 bp, 161 predicted proteins | sample P32metaG_FD_120480 | JGI IMG/M metagenome (GOLD analysis project Ga0182024, IMG submission 120480) | Permafrost microbial communities from Stordalen Mire, Sweden - P3-2 metaG (Illumina Assembly) | ecosystem: Environmental > Terrestrial > Soil > Wetlands > Permafrost | place: Sweden: Stordalen... | reverse complement strand
TAACTATCCAATGTAAGTCCCCTGTGCGAGTATCCTAATATCCATGCTTGGCATCGACCGGCGCGTGTTGCAGACGGCCTGGACCCTGTTCCTGTTCGTGTTTGTGCTCGCCGCCATTTACGAGGTCCGGCGGGAGCTGGTTCTGTTCCTATTTGCCCTGTTTCTGGCGAACCTGCTCTCGCCGGTGGTCGAGCGGGTGCACTGGCTGATCCCTCCCTCCGGCTCGCGCGGGCCGGCGGCTGCGCTGGTTTACCTGGCGCTCATCGGAATCCTGATCTCTCTGGCCGTGCCCATCGGATCCCGAATCGCCGAGGAGGCCACGGTCCTGGCCAACCGCCTTCCGGCCCAGATTAAGGAGGACCCCTTGGCCCGCGTGCCTCTTCCGGTTTGGCTCGAGCCGGCCCGGCCGCGCCTGGACCAGTTCGCCCGAGACCGGATGCAGCAATTCGAGCAGGACGTTCTCCCCATGCTCAGCAGCGCCGGGGAGCAGGTCCTGTCCGGCATCGGCAGCGTCTTGAGCCTGATTCTGGTCCCGGTCTTGAGTTTCTTCATCCTCAAGGACGGCGTCTGGATTCGCCGCGCCCTGATACAAGCCTTCGATCCGGGAGCGCGAGTGCTGGTGGCCGGGATTCTCACCGATCTGCATCTGCTTCTCGCGCGCTACATGCGCGCGCTGCTGCTGCTGGCGCTCGCAACATTCATTTCCTATGTGGGCTTTCTCACGTTGATGGGCGTCCCCTATTCTCTCCTGCTGGCCGGAATCGCGGGCATGCTGGAAGTGATTCCCGTGGTCGGCCCGCTTACGGGGGCCGTTGTGATTGTTTTGGTGGCTGCGTTCAGCGGCTATCCACACCTGCTTTGGCTGGTTGCGATCATGGCAGTTTATCGCGTCTTTCAGGATTACGTGCTCAGCCCGTATTTGATGAGCGAGGGCGTGGAAGTGCATCCCGTGCTGGTCTTGCTGGGCGTGATTGCGGGAGAGCAAATTGCCGGAATTCCGGGGATGTTTTTCGCGGTGCCCTTGATCGCGGCGCTGCGCGCAATTCTCGCCCGCATGCGGAAACACAATCGTGAACCGGCCGAAGTGTAAGTGTGGGGCAGGTCTCCGGCCTGCCAACTTCTGGAGTGCCAACCTTGCGGTCCTGCTGTGCCTGGCCGCCAGTCTGCACGCTCACGTGGTCAGCATGAGCACGGGCGAGCTGCGCATGGACGGGCCCACCGCCGTTTTCGAGCTGCGCATCCCCATGTACGAGGTGGCCCAGCTTCCGCATCCGGAAACCGAACTGCTCGCGCATTTCCAATTCGGCGACGGCCATCTCGCGCGATCGAGCTGCCGGCAGGCCACAGGCGCCGACGACGGCACATATGTCTGCCACGGTGAGTACGAGTTTCCGAGCCTTCATCCGGATGCTCTGGAAGTCACGTGCACGCTGTACCAGGCGACGGTGCCCAACCATGTGCATCTGCTCACGTCGATGCAGGGGGCCAACACGGATCAAGAGGTCTTCGACCGGCGCTTCACGGAAATCGAGGTTCGCTTCCGGCCGCCCTCGCCGGCCGAGGCGCTGGCCCGGGTGGCGGCCTCCGGCGCCATGCGCGCGGTGGAAAGCGTCTCGGGAATCCTGTTCCTGATCGGGCTGGCTCTGGCGGCGCGCAGCGGAAAAGAGGCGCTCTTGTTCGGCGCTGTCTTTCTTGCCGCGGAATGCAGCGCGAAGCGCCTGGGACCGTTATTGCCGCTTGCCCTCACCGCGCGATTTCTGGAAGCTGTGTTGGCGCTGACCGTGGCTTACCTGGCGGTGGAGATTCTGCTGCTTCCTCAGGCCCGGTCGCGATGGGTGGTGGCCGCGATCCTGGGCCTGTGCTTTGGATTGTCTCTGGCCGGGTTTCCGGCCGCCTATCTGCTGGGAGCCTTGCCCGCGCAGTGCGCCGTCTTCGCGGTTCTCGCCGCCGCGGCGCTCACAATGCCGCGGGCATGGAAACGTCCGGCTGCGGCGCTGCTGCTGGCAGCGGGTCTGGCCTGGTTTGCTGTGACAGCGTTTGGCCCCCGGCTCTTGACGTAGTCGCCGCGCTCCAATCCCGTGCTCTGCGGAAATGCTCTGCCAGGAAGCGCACGAACTTCTCCACGCGGTCGCGAACGTCGCGGTGCGAGTCGAGGTCGTGGGCCAGGGGCGCCGGCACGAACGGTTCCAGGATCAATGCTCCCGGCGGAGCGGTCGTATACGCCGCCAGCCTGCATCCGCTCAGGTTCACGATCGCGTCGAAGCCGGAGAGATCGAATTCGGCGAGGCGCTTCGGCATCTGATCGGTGAACAGGGGTGTAGCCCCTTCGGCCATCACCAACCGCGCGGCGTCTGAGACCGCCTCAGCCGGCCAGACCCCGGCGCTGAAGGCGAGCATGACGTCGTCGCCCACCGTACGCGCGAACGCCTCCGCCATCTGACCCCGGCAGGCGTTTGTCCGCGACACAAAAAGCACCCGTCCGCGCCGGTGCTGCATGGCTTCGAAACAAACTCATTGCGGCGTATTCAGAATCGTTCCGGCGGCCAGCCGCGGCAAGGGCCCGCGGAGTTAATTTGGGCCTGGTGGTTATAGAACCTGCGTACTGCTCTTCTGAACCGCGGCCGTGAGGGAGCGGTCCAAACACGTTCAGGTAGACGCCGGGCGCGATCGTGCCTCAATCTCGGCCAAAATCCGGTCCATCTCCGCCTCTTGCACCGGGCGAGCCAGCAGGAAGGATTGGTTCTGCTCCAGGCGCTGCGCCAGCGTGGAATCCCAGCCGTCGCTGACCAAAACGAACACAGGCGACTGGCCGCGAATCGTATCGTAGAACTCCGTCCAGGTAGCCCCGCCCTGAGAGAGCAACCAGAACACCGCGTCGAAGCGCAAGCGCTGGGCCAGATCGACGGCTTCCCGCGGAGCCACCGGAACTCCGCGATGGCCCCGCGCCGCGAGCAGCCCTAGAATCTGCTTCTGCGTGGCGGTGTCGGGGTCCACCAGCATGACCGTCAAGGCCCGCGGCGGCTTGCGGGCTTCGGCGCTGGCGCTGCTCCTGGCGTCCTGGGCTAGCGGTAACTCCAATTCAAACAGCGCCAGACCGGCGCCGCCGCGGAAGCGGATTTCGCCGCCGTTGCCGCGGACAATTCCCTGGCACACTCCCAGGCCCAGAGAGTTTCCGCCCAGCAGGCTGGCGGCCGAAAACGGATCCGCGCCGGTCTCCTCTTCCGCCGTGGTGGAATATCCAATCTCGACCAGCACCTTGCGTGCCATCACGCTGCTGTGAATGGACAAGGTTTTGGCGGGCGATTGCACCGCTCTGCGCTCGGCATGGACCAGCAGGTTCAGCAGCACCTGTTCGATCTGGCTTCGGGAACCCAGCACCGGCGCGGGCTCTCTCGACAAGCGGTCTTGCGCCTGGACGCCCTCCGTCTTCCATCCCGGCTCGCGAAAGCGAAACAGCCCCGCCGCGATCTCATTGATGTCGAGGATGCTCGGCGGCGGGTCGTCTTCACGCGCGAAGGAGACCAGGCGGGAAACGATTTCCGAGGCTCGGTGCGATTCGCCGGAGAGCTTGACCAGGTCCGCGCGCGAGGGTGGATTTTCCGCGTGGGCGGCCAGCGCGGCGGCCAATTTCGCGATATTCCCGATGGGCGCGTTCAGCTCGCTGGCCACGCCCGAGATCAGCCGCCCGGTGGCGGCCAGCTTCTCGCTGTGGAACAACTGCTCGCGAATGGCGTGGCGTTCCTGGAGCCGCAGGGCCGCTGCCGCCTGGTTCGCCAGATGTTGCACATCAGCTTGCTCTTCCGCTCTGAAAAACCCGGTCTTGCGCGCGTTGGCCACCTCCAGGACGCCCAGCATCTCCTGTTGCGAGTAGAGCGGGACAAACATGGCGGAGCGGGGCAGGCTGAGCTTAGCCCCCACCTTGACCAGAGGATTGCGGCGCACATCGGGAATGTGGAGCAGGGTGCGATTGCGGAAGCACACCACGGCGGCGCTGACTAAACCTTCGGGAGGGGAGTCGACGGAAGCGGCCATCGGCTCCGGCTCGGCGCTGGTAGGGACGCGTTCCAGGCTCTTGGTGCCGCGCTGATAGAGATACAGGTTGACGGAGGTCGCCTGCGTGACCGAAGGCAGAACGGTAGCCAGCTTCTCTGCAATGGCGGCGGGAGTGGGCGCGGCGATAATGTCCTCGGCCAGGCCGTGAAGGATGCGCTGGCTCGCATGTTCCGCCCGGACGCGACGTTCGCGCCGCCACCAGGCCAACCCTGTCAGGGTCACGGCGATGGCCGCGCTGGTCCATACGCGAACCGGCAGCATCGCTTCCGGCGCAGCCGCCAGCATTAGAGCGGCAACTGGGCTGCCAGCCATTCTTCCAGCTCCGGATCGAGAAAGTCGCGGACAGAGATGTCAACCTGCTCAAGTGTTAGGGCGTGCGTGAGAATTCCAACCACTCGCATGCCGGCCGCGCGCGCCGCGGCGATTCCAGTCGGAGAATCCTCAAACACAATGCAGTTGCGGGGGGCCACCCCGAGCTGCGCCCCCGCCGCCAGATAGATGTCCGGGGCGGGCTTGGCGTTGCGGACCTGGCTGCCATCGGCGATTACCTGGAACCAGCGGCGCAGATTGGTCCCATCCAGCACGAAGGCGACATTGGCGGGCTCGGCGTTGGTGGCCAGCGCCACGGGCACCCCCCCGGCGGAAGCCGGAGAATTGGCTCGGGCCAGAAAATCGGCCACGCCGGGAACCAGGCTGTGGACCACATTCGCGCCCATCATTTCGCGAAACAACCGCTCCTTGGCTGCGCCATGTTCCAGCACCACTTCATTCGGGACCTCCGGTCCCAGAAACTCGCGCACGATTTCGTCATTGCGCCGGCCGTGCATGCTAATGGCTATATCCTTTCTGGAGATCCCCAATTGTTCCAAATAGCGCAGCCAAGCCAGCGTATGGAGCGGCATCGAATCCACTACGACGCCGTCCAGATCGAAAATCAAACCCAACCCTCGGGCCACCGGAAGCCCGGAAGAATTCATTTCCTGTAGCATACCAGGGTTATATCTAATCGTATAACTGGTCGGGATAAAGTATACGGTGACTAATGCATTTCGCCCTTCGAACTCGGTAAAATCACGGTTTATGCCATCGCATTTGGCGCGAAAGTTTTACATCTCCGGTCAGGTGCAGGGGGTCGGCTACCGCTACTTCGCACAGCGAGCCGCCAGAGACCTGGGCCTCCGCGGCTGGGCCCGCAACCTGGACGACGGCAGGGTCGAGGTGCTGGCCATCGGCACGTCTCGCCAACTCGAGGATTTCGAAGGCGAGCTGCGCGTGGGGCCCCCGCATGCGAACGTCCGGGGTGTGACGGTAGAGGACGCGGCGGAGGTCCAAGTCGAGGGGTTTCACATTCGCTGAGGAGCGTGCCAGAATAACTACAGCAACCTCCGAAGCCCACTGGAGCCGAACGAAAGGAAGCTGTAATCCGTGCCCGACGACAACAGCCCGGCCACCAAGCAGGATATCCATCTTCTCAAGCAAGACGTTCACCTTGTCAAGCAAGACATCAACGTTGTCAAGCAAGACGTGCAACTTCTCAAGCAAGACGTGCAACTTCTCAAGCAAGACGTGCAACTTCTCAAGCAAGACGTGCACCAAGACCTGATCGCCATGGAAGATCGGTTGGTCGAGAAAATGCGCGACATGCAGACCGAACTCCTCCGCGCCTTCGCCGCGCTCTCGGAAGCTTAGACCATACGCCTCACGCACCGGTCCGGGGAGTGAAGGTTGAAGATCCGCGGAAGTCCGGTTTGAGGGATTCCACATTCGCTGACGATCATAGGGGCAGCCACACCAGCCGGTCTTCCCACTCGGATGCTTCCGACGTCAGCCAGATGAGCAGGAGTTCGTCAATTGGTGTTCCAACATCGAGGCTCTGCGGAATGAGGAATACACCGGAGCCGTATTTTCCGGCGTTCCTGAATGCGCGCAAGTGAGCCGGCATCGTGCCGACATCATGCGAGACGAGCACCCGTTGGCGTTCTGCTGCCAGCGTCAGGACCTCGGAATCGTTCATGCTGCCTAATCCAGCCACGTGAGCGGTCAGGAAATTTACCGAAGGCTCACGCCGTAGGACTCCACTCACAATGGCCCTGTTGAGATCGGCATCCGCGAGAAATCGAACTTTCACGATAGGCGTGTAGGATGAATCTCTTCCCGCGCGTGCATAAGCCGCTTGCGTAGGTTAGCGGGCAACGGTTCGGCGGTGCGCCTTCCGTCGTCCCACTTCTCGCCTTGGCGAACGAGGTAGGAATCGATGTCAGCCTGGTTTGCCAGGTAGTACGTTATGGCGCCGTAGACTTCTTCCAGACGAAGAAGCTCGAAGTTCTGGCAGATCGTCTCGGGAGACTCGCCGCGGCGGAACGCATGGACGATCGAATCCAGGGAGACGCGTGTGCCCGCAACGTAGTAGTTGCCGTCCCGATCTTCGATGTACTCCTTTGCCATACTTCTTCAGTCTACCGCGCGGGAGTGTTAGAATTGAGATCCTCCCGACCATGAATCACCTCAAGACGCTCATCCGCGAAGTGCCGGATTTTCCCAAGCCGGGCATCAACTTCTACGACATCACCACGCTGCTGAAGGACGCCGGGGGACTGAGGGAAGTCATCGATGAACTTTGCGCGCATTACTCCGGAAAGGGCATTCAAACGGTGGCGGGCATCGAGGCTCGCGGATTCATCTTCGCGGCGGCGGTGGCGTATGGTCTGAAGGCTGGGTTTGTGCCCATCCGCAAACCCAAAAAGCTTCCGGCCGAGACCGAACGGGTGGAGTACGCGCTCGAATACGGCTCCGATGCGGTGGAGATTCACCGCGACGCGGTGCTGGCGGGCGACAGCGTGCTGATTGTGGACGACGTGCTGGCCACCGGCGGAACCGCCTCGGCCGCCGCCAAGCTGATCGAAAAACTGGGCGGACGCGTGGCCGGTCTGGGATTTGTCATCGAGCTGGATTTCCTGAACGGCCGCCAAAAGCTGGCCGGCCGCGAGGTCTACTCGTTGATCAACTACTAGCATGAGGCGACCGGCGGCCCCGCAAATGGCAGGTCGCAGACCTGCCCCACAGCTCACGCGATGACGCGCCGCGCGGTCCTGCGTTCGCTCGCGAAAATCAATCTGGATTTGCGGGTGCTTCACAAGAATCCCGACGGGTTCCACGATCTGCGCACGGTGTTCCAGACCATCTCCCTGGCCGATACGATCGGGATCGAATTCGAAGCGGCGCGCGGCCCATTTTCTAACAGCCAGCTCACGATCGACGACCCCGACGGGATTCCCGACAATTTGATCCTGCGCGCGGCGTGGGCCACCCTCGAAGCGATGGGCGTCGCGGCGCGGGTCCATTTCCGTTTGATCAAACGCATTCCCATGGGCGGGGGCTTGGGAGGGGGATCGAGCAACGCCGCCGCCGTGCTGCTGGCTCTTCCGGTTTTGGCCGGCCGGCCCTTGAGCATGGAAGAGCGCCTGAAAATTGCCGCCTCCCTGGGCAGCGACGTGCCCTTCTTCCTGCTGGGCGGAACGGCTGTGGGCCTGGGCCGCGGAACCGAGCTCTATCCTCTCCCCGGTCTTGCGCCGGAGCCGTTGCTGATCGTCTCGCCAGGTCTGCACATCGCCACGCCGGAGGCGTATCGGGCGCTCGATCGTAGTTTGACTTTCACGGAATCGTCAAGTAGCATTAATGATTTCCAGTCCTACGTGCGGGCGCTAATTGAGGGGCGCTCGGCGGGGACGGCGAGCGCGCTCGGCGCGAACGACTTCGAGGCGGCCGTTTCCAGTCGGTATCCCCAGCTCAAGACGATTGCGGGCAAGTTGTCGAAGCTCGGTGCCGCGGGTGTCAGGATGACGGGAAGCGGGTCGTCGGTGTTCGCGATTTTTCGCTCCCGCAAGGAGCGGGAACGCGCCCGAACAGTGTTACAAAGGGATCGAGTGTTCGAAGGTTGCCGGCTTGTGGCGGCGTCTCCGGTGAGCCGGGCGGGTTACCGGCGCCTATGGAGGCGTCAACTGGCGGAACACATCGAGCCTGGGGAAAACGCATGGCCGCTCCCAAGCCGGTACGAACGATGAGGTTCAATCACTTCAAGGTGTTTACGGGCAACGCCAACCCCGCCTTGGCGTCGGAGATCTGCTATGAGTTGGGCTGCCCCGTGGCGGCGGCCAACGTGCGCCATTTCTCCGACGGCGAAGTGCACTTGCAGATTCAGGAAAACGTGCGCGGGGCGGACGTGTTCGTGGTCCAGCCCACCTGCACTCCGGTGGACCGGAACCTGATGGAACTGCTGCTGATGATGGACGCGCTGAAACGGGCTTCGGCGGAACGCATCACCGCAGTGTTACCCTATTATGGGTATGCGCGGCAGGATCGCAAGGATCGCCCGCGCATGCCGATTTCGGCGCGTCTGGTGGCCAGTCTGATTGAGCGCGCGGGCGCCGATCGTATTCTGGCCCTCGATCTGCACGCCGCGCAGATTCAAGGCTTCTTCGACGTGCCGGTGGATCATCTGTTCGCCGCACCCGTGATGGTCGATTATTTCGACGAGCTGAGAGGCGAGGATCTGACGGTGGTTTCGCCGGATGCGGGCGGAGTGGAGCGGGCCAGGGCGTTTGGCAAGCGGCTGGGGTCGCCTCTGGCGATCATCGACAAGCGCCGCTCGGATGTGAATGTGGCTGAAGTGATGCATATTATCGGCGACGTGGCAGGGCAGCATTGCCTGATCGTGGACGATTTGATCGACACGGCGGGCACTCTGGTCAAAGCCGCGGAGGCACTGCTGGAGCAGGGCGCCAAAAGCGTGCGGGCCTGCGCCACGCATGCCGTATTGTCGGGTCCGGCGGTGGAGCGAATCGAGCAGTCTTCGATCGAGGAGGTGATCGTCACCAACTCGATTCCGATACGCGAGGAAGCCGACAACTGTACGCGGCTGAAGCAGCTTTCGGTGGCGCCGCTGTTGGCCAAGGCGATTCAATCCATTCACGAGGACGGCTCGGTCAGCACGTTATTCGTATAAGGGGACAGCGAGGAAGAGAAGGATGAGGAAAGATATTACTGTGAGCGCGGAGACGCGCTCGGGGCGCGGAAAGAACGAGGCTCGCCGGCTGCGCGCCTCCGGCTCGACGCCGGGTGTGTTGTACGGCGTCTCCGACACCTCCGTGCCCGTGGCCGTGAACCCCAAGGAGATCGGCCGGATTCTGGGCAGCAAAACCGGCCACAACACGATTTTCAATCTGGCGGTGACGGCGGGCGAGAACACGCCGGTCATGATCGTCGATTGGCAGTCCGATCCGGTCAAAGATACGCTTCTGCACGTGGATTTGAAGCGCATCGATCTGACCAAGCGGATCCTGGTCAAGGTTCCGGTACACACCCACGGCGAGCCCGCGGGCGTCAAGCTCCAGGGCGGGCTTCACGAAGTGATTACCCGCGAGATCGAAATTGAATGCCTTCCCGACGACATCCCGGAGGAATTCAGCGTGGATGTGAGCGAGCTGGCTCTTAACCAGAGCGTGCGCGCTGGGGCGATTCCGTTGAGCGGCTCGATGAAATTGGTGAGCCCCGCCGAGGCGGTGATTTCACACGTCGTGCTGCTGAAGGCCGAGGTGGTGGAGACTCCGGCGGAGGGCGCCGAAGCGGTTGCGGGCGCGACTCCGGCCGAACCCGAGGTCATCAAGAAGGGCAAGAAGGAAGAAGAAGGTGCGCCTGCCGCGGAGGAAAAGAAGAAGCCCGCGGCCGAGGAAAAGGAAAAGAAGAAGAAGTAGCCTGGGCGTGGTTGGGGCGAAGGGGACGGAGGCCGGATGGAGGAGCGGCGGGAGTTCCTGGTGGTTGGTTTGGGAAATCCCGGCGAGGAGTACGAGTTCACGCCGCATAACCTGGGGTTTCTGGCGATCGACCGGCTGGCCGAATCGCATGCAATCCGTGTAACGCGGAAGGAATGTGACGCGCGGGTGGGGCTGGGCGTCGTTGGTTTATTAAATGCCCGCGGCAAGCGGGTGGCGCTGGCCAAGCCGCAGACGTTTATGAATGAAAGCGGCCGGGCAGTGCAGGGGCTGCTGGGGCGGTATGAGCTGGAGCCGGACCGCTTGATCGTGGTGTACGACGAGTTGGATCTCCCGTGGGGAACTCTCCGCATCAGGCCCAAGGGCTCGGCGGCGGGTCACAAAGGGATGAAGAGCGTAATCGCTCATGTGGGCACGCCGAATATTGCGCGGGTCCGCGTGGGCGTGGATCGCGGCCGCGAAGGCGGCCGGGGAGCGGATTTCTTGCTCTCGCGGCTGAGGCGGTCGCAAAAGAAGGAATTGGAGGAAATGGCTCTCCGCGCGGCGGAGGCTGTCGAATCCATACTCGCTGAAGGCGTCGAAAAGTCCATGGCGATTTTTAATCGTCGCGCCCAAGGCATAGAACAAGAGGAAGAATGAGAGTCTACGAAGAGTTGTTCATCGTCAAGCCGGATACGCCGGAAGAGGAAGTCGACGCGTATATCGGCCAGATTAAGGATCTGATCACATCCGGAAAGGGAACGATCGACAAAGCCGAGAGATGGGGCGGCGGAGTGCGCAAGCTGGCTTACCGCGTCCAGAAGTTCAATGAAGGGTTGTACATTCTGATCCAGTTCAGCGCTCCTTCCGAACTGGTGAAGGAAGTGGAACGGCGCATGCGCGTCACCGATACGGTGATCAAGTTCATCACCGTGCGCATCGACGAAAAGCTGAAGAAGATCGCCAAGCGCAAGGTGCATCGCGACAAGCGGGCCGCGCGCCGGCCTGCGATGCCGGCGGCCGTGCCGGCCATGCTGGTTCCATCCGAGCCCTCGGCGGGGGGGGCGGCTCCGGGAATGCCCGGCGCGCCCAGACCCGCCGAACCCAAGCCGGCTGAACCCAAGGCAATCGAACCCAAGTCCGCTGAACCAAAAATAGGCGAGCCCGAGCCGGTCGAGAGCATGGCTGGCGAACCGAAAGCCGCGGAGTAACGAGGAGAATCTATGGCGGAACAACGTGGCGGCGGTTATGGGGGACGTCCCGGCAGCGCTTCGCAAAGACCCACCGGCGGCGATAAAGCGGCAGCGGGAAAGAAACAATACTTCCGGCGCAAGAAAATGTGCCGGTTCTGCGTCGAAAAGATCGACGACATCAATTATAAAGACACGCGCATGCTGAACGCGTTTATGAGCGAGCGCGGCAAGATCACGCCCCGGCGCATCTCCGGCGTGTGCGCTCCGCATCAGCGGCGGCTGGCCGAGGCCATCAAGCAGGCGCGCAACATCGCGCTGATGCCGTTCTCGTCGTCATTGTAAGGGCAGATCATGAACATCATATTGAGAGAAGATATCGACAAGCTGGGTCAGCGCGGCCAAATGGTGAAAGTGGCCGCAGGATACGCACGCAACTACCTGCTGCCGCGGAAACTGGCTGTGGCCGCGACCGAAGGGAACAAGAAGATCGTGGAGCAGGAGCGGCAGGCTCACCTGCGCCGCGAAGTGAAAGTCGTTTCGGAAGCGCAGGAGCTAAGCAAGCTGATGGGATCGGTCACGGTGACCATCGCGCAGAAAGCCGGCGACAACGATCAGCTCTTCGGCTCGGTGACGCCTGCCGATATCGCCGCGGCGCTCGAAAAGCAAGGCTACACCGTCGACCGCAAGAAGATTCAGATGGACGAACCCATCAAGACGCTGGGCGATTTCAAGGTCGCTGTGCGCTTGCACAAGGACGTATCTGTCGAAATCCCGGTGCACGTGGTGAAGGAAGACTAACCGCGTGGCCAGCGGCGGTTGGTCCCCTGGGGAATCCGCCCGCACAACGGAGCCTGACGGCCCTGTACGGGCTCTGGCCGCCTTCGATCCCGGCCGCTATGGCGAGATTCCCGTCCTGGAGCTGCTGCGGGCCGCCTCCAGCGGCTGGATCGGCGTCGACAAGCGGCTGGTCAAGAGCATCCTCGATCGGGGCGAAGCGGCCTTCGCCGATGTGCTGGCGTTCTCCCGCGAGATTTTTTCACAGGAGCGAGGGCAGGATCATCGCGTCTATATCGATCCGCTGCTGATCGATCTGTTCCGGTCTTCGCCTCACCCCGAGGCGGTCGATTTCTTCATGGACGCGATCCGGCGTCAGCCGGAGGACATCGACGACAATTTGATCCAGGCGCTGCTGCCCCTGGGCGAACGGGCCGTCGACGGCTTGTTGCGGCTTTACGAAGAGCTGGGCGAGGAGCAGGGAAGCGACGTCGCCTTTCTGCTGGCCGGCTTGCGCATTCGCGATCCGAGGGTATTGGCCCTGCTGCTGGATCGGTTGGAATTCGACGCGGCCGACGGCGCGTTTTGCCTGGGCCTGTATGGCGATGCGGCGGCGCGGCCGGCTCTCGAAAAGCTGTTGGCCGAGGTGTCGGCGGAAGACGCCGAGGCGGGAGTCGAAGCAGACGAACTGGAGCGCGAAATCTCTCACGCGCTGGAGATGATCGACGCTCCCGAGCCCCAATATCAACCGGAGCCGTTCGACATTCTCGCCGAGTATCCGGAGACCCAGTTGCCCGACGTCGATGTGCTCACCGAAGGAGAGCGGTTGGAGCTGCTGGGATCGCCCGACGCCGCGATCCGCGCCGAAGCGGCTTACAGTTTCTTCAATACCGAAGTTAGTCCCAAGGCCCGCGCCGCGCTGCTGGCGATGGCCAAAACGGACGGGGACGCAGCGGCTCGCGGGCGGGCCTGGGCATCGCTTGCCGATGCCGCCGAGGACGATTCGATTCGACGCGCCATGCTTTCGGTGCTGCGCGACGGCGGCAAAGCGGCCGAGGAGCGGGGCGGGGCAGCGATCGGCTTGTACGGCTTCGCCGAAGACGCGGAGGTGCGGGCTGGCATCGAGGCGCTCTATGAAGACGGCGGAATGGCGCGCGCCAAGGCTATGGAAGCCATGTGGCGCTCGCTTTCGAAGCCTTTCGCCAAGTATTTCGCGGGGCATCTGGACGACAAGGACCCGGCGATTCTGCATCAGGCTCTGCGCGGCGCCGGCTACTTCCGGCTTACCGCGCAAGCGGATAAGATCGCGAAATATTTCGACAATGACGATTTCCGCGATGACGCTTTGTTCGCCTATGCGCTGGCCGCTCCGGGCGAGACCACGCGCGGGCGGGCTCGCGGCATCCTGCGCAAGATCGACTCGATCACGCACCTACTGCCGGGCGAAACCCGCCTGGTGATGTTCGCCATCGATGAGCGGCTAAGGCTGCACGGTCTCGCTCCGGTGTTCGCGGCCGAAGAGGAGCCGGAGCCGGAGCGCCCGGAAGAAGCGGCGGAGCCGCCGCCGGCAAAGCCCGGCCGCAACGATCCCTGCCCGTGCGGGAGCGGCAAGAAGTACAAGAAGTGCCACGGCAAGTGAACAGCGGCGATTAATTTTCCGTCGGGTTTCTTTCGATGTGGTCGACGACGATGACCTCGACCTGCGCCTTGCGCGATTCCAATTGAAGCCCGAGCTTCTTGAGTCCGTCCTGCACCACCCGAAGCTGCGCTTCCTGGAGGGCGGCGCGATCGCCAGGAGCCGCCGCCGTAATCGCCGCGATTAAGTCCGCCATGGAGACGTCCAAGCTCACCTGATACTGGCCCCTCACTCCGGTCATATCCGCTACAGCAGGGTCCAGTCCATTGCCCGCCACAACCGCCAGATCGGCTAGCCCCTCAAAGGTGATGCTGGGAGCTTCGTAGTGGATGCTGCCGCCCGGCCCGCCCGTGTTCGACCTCCGCACAAAACCCATGCTGGGGCTCTGCCAAACGGTCGTCGGCGAGCCATCTGAACCCGGCACTGAGATGGAATGGAACCGTATGCCACCGAGGTTCCCGTTCCCGTACGGCCCGCTGACAGCCGCCGCCGCGGCGACCCAGGCCGGCTGGGCCGAGTCCGGCGCAGCAGGCTTCACCTTCAGCCCGCCTTTGGCTACCACGAGTGCATTGATCGATTGTTCCTGGTACTCGCGATGGTAGGCGAGCTTGAAACGCTCTTCCAGCAGAGCTCGGAACATTCCCGGAAGCTGGTCTTGTGTTGCCCCTTCGGGCAGCTTCGCGGAGACGTCGAATCGCTGGTCGTCCACCCAATCCGGCACCATGAGCCTGCTCCGTGGCACGGCGAACACGTCCCCCAAAAGCAGGTCTTTTAAGGATACGCAGCTCCGGTCAACGCGTCCCGCGTCTGCGGTAGATCTCGGAAAGCACCCGCCCCCGCCCGGCGGCGGCGGGGGTGGTGGCGCGAATCCTCCTCCGCCGGCGGCTGGTCTCGGAATGCTGGATGCGGGCGTCGGTGCAGCAGGCCTGATCGAGGCGACCTCGAACTTGACGCGAGACGTGGAACTGGGCGACGGCGAAGTTGAGCGGGCCTGGGCGAGGAGCCGCGGCGGCGGAGGAGCCGGTGCGGTAAACCCCCATCCGGGCGGCGCTGGTGGCAGCATAGGGGGCGGAGCCGCCAACTCCAGCGCTCCCGCGCCCAACACGACCGGAATTCCGCACAGCGTCACAGCGGCCCAGCCCGTCCAGGTCAGGCCTCGCGAGAACGTGCGTCCTTCCTGAAGCAGCGAGTCGATGCGCTGGCGGATGTGCGACGTCGCGGCCATCGTGAGGGCGTGGCTCTGTAACCGTCCATGTGCACCGTCGACAACAAGAGCCATGTCGAGTAAGAGGCGTGCATACTGCTCGCGATTGCCCATCGTCGCTATGCAGGATTCATCGCACGCAAGCTCAGCAAGCAGGCTGAGCCTCCGCTCCAGCATCCAGGCCAGCGGATGGAACCAGAAGATGCAGCGATTCACTCCGGCTAGCGCCGCCACCAGACCGTCGCGGCGGCGGACGTGCGCGCCTTCATGAGCCAGCACTGCGTCCAACTTTTCACGCCCCCACTGGTGCCATTCCAGCGGAAGCAGGATTTGTGGGCGCAGCCATCCCACCGTCAAGGGGACGGCGATGACCGCGGATTCTCGAAAGTCGCCAACCGTTGCGCTCTTCGCGAGGAGCCTTCGAATGAGGAACATTCCCGTGATGAAGCGTGCCAGGAACGCGAATGCGATGGCAGCGTACGCGTAGAGCGCGACGCTGCTCCAGTCGATCGAGGGGCGAAAAGTGGGGACACTATCGCCTGTCCCGCCCGGAAGTGTCGCAGACGACACGAGCTCGATCAAGGCGGGGACAGGCAATGGTGTCCCCGTTTTGCGGACGGCGGGGCGGTCAAGAATTTGCAGGGGCAGCCGCGGCAGAGCCGCCCCAAACGCGAACAAAGCCAGCATCCCGCAGACGACTGCCGCCCAGATCGCGTGTTGCAACGCGGCCGTTCGCCTGCTCCTTAGAGTCCATAGAACGAGGGCGGCCGAGAGGGCCAACAGGAGCGATCGAATCGACACGTCCGCTAAGTGCGCCAACATTTCATTTCCCTCCCTTCGATTTCTTCGAGAGTTTGCGAGCCAACTGCTGAAGCTCGGCTCGATCCACGACCTCGTTTTCAACCAGACCAACCAGCAATTGCTCCAGCGACCCGTCGCAGAACCGGTCGAGAATCTGGCGCACGGCACGAACGGCCACGTTGCGGGGCTTCTCGACCCCGCTGTACACGAACGCCTTTCCCTCGATCTTGTGATTGACGTAGCCCTTTTCCTGCAAGCGCCGGAGGACCGTGCGAATCGTCGAATCCTTCAGGGCGCGCCGTGGAGCAAGGGCTTCGCGAATCTGTTCCGCGGTGCGTGGCCCGCTCTTCCAGAGAATCTCCATCAACTGGTGCTCCAGATCGCTGGGAGCTTTCGCTGGTTTTGGGCAGGGCGGATCGGGTTTCTTGCGCATTTCCTGCTACAGGATGTAACAAGATACGGCCCGGTGTCAAGGGAAGAGTTTTTCTCCAAGCGAGAGCGCCGCCGGTTTGCCCTGGCAGGCGGTGCCGTATGCGTGCTCATTATACAATTTGATATTGACCTCATTTCTTGAACCCGCAGGCTGCTGGTTTCTGCACTCCGGAATCCAGGAATCCGACGGCGGCGTGGCGCGTTATTACCGCTCCGACTCCGACGCGAACGCCGCGGTCTCGAACGAAATCACCGGCTACGCGGTGAGCGCGCTCACGTACCTGCATTCGCTCACAGGCGAGACCGCGTATCTGGATGCGGCGTCGCGCGCCGCTCGATACCTGTGCCGCCACGCGTGGGACCAAGCCGGCTCGGCGTTTCCGTTCGAGCCTGGCTCGGGCCGGGCGTACTTCTTTGACACGGGAATCATCGTGCGCGGTCTCGCGGCGGCGTGGCGAGCTACCGGCGACGACGAATTTCTCACGCGGGCTCGCGAAGGGGCGCTGTCGCTGGCCTTCGATTTTATGGGTGGCGATTTTATGGGCAATGGAGTGTTTCACCCCATCATTTCCTTGCCCGAGAAGCAGCCGGTGGCCTATGAGCCGCGCTGGTCGCGCACTCCTGGCTGCTACCAGTTGAAGTCCGCGCTGGCGTGGCGCGAACTCGCGGAGCAGGGCGGAGCGAAGCTGTACGAGAGCGTGCTGGCTTACTCGCTCGCGACGCATGAAGCATTTCTGACGGTCGAGCCGGATCGCGAAAAACTGATGGATCGTCTGCACGCGTACGGCTACTTTCTGGAAGGCCTTCTGCCTGTGGCAGAGCGCAGTGAAGTTCGCGGGGCGCTGGCTTCAGGCCTGGCGAGAGCGGCGGCGCTGTATCGCGAGATCGCTCCGGAGTTCGAGCGCTCCGACGTACCCGCGCAGCTCCTGCGCGTGCGGCTCATTGCTTCTCATCTTGGGGCATTTGAGCTGGATGAAGAGGCCGCCTGCGAGGAAGCCTCGCGTGCCGCGTCGTTTCAAGCCGCGGGCGATCACCCAGACCCGCGCCTGCGCGGAGGCTTCTATTTTGGCAGGAAGGGGGCCGGCAAGGGCGGCGCGCTGCTCCCGTTCTGTAATCCCGTCTCTACCGCGTTTGGGATGCAAGCGCTGGAGCTGTGGAGACAGCATCAAGAAGGGCGCTGGTCCTTCGATCTCCGGCAACTGATTTGAGCGGCGTTAAGGTTCTATTCGCTTCCGGCTCCGACGAGGTGGTCGCGCAAACCTTGCGCGAGTTCAAGAACGTCTTCCCGGAAACGCCGCTGCTGGTGGTCTCCGAGTTTCCGCCGAAGGAAGGCGAATGGATTCGCTACTACATCCGCCGCAGCTTCGGTGAAAACCGCGCGCTGATTCGATCGCGATTGCGTGGCCGGAGCATTCGAGTGGCGGCCATCATCCTGGAGCCTCGCACGCCACATTGGCCGCTGCGTTTGCTGGGGATGACGCTGGCGCCGTGGCGCATGCTGGCGTATTCGGAAACCGGGCAGCATTTCCGTATGCGTCCGGACAATCTCCTGGTGATGCTGCGGCATCTGCTGTGGCGGGCGAAGAACCTGGCGCGAAGCCAGACGCGGGAAGGCGGCTGGCTCTACGACACGTTGGGGCTTCTTGCCGATGCAGACAAGTTGGGCCTGCTTGCGCTGTATTGCGTCGCGCGTGTGCGGCCGTGGTTTTCGCGAAAACCTGCACTGCCGGAACCTTGGCCGGGCCGCGAGCGGCCACCCGGCGTCTCCGTCGTGATTCCGTCGCGCAACGGCCGCGAGTTGCTGGAAAGCTGCCTTCCGGCGATTGACGCGGCGGATGAAATCGTCGTGGTCGACAACGGCTCGAATGACGGGACGGCGGATTTTCTCAGGGAAAGCTATTCGGGCGTGGTTGTGGAGCAGAGTCCACAGCCATTGTCGTTCGCGGATGCGGTGAATCGAGGTCTCCGGCGAGCCCGCTTCTCGCACGTCTGCCTGCTGAATAACGACATGCTGGTGGAACCCGGGTTTCTCGTGAATCTCCGGCGGGCGTTCGACGAAGTGCCCGGCCTGTTCTCCGCTTCCGCCCAGATATTCTTTCCCGAAGGCCAGCGCCGCGAGGAAACCGGCAAGACGGTATGGGCCGGCGCGCGCGCGGCGACCGATTTTCCGGTGCGCTGCGAGACGCCGTTGGACGGCGAAGATTTGAGCTATGTGCTGTACGGCAGCGGCGGCTGCACGCTCTACGATGCCGTCAAGCTCGCGGCTATAGGCGGCTTCGACGCGCTGTACGAGACGGCCTACGTTGAAGATCTGGACGCCGGCGTGCGGGCGTGGAAACGCGGTTGGCCGAGCGTCTATTGTGCCTCGGCCATGGTGCTGCATCGGCACCGAGCGACAACCTCGCGCTATTTTACTCCGGAGCAACTCGACGCGATCCTGGAAGCCAACCTGGCTCGGTTTCTGGCGCGGTTCGGCTGGGGGTGGCGCGAGAGCCTACAGCGGCTGCGAGCGCAGGGAAAGAGCGGGGCGCTGCGAGTCGCGGCGGGGCCGCTTCCTCACGGTCGCGGTTCGGAAGCGCCGATGCTTCCGCTGGTATCCGGCGATGCGGCGGTGTTTCCAGGGAAGCCGCGTTCGGGCCGTCCTGTGGTTCTGATCGCCAGCCCTTATCTGCCGTTTCCTCTTTCGCACGGAGCGGCCGTGCGCATGTACAATCTGATGCGGCGCACCGCGGCCGATTTCGATCTGGTGCTGATTTCGTTTGTCGAGGAGCCGGCCGCGATTCCGCCGCAGCTAACGGAAATCTGCGTGGAAACCGTGACCGTCCGGCGGCCGGGCAGTCATGCTCTTCGGTCCACGGCGCGTCCCGACATCGTGGAGGAATTCGATTCGCCCGCGTTTCACGCGGCGCTGCGGCAAACCGCGGCCAAGTGGCATCCGCAAATCGTACAGCTTGAATTTACCCAGATGGCTCAGTATGCGGCCGATTGCAGGCCTGCGCGAGCGATTCTGGTGGAGCACGATATCACTTACGATCTCTATAAGCAGATGCTGCGGGCCAAAAAAGATTCAGCCGACGAGGATTGGGAAGTGCGCCGTCAATACGAACGCTGGCTCCGCTTCGAGAGGGAGGCTTGGCGCGCGGTGGATCGCGTGGTCACCATGTCGGAGAAGGACCGGAGTGTGGTTCCCGGGTCGGTGACGATTCCCAACGGCGTGGATCTGGACCGCTTCAAGCCGTCTCTGCGCGTTCCGGAGGGCCGGAGACTGCTGTTCATCGGTTCCTTTGCGCATCCGCCCAACGTGGGTGCACTCGAGTTTTTCCTGCGTGAGGTGTTGCCACGGCTCTCGGGTGTGACGCTGCACGTGATCGCAGGGCAGAGGCATGAGCGATTCTGGGACCTCCGTCACGACAACGTCGAGGTGGAGGGCTTTGTCGCCGATGTCCGGCCTGCGTACGAGCGCGCCACCGTGGTGATCGCGCCTCTGGTCGCTTCCGCGGGGACCAATATCAAGATCCTGGAAGCCATGGCGATGGGCAAGGCCATCGTGTCGACGGAGGCGGGGATCAATGGGCTCGACCTTGAACGAGGCGCGGACGTCATCGTCGCCGATGCGCCGGAGGAGATGGCTCGCGCAATTACGCGCCTTCTGGATTCGCCTGAAGAACGCCGGACGGTGGAGCGCAACGCTCGGGCGAAGGCGGAGGAGCGCTACGGATGGGATGCGATCGCGGAGGAGCAGAAGCGCCTGTACTTGAGCCTCGCTTGAGATGCGCCATGATGGAAGTATGCGGTGGACGGTTGCGCTCCTATTCAGCTCTGTCGCGTTCGGGCAGGATGCCAAGGAGATCGTTCAGCGGTCGGTGCAGCGCGACTTGCTCAATTTCGAGCGCCTCAAAAACTACACTTACATCGAGCACGACGAAGAGCGCAGCTTCGACAAGCACGCCAAGCTGGTGAAGACCCAGCGGCAAACGTATGATGTCCTGATTCTGGGCGGGCACGACTACGAAAAGCTGATCGAGCGCGACGACAAGCCTTTGTCTCCGGGTGACGCCCACAAGGAACAGGAAAAAATGGACAAGGAGATCGAGCAGCGCAAGCGCGAGTCCGCTGACGACAAGGCCAAGATTGAAAAACGACGGCGGGAGCAGCGCAAATTCCTGGACGAAATTCCGGAGGAATTCAACTTTCAGTTGCTGGGCGTGGAAAATGTCAGCGGCAAGCCGGCGTGGGTGATCACGGCCGATGCGAAGCCGGGCTATCGAGCGAAAGACACGGCCGCGAAACTGATCGCGAAGATGCGCGGCAAAGTATGGATCGATCAGGGAGAATATCAATGGGTGAAGATTGAAGCGCAAGCCATTGGGACGCTATCCTATGGATTTGGCCTGCTTAAGATCAATCCCGGCGCGACCGTGCGCTTCGAGCAGACGCGAGTGAACGACGAGGTGTGGCTGCCGGCGTCGGCGAGCATAAAAGTGGACGGACGTGCGGCGTTATTCGTGGGGATTCACAGCGAAATCGACATGCGCTTTCGCGATTACCGCAAGTTTCAGGCAGAATCGCAGTTGCTGACGGGCGAAGAAGAATCGAAATGATGTTTTAACGCCTGCTTTCCAACTCCTTTGATTTAACGAAAGGCCTCTCGCCGCACTTGACTACCCGCAAGGGGACGGGACCGCTCAGAACCTCAAGCGGCAGAGACTCATCGATTGACGATGGCGCGAGTTTCCTAGGACTGCAACGCCCACGTGGCCGGGAGCCGATGAGGGACCCGATCTCTTACGACTTGAGCGTAAGCCCTGAGCGCGCGAATTGGGGTTGAACAAAAGCGCCAAATTACTGAAACGCGGGCGAATTTAGTTGTGCGATTGAGAAGGATGACAAAACGGATCATCTCAGCGAGGCCCGAGCTGAGGCTGGGCGGTGCGATGGACCCTCCTTCTGTGATCACGTTGTACTCACGCTATGAGTAAGCGCCTTCAGGTCCTGCTCCCCGATCAGGAAATGTTGGAGATCCGGCGCCTGGCGAAACGAGAGCGCCTGACGGTGGGTGAATGGGTCCGGCGCGCGTTGCGCGAGGCGCGCACGAGCCAGCCAGCGATCGAGCCTGAAGTCAAGTTGAAGGCCGTTCGGCGCGCTGTGGCGTATTCATTTCCCACCGCCGACCTGGGCCAGATGCTGGAAGAAATTGAACGAGGGTACCGACAGCGTTGATCTTTGTCGATTCCAACATCCCGCTGTACCTGATCGGAGCCGCGCATCCGCACAAGACCGAGGCACAAGTCATCCTCGAGCGCCTGATTGCAGCGGGGCAGCGTCTTGTCACCGACGCTGAAGTCTTGCAGGAAATTCTTCACCCGTACACAGCTATTGAAAAGCGGGACGCGATCGGACCCGCGTTGCAGGTGACCCTGGACATCGTCGACGAAGTGATTCCCATTGAGAAAGCAGATGTCTTGCACGCCGGAGAGATCGCGCAGAATCGCGCATTGATGTCAGCCCGGGACGCTGTACACATTGCAGTGATGGAGCGCCACGGAATCCGATCGATCTTGAGCTTCGACGCCGATTTCGACCGCTGGCCGGGGCTACAGAGGATGTATCGGATTTGAGCGGCGAATCTGGGTGCTCGATTAATGACTCGGGGCAGCTTCAGGCGTCAGCAATACGGTGGGAAGTCCCTCATTGGATCGGATGGGGTCACGCACTGCATGGTAGGCTTTTGTTTGTCATGTCCGACGCCAGATTCGATCTCTTTGCCGCTGCCCGTCAGGAGATGATTGCCGAGGGCTTCCAGCCGGATTTCCCTCCGGGGGTGGACCAGCAACTGATCGCGCTGAAAGCTCGACCATCGCCCGCGATGGATGGCGAGGCGCGGGATCTGCGCACCTTGCTGTGGTCTTCTATCGATAACGACACTTCCCGCGATTTGGACCAGGCCGAGGTGGCCGAGCGTGTGAACGATGGAATTCGGATCCGAATCGCCGTCGCCGATGTGGATTCCTGCGTGCCGATCGGTTCGCCGATCGATGCGCACGCGGCTCTGGAAACCACGACTGTTTATACCGGCATCAGAACCTTCTCGATGCTCCCAGAGCAATTGTCCACGGATCTTACTTCGCTCAACGAAGCGGCCGACAGGCTGGCGATGGTTGTGGAGGTGGACGTGGCTCATGACGGTTCGATTTCCTCCACGGATATTTACCGCGCCCTGGTACGGAATCAGGCGCAGTTGACCTACAACCAAGTCGGCCCGTGGCTGGAGGGGGCCACAGCTACACCTCCGAAAGTGAGCGGGTGCGCCGGTTTGGAGGCGCAGCTCAAACTTCAGGATGAAGCGGCGCAGATTCTTATGGACGAGCGGCACAGGCAAGGCGCATTGAACTTCGATCGCGTCGAAGCCGAGCCTGTGATTGCCGATGGCCAAGTACAAGGAGTCAACACTCGCCGGGCAAATCGGGCAAGTGAATTAATTGAGAATTTCATGATCGCCGCCAACGGGGCCATGGCGCGAACGCTGGGGAACGCAGGAGTGTGCTCGATCCGGCGCGTTGTGAAAACGCCAGAGCGGTGGCCGCGGATCGTCGAGCTTGCCGCCCGGTATGGCGATACACTACCGGCGCAACCGGATTCCCGGGCGCTCAACGATTTCCTGCAAAGGAGAAAAGCCAGCGATGCGACGCACTACGCGGATGTCTCCCTTGCGGTGATTAAACTTATGGGGCCGGGCGAGTACGTGGTCACGCGGCCGGGCGACCCGGATCAGGGGCACTTTGCGCTGGCTCTTCACGATTACACGCATTCCACGGCGCCAAACCGCCGCTTTGCCGATACCGTCACGCAGCGGCTCATTAAGTCGGTGCTCGCCAAACAGAAGTCGCCATACTCGGATCAGCAACTGGATGCGATCGCGCGGAACTGCACGTTAAAGGAAGACGCGGCGCGCAAAGTGGAGCGGGTAATGAGCAAACGCATCGTGGCTGTTGCGCTCCAGCACCGGATTGGGGAAACCTTCGCCGCCGTGGTGACGGGGGTCGGGCCGAAGGGGGTTTTTGTGCGCGTGTCGGACCCGCCCGCGGAGGGGCTTCTCATCCGCGGCCAGCAGGGAGCCGACGTGGGCGACAAGCTTCAAGTGAAGTTGGTCGGCACAAACCCGCAGCGCGGTTATATCGATTTTGCCCGCTAACGATGACGCACAAGGAATATATGAAAGGAGCGTGGAAATCATGAGCGCTACACTGACCGTCGATCCGAAAAAATACGCCCGGCTCGCGAGTCGCATTATAGTCAAAGCCATTGAGACCGAGGATGAGCACGACCATATGGTTGCAGCAGTGGAGCGATTGATGGACAAGGGCGAGGACCGCTTGTCCCCCGAGGAGTCTGCACTCATCGAAACCATGGCAATCCTGATCCAAGCTTATGATGATCGCTATCACCCTCTGCCTGCGGTTGCTCCCAACGAAATGCTCGGCTATCTGATGGAGACGAGCGGACGGACAGCCAAGGACCTGTTGCCAGTGCTCGGCGCGCGTGGCCGTGTTTCAGAGGTCCTGAGTCGGAAGCGGTCTATCAGCAAGGAGCAGGCAAAAAAGCTCGCGGCAGTGTTCAAGGTTGCGGTGGATCTCTTCATCTAGGCTCGACGGCAGCGGCTTCATTCGGCCGGATCAGTATTCCTGGGCCCTCTAGATTCGCGCAGCGCGCGGACGAAATTGTCGATGGATTCCTCTTCCGGCCAGAAGTCGCCGAGGAGGTCGCGCGGGTCGCGCGGAAACACGATACCCTGCTCCGCGATCAACTCTTCGATCTTCGGATGTCCCTGGTCGACGTATTTCTCGGCGGTCAACATAGATGTTTCAAGTCTAGCTCCAAACGATTTGGCGGGTAACCGCGAGTCCCGTTTAAGATCGGAACGGGCCCGCCTGGCGTCAAAAAAGCGTCTTGACCACCTTGTCAGCACCGGAAATGAGGTCATCGACTTGGGGTATTGTCGGCTCGACCTGTTTGTTGTGAACGCATAGATTCCGAATGTCTGCCAAGTGCTGAACGAAGCGCCACTGGGGCACATCGATGATGTTTGCCTCCTTGAGGGCATCGTTGAGATCGCTAATGACGGGAGACCTCTTCGAGGGTTTGATTGAATGACTCTCGCATACCTGCGTTAGGTGCTTCTCAAGGACGACGCCTGCAACGGCGCCGGCCGCGCGACCAAACTTGTTCTTCGCGAGTTCCGCAGCGACATCGAGTTCCGAGTCGAATAGGTCCGCCATTGCAAGCTGGCGGATCTCGAACAGCGAGCTTTCGAAGCGCGCCTTTACGGACTTCAGGATGCTCAATTGCTGGCGAAAGTGAGGGATCGCCGCATCGGGCCCGACGATCTTTTCCTTGTTGTACCCGCTGGTGCGATTCGCGTGCAATCCCTGAAGATAGTCCTCGATGCGATAGTTCTCGTAATCAATGGCCCTGCGCGGTTTCGGCTTCTCGTAGTGACGAACAAAGTCGGCGAGACGGTCCGGCAGGAGCTGCTTGATAAGCACCTTGGCCTCCGAGTACCAAGGCTGGTAGCTCGTCGTAAATTGGGGAAGCTTTGCGAGGAGCTCTTTGGCTTTGTCTCCGAGCTGCTTTTTGACCGAGTCCGCGAATTCATTGGGGAAAGTCTCGGCCTGCATAGCCATCTCCAGGTCTCCTCCTTGGACGATCAGGGCGTCGAGATCCTTCTTGAAACGATCGAGGTTAGAGGGCGTGGAACTCGCGGTGGGCAGCACAATTGGAAGGCTATCACAGACGAGTGAAAAAGGTCTGGTGCTCACCCCCCTGCCGGGGCCAATCCGTCGAGGGCTTCCTTCACAAACTCGAGGACGGCGGAGGGTTTTTCAGAGTGCGGCGGCAGTGGCAGGCGGAGGACTCCGGCGGGGGTGAACTGGGCACCTGCGACGCCGGCGACCAGGGCCATGAGGCGCTCCGGGGCGATTTTCGAGGCGGGGTGGAATTTGATGTTTAGCGCGCCGCCGCGGCGGTCGACGGCTTCGACGCCCAGGTGCTGCGCCTGGGTCTTGAGCAGCGCGAAATGCACGAGCGTCTCGACGGCTTCGGGCGGAGGGCCGTAGCGGTCGGCCAAACCGGCGCGGACGCGTTCGGACTCCGCGGCATCGCTCACACCGGCGATACGTTTGTAGGTCTGAAGGCGCTGCTGCTCATCGGCGATGTATTCAGCCGGAATGCGGATGTCGAGGCCGAGATTTAGGGCTGAGTGAACTTCAAGCGGCCGCTCCTCGCCCTTTAAATCCTGCACCGTTTCCTCGAGCAGACGCAGGTAGGTGTCGAAGCCGACGGAGGCGATGTGGCCGTGCTGTTCGCCTCCCAGGAGGTTGCCGGCGCCGCGCAGTTCCAGATCGAGCGCGGCAATCTTGAATCCCGCGCCTAAATCCGAAAATTCGCGCAGCGCGGCCAGGCGTTTGCGGGCGATCTCGCTCAGCTCCGAGTCGGTGGGGACCAGCAAATACGCATACGCACGGCGATTGGACCGGCCCACGCGCCCGCGCAACTGGTACAGCTCAGAGAGGCCGTAGCGCTGGGCGTCCTCGATGACGATGGTGTTGGCGAGCGGAATGTCGAGCCCGTTTTCGGCGATAGTGGTGCAGACGAAAACGTCGTATTCATGGTGCATGAAGCCGAGGAGGGCGCGCTCCAACTGCCTTTCGTCCATCTGCCCGTGGCCCACGCCGATGCGGCAGCTGGGAACCAGATCCTGGAGCCAGGCGGCGCGCGTGAAAATGGAATCGACGCGATTGTGGATGAAGTAGACTTGGCCGCCTCGGGACAGCTCCTGCTCCACGGCGGCGCGGACCAGCTCCTTATCGAAGTGGGCGACTACGGTATGGATGGAGAGGCGGTCCTTGGGCGCGGTTTCGATCACGCTCATGTCGCGAATGCCGAGCAGGGACATGTGCAGCGTGCGCGGGATGGGCGTGGCGCTCATGGACAGGACGTGGACGTTCTTGCGCATCTGCTTGAGCCGCTCTTTGTGGCGCACGCCGAAGCGTTGTTCTTCATCGACGATGAGCAAGCCGAGATCGTGAAACTCGATGTCCTTCGAAAAGAGACGATGGGTGCCGATGGCGAGATCGATCTTGCCGGAGGCTAGCTCCTCGACGGCGGTCTTCAATTCCTTGGGGGGATTGAGGCGGGAAAACATGGCGACGCGCACGGGAAAGGGGGCGAAGCGGCGCTTGAAGGTTTCGAAGTGCTGGAGCGCGAGCACGGTGGTGGGCGCGAGCACGGCCACTTGTTTGCCGTCGCCCAGGGCCTTGAACGCGGCGCGCATGGCCACTTCGGTTTTGCCGAAGCCGACGTCGCCGCAGAGCAGGCGGTCCATGGGGTGCGGCGATTCCAGGTCGCGTTTGATTTCCTTGGTGGCGCTGATCTGATCCTTGGTCTCGGTGAATTCGAAGGAATCTTCAAATTCGCGCTGCCAGTTGGAATCGGGAGAGAAGGCGAAGCCTTCGGCCATGCGGCGCTCGGCGTAGAGCTTGAGAAGCTCATCGGCCATGTCGCGCATCTTGGCCTTGACGCGGGATTTGCGGGCGGTCCAGGTGGCGCCGCCGAGCCGATCGAGAGGCGGCGCGCCTTCGCCTCCGCCGCGATACTTCTCGATCAGGTCCATGCGGGTGAGAGGCACGTAGAGCTTGGCTTCGGCGGCGTATTCAAGGAGCATGAAATCTCCTTTTTGTTCGCCCTGCGCGATTTCACGGAGACCGACAAAGCGTCCGACGCCGTGGGTGGTGTGGACCACATAGTCGCCGGGTTTGAGATCGGCGAGGTCGGAGGCGAAGGCGGCGATTTGCTGCTTGGAAGCACCGGGGCGCGCGACCAGTTCGGATGCGTCGAACAAATCTTCCGAGCCGATGAAGGCGACGGAGGAGTCTGGAAACACGACGCCGCGGCGCACCAGGCCCTTGATCAGATAGGTGCTGGCGACGGGGCCTGCGAGATACGCCCGGTCGGCTAGATAAGGCGATGCGGCTTCGTTGGGTGCGAGGCCGAGCTGGAAGGGCACGGAATACTCGCGCAGGATGTCGGCGAGGCGTTCGAGGTCGCCGAGGGTGGGCGCGAAGAAGGCGACGCGATAACCGCGCTCGACCATGGTGCGGGCTTCGGCGACCGCAACCTGCATGTTGCCGTGGAAGGCGAGGGAGGGGCGAGTGGCGAGGTGGGGATGAGAAGGGTCGAGATCGAGCTCGCGGAGTTCGAGGGGCGAGCGTGTGGCAAGAGCGGCCCCGAACGGCTCCCACGGATAGAAATTAGCCGCGGCAAGCGGAGATGGCTGTTGATCGAGACGCTTCCACAGGCGCTCTGAGGCGGCGCGGAGCTGTTCGGGCTCATCCAATACGACCAAGGAATTGGGAGCGAGATCGAAGAGCGAGTGCTCGCGAGGCTCCGCCAGAGCGGCGGCGAATTCCCAGCCGGGGAAAGCGTCGCCGGGACTGGCGACATCGTGATAATCGAGCTTCTCCGCGATGGCGTGCAGGAGCTGGCGGGAGCGAGGCTGCTCCACCAGTGGGAGCACCTGCGCTTCGGAGATTTTCATCACCGAACGCTGGCTTTCCACGTCGAAGCGGCGGATGGATTCGATCTCGTCGCCGAAGAATTCGACGCGTAGAGGGCGCGCGCTTTCGGCGCCGAACACGTCCAGGATGCCGCCGCGGATGGAGTATTCGCCGACCATTTCCACGGGGTCGCGGCGGGAGTAGCCGATGGATTCGAGATGCGCCGCGATGTCGTCGAGCGGCAATTCTTCGCCGGCGCGGAGGTCGAGGGCGAGCCGGCGGTAATAGGCGGCGTCGTGAACGCGCAGCAGCGCCGAGGACACCGGAACGACGGTGATGGGTGCGGTGGAGTTAGCGATGCGCCACAGGCCGATGGCGCGCTGTTCGGCGATTTCCGTGTGCGGAGAGAGCCTCTGCGCCGGCAGCACGTCCCAGGCGGGCAGGAGCTGGGGACGGCCGGTCTCGGCGCGCGCGACAAGAAGGTCGAAAAATGTTTCGGTGAGCTCGGTCAGGAGCTCGGCGCGCTGGTTGCCGTCGGCCAGAACCAGCAGGGGCCGCTCCGTGGCTTGCCAGATCAGGACCAGATACAGCGCCTTGGCGGCGGGCGTCAGTCCGGAGAGCGCGAGTGTTCCCGATTCGCGCCGTAGCACTTTGGCAAGGACGTCCTGAAAGGATTCATGACGGCTGAGCGTATGGAACAGGTCGCGGACGGCGGGATGCGTCACGGACGGGCGCGCGCGTGGGGCCGCCGCGCCAGCAGCTCCTTCTCGATATTGGTGGTGGAGAATCCGGGTTCGAGCGGCAGCAGCATGACTTTCCCTCCGGCGGCTTCCACTTCTTCGCGCCCGGCGACGAAATGCGCCCAATCCGAGCCCTTGACCAGAATGTCGGGCAGGACGGCGGCGATAAGCTCGCGCGGCGTGTCTTCGTCGAAGAAGGCGACGGCGTCGACGGCGGCGAGCGCGCCCGCCATGCGCGCCCGTTCCTGCTCCGCGATCAAAGGCCGCGAGGGGCCCTTGAGGCGGGCCACGCTCGTGTCGGTGTTGAGGGCCAGAATCAGGACGTCGCCGAGCGACCGCGCCTGCTCCAGCAAGCGGACGTGGCCGGGATGAAGAAGGTCGTAACAACCATTGGTGAAGACCACGGTCTTTCCCGCGCTACGCCAGCGGGCGCGCGCCTGGACCAATTCAGAACGAGTGTAAATGGCTCCCATGTGCGGATACCTTTTTATTGTACGCGCGACACATTGGCCGACTGCCAGTACGCGCGGCCAAAAAGAGACTCGGCGGGGTTAAAATGGTTTCAGGATGTTCCAGCCGCACCAGAACCTGAGCGACAGAATAAACGGCAACATCATCCGCAGCGAAATCGAGGGCGGCGTGTATTTGAGGGATCTGCCGGACCAGGCCGAGATTGAAGTGGTCACGCAGAACCGGGGATACACGCTGGTGGTGAGGAGCGACGGATCCGCTTTGATCTGCGGGCATCCGGAGTTTTGTCCGGAGCCGGTGCTGGTGCGTATTACCGGATCAAACTGGGGCGGCTCGATGCTGAAGGCGGCGTTTATAGGCCGGGGGATGCACATGGAGTTCCGGCATCCGGATTATCAGGGGCCGATCATTACGTCGCGGATTGTGGATATTCGGATGCGGGCCCAGGCGGCGTAGCAGCGTGTGCCGAAGGTCTGTGCAGTCAAAAGCCGGGACAGTCACCATTTTTCGCCGTCCGTAACTTCTTTGGTTCCAATAACTCCGTTTGGCGAAAAGTGGTGACTGTCCCGGCTTTTTGCGGATCGCACTTCTACCAGGCTGTCAGGTTTGGCGCGACGCGGGCGTCGCACGCGGGTCAGGACCGCCCCACTCAGCCCAGCACTCGTTCGACCAGCGCGGACATGTCGTCGATCACAAAATCCGGCGGGGCGTCGGCGAAAGTTTCGGGCTGAAAGCCCCAACTGACGCCGCAGGCTTGCACGCGGGCGTTGCGGGCGGTGAGTACGTCGACGGCGCTGTCTCCGACCATGACGGTGCGTTCTCGCGCGGCGGCGGATTCGGCGATCAACATCTCAATTCCGCGCGGATTAGGCTTCTTCTGCTCGAAGCTGTTGCCGCCATAGACGCGGAAGAAGTGCATCTCCAGACCGAGGCCTTCGACGAGCTGGATGCTGAAGCGCACGGGTTTGTTGGTGAGCACGGCCATGGGAACGCCGGCATCGTGAAGGCGGTCGAGAGCCCCGCGGACGCCGGGGTAGAGCGTGGTGGCGTCGAGCATGTGCTCGCGGTAGTAGTCGAGGAAGTGGCGCAGCGCGCGGGCCAGATCGTCTTCGGTGGCGCCGGGGAGGACGCGTCGGATCAGCGTGGGCGCTCCGTCGCCGACGTAGGAATCGACGATATCGTTGTGGAGCGAAGGCAGCCCCATCCAGGCGCGGGTGGCGTTGACGGAATCGGCCAAGTCGCGTTTGGAATCGATCAGGGTGCCGTCCAGGTCGAAGATGAGAAGATCCCCGGCCTTCAGGACGGGCCGCTGCGACTCAGCTCCGCTCATCGGTTTCTCGGTCGGCTCGTGGCATAGTCATTGCGTTTCGAAAATGGCAGCTCACAGACCTGCCCCACAAACTGGGAGCAACAGGTCACTCAGATGACTTCCTTTTTATCGTCAGGTTGAAAATCGCGCTCGCCCTTTTTGCGTTTCGCTTTTTTCAACTGTTCCTCCCAGTCCTTGTGAATCTCCTCGACGCCCTCACGAAATGCATCCTTTAAAGCGGCGGGCGCGATGGAAGCGCAAAGGTCGGAAGCGTCGATGGCGTAGGGCAGGAGCAGCGAGTTCACCATCCAGTTGGGAAGAGGCTTGGGAGCGAAGGCCAGGAGGACGGCAACGAACGCCACGCCGATAAGCGCTCCGCGCACGAAGCCGAAGGCAGCTCCGAGCAAGCGGTTGAGCCAGGAGAGGCCGGTCATCTTGAACAGACTGGCGACGATCTTCGCTACGAGCGAGCCCAGCAGTAAAACGGCCCACAAGACTACCAGGAAGCCGAGCACGTTGGAGACGGTTTGGGAGCTGAGGTACTTGTGAATCCACGCGGCCGGCGTTTCGTAATACCAGAATCCGAACACGATGCCGGCAACGGTGGCGCAGGAGCCGATGCCCACGCGGGCGAAGCCGGCGACGAATCCGGCCATGACGGAGGAGACGATAATCAGCCCCAGCAGCAGGTCGAGGAGGCTCACGCGGCCGGCTCCAACTCGCGGCCGGTGAGGGCGCGATAGGCTTCCTTGTACTTCTGGCTGGTGCGGCGCGCGACATCCTCGGGCAATGCGGGCGCGGGAGGCTGCTTGTTCCAATGGATGGATTCGAGATAGTCGCGTACGTATTGCTTATCGTAGGAAGGTTGCGACTGCCCCGGCCGATATCGATCGGCGGGCCAGAAGCGCGAGGAGTCCGGCGTAAGCACCTCATCGGCCAGGACGATCTGGCCGTCCACCACGCCGAATTCGAACTTGGTATCGGCGATGATGATGCCGCGGGTGCGCGCGTAATCGGCGGCTTGGGAATAGAGCGTCAGGGTCAGATCGCGAAGCTTGATCGCGGTGGAAGCGCCCACGACGGCGGCGGTCTGGTCGAAAGAAATATTTTCGTCGTGGCCGCTTTGGGCCTTGGTGGCGGGAGTGAACAGAGGCTGGGGCAGGGCGTCGGACTCGCGCAGCCCGGATGGTAGCGCAATTCCGCAGACGGCTCCAGTGCGCTGGTAATCCTTCCAGCCGGACCCGGCGAGATAGCCGCGCGCCACGCACTCCACTTGAAACATGTCGGCGCGGCGAACCCACATGGACCGGCCCTTGAATTCCAGAGGCAGCTTACTGGTGTCAGCGCTCAAGAAGTGATTGGGGACTACGCCGCGCAGGAAATCCAGCCAAAACAGGGTCATTTGCGTCAAGACGCGGCCTTTGTCGGGAATGCCGGTGGCGAGGATGAAATCGAAGGCGGAGATGCGGTCCGTGGCGACGATCAACAGGCGGCTGGAGGCATCCGGGCCTCCCACGTGCTCGGACGGCGGAGCCGGCCAGGAGCGGGCTTCATACACGTCGCGAACCTTTCCGCGGGCAAGAAGATGGTAGTGCGGAAGGACAGTATCGAGGAGAACGTTCGGTTGAAGGCCCAAACCCAATTATACTGAGGGATTCGCATGCTCCTGTCGATTTTGATTCCGGTGTACAACGAGCGCACCGTGGCGGAACAGAGTCTTGCCCTGGTGCTGGCCTCTCCGCTGCCTGAAAATATGGAGCGCGAGCTGGTGATTGTGGACGATTGTTCCACCGACGGCACCTGGGACATTCTCCAGCGCCTGGCCGCCGCCGAGCCGCGCATCAAGCTGCACCGCCACGCAGTGAATCAAGGCAAGGGCGCGGCCGTGCGCACGGCCATCGAGAAAGCTGCGGGCGACTTCTGTCTGGTGCAGGACGCCGATATGGAATACGATCCGGCGGAGTATTCCAAGTTGCTCAGGCCCTTGCTGGATGGACACGCCGATGCTGTTTTCGGGTCGCGGTATCTGGCGGGCGGGCAGACGCGGGTGCTGCCCTTTTGGCACTCCATGATGAACAAGGGGCTCACGCTCTTCTCCAATATGTTCTGCAACCTGAGCGTCACGGACATGGAGACGTGCTACAAGGTGTTCCGCACGGATCTGCTCAAGAGCATTCCCGTCCGCTCCGACCGTTTCGGCTTCGAGCCGGAGATCACCATGAAGGTCTCCAAGCGCAAGCTGCGAGTGTACGAAGTGCCCATCAGTTATCACGGACGCACCTACGAAGAAGGCAAGAAGATCGGCTGGAAGGACGGCGTCAAGGCCGTGGGAGTGATCCTGTACTTCTGGTTGATCGACGATTTGTACGTTCCGACCTATGGAAGGGGTTTATTGAACAGTCTGACGGGCACGCCGCAATATTTGAGCTGGCTCACGCGCGTGCTGCGCCCGCATCTGGGCGACACTGTGCTGGAGATCGGCGCGGGCTTGGGGAACATGACCGGCCGGCTGATGGGCAGGAAGCTGCGCTACGTGGCCGGCGAAAAGGATGCTCTGTATTTGCACGCCTTGCGGAACCGCTTTCTGCGCACGCCCAGCGTGACCGTGTGCCGACTGGATCCTGAATCGCCCGCGGACTTCGAACCCTGGAAGGAGCAATTCGAGACGGTGTTGTGCGTGAACCTGCTCGAAACGGTGGAAGATCCCCAAGCGGTGCTGGCCTCGATGGCGGCGTGCCTGAAACCCGGCGGCGCGCTGGTTGTGCTGGCGCCGCAGGGGAAGGGACTGTACGGCACGCTCGACCAAGGCATGGGGACCAAGCGGCGCTTCGATGCGGCGGATCTGGCCGCGATGCTGGGGAAACTCGGATTCCGGATCGAGCGGGAACATCAAGTCAACAAAATCGGCGCGCTGGGGTGGTGGTTCTCCTCGCGGATCTTGCACCGGCCGCGCATCAGCCGGCTCGGGCTGAAATTGTGGGACAAATCGGTGTGGCTGCTGCGGAGGATCGACGCGATTCTGCCGTGGCGCGGTCTGTCGCTGGTGGTGGTGGCCCGTTACACTGGAAAATGAATGCCACAAGCGACGAAATTTGTTGTCACGGGGGGCGCGGGGTTCATCGGGTCTGCCTTGGTGCGGACGCTGCTTCCGCACGGCGCGGTTTCGGTGATCGACGATCTTTCAACCGGCCACAAAAGGAACCTGGAGGAAGTCCGCGGCTCGATCGAGTTTCATAAGGCCGACATCCGAGACGCGGAGGCGATCGCGCCTTTGCTGCGGGGAGCAGACACGGTGTTCCACCTGGCGGCGATTCCTTCGGTGCCGCGCTCGATCGACGATCCAGTGCCGTCGCATGAGGTCAACATCGACGGCACCTTCAACGTGTTCCGCGCGGCGGCGCGGGGCGGCGTGCGGCGGATCGTGTATGCGGCGTCCTCCTCGGCTTACGGCGACACGCCGACGCTGCCCAAAACGGAGACCATGACGCCGTCGCCGAAATCGCCGTACGCGGCGCAGAAACTGATGGGCGAATATTATGCCTCCGTGTTCCACTCCTGCTTCGGCATCGAAACCGTGTCGCTGCGGTTTTTCAACGTGTATGGACCTCGGCAGGATCCAAGCAGCCCGTATTCCGGCGTGCTGAGCCTGTTCATGAAGCATCTGCTGGCGCGGACGCCGCCCACGATTTTCGGCGACGGGGAGCAGACGCGCGACTTTACCTATGTCGAGGACGTGGCGGAGCTGTGCTACAAGGCTTCGGTGGCTCATGGAGCCGCGGGTGTGGCGGGGGGGGTTGCAGGAAAGATGTACAACGCCGGCAACGGCGGGCGGTATTCGCTCAACTTCATCTGGGCGCTGCTCCAGAAGATCGAAGGCGTGGAGATCGCTCCTTGCTACGGCGCACCACGGGCAGGCGACGTCCGCGATTCGATGGCCGACACGGCGCGGGCGAAGGCCGAACTGGGGCACGCGCCGCGGTTCTCTATCGAGGAAGGATTGAGACGAACGCTCGAATGGTACCGCCAGACGAAATAAAGACGGGAAACCGGGGTAATCGCCAGCGCATGCGCGGCGATACGGTGCTGAAGCCGCGAACTCCGGTGCATGGCGCGCCCGCTGCTGCCAAAGCGCCTGCGGCTCAGAATGCGCCCGCGGCTCCGAAAGCCCCTGCGGCTCAGAAAGCGCCTGCGGCTCAGAAAGCGCCTGCGGCTCAGAAAGCGCCTGCGGCTCAGAAAGCGCCTGCGGCTCAGAAAAGGACGCGGGTTCTGTTTGTGTGCATCGGCAATTCCTGCCGCAGCCAGATGGCGGAAGCCTTCGCGCGGGCCTACGGTTCCGACATTCTGGTGGCCGAGAGCGCAGGCCTGATGCCGGCGACCCTCATCGCGCCGCTGACTAAGCAGGTGCTGGCGGAGCGGAATCTCAACATCGACGGCCATTTTCCCAAGGGCCTGGAGACCGCCGGACGCGAGCCTTTCGACGTGGTGGTGAACATGAGCGGGCAGCCCCCTGGCGTTATCGATAGGATGCTGCCCAACACGCGCGTGGTGACCTGGCGCGTGCGCGATCCCATTGGAGAACCAGAAAGCGTATACCAGTCGGTGATGCAGCAAATCGAAGGGCTGGTGATGGGATTGATCCTGAGTTTGCGATCGGGCCGCCCGCCGGGTTGAGCGCGATGTTACCGGGTCGCTGCTAAGAAATCCTCAACGGTCAACCCGGCCTTCGCGATCAAAGCCCGGAGCGTCCCACGGGCGACCTGTGGATGCTCGGGAACCGAGAGCGCCCGGTTTCGTCAGAACAATGTGGCTGCCTCGTTGCCTCGCGATCTGCCATCCCAGCCGCTCGAACGCGCGAACAACTTCGCGGGGCCGAAGCAGCGGCACTGCGGGCATCAGACTGCGACTTCGACCTCGCGCGTGGTCACAGTCAACGGCATGTGGAGTTCGGCACGGACGGCCAAGCACTCCCGGATGGCATCGACGATATTCGATTCAGCCTCGGCCTCTGTTTGCCCTTGGCTGACGCAACCCGGGATCGAAGGGCATTCGGCGATGTACGCGCCATCCCCGTCCTGATAGATGCTCACAACGAACTTCATAACGTTTCCATTTTACGCTATGCCCATCACGCCCTTCCACTGCGTCTCGATTGAGCGGTGGTCAGGTTCGAATACGGCGCGGGGACCGGGCTGGCAGCGCACCCCGGGATACTCGCGCGATTCCTCCTCAGGGCGCGCAATGGAGCAGGCGCCGCCGCGATCCGATAAACCGCCCGCCTTCGGCCTCATGCCAGTTGATGCAGCACAGGGATCTTGACATCATTTGCTCTACGGCGCATCATTAAGGCGATGCGCACCACCTTGAATCTCGATGAGGATGTCCTGCAACACGCGAAGTCGTATGCGGAGGGGCGCGCCCTCCCGTTGGGCGCCGCCGTATCGGAATTGATCCGGCGCGGCCTGACCGCGAAGCGGCCGACTCGAATGGTCCACGGACTTCATGTGGTTGACCTGCCTCCCGATTCCCCAACCGTCACCGGCAGAGGCGTCCGCGCACTCCAGGAGGAAGACGCGGAATGACCACCTACCTTCCGGACGTGAATGTCCTGGTGGCCTTGCTGTGGCCGGCGCATGAGGCAAACCAGCTCGCGTTGCGATGGTTTCATCGCTTGGGACGGAAAAGTTGGGCTACCTGCGGAATTACGGAGGCGGGCTTCGTGCGAATCGTTTCGAATCCGGCCTTCACCAGAGACGCTCTTTCACCGCAACAGGCGATGGAGTTGCTTGAAACCAATGCGGGGCACCCTGCGCACCGGTTGTGGAAGGATGAGAGCGGTTTTCTCTCTCTCGCCGCGCCTTTCGCGGATCGGATTACGGGACATCGCCAGGTCACGGACGCGTTCTTACTCGGGCTGGCGCTGCGAAACAAGGGAAAGGTGGCGACGCTCGATCGCGGCATGCTCTCTCTTCTTCCACCGGGCATGCCAGATCCTCCGTTGGAAATCCTGAGTTGACGACTAATGGCCCGCGGCAGAGGCAGGTCGCAGACCTGCCCCACTATGCTACGCCCATCACGCCCTTCCACTTGCGCATGACCAGCTCGGCGAGGCTGAGCCCCAGGGCCAGCGCGAGCAGGCCGGGCCACAACTGCAACGTAGTCTCGATGGAGCGGCGGCCGGGTTCGAACACGGCGCGGGGATCGGGCTGGAAGCGTCCGCCGGTGTACTGGGCCACCTGCTTGAGCAGCGTCTCGTTGGAGCCGTAGTCGTCCAGCTCGGCTTCGGGGCGGTACATTCCAATCTCGGGAAACGCGCGCGATTCCTCTACCGGGCGCGCGCGGAACAGGCCCTGGCGCGATCCGATGGGGAGCAATCCGCGAAATGTTCCGGCAGCGACCTTCTTCACCTCGATCGGCTTGCGGAACCCGTCCGGTCCGAAGACGAAGATTTCGGGAGCGGCCGCGGGCTCCTCGACATCGCGTCCCAGCCGGTAGGTGGCTACCAGATCGCTATTGGCGCTGTCGAACTCGAGTGTGGCTTCACTGCCCTGAGAGCGAGGCAGAAGATCGCGCGTGACATTGGTCCAGAACTTGTCGTAGCCGCTCCATGCAACCCAGTCCGCGGCCCAGCGCGCCTTGGCGTCGGAGGTGAACACGGCGGCGCGGCCCAATCCATACTGCCAGCGTTCCAGCAGCGGCTCCTTGCGGTCGATGCGCAGAATCATCTCGGCCGAAGGCTTGGGGATAAAGCGCACATAGCCTTTGAGTGGCGGAGCCTTGTCCATGCCGACGCCGTCGAGAATCTCGGCCTGCTTCACCACCTCCGGCTGCATCTGCTTTTCCACGGCGGTCGAGCCGGTGTGCTCCAGCACGTCGTGCAGCAGAATTTGCTCCAGCCCTTGCGGGTCGTTGAGGAAGTAGGATTTGCCGCCGGCCAGTTGCGCGATCTTTTCGAGATAAGTGCGATTGACGTCCTGGCCCAGTCCGACCGTGGAAATGGTGACCTTGCGATTGTTCGCCGCGCGCGCCAGATCCATGCTGTCGCCCTCCTCCGAGATTCCATCGGTGAGCAGGACGATATGCTTGTAGGTCGCGGGCATGGGCAGAACGCGGTTGTAGGCCTCGGTCAGAGCGGGCGCGATCTGCGTGCCACCGTCGGGCCGGATGCCGGCGATCAGCCGCTTGATCATGGCGCGGTCCTCGGCGTGGCGCGGAGTCACCGCCCACTCGAAGCTGTTGTCGAACATCAGCACGCCCACGGTGTCGATGGGCCGCAGATTTTCGACCACGCCGGAGGCCGCCAGGCGCGCCAATTCAATCTTTTTTCCTTCCATGGAGGAGGATTTGTCGATGATCAGGATGACCGCGGTTCCCTCAGGCGACCGCGGCGGCGCAAGGGTGGCGGGAAGGGTCCGGTCCAGGGCGTCTTCCTTGGTCTTGCCTTCCAGGTAAATGCTGCGTTCGCCGGCGATCACCAGCACGCCTCCGCCCTGCTTGACGTAGCTCTCTACCTCGTCCTTGAAGAAGGGAGGAGTCGTCTCCAGATCCACGTCGTTGAAGATCACGACCTGATAATCGCTCAGCCGCGAACGCGGAAGCTCGCTGGTTCGTTCCACATCGAACTGCGCGGCTTCGAGCGTTTGGGGCAGATGCGAATCCTGCGCCGGGTCGTCGGAGGAAACATAGAGAATCTTGGGGCGCCGCACCGTGACCGCTTGCTCGAAGCGGACCTCTCCCGCGGGGGCGCCCGCGGAGCCGGCCGCGTCCGGCCGAATCGCAATCGACAGATCCAGTGCGCCCGGAGTGTTCAGGCTGGTGTGCATGCGCACGGGATTGTCGCCAGCCTGGAGCTGGACGCTGGTCTTGCCCAGCGAATGTCCTTCCGCGGAAAGCTCGATCTGGGCCGGGCCGGCTTGCGGGGCGGAGACCACCAGGTCGATGGGGAACTGCTCGCCGGTGAAAGCGACCGATGGCAGGCTGATGGAATCCAGACGCAGCGTGGGCTTGGGCCGGCCGGCCAGCGCGAAAGTGTCGATGGGAATCCCGAGCTGCTGCGCCTGCCACGCCGCGCGCGCGATGCTGCCTTTGTTCTCCTTGCCGTCGGAGATCAAAACCACTCTCGGCACCAGGCCGGAGGGCAGGGAAGCGATGGCCTCGCGCACTCCGGATTCCATATCGGTGGCGCGGCCCGGTTCGCCGGCGGTTTGACGCAGTTTCCATGAGCCCTGCTGCTCGTTCGATTCCAGCGTGCGTGTGGAGCGGGCGAACGGGACCACGCGCATCCAATGGCGTCCTTGCGCGGCCTGCATCGACTGCGCCAGTTGCGAGGCCCGCGCGAGATCGGCTGTAGAAATGCTGTCCGAGGTGTCCACCAGAACCGCGACCGCCACGCGGGTTTCGTTCACCCTCAGGCGGGGTTCGGCCAGCGCGAGCAGAATCGCCAGCAGCGAAATCGCCTTGAGAGTCAGAGCCAGACGCCGCCGCGTGCGGCCCCATTCCCAAGCCGCCCAGGCCAAGGGCAGCCACGCGATGGCCAGAACCCAAGCACGGTCGAAGCTCATGAGGCCTCCCCAAAAACCGGGACAGTACACTCAATCACCATTTCCCGCCAGTCGCGCATGTTGGGATAAGGACGAATAGCGTGCGGCGGAAAATGGTGATTGAGTGTACTGTCCCGGTTTTTCACGATGCTTTCCTTTGGCGAAAGCGCGAGGGCAGCGGAGCGCTGCGTCCCGGGCGCAGGCGGAACAGCCGGCTACGGCCAAAAAGGAGCCAGTCGATCAGCAATCCCAGGCCGCCGAGCGCGGCCAGCCAAGGCCACAAATCCTGCGGCGGCGATTCCAATTCCGCGGCGCGAGGAATCCCTCGGCGGACATTGGCGGGCGGACGCCACACCGCTTCCGCTACGTCGGGTAGCGTGAGCGAGTAAACCGTTTCACGGTCGCCGGCGAGCACGCTGACTGCCCCCGGCGCTCCTGAAAAGAACTGGAGGGCGCCGTCTTTTAGCGTGAACGGAAGCGGGCGCTGGTCTTCATCCAGCACTCGGATGGAGGAGGGATCGGCGTCCTTGCCGACGGGAATGCTGACCGTGCCCACCGTGCCCGCCTGCACTTCGCGGCTGCGGAAGGTTTCCGGCGCCATCCACTTCAGGATGTTGGCGGCGAGCAGCGGAGTGGCGAGCTGATATTTCATCGAAGCGCGGCCGGGATGGAAGCCGAGCACGGCCAGCTTTGGGCCCCCTTCAATCTTGGGCGCGCGAGCCACGACAAGCGGTCCGGCCGAGGATTCGGCCACCACGATATCTCCCGGCGCGGGCGCGAACACTTCCGCGGATTCGAGAATCACTTCCTGGGTGTGCAGGCCTGCGCCCAGCGGCGTTTCCGCGTTCCACTTCTCCAGGCGCACGCCCGCCTTGGTTTCGCGCACCGGAATCGGCGAGCCTTCGGCGGGCGGCTCGATGTAGATCGAATCGGCATGCGGGATGGCCGGCGGAGCGAAGCGATCCAACACGATCACATCGGCCTTCACGGCCGGATCGTACTTCGACGGATCTTCGAATGCGGCATCCACCTGAGGATTAGACGCGAACAAGGGGCGCAGCAGTTGCGGTTCCTTTGAATAAACCACGATGTGCAGCGACGCCTCGGCCGGGAGCTCGATCAAGGCGCGGTCGTCCTGAGGGAACGCGTCCTTAATATTGAGACGCGCCTCCAGGTAACCGCCGACCTTGGTGCGGTACGAAAACGTCGCCTGCTGCTCGGAACCCGGCGCGAGCTGGAGCCGCTGCGCGCCCACGGGCGACTTTCCGAATTGCAGTTCGAGATCCACCCCGTGGGGCTTGGTTCCGTAATTGCGCACGACTACGAAGATGTCCCAGGTATCCGGAGCGGAAGGCGAGCGGCGCAGACCGATCTTGCGCAGCCCCACGTTTTCCTGCGGCGCGCCGGACATCAGGACCCGCAAATTGGAAGGGAGATTCGTCAGGTCCGCCTGCGACTCCGGCACGCGGCCCGCGCCCGCGAACACGATTTCTCCAGCGCGCTCGGGTTGCAGCCGCTGGGCCTGCTGTGCGAATTCCAGCGCCAGCTCCAGGTTCAACGCGGAGGATCCCGGCTGGGAACGCCGAATCGCCTCTTGCACCACGCCGAAATCCGATTCAAAGGCTGTGGCGGGCGTAGCCAACGCGTCGGCGCGCACCAGCATCACGCGGTCCCGCCGCGGAAGCGAGCGCAGGTAGGCGCGAGCCGAATCGCGCGCTTCATCGAGCAGCGTGCCCTGCCGCGCTCCCGGCCCTGATCCCGGCAATGCCCCTTGCAATGCTCCCATCCACGCCGAGGTGTCGAGAATCAACACGTGATCCCGGCCGGCTGTACCGATGATCCCCAACCGGGGTCCGGCAAGGGCGGCCAACAGCAGCAGCAAACTGACGATCTCCAGCAACAGGCTCCAGGGTTGCTGAATGCGGCGGCGATGCTTCAACTGCGTGCGCACGCCCGCGTCCGCCCAGAAGCGCAGAGTGGAGACGACCTGCTTGCGCTTGGAGCGGTCCAGCAGATACAGCGCCACGACGCCGGCCGAGATCGCGCCGGCCAACCCGAGCAACTCGCCGAGACTGAGATTGAGAAACGACATGAACTACTCAAAGACTCCCTGGCGGACCAACGACCCGAAAACCGCCTGCTCCAGCGGAGCCGACGAGGAGAGTCCCACGTACCGGCCGCTATTGCGCAGGGCCACGCGCTCCAACTCGCCGGCATAGGCGTCGAACTCGGCGGTATAGCGCGCGCGGGCTTCCGCGTCGAAGGCCAGTTCGATGTGCTCTCCGGTTTCGGCGTCTTCCAGTTCCAACTCCCCATCCCAGGGCGGCTCGCGATCTTCGTCGGCCCAAACATGCAACAGCATCAATTCATGGCCGAAGTCGGCTAGATACTGGAGCGGCTTTTCGCAATCTTCGTCATCCAGGAAATCCGAGATGACCAGCACCAGTCCAGGCTGCGGATAGCGGGCCAGAAAAGCCCTGGCCGCCGCGAGAAAACCGGTTTGACCGCCGGACTTTAATGCCGAAAGGAAATTCACGGCGGGTTGAAAGCGATGGCGGCCGCCGGAAGCAATGAAAGAATCGTGCAGCTTGGCGGAGAAGGGTTGCAGACAGATCGCATCCAGCCGCACCAGCCCGACGTAGCACAACGCAGCGGCCAGCTTGCGGGTGTAATCGAATTTGGATGTAGCGCCGGTGCTCATGGACTGGCTGATGTCCAACAGTACGCGCACGGGAATGCGCGGCTCCAGTTGGAACATCTTCAGGAACAGCTTTTCCAGGCGAAGATAAGCGCGCCAGTTGACGGCGCGAAGATCGTCGCCATGAGTGAAGTTGCGGTGATCGAGGAATTCCTGACCGGCCCCGGCGAAGCGCGAGATGTTATGGCCGCCCACCAATCCGGGGTGCGATTTTTGCCACTGGATGGTCAGCCGCTCCAGCTTCTCGAGCATCGGCGTGTCGATCAACGGCTCAACCACGATGGATAGCGCCTTACCGGACCGCCGCGCCCGCGCCGGTCAATGCGACGCTGGGAATGATTTTGTTCAGGATGGTCTCGGGCGTCTGGCCGTCGGCGTGGGCGTCGAAATTAAGAATGATGCGGTGCCGCAAAACCGCCGGCGCCACGGCGTCGATGTCCTCGACGGAAAGGTGCAGGCGGCCCTTCATGAGCGCGCGCACGCGGCCGCACTCCACCAGCGCCTGCGCTCCACGCGGCGAGCTGCCGTAGCGGATAAACTTGGCCGCCAGCTCGTGCCCCACGCCGGCGTCCGGCTGCGTGGCCATGACCAGGTCGATGGCGTGATCCTGCACGTGCGGCGCGACCAGCACCTGGTGGCAGATGTCGCGAAGACCGAGGATTTCGTCGCGGTCGAGCACCGGGCCCACCGCGGTTTCGTCGCGTTGAATGGTCCGGTCGACGATGGTTCCCAGCTCGCTGCGCGAAGGATATTGCACCAGGATCTTCATCAGGAAGCGGTCGAGCTGGGCCTCGGGAAGCGGGTAGGTGCCTTCCATTTCGATGGGATTCTGCGTGGCCATCACCAGAAACGGCGGCTCCAGCAGATGCGTCGCGGTGCCGCTGGTGACGGTGTGCTCCTGCATGGCTTCGAGCAGCGCGCTTTGCGTCTTGGGCGTGGCTCGATTGATTTCGTCGGCCAGAACCAGGTTGGAGAAAATCGGGCCGGGCTGGAACCGCAGAGCCTTGGAACCGTCCTCGGTGTCGATGATCATGCTGCCGACGATGTCGGCGGGCATCAAATCCGGAGTGAACTGGATGCGCGAATACTTCAGTTGCAGCACGCGCGCCAGAGTCCGCAGCAGAGTGGTCTTGCCCAATCCGGGAACGCCTTCCAGCAGGACGTGACCGCCCGCAAACAGGCAGGTGAGAACTCCGTCGACCACCTCTCGCTGGCCCACAATGATTTTCCCGATTTCGTCACGAACTTTTTTGAGCTGGCTGGTGGCTAGCTGGAGCGCGGCTTCCGGTTGCACGCATTTATTCTACCTGAGAATTCGGGACGAGTCTGGGCACAAAGTTTAAGGCCGTGAATGAACGTGAATGCACGTGAATCCAAGGATCTTTTGATTGAACTCGTCGTAGGTGCTGCTTACGAGGTGTCCAATGTGTTGGGCGCCGGGTTTTTGGAGAAGGTTTACGAACGGGCCCTACTAACCGAGCTAAGGCTGAGAGGCTTGACCTCCAAGCCGCAGACTGTTTTTCCTGTCGCCTATAAGGGTCAGTGCGTTGGTGAGTACGTCGCTGACCTCGTTGTCGAGGATCGACTGATCGTCGAACTCAAGTGTGTCGATTGCTTTTCCAGCCAGCACCTGGCCCAGTGCATTAATTACCTCAAAGCGTCAGGCCTCAGGGTGGCCCTCCTGATTAACTTTCAGAAGCCCAGAGTCGAGTGGCGAAGAGTTGCTTATTCAAGTTCATTCACGTCTATTCACGGCCAGGAAAATAGAGCCGATCAATCTTCGCCGCCAGAATGAAATCGCTCTCGGTGAGGCCCGCGATCTTGTGCGTGTAGTTGGTCACCTTCACGCTGCCCCAGCCGAAACAAATGTCGGGGTGATGGCCCTGCTCCTCGGCGACTTCGCCAATGCGATTGACGAAGACCAGCGCGCTCTTGAAATTGGGGAACAGAAACGTCTTCTCGATGTGATGCTGGTCGATGACGCGCCAGTCCGGCAACTCGGCGGAGAGCTTGGAGAGTTCCTCGCCCTGGAGCGGCGGCACGCCTCCGCGGCAGGGCACGCAATGCCTGGACGCCAGCTCGCTTCCAGATTCACCCATAGGCGTTTTGATTATAGCTAAGGCGGTTTGGCCGCCGGACTAAGGCGGACGGCTGGTTGGAGGCATAAGCCCCTTCTGCTACGCTCCTCTCGGAGGTGTTGTATGGGTAAGTTCTTGCTGGTAGTCGTAGTGGCCGGCGCCGCCGGGGCGCAGACTATAACCGAGTTTGGAGCCGCCGCGGCAACCGGAACCGCCGGAGGCGCCGCCGGCAAGCAAGTCAGCAACGGCATTACTGCGATTTTCGGGAAGGTGGATCAGCAAACCAAGGCGGCCGCGAAAGCAGATCCGGCGAAACCGGAAACGGCCAAACCAGAGGCAGTCAAGAAAGAGGAAGCGAGGACGGATACCAGTCCCGCTTCGGCTTCTTCCGCTTCTCCAGACCCCGGGCCGGCGACGAAACCTGCCGGCGCGCCCGCGCCCAAGGCGGCAATAAAATCCTCGACCAAGCCTGCCGCCGCGTCCATATCCAAGGCCGCGCCCATGCCAGAAAAACGGCCTGAAACCGCGAATCCGCCCAGCCTCGCGCGGACGGGCGGGCGGGTGGTCCCGAACTCGGTTCCGGATCCGCCTCCTCCCGCAGTCTCCCGCACCGCGGTGAGCAAACCGGCCCCTCCTCCGGCGCCCAAGCCCGAGCTCGAAGTGGCTCCGATTCTCCCGCCGCCTCCTCCTCCGCGCGAAGCCTCCGCCGAAGATCTCAAGAGTATCGCTCCGGGGACGATTCGCGAAGAAGTGCTGAAGCTGGGAGCTCCGGCGTCGCGGATCACCATGATCGACGACGGCCATCTTGTGGAGATTTACAGTTATATGAGCAGGAATGCGACCTTAGGGGTGGTGCGGTTGAGCGATGGCGCGGTGTCGCGGGTGGAACTACGCTAGAGAGATCTGCGTCAGAACACCTGCGCTAAAGGACCTGCCCTACGCTTCGTGTCCCCCTCCGGACCGGGCCGTTCCGCAACGGGTCCCGCGGCGTCTCCAGAACGGGTATCGTTATATAGATAACCGCCGGGCAGGTAACAGTCCGGCTCTATACGATATCTATGAGACGGATGCGCACGACCTTTCCGGCAGCTTGTTTGTTTTTCCTGACCTCCACGATTTGGGCGCAGCAGCCCTTTGTGCCCCTGGTGATCGCCACGCCGGGCGCACCCAGTTCGGTCTTGTTTGGAGTCTATGGGACCGCGCTTGCGCGCAGCGCCGATCTGGGAAAAACCTGGACGCCGCTGTACATCACCCAAGCCGGGCTGCCGCAACCGCCGGTCAATGGATTCGCCATCGATCCCTTGGATCCGACTGGGAACACCGTGTACCTGGCCACGACGTTCGCGGGCGGCCTGTTCTGGAAGAGCACCGATGGAGGGCAGACCTGGACTCAGGCCAGCGCCGGATTGCCCGTCACCGGCGCCGGCATCGACTACTTCAAGGCGTTTCCGGACACCATCACGTATCTTTACGCGAAGATCGGAAACAGCCTGTTTCGGTCCTCTGACGGAGCGAAAACCTGGCTCCGGCAGAGCAACCTGCCGACGTCCAGCGGCACTTTCATCATCGCGGAATCGCTGCGGACTCGCATGTACTGGGTCGATGCAACCACCCTCACGGTCTATTCCACGTTCGATGAAGGGGGCGGATGGCAACCCATCTCAGCGGTTCTGGGTGGCGCCGTTCCGCCGCCCTCGACCATCACCGGTATCGGCGTTCCCTACTTCGATCCGAACGACCTCTATGTGACCGTGAACTTCCCGTCCGTCGGCGTCACCGCATACGGAAGCATCGACGGAGGAGCGTTCACGGACCAAAGCCTCATAGGGATGGGTCCCTTTACGCAAATCATCTCGGCCAACAACGGCCCCACCTACGCTCTGACAAATCCCGCCAACGGGAACGGCTCCTTCCGAAGCAGCAATGGCGGGCAGAGCTGGCAGCCCCTGGGAGCGAGCGGACTGGAGCATTTCACGGCTACGTTTGTCGATCCGGCGGTGCGGAGCATCCTGTACGGGATCGAGACCATCCTGCCCTCGACCACTCCGGTGGCGCTGGTGCAGTCCACCGACAGCGGCAATACCTGGGCCGCCATTCCGGCCACCATCACGCCCAGCATCGGCAAGCCTGTGCCCATGTTCAACGTGACGCTGGAGCAGGGCGCGCCCTATTCCGTCTCCTTCATCGTGCAGACCGCCGAAAGTACCGTGTGGCAAACTCCGGTGACCCTAAGCACCTCCGGCGAACCGTGGATCTCACTCGGGGCAACCTCCGGAACGACCCCGCTCCCTGACTCGATTACGCTCTCGAGCGCTGGGTTGCTGCCGGGAGTCTACACCTCGACCATCACCATTTCGGCGCCGCAGACCTTCAACAAATCCGTCACCGTGCCGGTGCAACTGACCGTAAAGCCGCTGGGAGCGCTTGGCCCCGGATACATGGTCACCACGGCAGCCGGCAACGGGAATCCAGGCGGAGCCGCGACCTCCGGAGTTCCGGCGAGCGTGGCCATCGGCGATGCCAAGGCGGTAGCGATCGACCCGTCCGGCAACGTGCTGTTTTCGGCTGGTAGCCGGATCTGGCAGCTCAGCAACGGAGTCCTGACAGGGCTTGCGGGCAATGCCACAAATGCGTCCAGCGGCGCCACCACCGATCCGCTTTCGGCCTCGATCGCCGACCCGGATGCGATCGCGTTCGACTCCACGGGCGCCGCGTATTTCACCGAGTTTGTCCCCGAGCGGGTGCGCAAACTCGTTTACGCGGGAAGCTCCGGCACCGCCAGCCTCAGCACCGCGCTGGACATGACGAGTTTCAACCAGCCCCTGGGATCGCATACTGTTGTGCTGGATCCCTCGAAATTCATGTACCTCACCTTACCCAGCGGCATCTTGAACTTCAACGGTTCCAAGCTGACACTCGCCATCCCTGTGCTGCCTGCTTTCTCGAATCCGTACAGCATGATCGAGGACGCTTCCGGGAATTTCTACGTCAGCGACATCGCTCTGAACCAGATCGTCGAGATCACGCCGGCGGGCGCGGTGTCGGTCATCGCGGGAACGGGCATTGCGGGCTTTGGAGGCGACGGCGGCCCGGCCACGCAAGCGCTGCTGAACGCTCCCGCGGGTATCGCATTCGATGCGCAGGGCACCATGTACGTCGCCGACTCCGGCAATAATCGCATTCGCACCATCACGCCCGACGGGATCATGCACACCATCGCCGGCTCGGGGTTGCCCGGCTTCGCGGGCGATGGCTCCACGGCGGATTTTGCGTCGTTTTCCGGACCCTTGGGTGTAACCGTGGACGCCGGCGGCAACGTGTATGTCGCCGATACCGGCAACAATCGCCTGCGCATGCTGATGCCTCAGAATACACCCGCGCCGAAACCGCTGGCGCTGCTTGGACCAAACAAGGCCAACAAGCTCGCTCCCGGCGCCATCTTCATTCTCTACGGAAATCTGCTGGCGCCCGCGGGCTATTCGTTCCTGGTGAGCTCGGCCACATGGCCTCGCTCGGCGCCCGCGAACGCGACCGGACCAGGCGAGGTCTCTGTCACCGTCAACGGGGTTGCCGCGCCCTTGTATTACGTCAGCCCCACTCAAATCAACGGGCAGATTCCGTATGAGACCGCGATCGGAACGGCCACGGCCATCATTACCGTGAACGGCTCGCTGGCGGCTCAAATCAACTTCCCCGTGGTTGCCGCCCAACCCGACGTGCTCACGCAGAACGGAGGCATGCAGGCCCTGGCGCAGAATGCGAGCGAAGGATATTCCATCAACTCGCCCACGACTCCCGCCCATCCCGGCGATGTTGAGGTGGTGTATCTTTCGGGCATCGGGCTTTCCAATCCGCCCCTGACGACCGCCGAATCCGCGCCGACTTCTGCGCCTCTCGCGGTGGTGAACTACCCGTATCAGATTACGCTCAACGGCCAACCGGCGCCGACGTGTCAGTACGATTTCCTCGGCTATGCGCCGGGATATACGGCGCTGGTGCAGGCCGATTTCTGCCTTCCAGCGAATCTGACTGGGGATCTTTCGCTGATTGTCACGGTGAACGGACAGTCCTCGGTTCCGACCATACTCTCGGTCCGGTGATTCGCGCTAACCTTAAGCCCCCAATTGCGAGGTGCAATTCGGGCAGCGCTTTGCCTGGATCGGGATGGCGGTACAGCAGTAGGGACAATCCTTCGTAGTCGGCGCGGCGGGCTCGGGCTTGCGCTGCAACTTCGAAGCCGAGCGCACCACCATGTAGATCACGAACGCAACGATCAGGAAATTGATCACGGTGTTCAGGAACTGGCCATAGGCGATCACCGGAGCGGCGGCGGTTTTGGCCGCGGCTAGCGTGGCGTAAGATTGGCCGTTGAGCGGCAGGAACAGCTCTTTGAAATCGACATGGCCAAGAATCAGGCCGATGGGCGGCATCACGACGTCGTTCACCAGGGAAGTGACGATGGCTCCGAAAGCCGCTCCTATAATGACGGCAACACCCAGGTCCAGAACATTGCCCCTGGCTACGAATTTCTTAAAGTCATCCAACATTTCTCGATCCCCCCGTTTGAGCTAACGGTTGCGTTAGACTGTTTCCACCGTAACGGTCACGATGGACAACGCCGGCAGTGCGATTCCGATGCGCCCCGCCTCCACCGTCACCGGATGAGGCTTGATCGTAATACGATCCGGATTGTCGAAGCTGTTATACGCGTTGAGATCGGAATCGTGCAGAATCTGCGCGCGGCCCTGGCGGGCGTTGACTCCGCGCAGGGCGCAGTCCACCTGCATGTCCGCATCGTGACGCGGATTCACGAAGGTCACGATCGTCTGGTTCCCCTGCGCACTTGTTTGGATCGATGCGGACATCGAAAGATCCGGCGGAGGCTCGGGCGCTTGCTTGCCGCCGCCCCGTCCGGCTCCTGCTCCTGCTACGGCGGCCGGCGCGGCTGAGGCGTCGGTCTCCACATGCACCGACGTCTTCGAGCGATGCGGCTTGAACATCATGAACGCATAATAGCTGGTGGTGCGGACGCAATTCTTTCCCTCGGGTCCATCGGTGAGCAGCATCGATTGCAGCACGTTCACCATCTGCGCGATGTTGCACATATACAGCTTGTCGGCCTGGCGATTAAAGACGTTCAAGCCCAGCCCGGCCGCGATGGCGCTGCGCGTGGTCTGCTGCTGCCATAGCCGGCCGTTGCGCCGCTCGTCCTCCGCGGGGATGCCGTGGTCCCACACGCCCCACTCATCCAGGATCAGACCCATGCGGCGATTCGCGTCGTAACTGTCCAGCAGGTTGCGCTGCTGGACGATGGTCTGCTCGACGCGCCGGAAGGTGTTGAACTGCGCGTACATGCCTTCGGGCGTGAAAGCCAGCGGCGGAAAATTGGCGTCCGAGTAATGGTGCACCGAATAGCCGTCGGGCTGGCGATTGCCCGCCAGCGTGTCCATGAATCCACGCGTCCACGCGACGTTGTTCTGGTTGGGACCGCAGCCGACCAAATAAGGCCGCGTGTTGCCGAAGGTGCGGGCGAAAGTGGCGAAGTGGCGGAATTCGGCCGCGGCCTGCTCGGCTTTGTAGTTGCCGCCGCAACCCCACAGCTCATTGCCGATGCCCCAGTAGCGCACTCGGAAGGGCTCGGGCGATCCGCCGGCGGCCCGCAAATCCGCTAGCGTGCTTCCAGAAGGATAGTTGCAATACTCCATCCAGTCGCGCATTTCCTCGGGCGAGCCCGCGCCGACGTTGGCGGCCACGTACGGCTCCGCGCCGATCAGTTTGCAGAAGCCCATGAATTCGTTGGTGCCGAAACTGTTGTCCTCGGTGTAGCCGCCCCAGTTGGTATTCACGGTCTTGGGGCGCTTCTCCGGTGCCCCGATGCCGTCGCGCCAATGGTAATCGTCGGCAAAGCAGCCTCCGGGCCAGCGCAGCACGGGCACGCCCAGTTCCTTCAGGTAATCCACCGCGGCCTGCCTGTATCCGTTGATGTTTGGGATGGGCGATTTCTTGCCCACCCAGATGCCGCCATAAACGCACGAGCCCAGATGTTCGGCGAAGTGCGAGTGTAACTCCGGCCGGATCAAGCCGATCTCCCGATCGGCATGAACCACTGCTTTGCGTGCGCCCGTTCCCTGGCTGAACACGGTCCGCGGAAGCAGCGACGCCAGCGAGGCGGCTCCAGCGGTTTGAAGAATACGGCGGCGAGTGAGTGTGGATGGCATGGAAACCTCTATTGACTACCGCGAAGGCGTGCGATGGTCTCGTCCAGCAAACGAATGTTGCTGGCGAATATCTCGCCGACTTCTTGAGTCGTGCGGCCCCGCGACCACTCCAGCCGCTGCTTCTCCTTGTCCGGAAGATTGTGGTACAGCAATCTCACTTCAACTACCAGATCGCGAAGGGTCTCTTCGTGCCGCTTCAGGATCTCGTAGACCCCGGCTAACGATTCGTCTGCCATGAGATATAGAATATCCTACGGCTATGATCGATAGGCGCGAATTCCTCGGCTCGATGACGGCCGTCGCCGCCGCTGTTGGCAATGTGACCCGGCTCGACGCCCAAACCCCGAGGCCGCAGTGGCCTTCCCCGGTGCTCGACACCCATCTGCACCTGCGCGGGAATCCCGAATCGAATTACGAGCACATCGAAGGCTGCGGCGCGGCTCGCGCGGTTCTGCTGACTTCGGTGCAGCAGGAAGACCGCGCCAAGGGCCTGATGGAAAAGTATCCGGGCCGGTTCGTGCGTTCGGCGAGCGCGAATGTGACCCGTCCCGGCGCGGCCGATCAGATCGCCAAGGCTATCCAGGATGGCGCGCTGATGTTGGGCGAGCTCAAGGATCATGTCGCCGCCGACGGCCCCGAGCTGCGCCGCATGTACGATCTTGCGGCCGAGCTGGACGTGCCCGTTCTGGTGCACTTCCAGGACGTGCCGCATTACACCGGCGAGGGCGTGTTCGCGTCCGGCTTCAAACGCTTCGAGGCCATCCTCAAGGCGTATCCCAAAACCAGGTTCATCGGGCACGCCGATGAATTCTGGGCCAGCATCAGCGCCGGCTATGCCGGCGATGCCGCCTATCCGGTGGGTCCCATCAAGCCCGGCGGGTTGTCGGATAAATTGCTCTCGGATTATGCCAACCTCTATGCGGATCTCTCCGCGAACTCCGGTAACAACGCGCTGTCGCGCAGCCCCGAGTTCACCGCCGCGTTTCTGGCCCGCCATCGGGACAAGCTGATGTTCGGCAGCGATTGCAATTGCCTGGACGGCAACGGGAAGGGGCAGCCCTCGGCCACCGATCCGGCGCGCGATACGCCCAACGGAGTCGCCGCGCGGTTGACCGGCAAGTGCGTCGCCCGCGATACTCTGGCGATCGTGCAGAGGTCGGCCAGCGCGGCGGTGTTCCGCAAGATAGCCTGGGAGAATGGAACGAAGCTTTTGAAGATTGTCTAAGAGGAGTCACAACATGAAACCGACACGCGCCGTTGGATCTCTGATCCTGCTGGTTGCATCGATAAATACGGCCCGCGCCGCCGATTGCGATCGCGATTGCTTGCGCGGCATCGTCACGCAGTATCTGGACGCGATGGTGGCTCACAAACCCGCCGCTCTGCCGGTCGCCGCCAAAGTCAGATTCACCGAGGACACCGTGGAGAAGCCCCTGGGCGACGGACTGTGGAAGACCGCGTCGGGCCTGCGCAAATACCGCCAGGACATTCTCGACGTTCGCCAGGGAGTGGCCGCGTCGCAGGTTGTTGTGGAGGAGGCCGGCATGCCGGTGATGTTGATGCTGCGGCTGAAGGTCGCCGACAAGAAGATCACCGAAGTCGAGACCCAGCTCACCCGCAGCCGTGCCGAGGGTGCCATCTTCAATATCGACGCCCTTCAGACTGCCGGCAAGATCATGAACCTCGTGCCGGAACGGGCGCAGATCAACTCCCGCGAAGACGCCATCAAAGCGGCTCTGTTCTATCCGGCGGGGCTCAAGATCGGGAGCTTCGTGGAAGTGAACGCCCCCTTCGCTCCCGATGCGTATCGCATTGAGAACGGAAACGTGACGGCCGGGCCTGGGTGCGCGCGCGGGGGCTGCCAAAACATCAAGACTCAAACCATCATGAAGCACCCCGCCATCACGACTCGCGTGATCGCGGTGGATGAGGAGCTGGGAATCGTGCTCCTGCGCATGAACTTCGGCGACACGGGCTCTTACGGAGCGGGGAACGCGCTGATCGTGTGGGAGGCTTTCAAGGTCTACGGCGGCCAGATTCATGCTGTCGAAGCGTTCATGCGAGTGATGCCTGCCAGCGCCGGCTCCGGCTGGGATTAGTATGCGCCGCGGCCTGACGATTGCGTTGATGACCGCGGGCTTGGCCGCCGCGCAGGCCTTTGCGCCCACCGGTTCGCTGACGTTCGAAGTCGCCTCGCTCAAGCCCACTAAGCCGGGTGCAGCAGACGGCGGGTTGCATCCCGCGCCGGGAGGCCAGCGGTACATCGGCTCCAACTGGGTGCTCCGAAACTACCTCTCGGTCGCCTACCAAGTTAAGCCCGATCGGATTGCCGGAGGTCCCGGTTGGATCGACACCGAGCCTTACGACCTGAACGCGGAAGCCGAGAAGCCCTCCAGCATCGAAGACCTGCACATCATGTTGCAGAATCTGATGACAGAGCGTTTCAAGCTGCGGTTCCACTACGAGACCAAGGAGATGTCGGCCTATGTTCTGACGGTGGACAAGGACGGCCCCAAAAACTTGAAAGTCCATCCGGGGGCCGGCGGCGGCGATCTTAATATCAACAAGCAGGCGGAGCAGTTTCTTCACGAGAAGTGGAGCGTGCATTGCGCTTCCATGGATTATTTTACGTTTGTGCTTTCGCAGATTTTCGACCGGCCCATCATCAACCAGACCAACCTGAACGGATGCTTTAATTTCGAGCTGACGTTTACACGAGAGCTGCCTCGGGGCATCCAGGAGGGACAACTTTTCAACGGAGTTCCGATCGATACGTATGGCCCCACGATTTACCAGGCCCTCCAAAAACAGTTAGCCCTCAAGCTGGAATCGAAGAAGGGGCCGGTGGTCACTCTGGTCATCGACCACGCGGAAAAGCCCACCGAAGACTAAAACCCGGGACAGTACACTCAATCACCATTTTCCGCCAGCCGCGCATGTTGGGATTTGGACGAATGGCGTGCGGCGGAAAACGGTGATTGAGTGTACTGTCCCGGGTTTTCCGGGTTTTCGTTCACTTGACGCTGAGCGGCGCGGGGATGCTGCACACCTTCGATGCGCCAGCGCCGTTTGATGGAGACGCCCCGCACACGTAAACCTGCGTCGAGCCCGGCGCGAGATCGGTGGGCACCATTAGGTTCACCTGCTGTACTCCGATGAAGCCCGGCGCAGGGCCGGCGTAGTAGGGAACCGCGATGTCCTCGCCGCCGATATTGCCGGTGATGGTTCCGGTTCCGGACAATCCCGTGGCCCACAGCGCGATGATGCTGCCGGGAGCCGCGCCGTTCGATGCGCTATTCACCGAACCGTCCTGATTCACGATTCCGCCCGAAAAAATGCCCGGCTCAAATGGCGCCACCGCGACCGTAGTCGGCGCCGAGCTCGCGCCGCCCGCCGTCACCACTAACTGCCCGGAAGCCTGCGCCGCCAAACCGGCCGGAACCACCAGATTGAGCTGCGTGTCGTTGCCGAACAGGATCGTCGCCGCAAGATTGTTGAAAGTTGCCGACACGTTCGCCCCGCCGAACCCCGAGCCCATCACCGTCGTTATCGACCCGGGCACCACCGGTTCGGGCAGAAAGCTGGCCCCGTTCAGGACCGAGCCGATTGCCGGAGCGGGCGGAGCGGTGATCGTCAGCGTCGCGGGAATCGTAAGCACTCCCGCAACCGGACCAGCGTTGATGGTCAGCGTCCCCGTATAGGTGCCCGGTGCGAGAGTGTGCGGCAGGGCCACCGTCTGAAGCGTCCCGTTGCCGAACCCTTGGCTCGGGCTGATACTCAGCCACCCAGAGCCGCCGGCGTTGTAACTGACCGAAGCGACCCACGGCATCGCCCCGCCGCCGCTGTTGCTGATCGCCACGTTGACCACCTGGTATTGGGCGCCGGCTTGCTCCGTGAACTGAAGCGAGCTGGTGTCGCTCGCAAGCTTGGGAGGCGTGGGATCGCAATCGCCCACAATCGCGCAATCCGGCAGCGCCGTCACCGCGGCGAAGCGCGGAAGAGGATCGGAGGTGGTGGCCACGCCAACGCTGGAGGATGGGGCGAAGAAATCCTCCTCGGAGGTGATCGTGGCGTTCCGGCCTCCGTCTGGAAGCAATCCCAGAAACGTCGGATACTGGGCCGACTCGATGGCGGCGGGATTGGCGTCCACCACTTCGTACACCGCGTAGGCGGTGCCGTTCACGACCGCGATCTCCGAGACGCTATCGAAGCTCACCGGCCCCGAGCCGATTGCGCCCGGCACATATACCGGCGATCCGCCCGCCCCGCTCGAATTCGCTCCGGAAACGCGCGCCAGCAGCAGCGAGCCTCCGGCGCCAGGCGCGTACACTCCGCCGGAGACCGGCAACCCGAAGCCGCCGCCCGAGGTGGGCTGCACCGCATCCGAGCCCGCGATGACGTCCGGTATGAACAGGCGCGCGTCATCCGGGAAGCCCGAATACCGCACCAGGATGCGTTCGCCAGAATCGGCATTGAAGTTCGACCAGCCGGAGAGCGGCTGGAAGGCATCTCCGAATCCTTCCGTCACCCGCGTGTTCGCCAGCGCCGTGCCTTGCGCCATCAGATTGGTGAAGGTGATCGTATCGGGAAGCGGCGAGCCATATTGCGCGCACACCAGAGCGGCGCCATAGCTCACATACAATCCGTGTTGCGGGGTCCCCACGGTGACCTGAGAGAAAGTGAGCGCGAGCCCCGCGTTATTCACGCTGATGGAGGCCCGAATCTGCGTGCCCACCGGAATCTGCGTGGCGTTGGCGCGAATCCCCGCGATGTCCAGGTTCACTTGCCCCTGCGGGGAGAAGGTCATCGCCACGCCATAATAAGCGAGCGTATCCAGGTTGAATAGGAGAGGTTGCGTCAATACCGGCTGAGGTCCCGCGCCGCTGTCGATCGTGAAGACGACTCCGGTGAGCGTAGTTCCGCTCGAGATGCGGTTGGTCAGGTTAGTGTTCAGCCCGATGGTGATGTTCGCGTTGATAGTGTTTCCCGGCGTTCCGGTACACGTCAGCAGAATATCGCCAATGCGTTCGGTGAGTCCTTCCGCCCGTACGATGGGTGGTGTCGCGCTGGTTACGCAAGCGCTGGGCTGCGCAAGAAGACTGCCGGCGCCCAAAACCAGGAGAAAAACCGGCATGCGCGTCGTTATCAAAGAGCCGCGGTGCATGCTTCTTCGAGCATAACAGGTCCCGCGAACCACCCGCTTTCGCGGACATCGCCAAGCTCTTATATAATGACTCTGCGATAACTTCACATTCTTTGAGGTGCCAAATGCGAACTGTACTTGTGATTGCAACTGCTCTTTTGATCTCGCAGTACGGGAGAGCACAACAACAAGGCGGAAGAGGCCAAGGCGGCGGCGGAAGAGGCGGCGGGAGAGGTCAGCAAGCCGCGCCACCGCCCGCGCCGGCCCTTCCTGGATTCGAATGCTTCGATCGTGTGGACACGCCCGAATTTCCCCAATCCGCGCTTCGGGCTCATGTCGACGGGACGGTGTACGTCTGGGTCCAGGTGACAGCGCAGGGAACCGCGGACAAGATCGATACGCAGGTCGCATCCGCCTGGGCGGATGGGGCAAAGCTGCTCACACCGGCGGTGGAAAAGGCCGTTAAAGCCTCGAAATTCAAGGCGGAATGCGCCGGCAAGACAGCGGCTGTCGTGTACCGTTACGGTCTTCACGGCGAGGCGATAGCGAGCCCGAAGGCGACGACGAGAACCGAAGGGAACATCATGTATATCGACAGCCAGCCGGCATCCGCGGTGGCTGCCAAGAGCGCCGCCGCGGCGAAGTAGTGGGCAGGCGATCTTGTCGCCTTTTTACAGCAGAGGAATGCGTCGACTCGGCCACTGCTCTCTTGTAGAGCAGGCCTTTGGCCTGCGCCCGGATTGGACGTGTATTACCACCGACGGAACCTTCCTCATTTTTATCCGCCCCGCGCCAGACTATTCTTGACCTGGCGGTTGTTCGGTACACTGCCGCGCACGGCGACGATGGACCCCAACGCGGGGAGAGCGTTTGTTCAAAACGCGGGGAGAGCGTTTGTTCAAAACGCGGGGAGAGCGTTTGTCGAGAGTGACCGCACCCTCGATCGTGTCAACTCCGGCCCGGTCTGGCTACGAGATCCACGCATCGCCACCATCATTGCCAAAAACCTCCAGCAAGGAGCGAGCCAGTATCGTCTTTATGACTTATTCGCCTGGGTGATTATGCCCAATCACGTCCATCTGGTTTTCGAGCCCTTTCGCGAACTGCCCGCGATTACAAGATGGATCAAAGGTTCAACCGCCAGAGCCGCCAACCTCGTCTTGGGCCGCACGGGAAAGCCTTTCTGGCAGTATGAATCTTACGATCGCTGCGTTCGAAACGATGCGGAATTGAGCCGGGTGATCAGGTACGTGGAACAAAATCCTGTCACGGCGGGCCTTGTTGGCTCGATTGAGGATTGGCCGTGGTCCAGTGCCGGATGTAGAGCAGGCCTTCGGCCTGCCGGGTGATTCTCCACTTGCAGGCCGAAGGCCTGCTCTACACATCACTTCTTCCCGGGTGATTCTCCACTTGCAGGCCGAAGGCCTGCTCTACATCACTTCTTCAAACCAGCCGCCCAGTTGAGGACCACGGTAAACGGGATGACACGGCCGGCGCCGGGCGGGGCGATGAACAGGAAGCGCTTGCCGTCCGGCGACAGGTCCCAGCCCGACGCGGTCGTCGTGGGACCGGTGAACATGCGCCGAGGCGTACCGGCCTGGAATCCTTTGCTGGTGTCGATATCCACCGCCATCACGTTGCCGCCCTGAGTGCGGTAGAACAACTCCTTGCCATCTGGCCGCCAGAGGGGACGGTATCCGCCGCCCTTTGAAACCAGCCACTTCGCTCCCGTGCCGGCGGGCGCTTCGGGCGTGAACGGCCGGACGTAGTTTTCGGGGGGACCCGATTCCGTTGAGGAATAGGCCAGCCAACGCCCGTCCGGCGATACCCTGGCAAAGAGCTCTCGAAACTGCGTCTGCAAGAGGGCGACTGGTTTGGCCCCCACCGGAAATGGCAAGGCCCACATGTCCTCGGCAGTCTTCGGTCCTAGACTGAAGAACAGCAGGAAGCGTCCGTCCTTGGTCCAACGCTCCACGACCTTCGGCTCATCGGTTTTCAATAGCAGCTTCTCTTCGCCCGAACCGTCGGCGGGCTTGATATACAGATCCACCTGCCCGCCGCGATTGGAGCTGAACGCGATGTTCTTGCCGTCGGGCGACCAAGCGGGGTAATCGTCGAGGGCGGGATCGAACGTGAAGCGCGTGCTTGCGCCGCCGCGCGCCACATCCAGAATCCAGATGTCCCGGTTCCCCTCTGGGCCTAAGCCGACAGCTACGCGGCTGCCATCCGGAGAAATGGCCGGAGATGAGTAGTCGCCCGGGTCGCCCAGAGTGCCCGCGGGGTTGCCCTGCTGATCGAACCAAGTGAGTATATTCTGCGGGCCGGAGCCTCCGCGGTACACCAGAGTGCCGGTGTCCGAAACGGAGAACATGCCATGATTTGCAGTGGCATAGGAATCCACTCCGTCGGCGATGGCCGCGGGCTCCCCGCTCAGTGTCATCTTATCGGGATCGAATGGCTGGGCCATCAAGGTGGTTTGGCGCAAGAAAATCAGGTGCCCCGTGCCACCGCCGGGCGCAGGCGCATAATACGCCTCGCGGTCGGTGGCCAGCAGACGCTGCATGTTCTGCTGGTTGGGCTGAAAATCGATGGAACCGATATAGATCCCCTCCTTGGCCGCGTCGGAGGAGACCCGCAAATACAGGAAATGCTTTCCATCCGGCAGAAATTGTGGCCAGCGGTGCGCGCTCTCGCCTGGGGCGAGAGCCGTGACGGGAGTTGTCTGGCCGCCGGAGGCAGGCAATCGCAGGATCGGGCTTGCCCCGGGGCCCGTGCTGGCGATGATCACGCCATCGGAGTTCCAGCCCGCTCCGGTCAGGTAGCCGGGGAAGTCTGCGATGTTTTGCGGCGGTCCGCCCTGAATATCCACCTTTTTCAATTTGCCGCCGCTGCCGTTATTGGCGAGCAGCACCCAGCGGCTATCGTAGGACCAGAACGCGGGTGCCCCAGAAGGACCTTCAGTGCCGGTGAGCGCGCGCACTTCGACGCCATCGAGCGCGCGTATATAATAGCGCCGAGAGCCGTCTTCGACGTCTGCGGGGAACACCATCCAGCGGCCATCGGGAGAGACCGTCATCGCCGCGCCGTTGATGAACGTCATTTTCTCCGCGGGGCCGACCTCGAAGCGCACGGCTTGCGCCGGGGCCGCCTTTCGCCACGGAGCCCACATCACCAGCGCCACTCCCGCCACGATAACGCCAACGGCCGCGACCACTGGCCACAACCACTTCTTGTCCTTGTGGAGCAGGCCTTCGGCCTGCACCCCGCTGCTGCTCACGCTCACCGATGCGCTCGTCGGCCCAGCGAGATCGATCAACTCCAGAGTCTGTTTGAGATCGTGAGCCGAATGCCAGCGCTCGGCCGGCTTCTTCTCCAGGCACTTCCGAACCACGCGATCCAAAGACCGCGGCACCATCGGCTGGAATTGCGAAATGGGTTCCGGCTGGTCCTTCAAGATCGCGGCCAGAATCGCGGTCTTGGTCTCGCCGTCGAAGGCGCGCTTGCCGGTCAGCATCTCATACAGCACCGCGCCGAAAGAAAAGATATCGGAGCGCTCGTCGGCTTCCTTGCCTTCCGCCTGCTCCGGCGCCATGTAGTGCAGCGTTCCCAGGATCGAGCCCGACTCGGTCATTGGTTCCGTCCGCGTCTCCACTTCGCTCGATCCGGAAGCCCCGAACTTCGCCGTGGCGCTCAACTTCGCCAAGCCGAAATCCAGAACCTTGACGCCGTTCCCGGTCAGGATGATGTTGGCGGGTTTCAGATCCCTGTGAATGACGCCCTTCGCGTGTGCGGCGGACAATGCATCCGCAATCTGGATGCCGTACTGCAACACTCGTTCGAGCGGCATCGGACCCTGCTTTATCAGATGCGAGAGCGTGTCGCCCTCGACCAACTCCATCACCAGGTAGTTCGGCCCTACGTCATACAGCGTGCAGACATTGGGGTGGTTGAGCGAGGAGATCGCCTTCGCCTCCCGCTCGAACCGGTCGCTGAACTCCCGCGCGGAAACTTTAATGGCGACGAGCCTTCCCAGGCGCGTGTCGGTGCCGCGGTACACCTCGCCCATGCCGCCTTTTCCGATGAGCGCCTCGACGCGATACGGACCTAGCACGTCGCCGGGTTTCAGCAGGTTCGGAGCTTGGCTGGCCATTGTGTGAAGTGTATCTCAAATAGCGTCCAATCGGTCATAATGTAATTAGGTCGCATTCCATGATCCGCAGCGCCAAAGATCTATCCCCCGACCAGAAGGCAGTCATTGAAAGCCTGCCGGGACGCCGCGTGCTGGAAAATGAGGCTATTAGCATCCGCGCCATCGAGCCCCCGGTGCTCTCCGATCAACGGCGGCAGGAACAGGCGGCGGAGTTGCGGAAATATTTCTCTGAGGTAGATGCGCGCCGTAAGCCCGGCTCCCCTGAGGAATCCGAAGAAATCCTGACCGAGGCCATCAGAAGCTCCCGGCCCGGTTATCGCCCGCATCGGTGAAAATCGTCCTCGACACGACTATCCTCGTCAGAGCCAACGAGCGCTCCCATGGACTCGCCCGCGAACTCCTGACGAACATCTTGGAGAGCGAGCACAGGCTGCTGCTTTAAAACGATGCTTCACGAACTTGCAAGGGTGCTGCGCTACCCGCTTGCAAGAGTTCTACGGCCTGACCGAAGACCTCATCTTCGATTACGTCACTTTCCTTCGGCGATCCTCTGAAATTGTGACTTTGGACGCTCTTTGCGCCCATCCGCGAAGTGAACGACATCACGCTGATGCATCGCCTGCGCTCCTGAGCCGCAATAATGCGTGTATTTCTCCTACTTCTTCAGCGACGCCTCGCCGGGTTTTAGCTCCGGCCTACAGGTTCGGAGCTTGGCTGGCCATGGTCTCCTTAAATACGGTCGAGAAAAACGGTCGAGCCTTTGGAGCAAGTGTATCTCAGTGGTTCCCCCTAAGGGGAATTGGCGGACAACGTCCGATTAATCGGGATATGCCCGAACCGGCGATCGCATTTTTGTCGAAGCACAAGTTACATGTGCGAAAGAATGGCGTGACTCAGGCAGTGGAGAGCGAATTTGAGCGCACCGTGCGGGAACGCACGGCTTCGATGGAGCGGCGGAATGCTTGGAAGACGCAGGGGCGCGGCGCGATGTTCATGGGCCGTTTCACGCCGGCGCAGCCGGGCCTTGGAGACGCCACTCCGGTGTTGCTGACAGGTCTGACGGCCGGTCCGGAAGGGGCGCTCCTATACTCAATGGAGACCGATGCGGTCAGCGGCATCTTTTTGCTGGACGCCACGGGTACCGAAACGCGCCTGTTCCATACCGCGGAGTTCCGCATTCGTCACGCGGCGCTGCATCCGGACCGGGGCACGCTCGCGGCCGCCGCATTTCATAAGGACGGTGTGCGATCGAACATTGTGGTGCTTCCGCTGCACGGAACAGACCTTGCGGAGGTGACCGAGGGGGATTCGTTCGACCAGGTTCCGCAATGGGTTCCCGGGGCCAGGCGGCGCATCGTGTTTCAGAGCGCGGGCGTGGGGCGCAACGTGGCCGGCCACTTCGCCGGGCTGGGGCCTTGCACCATTCAACAACTGGATTTGGACTCCGGCGATCTGGAGGAGATCGCTTCGGAAACAGGCCACGACCTGCTCCAGCCGCGACAGACGGAGGATGGGACGCTTTACTACATCCGCAAGCCCTACGAGTCGGGAGTTCCGCACGCCAACCTGGTAAATTCCTTGCTGAGTTCAATGACGGATGCGACGCTTTTTCCTTTCCGCATGGCTCGGGCCGTGTTTCAATATTTCAACATCTTCTCGATGATGTATACCGGCAAGCCGCTGGTCACCAACAAGGGAGCCGTGCAGCGGCCCCCCGACCCGCGGCAGTTGTTCATTCACGGAAATCTGGCGAATGCGCTGATGGTACATCCGCCCGAGGATCAGGCGCAGGGGCGCGCTCCATCTTCGTGGGAATTGGTTCGTCGCCGGCCTGGCGGGCAAACCGAGGCGGTCGCCAGGAACGCGCTTGCCTTCGATATCGCAGGCGACGGCAGCCTGGTGTACTCCGATGGAGCCTCAATTGTGCGCATCGGCCCGGACGGAAGTCTGGAGCGCCTGCTGCAAAGCGAGTGGATTGACCAAGTGCTGGTTCTGTAGGCTGTCCCGCTTTCCGCTCTTCGATTGGATACACTTATCTAAATTCCTCCTATGCCGCTTTCCGTAGGCGACAAACTCGGCCCTTACGAGATCCTCTCGGCCATCTTCCTTATCGACACGACAGGCGCCCCGGGCGCGGCCTCCGCCCCGCCTCTCACCGTCGTAACGCATTGGCACTAATTTCTTTCTCCAGCCCCCTCAGCCACTTCGCGCATGATTTCTCCCGCGCGCGAACGCCCCTCCGCTATGCTTCAGTCGTAGGTTACGTGCCCGGCCGGGCAGATCGTTGTATTGGTGAATTCCGCGTGCGGCCCGAAAAGGTCGCGCTTGCCGCTTCCGTCGAACCGGGGGGAGCGGGACAGGGATATGGATTCGAATCCTTTGAGAGTATGAGGAGGTCTGAGGTTAGCTTACTCCGTCGGACAGTGCGAGCCCTAACAAAGCCGTATTGCCCTCCAAAATTTGTCTACGAACAGCCGTTGTAACTCATGTTTTCCACCCCGGTGGGCCCGGTCACGCGTGATCGGCCCACCGCGTAGCGATTTTCCACAGCCGTAGTGTGCTCACTCATACCGGATGTTACAATCCGGGTTTACCCGTGGCCGCCCGCCGCATTCTCGCGCTTGCGCTGTCGCTGATCTTTGCCGCGCTCCTGCCGGCACAGCGCAAAGAGCCGCCATCCCAAACGCTGCCCGTCTTGAAAGACCCTCCCGCCGCGGTCGTAGCCGATACCGCCCGCCTCACCTTTCACGTCTCGCCGCTGTCCGCCAAAGGCTTGCTCACGCAGCAGACGCGCGACGCGCTCCAGGCCTTGCTCCGCGCCAATCATGGAGCGCCGGTGGTAAAGCTGCGCGCGTTCGTGGCCGGGACCGGAGATGCGCGGCGCGTGCAGGCGATTGTCAGCGAAATCTTCACCGACAAAAAGCAGCCGCTGCCCGCGCTCAGCACCATTCAGGTGGGCGCGTTGCCGCTGGAAGGCGCGCAGGTCGTCATCGAAAGCGTTTCGGAAGAAAAAAAAGCTCAGAACCCCAACGGTCTGGCCTTCCTTGCCGGGCAGCATGCCGAGGATGCTCCCGCGGCTCTCGCGCGGCTGGAAGCGGCGGCCAGAGCCGCGAACGTCGCCGCTGCCGGCATGCTGCGCGTGACGTGTTTCCTCGGCTCCATCGATGACGCAGAGGCCGCGGGGCTTGCCGCCTCTCGCGCATTCCCCTCGGCCGCCGTCAACTTCGTCCAGCGCCTGCGGTTGAGCGCGGGATCGGCTGCGGATTGTGAAGGCGTGGGCCGCCGTGGCAATGCAGGTGTGAACACTCCCAAGCTCATCTTCACCGGCGCACAGATGGCCTTCGGCACTCAGGACTCCGATCTGCGCCTCGCCTTCGAGCGCTTAGAGAAGACGCTGAATTCGCTGGGCGCCGGCGATAGCGATGTGATCTTCTCGAAAATCTATTCTCTTAGCCGCGCCATCGAAGAGAAGTTGCCGGCCTCGCGCAATCCCGCCACCATCCTGATCGTCGAGGGGCTGCCGTCGCCCGACGCCAGCATGGCGATCGAAGTCATCGCGGCGGCTGGCAAGTAGAGAATTCCTTGTCGTCGCGGCTGGAAAGCAGAGGACACCTTTCTGAACCGCGCGCGTCAGCAAGCGGCGCAGTGCGAAAATAAAAGTATCGCGATGAGGACGTTTTTGTTAGCTCTGGCGGCGGCCGCCTGCTCCCTGGGCCAGTCATCCGACCTGCTCAGCCTCTCCTCGCCCAACGGTCAGATCCAGTTCCAGCTTTTTCTGACGCAGCAGCCGGACCCCAGCGAGCCGTACAGCCGGCTCGCCTACCAGGTGTCGTTCAAGGGCAAGAAGCTGATGGACACATCCTTCATGGGGCTGAATATCCAGGATCAGCCGATTCTCGGCGTCAACGTTGGGCTCGAAGCCTCCAAGACCGCCGCGGTCGACGAGACCTACACGGTTCCGGCCGGGAAGACCACGCACATCCGCGATCGCTACAATTCGCTCACTGCCCAGTACCTGCAAAACGGAACGCTCGGCCGCCGCATCGCCGTGGAGGTTCGCGCCTACGATGACGGCATCGCCTTCCGCTATGTCGTGCCCTGGTCCAATCCCCTGGTCGACATGCGGATCGTCGACGAATTCACGGAATTTCAGTTTGCCAAGGATGCCGAGACTTACCCGCTCATCCTTGAGGATTTCCAAACCCGCTATGAGGATCAATACAATCGCATCACTCTCAGCGGCATTCATCCCGATTCGCTGATTGCCCTGCCGTTCCTGGTGGAACAGCCGGGCGTGGGCTGGGTCGCGGTCACCGAAGCCGATATCGATAACTATTCGGGGATGTATTTGAAACATGAGGAAGGCCGCATCATGATCTCGACTCTCGCGCCTCGTGCCGATGATCCCATGCTGGCCGTGCACACCTCCGCGCCCATGACCTGTCCTTGGCGCGTGCTGCTGATCGGATCGGAGCCGGGAAGGCTGATCGAATCGAACATTGTCGCCAGCCTGAATCCTCCCTCGGCCATCGCGGATACGTCCTGGATCAAGCCCGGGAAAGCCGCGTGGAACGGGTGGTCCGGCACGCAGGCCGACGGCGTCGACGTTACGCCCGGCATGAATACCGCGACCATCAAACACTATATCGACTTCGCCTCGGATTCCAAGCTCGAATACATGCTCATCGACGCGGGCTGGGCGGCAGGCGGAGAGGGCAACCTGCCGCCCGATATCACCCGCGCCATCCCGGCCATCGACATGCCCGAGATTCTGCGCTACGCCAAATCCAAAGGCGTTGGGACGTGGCTGTGGATGGACTGGACCTCGGTGCAGCGCCAGATGGAGGAAGCCTTCGCGCTCTACCAGAAGTGGGGCGTGGCCGGAGTCGAGGTCGATTCCTTGAATCGCGACGATCAATGGATGGTGGACTTCTATCACCGCATCGCCAAGACCGCCGCCGGCCACCATCTGCTGGTCGATTTCCACGGCGCCTATAAACCCGACGGCATGAGCCGCACTTGGCCCAACGTGATTACGCGCGAAGCCGTGATGGGGCTCGAATACCTGAAGTGGAGCGCGCGGACCACTCCCGATCACGACGTCATGCTGGCGTTTACGCGCATGCTGGCCGGTCCCATGGACTACGCTCCGGGCGGCTTCGATAACGTGACCCGCGCGGAATTCCAGCCTCGCAACAACAAGCCCATGGTGATGGGCACTCGCGCGCACCAGTTGGCCTTGTACGTGGTCTTCGACAGCCCTCTGATGATGGTGTCGGATTACCCGGAAGCCTACAAGGGACAGAAGGATTTCGAGTTTATCAAGGAAGTTCCGTCAAGCTGGGATGAGACTCACGTGGTCGGCGGCAAGGTCGGCGAGTTCGTGACGCTGGCTCGCAAGAAGGGCAGCGAGTGGTACCTGGGCGGCATCACGAATTGGGATTCGCGCGAGATGAATATCCCGCTTGAGTTTCTGGGCTCGGGCGAGTATCTTGCCGAGATCTATTCGGACGCCCCCGACGCCGGCGTCAATCCCAAACACACCACCATCGAGCAGCGCCGCGTCACGGCCTCGACCTTATTGAAGGTGAATCTGGCGCCCGGCGGCGGCGTGGCCGTGAGATTTTCGCCGGCGAACTAGGGTCTCCTGGATTTCCTTCGAACACCGCCGAAACATTTTCACGATTCTGTGGACATTTCCTTTTTCTTCGCCTACAATGCTGATATGGCCCTTACCAAACGCCAGAAGGAGTTCCTTGACTTCCTCGCCGGTTTCCTGGACAAGAAGGGATACAGTCCCAGCTATGAGGAAATCGCCGACGGGTTGAGCTTGGCTTCGCTCGCCACGGTGCACAAGCACATCATGGCGCTGGAAGCCAAGCATTACATCAAGCGCGGGTTCAATCAGAGCCGGTCCCTGGAGATCGCCCCGCGTTATTACGAAGAGCAGCGCCAGCATCATCAGCCCCCGCCGGGCCTGGAAATGCCGCTGCTGGGGCGCATCGCGGCGGGCTCGCCCGTCGAGGCCATCGCCGGCCAGGACACGCTCAGCTTTTCCGACTTCGTGGGCGATCCCAACACCTACGCCTTGCAGGTTCGCGGCGAATCCATGATCGAAGATCACATCATGGGCGGCGATTATGTGCTGGTGGAGAAGGCCGCCGAGGCCCGCGATGGCGATATCGTGGTCGCGCTGGTGGACGGCATGGAGACAACCCTGAAGCGTTTCTATCTGGAGCCGGATGGCCGCGTGCGCCTGCAACCCGCCAATTCCACCATGCAGCCGATTTACCTGCCGCGATCCTCGGTCCAGATTCAGGGCAAGGTGCTGGCGGTCCTGAGAAGGTACTGAAAGCGCCTTCCACGCAGGGCGCGATAGAATCCCGAGGCACGGTAGAATAGAGTGGAATGCGCTCCCAGGCCCACCCCACCCGCGAAATCGAAAGGACCAGACTGCCGAACGGCGTTCGTGTCATCACGGAACGGATGCCGCACGTGCGCAGCGTCTCCGTCGGCGTCTACATCGGCACGGGGTCGCGGGAAGAGGAGCCGCACGAAACCGGCATCTCCCATTTCGTCGAGCACATGGTGTTCAAGGGCACCAAGAACCGCTCGGCCGAGCAGATCGCGCGGTCGGTGGATTCGCTCGGCGGAGGTCTGGACGCGTTCACTTCCAAGGAACTGGTCAGCTACAACGTCAAGATCCTGGACGAGCATCTTCCGCAGGCCTTCGAAATCGTGGCCGATCTGGTCCGCAATCCTTTATTCGAAAAGAACGACATCGAGAAGGAAAAGGGCGTGATCCTGGAAGAGCTGAAGATGGAGGCGGATAATCCCGAATACCTGATCCACGAAATCTTCTCGAGCAATTTTTGGAAAGGCAGCGCGCTGGGGCGGTCGATTCTAGGCACCAGGCAGACCATCCGCAGCTTCGACCGCGACGCGGTGGACAAGTATTATCAGGAATTTTACGCGCCCTCGAACATTGTGATCACCGCCGCGGGCAACCTCAGCCACAAACACATGCTGCGGCTGGCCGAGGATCGTTTTGCGGATCTCAAGCGCCGGAAACTGCGGCCCCGTCAGGAAGCTCCGCAGCCGCACGCTCCACTGATTTTCCGCAACAAGAATTCGCTGGAGCAAGTCCACTTATATCTGGGTGTGCCCTCCATTCCGGTGCCGCATGAATCGCGGTTCATCTGCTACATCCTCAACGCCATTCTGGGCGGCGGCATGAGCTCGCGTTTGTTCCAGAACATCCGCGAGAAGCAGGGACTGGCGTACACTGTGTACTCGGAGCTGGCGATGTACCGCGACGCTGGTTGCATGATGGTGTACGCGGGGACTTCGCTCAAGTGGGCCGGAAAGGTGATCGATTCCATCGTGCAGGAGCTGCATGAGGTGTCCGAGCATTTGGTTTCTCCGGAGGAGCTGCGCCGCGCCAAGGATCATCTCAAGGGGTCGTCGGTGCTGAGCCTGGAATCCACCTCCAGCCGGATGTCGAACCTGGCCCGGCAGGAGTTGTACTTCAAGAAGTTTTTGACCATCGACGAGATGCTGGAGCGGATCGAGCAGGTGACGGCGAAAGAAATTCAATCCCTCGCTCAGCAGTTCTTCGATCCCAAGCGGATGGCCGTGGCCATGCTGGGGCGGCTGGAAGGTTTCCGTGTGCGCCGCCAGGATTTGACCCGGTGATGGATCCCACCCGCTAAATGTCTTCTCTTCGAGCCGCGGCGTCAGCGGCGATACTCGGCTGTTTGCTCACTTCGGCGGCGCTGGCTCTCGATACCAGCAAACTCCAGCCCCACGGCTACGTCAACGATTTCGCGAATGTGCTGGACCCTCGCGGCGCGCAGGCGCTGGAGGCCTACTGCGGCAACGTGGAGCGAGCTACCGGCGCGCAGTTCGCCATCGTGCTGGTGAAGTCGCTCGAGGATGAGCCGATTGAGGACGTGACCAACCGTCTGTTCCGGCAGTGGGGCGTCGGCAAAAAGGGCAAGGACGAAGGGCTCATGCTGCTGCTGGCGATTCAGGACCACAAGCAGCGCGCCGAAGTCGGGTTCGGCCTGGAGCCGGTGATCACGGACGGCTACGCGGGCGACGTGCTGCGCGGCATCCGCCCGATCCTGCGGCAGGGCAACTACAGCGGCGCGCTGCTGGCCGCCGCCGAGCAATTCGGATCGCGCATCGCCCAAGCCAAGGGAGTCGCGCTCGAAGCAGGGCAGCCGCCTCCCGGACCAGCGCCGTCTCAGCGGCCAGGCAGCTCCGGCGGCTTCTTCGGCATCCTTATCCTCATCTTCGTGGTCTTCCTGATCCTGCGTATGCTCTTCGGAGGCGGGGGCAGGGGCGGAGGCGCGGGAACCGGCTTCCTGACGGGCATGATTCTCGGTAACCTGATGGGCGGCGGGCGCGGCTGGGGCGGCGGAGGCTTCGGAGGCTACGACGGCGGCGGCGGAGGCGGCGGATTTGGCGGCTTTGGCGGAGGCGATGCCGGCGGCGGCGGAGCGTCCGGCAGTTGGTAGGGAGCGGTCGGCAAGGGGGAACATGGAAGATCTCAAGGAGCTGGTGACCAAGCTGGAACGCGCTTTTTCCGGGCGCTTGGTTTCGGTGGTGCTGTACGGCTCGGCTGCGTCGGTCTCCCATCACGACAAGTTGGCCGACTTGAACGTGCTGTGCGTGCTCAAGGAGATCACGCCGCAGGAGCTGAGCGACGGGGAGCCGGTCCTGCGCTGGTGGCGCGGCAAGGGGCATCCTTCGCCGCTGCTGATGAGCGAAGAAGAAGTGCACAACTCCGCCGACAGCTTCCCCATCGAGTTCCGCGATATGAAGGATCATCGCAAGGTCCTGTTCGGGATCGACGTGATCGCGGACGTGAAGGTGGACGCCAAATATCACCGCGTTCAGGTGGAGCATGAACTTCGCTCCAAGCTTTTTCGTCTTAGGCAGCAGGGGGCGCAGACGCTCTCCGATCATCAGGCATTGCTGACTGTGTGCGTGGATTCGGTCTCGACGTTTTGCGTGCTGGGCCGGCACGCGCTGGTGGCGGCGGGAGTTGAAGCAAAGACCGAACGCCGGGCGCTGGTGCGGCAGTTGGGCTCGACCTTGCAGATGGACGTCGCGCCGTTTGAGACGCTGTTGGATATTCGGGAAGACAAGTCCGGTCCCGACATAGGCGACCCGGGCGAGCTGTTCGCCCAGTATCTGGAGTGCATTCGCAGGTTAGTAGAGTTCGTGGACCGCCTGGAGGAAAAAATATGAAGGTTGCGCTGATCGTGGTGGGAGTGCTGGTGCTGATCGCATTGATCCTGGGTGGCACCCTGATGGGAGATCGCAACGACCTGGTGACGGAGCGGGAGTCCATTAAAGGCGCGCTGTCGCAGGTGGACACCGACCTCCAGCGCCGCAACGACCTGATCCCCAATCTGGTGGAGACCGTGAAGGGCATGGCCAGCCATGAGCAATCCGTGATCGATTCCGTGACCAAGGCGCGCGCCGCCATGATGGGCGCGCAGACTCCGGCGGAGAAGGTCGCGGCGGACGGGCAGCTCACCTCGGCGCTTTCGCGGCTGATGGTGGTGGTGGAAAACTACCCCAACATCAAGGCCAACGAGAATTTCCTTCGCTTGCAGGACGAGCTGGCCGGCACCGAGAATCGCATCGCCGTGTCCCGCCGCAGATACAACGAAACCGTGCAAAAATACAACACCGACATCGCGCTGTTCCCCAAGAATATCGCCGCGTCCATGTTCAACTTCCAGCGCGAGGACGCCTATTTCAAGGCGGATACCGCGGCGAAGGAAGCTCCGAAGGTGAAGTTCTAAACTGATATACTGCGGAAGAATGGACCCTGAAGTAGTAGCCCGATTTGAGCGGAGTGAGGCGTCTTTCAACCTCCGCATGGACCGCGCCGAAGAGCGCGCTAACAAGGCCGATGAGCGCGCAAAGAAGGCCGATGAGCGCATGGACAGGTTCGAGAAGCGCATGGAGCTGGCCGACAAGCGCGAGGATGCGCGGTGGAAGAAGACTCAAGAGCGCTGGAAGAAAGACGACGAACGCTGGGACAAGTTCGACAAGCGCTTAGAAGTCACCCGCAAGCTCGTGGAAGCCGGAATGAAATTCGTGGTGCGCATGAACTCTAGGCTGGAAGCGCTCGCGCGCAACGTCGAGGAGATCTCAAAGACCCAAAAGCTCATGCTTAAATACCTGCAGGGTGGCCGCAACGGACGTGGCTCTCACTGAGCGTCTCTCACTGATCTTCGGTTTCGTTCATTTCTTCCAGTTTCTCAGCCTCGGCCGCATAGCGCTTTAAGACTCGAATCGAATTGCCGGCGCTGAAGCCGGCCCCTCGCAGGCGGCGGAAGGCCGAGGCCAGGTGCTTCTGCTCGCCGAGCAACGCGCCGAGGTTTTTCCCGCGATATTTCCGAGCCAGGAAGCTCTCGATCAGAGCCACCTCGTCCACGCCCGAATAAGCCGTCTCGACGGCCTGCTTGGCCACCGCGGGCGCGATGCGTCGAGTCATGAGATCGTGCATGACGCGAGCCTTGCCGAGGCCCTGGTTCTCGCGCCTCCAGTTGGCGAAGGAATCGGCCAGCTTGCGGTCGTTCAGAAACCCGGCTTCTTTCAAACGCGCGACTACCTCGGCGGCGTCTTCCTGGCGGGCGGCCCGGCGTTTCAGGCGGTCGCGCAATTCGTTCAAGGAGAGGGCGCGGCTGCTCAACGCGCGTGCCGCGTAGTTCATGAGCGCTTCGCGGTCGAGCAATTTGGGCGGGCGGGCGGCCATGGTCAGGCTCCTTTCATTGTGCGGTGCTCCGCACGAGACTTTACCACCGCTTCCTCACGGTCGCGGCTCAGAATCGGGGCCTAGCGCAGCGCGGCGGAGCCGGACCCACTCGGGAAACACGGGTGGATTCTCCAGCCAGGTCAGCATCCACATCGCCATTTCTTCTTTCTCCGCGCGAATTTCTTCTTTGCGGGCCGCGAAACGGGCGTGATCTTTCGCGGCGATCACCACACGCCGGACGCGCGAACGGGCCGCCGCGTCTCCCTGTTCGTATTCGGCGAGCAGTTTGAGCAGGCTCGATTCCAGGGCATCCAACGACTCCTGACGAACGCCTTCGACCAGCGGCGCCAGGGGCACTCCTGAATCGCGCGCCCAATCCCGTAACAGACGCCGCAGATAGCTTTCCGAGACCGGCGCGAGCAGGCTGAGCAGAGCCTGCCACTCCGGCTCGCCGATCTGGCGCGGCGCGGCGCGGCCGATCCACGCGATCATCTCACGTTTTTTCGGCTCACGCTTTTTTGTTGGCTTTTGCGACGGGCTTTTGGGGTTGGTTGCCATGTTCCTGCGAATGGCGGTAAGCGCGCACGGCCTGGTCGTGCTCGGCGAGCGTGGCGGAAAACTGGTGGCCGCCGCCCGAGGGTTTGGCGACAAAATAGAGATACTTGGTCTGGGCCGGATGGAGCGCCGCTGCCAGCGACTCCGCGCCGGGATTGGCGATGGGTCCAGGCGGCAGCCCCGGGTTGCGATAGGTGTTGTACGGATTCCGGCTCTCGAGATCGGAGCGGTGAATGGCGCCGCGGTAGCGATGCTCCAGCAGCGCGGCGTAGATGGCGGTGGGGTCGCATTCCAGCCGCATGTTCAGAGTGAGCCGGTTGACGAAGACCCCGGCGATCACCGGACGCTCCTGGGCGAACGGGGTCTCCTTTTCCACCAGCGACGCCAAAGTCACGGCGCGGTGGGGATCGGCGGATAACTTGGCGCTCTGGCCGGCGGGCTGGCCTTCCAGCAGCTTTTTCCACTGACGCCGGAACTGGGCGGTCATCAACTGGCACAACTCGGCCGCGGTGGTCGCATGCGACAGACGATAGGTCGCCGGAAACAGATAGCCTTCGAGCGTTGGCGCGGCCGGGTCGAGGTCGCGGATGGACATCGGGTTTTCGGCGGCCTTCAGAAAGTCCTGCGCGGGCATCACGCCGGCGGCTTCCGCCAGCCGCGCGATATCGAAGATGTTGCTGCCCTCCGGAACGCTGAATTCGAAGTAATAGACGTCTCCGCGGGCGATGCGTCCGAAAACGGCGCTGACGCTGGCGGCGTCTTCGAATTTATATTCGCCGGCGGCCAGCTTGGCGGAGGGATGCAGCGCGCGCTCCAGCCAGAACTGCCAGGCGTAGCGGATGACGCCCGCCTGCTCCAGCGCGCGAGCCATGGCGATCGACCCCGAGCCGCGGTCGAAGCGCACGAAGGTTTCCGCGGCAAAGTCGCGGTAGGGCAATTGGAGCCAGACCCACAGCGCGCCGGCCAGGGCCATGGCGATCAGCAGCAGCGCGCCTGTGCGCCGGAGCTTCTTCACGAGATCCGCTCCCTCCGGTCAAGCTTTACAGCCGCTCCCTCACAGTCGCGGTTCAGAAGCGGCGTTTCCGAACCGCGCGCGCTAGCAAGCGGTAGATGGGACGCCTTCATTCCACCGCGCCTCATGGCTCAGCCTCCAAATCCAGGTAACTCGCGAGCAGAATCTGCGCGGACAATCGATCCACGGCGCGGGCCCGCTTGGCGATGCTGATGCCGCTGGATTTGAGCACGCGCTGGGCTTCGACGGTGGTCAGGCGCTCGTCCCAGTAGCGGATGGGGAGGCCGGTGCGGGCCGCCAGCCGTTCTCCGAACTCGCGCGTGTATTCGGCCTGCCGGCCTTCGCGTCCGCTCATGTGCAGCGGAAATCCCATCAGGAGCAGAGCAACGCCGTGCTCCTCAGCCAGGCTGGCCAGCGCTGCCAGATCCTCCCGAAGGTTGGTCCGCTGGAGCGTGGGCAGACCCTGAGCGGTGATTCCCAGTGGATCGCTCAGCGCCAGCCCGATGCGGCGTTTGCCTAAATCGAGCGCCAGAACGCGCCGATTATTTGAATTTGCTTTCAAATCCACTTCAGTCCAATTATAGTGATAGGCAGGTGTACGCTCCCAGTACGTCCTCGCAAGGTTCGCTTCAGGTGGGGGTAGGGATTCTCGCGGCTGGGGCCGCGGTGGCCCTGCTGTACTACGGGCGTGTGTTCTTCATCACCGTGGTCATCGCCACGATGATCGCGTTCCTGCTGGAGCCTATGGTGGAGTTCTTCATGAAGCTGCGCTTCCCAAGGGGCTTCGCCAGCTTCGTGGTGTGCAGCATCTCCCTGGTGTTCCTGTATTTCGTGGGCTTGGGTGTGTATACCGAAGCGACGGCCATGATGGACGATCTCCCGGTTTATGGCGCGCGCATCAACGAGTTGGTGGACGGCGTTTCGCTGCGCATGGAACATTTCCAGGAGGGCGTGTACCGCACCGTGGTTCCGCGGCGCTTCCAGGACGGCGCCATCGAGGCTCCGGCTCCTCCGAAAGCGGAGTCCGCGACGCGCGCGCAAAAGAAAAAGGCGGATACGGAGCCGGCCCCTCCGCCCCCCATTCAGGAAGTGCGCGTGCGTCCGGAGCCCACGCCGCCGTTCAATTACATCTACGATTACCTGCGCTCCTTTTACAGCGTGCTCCTGATGGCCAGCTTCGTTCCCTTCCTGGTGTACTTCATCCTGAGCTGGCGCGATCACCTGCGGGGGAGGCTGCTGACGATGGTGGGAGGCGAGGCGCGCTACACCGTGGCCAAGGCCTTGGACGGCGTCGCGGACATGGTGCGCGCCTATGTCATCGGGAACTTTCTGCTGGGCCTGCTGCTGAGCGTGGCCAGCGCGGTTTTGTTCGCCTCGGTGCACCTGCCGTACTGGATCGTAGTGGCGCCGATGAGCGGATTCCTGAGCCTGGCGCCGTACATAGGACTGCCTTTGGCGCTGCTTCCGCCGCTGGTGGCATCTCTGACCATCCAACACCAGCCCGCGACGCTGTATCTGTTCCTGACGGCCAGCGTAGCGGTCCTGCACCTGCTGGCGCTGAATCTTCTGTATCCCAAATTCGTGGGCTCGCGCGTGCATCTGAATCCGCTGGTGGTGACCATCGCGCTGATGTTCTGGGGCATGTTGTGGGGCGGCATCGGCCTGCTGCTGGCCATCCCCATCACGGCCGCGCTCAAGGCCGTCTGCGATAATGTCGGCGGCCTGCAACACTACGGCCGCCTGCTGGGGGATTAAGACAGGAGATTGACCGCGGATGTCCAAACAGTTTTGGGGATTTCTGGGAGTTGGACTGGTGGTGGTGGGCCTTGCCGTGTGGGCGATCTGGAGCGGCACCAAGAGCGCGCACCTGGATCTTACGGGCAAGATCCTCAAGGTGCGCTCCATCGCCCTGGACGGGGGAAGGACTCTGGTGGCGGTCGATTTCAGGGTCACCAATCCGTCCGGGGTTCCGCTGGCGATCCGGGAAGTCTCGCTGCGGATGGAGCGCTACCAAGAAGAGCCGGTGAGCGGGGTCGAGGTGTCGCGGGGGGACGTGGACGCGATGTTCGCGGCATTCCCGCTGATCGGGGTGAAATACAACGACGTGCTGGCTCCGCCGGAGACCATTGCGCCGGGCAAGACCATCGACCGCATGGCGGAAGCGAGCTTCGATCTTCCCGAAGCGGCCGTCGAGGTCCGCAAAGGGGTGATCCTGCACGTTGAGGACGTGGATGGCGTAAGCTTCGACATTCCCGAAAAAAAATGATCACAACCCATGTTCTCGATACCGCCCGCGGCGCACCGGCGGCGCGCATCCCGGTCCAGTTGGACCTCTTCATCACCGGCCAAGGCTGGCGCGAAGTGGGATACGGCCTCACCAGCGAGGACGGCCGCGTGCTGGATTTCGGCGAGCCTCCGGTGCAGGGCGTCTACCGCATGATGTTCGACGTGGCCGCGTACATGCCGCAGGCCTTTTACCCTTCCATCGCGGTCACCTTTGAGGTGCGCAATCCCAACGACCGGTATCATATGCCGCTGCTGCTGAGCCCCTACGGTTACAGCACCTATCGTGGCAGTTAGGATCGGTGTTGCGGTAGTGACCGTCCGGGTTAAGGTTGCGCCGCGAAGCTCCTCCAGCGGGATTGCGGGCGAGATGGCCGACGGCGCTCTGAAGGTCCGCATCGTCGCTGAAATGGGTGCGCATCGGAGGTTAACCAGTGGAAGCGAAGCGAGGAGCGCATTACACTTGTAATGCATGAAGAGCGAGGTCTATAGCTGGCGGGTTTCGGCCGATCTCAAGACCGGGTTGGAGCGTGAAGCGCGCCGGCGGAAGGTATCCGTTTCCGTGGTCCTGGATCTGGCCGCCCGCGATTGGCTGGATCGAGGCGGCGCGAAGATCGAGGGCGATGAGAAGCAACCTCGCCTGCACAAGGCCGCATCGAAGTGTTTTGGAGTTCTCGCGAGCGGCGATGCTCATCGCTCGGAGAACGCAGGCCAAGCCGTGCGTCAGCGTCTGCGGCGGCGCAATGACCGCTAACGCCGGCTGCCTCTGGTAACCTCCGAAGCAGTGCTGACGGAGCTGTTTCACCTGGCTGGAGACAGCCGTCATGAGATGGAGGCCGCCTGGCGGCTGGTGCGCTCCGGCGCGATCGTGCTGGCGGCGATCGAGGATTCGGAACTCCCGCAAAAACAAGCGCTGATGTCGCGCTATTCGGATCGCCCTATGGAAGGCAGCCGCCGGTTCCGCGTACTTCCGGCGAGCCGGCCGCAATAGCCTGTTCTCCCTGCTTTTAGAAAGCCCGGGAACTGAGCGTCAGGAGCAGAGCGGCCGCCGCCAGGACGACGCCAAACCCAATCTTCCTTTTGGCTGGCTTCGCCCCAATCGCGACCAGGAAGGCCTCTCTTGCAGCGTCGTCACGGTCCTCAAAATCGTTGGTCACGAACGTGTCGAAGCCACCGTCAGTTTCATTGGCGAATAGTAGAGGCAGGTGGCGGGTTCTCTCAACCAAAGGTGCTGCTCTATTCCCATGGTCGCACCCAGGCGCGTGTAGTCTCTTCGAAGCCAGCGAGCGCTACGGACAGACCCTGCCAAGAACATCCGGGCCCTCGGCGTACCAATCTGGAAAGAGAATATCCCGAATTGGTACAGCTCTTTAGGGATAAAACCCCTTGCTTAAGGTGAAGTGTGCTCAGGCTTGTCCCAAGGAGGGATTCGATTCCATGTTTAGACAGAGATTTCTGATTTCGGTGCTGGTGGTGGGCTTCTGCGCCATCCCGGCGTCGGCGGCCCTGGTGACCTATACGGACTCCGGCAGCTTCGCTGCGGGCACGACGACTGACACGTTCCAGAACATCGACGTGACGGCAGGCAACCTCACCAGCACGAGCTATACGGACCTCGGAGTAGACTTCAGCGATGCCGCGGGGTTGAACGTTGTGACCAGTCTGGGAGACGGCTGGCCAGCGGGAGGGGCGATTGTTGCCTCCCACACCGGACCGACCACGATCAACATCTCGTTTCCAAGCGGAGTGAACTCGATCGAATTCTACACGGACGCGCAACTGCAATACAGCTACGTCTACGTTTCCGTGACCGACAGCAGCGGGACAATCAACACGTCGTTGTATCAGGTCAGCCCGACGACTCCGTTGTTCTTCGGCGTCACCACCACCGATTCCACATTCACCAGCTTCTCCGTTAGCACCGACTACCCCAACCCGGCCCAGCTCACCCTCGACGACATCTCCATCGGCTCGGCCGGCAGCACCGGCGAAACTCCCGAGGCCGCGACCTTGCTGCTGGTGGCGACGGGCTTGTTCCTGATGGGTTGGATGCGGCGCCGGACTCAAGGCGCAACTCAGGCGGCGAGCCGCGGGACGGTGCGCACGATGTCCACTGGAATCACGCCGGCGTGAACCAGCACCGGTCCCGAAAAAACAGCCTCGGCCAGCAAGCCGTGCTGGGTTTCGGCGCGCTGGAACTGGTCGAACACCAGATTGCCGAGGGAATAGAAGATGACGCCGGAGCCGTATTTCTCCCAGGGTTGCACGACGTGCGGATGATGCCCCACCACGATCCGCGCTCCGGCGTCGATGGCGGCGCGGGCGAACTCCTTCTGCTGGGCGTTGGGGAGCGGCGAATACTCGGTTCCGGCGTGCATGGAGACAATCGCGACGTCGGCGCGCCGGCGCAGGTTGCGGACGTCCTCGCGCATGCGGGCGGTGTCCATCACGGGGACGCGCGGGTCCACGTCGCCGTGATTGCCGTTGGATTGATCGTAGGTGTAGGCCAGGAAGCCGAAGCGGATGCCATGGCGCGTCAGCACCGTTCCCTGGTGCGCGAGCTCGGGAGTTTTGGCCGAGCCGACGGTGGCGATGCCGTGGCTGGCGAGCCAGTCCAGCGTGAACTCCACGCCGTAGCCGGCGCAATCGCGGGCGTGATTGTTGGCGGTGGAAACGATGCCGATGCCGGCGGCGACCAGCGCCTGGATCATTTCCGGCTCGGCCTTGAAGATCATGCCGGATTCGACCACGCGCCCGCGGTCGGAGAAGGGAGCTTCCAGATTGACGAAGGCGAGATCGGCGCCGCTCAGCACGGGCGCGAGGTCGCGCAAGGGAGACGCGGGATCGTGACGCTCGCGGGCGATCCTGCCCACGAAGCGCGAAAGCATCACGTCGCCGCCGAACAGCAGGCGGGTTTCGACCGGGCGCGGAATCGCTTCCCGGACGCGGCGATTCAGCGGGATCGCTCCCAGCAGGCACACCACGGCGCGCCTTGCGATCATGAGGCGAGCTCCGCGGCCGCGGCTCGATCCACGAACCATTCCGCGGTATCCCGGGCGATTTGCGCCGGATGCTGCATCGGATCGTAGGGGCCCTGAAGCGTGGCCGCGAGAGCCGCGGCTTTGTCGGCTCCGGTGGCCAGGATGACGGTGTGCCGGGCCGCTTCCAAGACTCCGGGAAGCAGAGTCACGCGCCATTGCTGTATCTTGACTCCCCCCATCTTTTCTGCCCACACCGCGGCCGCAATGCCGGTGCGGTTTTGAATTAAGGGCTCGCCCGGAAAGAGGCTGGCGGTGTGGCTATCGGGCCCCATGCCGCGATGAATCGCGTCGAAGCGCGGCATCTCGCCGTCTCGCAGCTTGAAGTGGCGGCGAATCTCGGCCTGATAGTCGCGCGCGGCTTCCTCGGCGCCCAGTTCGGTCTGGATACGATGAACGTTCGGGGAAGGGAAGTCGCGAAGCGCGAACCATGTATCGTTGGCGAGCTTAAAGTTGCTCTGGGGATCGGTGGGCGGGACCACGCGCTCATCCACAAAAAAGAGATGCACGTGCTCCCAGGCAAAGCCGGAGCGGGCGAAAATCTGGAACATTGGTTTGGGCGAAGTGCCGCCGGATATCGCCATCGTCGCCGAGCCGCGTTCCCGCAATGCGGCCGCCAGCAGTTCGAGCACGCGGGCTGCGCAGCCTCGGGCGGCAGCGGGGGTGTCGGCGGAACGATGCAGATTCATCCTAGTACGCGATCATAAACCAGATCGGGACCCAGGATGTTGAGCTCCTCGCGCATCAGCGATTCCTCGTCGACGGGCGGAAGCGAGGAGCGGTAATGCCGGCCGCATCCGTTGACCTCGATCGCGGAGCCGGTCTTGGTCAACGTAAGCTCGCAGGTGGCGCTGGCGAGCGTGACCGAGCGCAGCCCCGGCTCACCGGCTTCGCCCGCCAGCGACAGTTTGGCGGCGGGCAGAGCCCGCGCGATCCAGGCGGCGAAATACAGAGCGCAGGTTGAGGGAGCCGTGCCGCCGTACGTAACCCGGGCGGTGGTGATGCTGGAGGCGGGCAAAGCCTGGTCGTCGAACAAATGCGCCAGGATCTCGCGCCAACCGGTGAGCCTGGTCCAGTGCAGATCGGCGACGCGGCAACCGCGGGCGCGCAGGGAGCGCAGGAAACTCAGGGCGGCGCTTGCGCCGGGGACCGTCGAGGAATCGAAGACGATCTTGTCGGCCACCGGAAACAGCGCGTCAAAGGCCCGCAGATGGAAGGCTTGCGGACCGCGGCACCACAGCACCAGGGGCAGATCCGGCACCTTCAAGGGAACCAGCAGCCGGGCGGCTTCTTCCAGGCTCCCGGCATCGGCCGCGATCTCCACTCCTTCCGAGCAGATCTGCTGGCTGCTTCCGAAGGGCTTCCAGCACTCGGCGAAGACGCGCGCGTTCAGCTCCACGCCGTCCATCGCCGGGCCTTTCCGCGCGGCCAGCACCACCGCGCGCGAGGGGTGATCGTGCATCAAAACGCCCAAGGTCCGGCGGACGTTTTCGGCGTCCAGGTCGTCCGCGGCGGTGACCACCAGGGTCATGGCGCAGGCTCGCAAGACTCCGCCCGAGCCGGCTTGATCCTGGTCGAGGTGATCCCATAGGTCGCTGAGCTCGTGGAGAATTTTCTCGGGATGGATGGCGGTGGTCATTTATAAGAACCTACAACGATGTGGCGCACGCACTCGTGCGTGCCTCGTCGCCACTCCTGGCGACGCCTGGCCGGGGCACAACGCGAACACGGTGTCGAGACGAGTCTCGACACGGCACGCACGAGTGCGTGCGCCACGGCTAGCTGTTGCGCCATAGATGCCCCGTCCGCTCCAGCATGGCGTCGGCCTCGGCCGGTCCCCAGGAGCCGGCTTCATAGTTCGGAAATTTGGGTTTGGCGGACTTCCAGTTTTCCATGATGGGCTCGACCACGCGCCAGCTTGCCTCGACCATGTCCTGGCGAGTGTACAGAGTGGCGTCGCCGATCATTGCATCAACCAGTAAAGTCTCATAGGCAGAAGGAGATCGGCCACCAAAACTAGCGCCGTACTTGAAGTCCATGGAGACCGGGCGAAGATGCATTCCGCTGCCCGGCTGTTTGGAGAAAAAGCGCAGCGAGATGCCCTCTTCCGGCTGGATTCGGAGGATCAAAAGATTGGGCCTCTTGGACAGATCGCCATCGCCGGAGGCGAACAGAGTGAGCGGCGCGGAGTTGAATTGAATGGCGATGTCGGTGGAGCGCTTGGCCAGTTTCTTGCCGGTGCGCACGAAGAAGGGGACGCCGGCCCAGCGCCAGTTATCCACATAGAAGGTGATGGCGGCGAAGGTGTCGGTGGGCGAGGCCGCGCCGACGCCGGGCTCCTCGCGGAAGCCGTCGTATTGGCCGGCGACGGTGTACTGCGGCACCTCTTGCGGCTGCATGATCTTGATCGAGCGCAGCAGCTTGGCTCGCTCATCCCGCACCGCGTTGGGCTCGAACACCGCGGCGGGTTCCATGGCCACCGTCGCCAGAACCTGCAACAGGTGATTCTGGACCATGTCGCGCAGCGCGCCCGCTTCCTGATAATAGGCTCCGCGCCCTTCCACGCCGATGGCCTCCGCCGCGGTGATCTGCACATGGTTGACGTAGCGGCGGTTCCACAGGGGCTCGAAGATGCCGTTGCCGAAACGGAAGGCCAGGATGTTCTGCACCGTTTCCTTGCCCAGGTAATGATCGATGCGGTAAATCTCCTGCTCCGGGAAGACGGCGTGCAACTGGGCGTTGAGCTCGCCGGCACTCTTGAGATCGTGCCCGAACGGCTTTTCGACGACGATCCTGCGCCATCCACCGGCGTTTACCCCGGCGGCCGAATCTCCGGGGCTTGCTTTTCCCAACCCGGCGGCGCCGAGTCCTTTCGCGACGGTTGCGTAATAGCTCGGCTGCGTGGAAAGGTAGAACAAAACATTCCGCATGCCGACGGCGGCAAGTTTTTCGCCGATGGCCTGGTACAACGCGGGATCGTTCATGTCGCCGGCGACGTAGTGCAGGTTGGCGGCAAAGTGCGTCCACAGCTCGGGGTTGAAGTCGCCACTTTCGAGAAACTCCTTCACCTCGACAGCCATCTTGTCGCGGAAGGCTTCGTCCGCTAGGGGAGTGCGCGAGTTCCCGATGATGGCGAAGGAGGCGGGAAGCTTGCGGTCCAGCGCCAACTGGTACAGCGCGGGCATCAACTTGCGTTTGGTGAGATCGCCCGAGGCGCCAAAGATCACGATGGCGCATTCCGGCACGCGGCGCTCAAAGCGCAACGGATCGGCAAAGGGATTCTGCGCTTCCGCCATGTTCCAACATAGCATGCTAGGATTGAAATTACCCTGGGAAATCAGACGATCCTCGCCGTTCTGGACGACTTGTTTTTCACGGTCAAGATCAACGAGGCCGCCAAGCGGGCCGGCCTTCCCATCGAATTCCTCAAGAGTGAAACCGACGTTCTGCTGCGGGCCAGGACGCAGCCGTCGCTGATTATCATCGACCTGAATTTTCAGGGCATCGACGCGTTGAAACTGGTGGGCGAGCTGAAGGCGGACGCGGAGACCAAGGGCATCAGCGTGCTGGGATATCTTTCGCACGTGCAGGGCGAGCTGAAGCTGAAGGCGCAGGAGGCGGGTTGCGACATGGTGCTGCCGCGCTCGGCGTTTTCGCAGAGCCTGCCGCAGATTCTGAAGCGCTACGCGGGGTAGGAAAACACAAGCTGGCTGCCGCGGTGTAAGCTGGGCAAAGATGCGACGAATTCAAGCTGCCTTCGTGCTGTGCTCGTTCTTCGGGACGGCGCTTGCGCAGATTCGGGTGCGCTCATTTCTCGACCTCCCTGGGGAGACGGGCGATCCGAGCATTTCACCGGATGGCAAGACCCTCGCATTTCAGTGGCTTCCACCCGACATGAACCGTTGGGGTTTATACACCGGGCCAATGAGCGGTGGAGAGCCTCAACTGTTCGCCAAAGGCGACGGCCTCGCCGTCTCTCCAAAATGGTCTCCAGACGGGCAGTGGATCGCATTCCTGCGTTGGCAGACTCCTCGCACGGTCAGCGTATTCATAGAGCCGGCAGCTGGCGGCGAGGAGCGCTTGGTTGGGGCCGCGTGTAATCGGGAGGTCGCGTGGACTGCGGATAGCCGGTCCCTGATTACGCCGAACAATGGCAGGACCGATTCGCCTGATGAATGCCGACTCGTGGTTACTTCGATCGAGCCAGGCGGACCTACGTGGCAGCTCGCCCAGCGTGGCACCTACCCTGCGCTGTCGCCTGACGGCAAGACGCTCGCTTTTGTTCGCGATCGGGAGATCCACCTCCTTGCTCTAACGCGCGACGGCCACGCCGTAGGCGTGGAGACGACGTTGGTTCGCGAACCCCTCACCATAATTCACCCGGCTTGGATTCCCGGAACGAACGAGCTTGTCTATTTGCTCTTGGAAGATCGCTCTGTGGTTCGCCGAATTGAAGCACGTCAGGGAGCCAAGCCGGCAGATGCCGGGAGTGTCGATGGTGAGTTTGACATCTTGTCCCCGGCACCGGACGGAGGATCGGTTCTCGGCGAGGTGCGGTCTCACGACGATTCGTATTGGAGAATTGATCTCCGCTCACCCGATCCTCACTTTGAGCAGCTTCGACGGCTACCCTGGAATGCTCGTAGTCTGAGACTGGCACCGGACGGACAGAAAGTGCTTTCCACCGTATCAGCCCGGGGCGCCTCGCAGCTCTATACGTCCAGCCTAGACGGCTCAGATGCGCGGCGTCTCTTCTCGACCTCGTATCAGGTCATCGAGCAGGCGGCCTGGTCTCCCGATGGGAAGCAGATCGCCTTCACTGCTGAACCGTGGGTCTCGCAGGTCAGCCCATCCTATCTTTTAATCGCTTCCATAAATGGTGGATCTTCACGCCGTTTGCTTCCGCAATTCGATTACGTCTATGGAGCGGCGTGGTCTCGGGATGGCAATGCTCTGTACTTCGTGGCTCAAACGAAGGACGGATCTCCAATCTGGAAGTTGGATCTCTCAAGTAATAAATTGACACAGATTACCGAGCTCCCAGGCCAGCAAGTCGAAGGGGTTGACGAGAAGTACCTCTATGTCTGGAGAATTCCGTTCAGCCTTCTTCGCATTCCACTTACCGGGGGGCCAGAGGAACCTGTAGTAGGGGATGCGTTGAGTTTTGTCATCGGTCAGAACGAGCTCTATTTCGTGCGCCAAGACGCGAAGCCGCCGACGCTCCAAGGTTTGAACCTCTACCGTCTCAACCTCGCAACCCGAGCAACGCAGTTCGTCGCAAATGTCGGGTTCGGAGCAGCATCACTGCAATTGTCTCCGGACGGACGATTCATCTACGCCGAAAGGCACGACCCGCCGAGCAGCCGGATCATGCTGGTTCAGGGTCTTCGTTAGGCGAGAGTCCGTCTTAGCGAAGACTGAACGTGAACAAGGCGCTGCCGGACTGGATGCTGACGTACTGCTTGCCGTTGACCATGTAGGTCATGGGTCCCGCGGATACCGAAGGTCCGAGATTGGTTTCCCACAGCAGGTTGCCGTCACGGGCGTCGAGGGCGTAGAAGGCTCCGTCGCGGCCGCCGCTGAAGAGTACGTTGGAATCGGTGGTCAGAATGCCGGCCTCGGTCGAAGGCGCCGCCAGACGATGCGTCCATTTGCGTTCGCCGGTATTCGGATCCATGGCGATGATGGAGCTGAATACGTCTTCGGTGGTTGCCCCGCCGCGCGGAAAGACCCCGCTGAAGCCCTGGCCTTCGTGGAACTCGGGTGGCGCCTCCCCTTTCAGGTAAGTGCTCGAAGTATTTTCCCAAGCCGGAATATAAAACAAGCCGGTGGTTGGGCTAAACGATGGGTTGTACCAATTGGTTCCTCCCTGATTGCCGGGGTAAACCAACGTGCCCGCCTTGGAGGGCGCGACACTGGGAACGATGATCGGGCGGCCGTTTTGGTCGAAGCCGTCCGACCAATTGATCTTGGTGAAGGGCTTGCCTAAAAGAAACTTGCCGTTAGTGCGGTCCAACACGTAGAACATGCCGTTGCGATTGGCCCACAACATCGCCTTAACCGGGCGGCCCTGGAATTGGATATCCGCCAGAACCGGCACCTGGGTGGCGTCCCAATCGAATTCGTTGTGCGGAGAGAATTGATAATGCCACTTCAGCTGGCCCGTATCGGCGTCCAGCGCGAGGACCGAGGAGCTGTAGAGGTTGTCGCCCAAGCGCGCGTCGCCGTCCCAATCCGGGCCGGCGTTTCCGGTGCCCCAGTAGGTCAAGTTGGACTCCGGATCGTACGATCCCGTCACCCAGACGGGCGCGCCACCATGCAAATACGAATCGTTGGGCTTGCCATCCTTGCCGAGCCAGGTTTCATAGCCGGGCTCGCCGGGTCCGGGGACGGTGTTGAAGCGCCAGACTTCCGCGCCGGTGTTTGCATCCCAGGCAGCGATGAAGCCGCGGATCCCGTGCTCGCCGCCTGCGACGCCGGCGATCACCTTATCCTTGATCGCCAGCGGAGCGTGAGTCATGGAGTATTGCTGCTTATAATCGGCGACCTGGACCTTCCACACCTCCTTGCCGGTGCGCGCGTTGATGGCGATCAATTGCGCGTCCAACGTCGCCAGGAACAGCTTATCGCCTAGAATGGCCACGCCGCGCGTGAGGTTGCCGCAGCACGGGTTCTTGGTTTCGGGCGCGGGCTTGTGCTGGTAGGTCCAGATGGTCTTGCCGGTGGCGGCGTTGAGCGCGATCACGTCATTGGGGCTCTGGATGGTGTACATGACTCCATCGACCACCAGCGGCGTGACCTCGTGCTTCTCCAGCGAGCGGTCCTGGAAGACCCATTGCAGCGACAGATCCTTGGCATTGTCCGGCGTGATCTGGGTGAGGGCGCTGTGACGCTGGCTCATAAGACTGCCGGAGTAGGTGAGCCAGTTCTGCGGCTCCTGGTTGGCGCCGAGGATGCGCTCGAAGGGAACATCTTTGACGGGGGCCTGCCGGGCGGGGGGAGCTTGGCCCGCACCTGGGCCTTGGCCGGATGCGAGCGCCGCTAGGGCGAGCAGTAGGAATCCTTGTGTCTTCATATGGTGGCGACAAACCTTTCTCAAAATACCGATCTGGTGAAGGGGGCAAGTAGCAAGAAGCTATCTTAACGCGTTGTGGGTGGGGTCGTCACCTGATGGGCCGGAAGAGGGGCGGTTCGTCTTCGAGCAGCGTTTTGTGGAGCAGCGTGCCCTCGTGCTCATGAACAGTCCTCAGTTCATCGGCGAGGTCACGCACTCTTTCGATAGACTGCTGTGATTCTTCGAGCAGCCTCTCCGGGTCCGGGCCCTCGGTCTCAGCGTCGGGCGGCATCGGCTTCTGACATTAGGATCGTCAGGCGAGACGGACGTTACACGAATCCTCGATAATGTTCCAGCGGAATTGGAGCGGGTCGCACTCGGGCCTGGCTCTGCCGTTGTGCGTAGGCCAAACGACTAGATCCCTGCCTCCTGGCTGAAATACTGATAATCTTCCCGCCATCCGCCTTGGCCTTTACCAATGTGTGTGTAATCCTCGATGAATTCGATCGCGCGAATGTATTTGACCATGGTGAAACCGAGCTGCGTCTCCACGCGGAGGCGGAGTGGCGCTCCGTGATTGATCGGGAGCGTTTGGCCGTTCATTTCGTACGCAAGAATCGTTTGTGGATCTTCCGCCAACTCCAAGCGAATCGTGCCGTAGAAGTGTCCCGGTCCCTGGGCGTGCGGCTCGGACGTGGATTTATTGTCGAACGCGTAGAAGGCGATGTATCGAGCGGATGGAAGCGGCCGGCAAAGTTCAACGATATGACGCAGAGAGACGCCACCCCACTCCGCAACGCCAGACCATCCCTGGATGCAGCAGTGCTTGGTGATCTGAGTTTGTTTCGGCATTGCGCGGAGGTCGGCTAACGTCAGGCGCAGCGGCGTCTCGACCAATCCGCCGGCCTCCAGGACGTAATTTGCGAACTGGCCGCGCGCCATTGCCAAATAAGTCTCCTCTTGCGGCGGACGGCCGTTCACCCAGAAGTATGGTGAGATGTCCGATCGTGAGTAATGCTGCGCCGAGAGTTCATGCCCGAAAAGCAGTGTGCGCAATGGATCGACGATCGTCTGAGTGGCTTTCTGGACAAAGCGCGGGCGGCGGTGCGAACACACGGTTGTCACGACGTGGATGACCATGACGCCGGTCAACCCGGACAGCCAGACCACCAGAGCGCGCGTCAGGTGCGGATCGTGCGTCTCCCCCAGGACGATCACCGCCAGTCCATTCTGGAAGCCATGCAGGGCCACCAGCGCGACATGACCGGCAAAGAATAGGATAAACGTGCAAAGAGCCAGAAAATGCAGACTCCGTGCGCTCTGCCGTCCGTGAAAGACTTTGATATACCACGGGAAACGAGCGGCGATTGCGGGGGACATCGCTACTCCTGTCGCGATGCTGAACGGCGCGAGCAAGAAGACGACTGCCGCATAGCTCAACTGTTGCAGAGCGTTATACATTCCCGGCGCTTCGACGATGTGAAGCGTCAGGTAGCCAAGCATTGCCCGTCCCGCGTCCGGCACAATCTGCCAGGAAGTCGGAATCAGCCGCCGCCACTCCGATGAGACCAACAGCATCGCGACGTAGACCAATCCCGTCAGCAACCATCCGAAATCCGCGAGAAAGTGCCAGTGCCGCCCGAGACCCAGATTCTCGCGGCCCGGCAGCGCGATCGCGGGCGGGAACGAACTCTCCTCGTCACTGGCCGTCCAGAGTCGATCCCTGGGTCTCCGCTTTTTCGTGAACTTGAGCCATTCACTGCCAGGCGTGCAGTCGTCGTTCCAGTAAAGCCTCGGATGTGCGCTCAGGATCTCCAGCCCGCTCCGAACCAGAAGCGAGAGGAGAAGAAAGTTGAAGAAGTGCGTCGTCCGCAGCCATAGCGGATACTCAAGCGGCATCATTCGACCACGCTATCAAACAACACAATCCTCCGCGATCTTTGCGGTGGACTCCTCGGCTGAGACGGACGGGTCAACCTACAACGCGTGTCCCCCTCCGCCGGCGTAAGCGCCCAATACAACGGCGCCGCCCAATTCTTGAGCGGCGGGTTCAGAGGCTGGGGTTGCTGAGCATGAACCGGCGCGAGCGTAAACGCGAGCGCGAGAACAAGGGCATGGCGGCTCAATGTGTCATTCACGATCTTCATCTTCTCGCTGGGTACGTGTTGACCTCAGACTAACGGAAGCCGGCGCAGAGATCGATGGCGAGCATCACTGCGAGCATCCTGCTCGCTCACTTGCCGCTCGCCGGTTGCGCGGACGTCGATGTCCGGCCCGACAGCAAGGCCTCCAGCGCGGCAAGGCGATCCTCCAGTTCCTGGAGCTGCGCGTGCTGCTTCTGCACCTCGTTCAGGAGCATGGGAGCGAGCGACTGATACTTGACTGACGAGGGCTGGCCGTCTTTGTCGTATCCCACCATTTCTGGATAGAGCTTGGCCACTTCCTCGGCGATGAGGCCATACTGTAGCAGGCCGGAGCCATTGTCGTACTGCGGCTTGTAGAAGAAGGTGACCGGCCGCAACTGGAGCAGCTTGCTGCTGCTGTCGCCCATGTCGGTGATCTGCTCCTTGAAGCGGCGCGAGGAGCGGATGGGACCGCTGCCGCAGTTGTCCCCGGTAGACGCGGAATCATACGTTCCCAGCCTCCCGCTAGAGTCGACGCAAACCAAGATTCCGTCGACGAGGGTTGTCCCGTAAACGCCCGCCAAGTAAGTGTTCGTCTGGGTGCCCTGCGTCCCGATGGCGATAGTGCCGCTGTCGATGGCCACGCTGCGGCCTATGTAGATATTGTTGCTGCTCTGCGTCCCGATGGCGATGGTGCCGTCGTTGTCGCCGGCGGTGCCCACGCTGCCTATGTAGATGCTGTTGCTGTTGCCGGGCGGGGAGCCTAAGGCCGCAGTACCCCCGATGGCGATGTTGAAGGTCCCGGTGGCGTTGTTCTGCAGCGCCTGTGAGCCGATGGCCGTGTTTTCGAACCCGGCGGTGTTGGCTGCCAGCGCCCGGTTGCCGACGGCCGTGTTGTTGAGCCCGGTGGTGTTGCCCGCCAGCGCTCCGGCCCCGACGCCGGTATTCAAGAGCCCGTCGGTCGGTGAGGCGTAGTAGCCGTTGATGTCGATGATCACGTCCGTGGTATTTCCCGCGACCATCTGGATCGCGCCGCTGGTCCCCGCGGGCACGATGGCGGCATTGGCGATGACTCCGCCCGAGATCGGGTCATTCAGCGTCGACACACCTGGATACGGCTGTCCGGCCGGCCACACCGACAGAAACGAAAGGGGCCCGGGCGGCACAGCCGTGATGTTCAGCGAATACGCTCCGGCGTTGGATGGAATGATGCACGTCGTGGAGCTGGGCACCGGCACCTGGCGCGTCCCATACACCTGCAGCGACGGAGGACCGAATGCCCCCGTGAAGCCCTGGCCCGCCCGCGTGTCCATCACCCGGCAAGGAGTCATCGCGATGAACGTCATCGGACCCGGCGGCGCGAATATGCTGGCAGGTTGCGCCAACGCGGAAGCACCGCGTTGAGCGAAACGTTGTTCTAGGCGCTGCTGCTCGGCCTCCGTCGGCGTGGGCGCCCAATATAACGGAGCCGTCCAATTCTTGAGGGGCGGATTCAGAGGCTGGGGTTGCTGAGCATGAACCGGCGCGAGCGAAAACGCGAGCGCGAGAACAAGGGCATGGCGGCTCAATGTGTCATTAACCATCTTCATCTCCTCGTTGGGTGACGTGTTGACCAGACCAACGGAATCCGGCGCAGAGATCGATGGCGAGCATCACGGCGAGCATCCTGTTCGCTCACTTGCCGCTCGCCGGTTGCCAACGCCGCCAGCCGTTCTTCGAGCGAGCGTATGTGCTCCGCCTGCGCAGCCATAGCGGATACTCAAGCGGCATGATTCGACCACGCTATCAAACAACACAATCCTCCGCGATCTTTGCGGTGGACTCCTCGGCTGAGACGGACGGGTCAACCTACAACTCGTGTCCTCGTTTCCGTTCCAGCCCTGAGGCGCGCCAGAAACATGACGCGCCGGCTTACATGATTGAACTACTGGATGTTCTTACCGATGGATCGAAGGCTGAAGGCGCCACCCAGGGCGAGCAGTCCGCACAGCCCAATCAGCGGCAGGGAACTGGACGTAGCGGGGAGCGTGTTTTCAGCGACCTGGACGGGCGCCGCGGCGACGACTTCCGGCGGGACAGGCTGGACCACTTGAGCGATTTCAACCACTTCTCCCGTCGGTTGAACGGCCTTGATTGGCGTTTGCTGCAACTGCGCAACCACCTCAGGCGCCTCGGGCCTCTCGACTTCCACGGGAACGTCGGCCACCACTGCGAGAACGGGTTGTTTTACCACCTGGGCCAGTTGCACGGCTTTGTCTTTGGGATAGACGAATTCCTCGCCCCAGTTGGCGCCGGGATAGAACCACGCCCGCAGAGCTTCCGGTTTGCCTCTGATCCCTTCGTTAAAAGTCATCACGGTCTTGCCTGTGGGCTTGAGGCGATAGTTCGCAATGGCCAGGATGGTGGCGTAGATTTTGGTTTGGTCCCGGTTGAAGATCTGCACAATGTGGCGGTCATTACTCGAGTTCACCAGCTTGAACACATACGTTCCGGCGGGCAACACTTTCATCCCGCTGATATGCACCATCGGAATTTCCACTGGCGCGCTAAACGTGACGATGGTCATATGGTCGCGATCGTCTGCCTTGAGGCTGGGCGAGAACGCCGCGCCCAAAAAAGCCATGCCAAGCACGACCGGTGCTACTTTGAAAAATGTCATTTTCTTCTCCTTGTGGGTTGCACGAACGCTTGTGGTGGGAGCATGCGGGGGTCCATCGCGCGCTTTGCCACCCGTCCCACCGTTGCGATAGGCCTAGCGCCGCCGATCATGCTGTCGGCAGGCGCATTGCGGAAAACTACTGACCGTGCGAGGTCAGATGACCGAATGAGGTCAATCCCTTTTGCTGAGACAAGCGCCAGGCAGGACTGAACCGCGACCGTGAGGGAGCGGCAGACAGGATGCGATCACCGGGATGGCAGAATTTGAGGATTTTCGCGGTCTCGAATCGATCGGAGGCAGATCGATTCTGATGCGGCCGCAGAGGTCGGGAAGCCTAATGTCGTCGTGTCCGGGATGCGGCGATGCCTTGTCCAGCCGCTGCCGCTTGAGTCTGGATGGGCCGTCAGTCCGGCTGGCGGTTATGTGGGTTGACGGTGTAGCCTTCCAATCGGCACGCCACACCGAACCTTGACGCGAGCGGGTCCGGGACTAGTCGAACGACTTCTGCCCGGCAACGCAAGACTAAGTCGGAGTCCCAAGGGTCGCCCACTTGCTCGCCGGGAATCAGCAGCTCACACTCGATCTTCTCGCGGAGTTGAACTGGGTGATCTGAAATGCAGTAAAAGCCGTCGCAACTCAGGTCTTCCGTCTTGGTCTCTATTCCCGCGGAATCCCCCGGTCGAAAGAGACGGAGGAGATAGGACAGCCGGACGCGTGGATGGCGCCGCCGGTTCGGTCCGCCCTCCGCCTGCGTTGCGGGGTCTGCACGGGACTCTGCACCGACGTAGGGCATTGCGTTGAGCATCTTAGTCTCCTCTCCATACTTTCTTCCCCCGATCGCTGTGTTGACTTTTCCCGATGCTTGAACGGGAACAGCGTTGTTGTCTGCTGTCCCGTTTCAAGCGTTGCACCTTTTCTCCGTCTCCGAAAACCTATGGACGGGAAACTATCTTGCGGCGCAACAAACCCAAACCCAAAAGAGCCCCGCCGACCAGACCAAGAGTCCCCGGCTCCGGAAGAGGGGCGTTACCATACTCGTAAACGTCCAAGCCAAACCCCTCGATCGCATTGGTGGTGTTAAGTCCTGCGGCTGTAAGCGTGACGCTGGAACCATTGAGAAATGAAAAAAATACCTGCCCCGTGTTGGCGCCGGTGGTGAGGTCGTTGAGGTTCAGCGTTCCCCCGGGAGTGAGAACGTCGGTCATCGTAGCTGTATTGGTCGAATTCGCCGACCCGTCTTGGAATTGACCCTGAGCTTCGTAGGCGCTACAGTTATGCCCCGCGCCAAATTCAAGAGCGCACGCGGCTTGGTCAATGGTGAACGTGTAATTTAGCGAGAAACCAGAAGTCCAAGCCAGCCCTGTAATGCTAGAGCCCAATTGAAAGCCAATCTGCCAAATGCCGGTCAGGGGGTTCGCGAAATTGTCGATGCCGACCGAGACCTGGGAGGCGGTTGGATCAAGCCCCGTGGCTGTATAGCTGAAGCCGCTGTAAACCTTATCTCCGACTTCACAAGTGAAGCCCGCTCCTGTGTATACCGAAAGGCTCGCGCCCGCCTGGCAAACCGGGGTCGCATAGGTCACCGCAGTGCCCGCCGTCAAAAAAGCCGCTAAAGCTAAAATGTGTTTCAGTTTCATTCGTTTCTCCGCCTCTCCTGAATGTACTTCGTACTAGGACGCCCACAAGTCAGCATGACGTGGGCAGTTGCTTCAAAAAGGGGGAGCAGGTCTAGGCCCAACATACGCCCAGGTGAAGCGAAACTTTAATTTAATCCTCGATCCGCTCAAGCTGCTTGGTTTGTTGCAAGCAAGACTTCCCACCGATCGCACTCGTCCGCCCGGCACTCCTGACCTTCCATGGTCGGACGACCATGGAAGGTCAACCTGAAGCTTGGTACACAACTTCTGTATTCCACGCTGGTTGGTAAAGAGTGCCGTTCCCTTTTCTCCTCAGGAAGGCCCTGCCTCGAATTGACCAAATGTGGTCATAATTGTGTTCGGCAAGCGGCTTTCAGTGGTACAATGACGATGTACCGCCACTTTCGGCCTTCCAACAGTTTGCCGGACACCACGTGATTAGCGTGGTTCTCCAAGCCGTGGGCTTCCCGGATCGACGGGTGAAGGAGGAAAGCGTCATGGCCTCTCAGCCACAAACCGCCGGTTGGCTGGTGGAACACGGTCCGAAGGAACTGGAACTGTTGTTCCGAGCGATCGTATTCCAGCCTTCCACGCCCGTTTTGCTGACGGACAACGAGCGCCGTTACCATGAGGCGAGCGTTGGCGCCAGCAAGCTCCTGGGTCTTCCACGGGAACAGATCATCGGCCGCAGTCTGGATGATTTTGCGGAGCCCAGCGCCAAGCCGGCGATTTCGGAACGCTGGAGCGCCTTTCTCAAGGCCGGCGAGCAGGAGGGAACCCTTCCGCTGGTGGTTCCGGACCGAGGCGCGCGGGAGGTCGGCTACATCGCCAAAGGGAACGTGCTGCCGGCGCGCAATGTGGTGGTGCTGCGCGACGGCACCGCCAAAAGCAGTGTTCCGGCCTGGGTGCAGGACTATGCTTTGTTCCTGTTGGATGCTGACGGAAAGATTGCCGCATGGTATGCGGGAGCGGAGCGTATTTACGGCTACAAGAGCGAGGAGGCCGTGGGGCAACACGTGTCGCTGCTTTATCCCGCCGAAGATACTCTCCGCTCCAGGCTGGATGAAGAATTGAAGAGAGCCGCCAGCGAGGGACATTTCGCCAATGAAGGCTGGCGCGTGAAAAAGGACGGGTCGCGATTCTGGGCCAACGTCATCAGCATGGCCCTGCGAGACGACGACGGAGACCTACAGGGCTTTGCCACGGTGGTGCGCGACTTTAGCGAACGTCATGAGAGAGACGAAAAGTTGCGGCGAGGCCGCGCGCGGATCCGGCCAATCCCCTCGGCATCGACCATCGCCGGCATCGTTGCCGGCGAATTTGACCGCATTCCGGAGGCCAACGATGCGTTTCTCGAAATGGTGGGATATAGCCGCGAGGACTTACACTCAGGCCGGCTGTGCTGGCCGGATTTGACGCCGCCGGAATATCTGGCTCTGGACGAACTGGCCCACGAAGAAGGGCTGCGCTTCGGGGCCTGCACGCCGTTCGAAAAAGAGTTCATTCGCAAAGACGGGACTCGGGTGTCCGTGCTGGTGGCTACGGCCGTCCTAAAACTATCTCCGTTCCGGTGGATCACCTTCGTGCAGGACCTCCGGGAACGCGATCGCCTGGAAAATGTCGAGGTAGAAGTGGTCGAGGTCACGGCGAGTTTTGAAGAGATTGTAGGAACCAGCGCGCCGATGAAGCGGGTGATGGGGCAGGTGGAAGTGGTCGCGCCGACCGATGCGACGGTGCTGATCCTGGGCGAAACCGGCACGGGCAAGGAATTGATCGCGCGGGCCATCCATCGTCTGAGTCCTCGGCGGGGTCTTCCTTTTATCAGTTTGAACTGCGCGGCAATTCCCACAGGGCTGCTGGAAAGCGAGCTATTCGGCTACGAGCGCGGAGCCTTTACCGGCGCCTTGGGGCAAAAAATCGGGCGCTTCGAAATGGCGCATCGCGGAACGCTGTTTCTGGATGAAGTGGGCGATATTCCGTTGGATCTGCAACCCAAGCTGCTCAGAGCTCTACAGGAGAAGTCCTTCGAGAGATTGGGCGGCACGCGCACTATCCCCATCGACGTCCGGCTGGTGGCGGCAACCAACCGGAATCTGACGCAGATGATGGGCGATAAACTCTTCCGCAGCGATCTGTATTACCGGCTGAAAGTTTTCCCCATCGTTACGCCTCCGCTACGGGATCATCCCGAGGACATACCCATCCTCGCGCGGCACTTCACCAAGAAGTACGCCGCGAAAATGGATCGGACGATCGACAAAATCCCATCGGACACGATGCGAGCCCTGGTGAGTTGGCCCTGGCCCGGGAATGTGCGGGAACTGGAGAACTTCATTGAGCGGTCGGTGATCCTGTCGCGAGGTCCCAGCCTCCGCGCTCCCTTGGCGGAACTGAGGGCGGCCGCGGCGGAAGCCTCAGGTGGTTCCACGCTCGAGGAAGTGGAGCGGGACTACATCTTGCGCGTTTTCCGGGAGACCGGCGGCGTGATCAGCGCCGCGGCAACTCGTCTGGGGATGCCGCGCACAACCCTGAACGCCATGATGAAGAAGCTGGGGATTTCCCGCGCCGATCTGTGAGGACTCCGGATCGATGTTCAATCCTCTTGATCGGCTAGCCTGAGACGCTTCGGCTTGAAGCGCTAGCTACGCCGATCGCCGCGAGACCGGAAATCGCAGGCAAGAAGGAAGCCAAACTCTGAGAGGCCCAATCTCCTTGAGCTCGGGGGCAGTGTCCTAAAAGTGCGTTGACTCAACAACCGTGTTCGAGCTGATGCGCTTCGAGAGCATCCCTTGCGATTTCATAGCGGTCCTGGGTTTCTGCGCAGCGTCCATCATTTCGGTAAAACCGTCATGAGCACTAGCTGGCGCTATCGCAGTCAGTATCGCTGCCTGTCTCGCATGCTCGTTGGAGACGGAGGATAGTTCGGAGAGAAGAGAAGCCTTAACCTGACAACATTCGCCGGAAGCCATTTCTTCCTCGTTTCTGTCAACGCAGGAATGGCATCCTTGCTAGGCGAGTCGTCCTAGAATCGGCAACTTCAGTTTAACTAATTCCTACGCCAGCAGCTCCGCCAGTTCCCACGGGTGATCGGAGGTCCCCGCTTCCATAGCGGGCGTAACCCGCAGCGTGCGATGAATCCGGCAGAAGTTGTAATAGGCGAAGTGCAGGCAGAGCGCGGCCCAGTGATTTTCCCACTTTTTGGAGAACGCGTTTGTCAAGCGGGTGAGCCTGCGAATCTGCATTCTCATGTGGCGCGATGAACCTTGGTCAACGTCGCAAAGCTCGCACGATCCTCTAGCGGGTTCGGAATCGACGTGCGGTAAGGCGTAAAGCCATCGGTTGTGATTTGAAATTTCTGGCCGCTTGTAGCGCGGCGCAAGCCTTAGATGAAAATATCCGTGGTCGCTTGGTTGCGCTTGCCCGGGGCGAAGTTCAAGACGAGTTTCGTCTTACGCTCCATCGCGACGAAGCAGTAGGCATCGCCGCAGTTTGGATCATCGTCCGGTTCGAGCATCTTTTCCTTCTTAAAAATGAATCCTCACATCTCGTCAGCCTGGACATCCTGAACCGGAACGTTCACGATTAGGCGGCCCATGAGCTTCTCGCACTTCTCGCCAGCGGCAACCATCAACTTTAGAATCGTGTCACGGTGCAGGCCGCTGATGCGCTCCACAGACCGCACGGCGCAACCCTCAATGAGAAGCTGTAGAACCTTCTCGACCGTGGCGAGCGGAATGGAGGACCCCGGCAAACGATCCGTCAACGGTTCGCCGTAGGTCTTCTTGCACTCGACGCAGCGGAAGCGCTGGCGGCCTAAGCGGATGACTGCGTAATTTTGGCCGCAAGAGTGGGTCTGAAGTGCAAGTTTTGCGCTCAGCATAGCCAAGCCGCTCGATGCCGACGCATTGTTTGCTTCACCAAAGCAGCCCTCCTTTGGACCTCGGCTTGCCCTACCGACATCGACCGGTCAAATACGGTCTCGCAATGCCCAAGCTTGAGAGACTTCGGATTTCAGTGGGGAGAAAGAGATGATGCACTGCGTTGCAACCCAGCTACAGAGCAGCCGCGGGCGATCAGGCAGCCGGGGCCTGAGCGCGGCCGCGAGCAAGGATTGGAGCGACAATTTTGAGGAGATTGTCGGCAGAAGCGCCGCCATGAAGCGCGTTCTGGCACAGGTCGAGACCGTTGCGCCCACCGCCGCGACGGTGCTGATTCTGGGGGAAACCGGCACGGGAAAGGAGTTGATCGCACGGGCCATTCACCGACTGAGTGATTGCAAGCATCGTTCTTTTATCAGCTTGAACTGTGCCGCCATTCCGACCGGGTTACTCGAAAGCGAGCTGTTCGGCTACGAGAGAGGAGCGTTCACCGGGGCTTTGTCGCAAAAGATCGGCCGGTTTGAGTTAGCGAACGGAGGGACGCTGTTTCTGGATGAGGTGGGCGACATCCCCTTGGAGCTGCAACCTAAATTGTTGCGGGCGTTGCAGGAGAGAACGCTGGAGAGGTTGGGCGGCACCAGAACGATCCCTATTGAAGTCCGGCTGGTCGCGGCCAGCAATCGCAATCTGGCCCAAATGATGGGCGACAAGCTTTTTCGGAGCGACCTCTACTACCGGCTGAGCGTTTTCCCGATCACGACACCTCCCTTGCGCGACCACTCAGAGGACATACCCGTGCTCGCCCGGCACTTCGCCCAGAAATACACCCGGGAAATGAACAAGGAGGTCGAAACGATTCCGCCGGACACAATGGCAGCCTTGATGGGCTGGCACTGGCCCGGGAATGTGCGTGAGCTGGAGAACTACATTGAGAGATCAGTCATCCTTTCGCCCGGCCGCGAACTGCGTGCTCCGCTGGCTGAGCTGCGGACCGATGCGGCGGAAACCACCGCTGGCACGCTCGCGGAAGTGGAACGTGATTATGTCGCCCGCGTTCTCCGGGAGACTGACGGCGTGATCAGCGTTGCAGCCGCCCGTCTGGGAATGCCGCGCACGACCTTGAACGGGTTGATGCGGAGGCTGGGGCTTTTCCGCCAGGATCTCAAGCCCGGAATCAGCCCAGCGTACCGGACGTCCGCCAGATGATGGAGTCATCGACGGGGGGTGAGCAAATCGCTCCTGTGAGGCCCTGCGGTCGGTTCCCCATTCTGACGCTCAAACTCCTAAGACCCCAAAATGCCGGAATACGCGACCTTGCAACGATTCGGTGCTGCTGGCCTCAAAAGTGCTCTGTTTTGCGACGTCCCGTGATCTGCGGAGACAGATTGGAGGCGCTCACATGCGCGTTGACCTTTACACAAAGACGATCCTCACGATCATCGCTCTGCTTCTTGCGGTGGTCGCATTGAAACCAATCCTACAACCCCAGTCCGCCATGGCGCAGGGAGGCTTCGCCGGTATCCAATTCGGGTATGGCGGGGGTAATCACGCGTTCTTCAATGTCAACTCTGGCGACGTTTGGGAATATGGCGACCATGGCGACTTTCGCAACCACTACAAAGTCCGTGAACTAGGTAAGGATCACGCGCGCTAAAGAAGTGGGCCGGGCACCCCTTTCGCGTATCCGACGATTTTCTCGGAGGACCCTCGATATTACCGCCTGATTTACGGCAGCGGCAGGCACCGCTTCTTCCATGGAGTCGAGCATACCTTTGTGGCGCAGCGCGACAGCGGCAAACACAGGTTCAACGTTTCGCAATGGTTGGGAACGGCGACGGCTGTCACTTTGAGCGACGTCTGTCATCCGGGCAACGAACGAGTCCTTATTCCCGGCCTGTGGATAAGCGGCGCGTGAGCCGCCAGCCACAGAGACTGGCCGCTCTCATCAATAAGCGGTCTTACGTTTGGAACGCTGGTTGCGGGAGAAAACAATGGAACGACTCTCTGAAAGGAGAACAAGAACATGCTTTGGACAATCTTTGTAATTCTGATGGTGCTGTGGCTGTTAGGATTGATCACAGCGTATACGTTCGGGGGCTTTGTTCACATTCTGCTAGTCCTTGCGCTGGTAGTGCTGGTCATCCAACTGTTTTCGGGACGCAGGGTCGTTTGACGACCGGCCAAATTCTGCTGGAACGCCACTTGCGACAGGCTTTAACGGCGAGATATCGCCAAGGAGGTTCGCCTGGGAAAAATTATCGGACTATCCGTGTTGCTTTGCATGGCTCTTTTGCGCAAAATTTTGCCCAGGAAAAGGGGCGCGCCGGGACGCCAAGCGGCGGCAAGAAACCTGAGGTTGGCCGAGAGCACGTTCTGGTGGAACGCTTCTGGTTTGGCAATTTCTACTGGGACGTCTCTCCGTACGCTCACGCCGAGTATCTGGGTTGATTCGACGATGAACCGGCTCTCAAGCGTCGCTTGTCTGGCCATTCTGATCGTTTCGCCGCCGGTCTCCTATGGCTATTCGGTGCTCGCTCACGAAGCCATCGTGGACTCGGTTTGGGACGCCTCCATCCAGAAGATGCTGCTCAAACGATTTCCCGAGGCGACGCCGGAGGAGTTGGAGCAGGCGCACGCATACGCGTACGGAGGATGCATCGTTCAGGACATGGGCTACTATCCGTTCAGCAGCAAGCTCTTCAGCGACCTGACGCACTATGTCCGAAGCGGAGATTTCATCGTGGTGCTGATCCGCGAGTCGCAGGACCTCAACGACTACGCGTTTGCCCTCGGCGCGCTGTCGCACTATGCCGCCGACGATAACGGCCACCGCTTGGGCACCAATGTCGCGGTGCCGATCCTGTATCCCAAGCTGCGCAGGAGATTCGGCAAGGAAGTGACCTATTGGGACGATCCGCTTTCGCACCTCCGGACCGAGTTCGGCTTCGACGTATTGCAGGTGGCGCAAGGGCGTTACGCCCCGGAGCGCTACCACGCGTTCATTGGTTTCCAGGTATCTAAGCCCCTGCTGGAGCGCGCGTTCCAAGACACGTACGGCGTCGAGCTGAAGGACGTGTTCGGGAACCTGGACCTGGCGCTGGGATCCTTCCGCTATAGCGTCGGCTCCATCATTCCAGGCATGACGCGAGTGGCCTGGCAACTCAAGAGGGACCAAGTCACCAAGGAGATTCCGGGCATCACCAAAAGGAAGTTTCTCTATAATCTCTCTCGCGCCAGTTACGAAAAGGAATGGGGGACGGGGTATCGGAGACCCGGTCTTCGCATACGCTTTGTGACTTGGGTTTTGGAGATCATTCCGAAAGTCGGTCCCTTCAAATCGCTGGCGTTCCGCCGGCCGACTCCCGAAGTCGAAAAGATCTTCATGGCCAGCTTCAACGCGACCATCGATAGCTATCGGGCGTTGCTTGCGAATGTAGACGCAGGCCGGGTGGAAGTGCGTAACCAGAATTTCGATGTCGGCGAGCCGACTCCCGCCGGAGTGTACGCGGGAACGGACCAGGCTTACGACAAGCTGTTGGGTAAGCTGGCGGATCACAAGTTCAACGGCATTTCACCGGAGCTGCGAGCGAACATGCTGGACTACTACAAGGACCGGAAGCCGCCCGCCTCGCCCGCCACCCAGAAGGCCGGTGCGGAGTGGGCGAAGTTGATGGAGCGGCTCGAACAGCTCGAACAGGTCCCCGCCGAGATCGCGACGACGCCGTGAAATTTTAACGGACCATCGGGATTCTCGCGGTGCTGAGTGCTGGAGCGCGACCAGGGGGTCGCGCGCGGATCAGGGGACCCGCCCCACGATCCGGTCACTCTTTCTTCTTCTTTTCGAAGCCAACCCTGAGCGTGCAGACACCGCCAAGGACCACCTGCGAGCCCTTTTTCAAACGCACCGGCCTTTCGGGTGGGATCGTCCTCCGGTCGAGCACTGTCCCGTTGGCGCTGTTCAAGTCGACTAGAAACAGCTTATTGTGACTCCGATGGATTTCGCAGTGGAAACGTGAGATCATCCGGTCCGTGTCGGGAATGACGATCTCGTTCTTGGCTTCGCCGTCTTGAGGAATCGCGCCAATGTGAACGACCTCCCGATCGAGATTGAAGCGCTTCCCTTTGTCCAGGCCGTCGACGACCTCGAGGTACGGCTCCTTTTTGCCAAGCGACATAATCAAAAGAGCCACGAGGCCCAACAACACGAGCGCTCCAGCGCCGATCTCCAGCCAGGTTACGCGCTGCCGGGCCTGGACAGCCGCATTCACGCGAGCCTGAAGATTCTGGAGCTGCGGGTTGTTGGGATCGATCTTTTGCGCGATCGCGAGCTGGGATTGAGCCGTGGACAGATCGCCCGCCAGGAAGGCCGTTTCGCCGGTTTGCATCGACGTGTCGAAGGTCGCGCTTTTTTGGGACGCCTCCTGGCTCTGCCGGACCTGTTCTTCGGCAGCCTTCTGCTGCTGCGTCTTGGCCTGCTCGATCTTCTGCTCGGCTGCTTGATATCCCTGGGAGGCAACCAGGTTGTTCGGGTCGAGAGTCAAGATGTTCTCGTATATGCTCGCCTGCTGGGCCGGATCGTCGGTGTGCAAGGCCTGCTGCGTCAGCTTGGAAACTTGCGCCTGCTTGGCGTCGTCCTTCGCCTGATTCGGATTTTGAAAAATGACGGGCGGCGGCGGGCTTGGAGGATTCGTCGAAGGCGCGCCGGGGGTTGGAACGGGAGGCGGAGCGACAGGCGGAGGCGGAGGCGGAGGCGCAGCGACAGCGGGCGGCGGAGGTGGCGCGGCGGCGGCGATGGCTCCCGGATGGCCGCCGAGCGCCTTGGGAAGCGCCTCGATCTTGATGTTCCGGAAATCGAGGTTAGCTTCGTTGTCCGGTGCGAACAGCGCGATGGGCCCACCCGTTATCCGCGCCTCCTTCTTCGGAGACGTTCCTTCAGGCCTGGTGTCGTCGTACTCGTTGACGCGGTATCCATTGACCCAGATCTCAAAGTGACGTCCGCGCGCAGCGATCGTCTCGGCGAAGAATTCGTTGTCCTTCCCCAACACCAAGTGGGGAAGTTTCAGCCCGGCAATTCCTCCGGTCAGAACCTCGTTTTCCACTTGCACTTCATATCCGGTTTCCAGCTTGCCGGCATCCCCGCGCAGGAAAATGGCGCTCTTAGGATGGCGCCCTTTGTTCTTGTTGTTGACCCGCACTTCGATTTGCAGCACAAAATCGTCGTAAGCGGTTTGCGATTCGAGCTGCCCCGGGCCGTCGGTTCCATGAATGGCCCCATCCGCGACCGTCCATTTGGCTTCCTTCAGCTTGGGTTTCCCCTTTAAGAACTTGAGGGGGCCACCCCCTTTAGCATTGGGCGGAGGCTCGCCAACCGATTTCCATCCGGACAGATCCGCCCCGTTGAACAGGCGGGTCCCGAGCGGCTTGAGCCTGATGTTTCGAAAATCCACGCTGGCGCCCCGATTGCCGGAGAGACTGATGAACCCGGCCTTGCTCTTGCCATCCGAGCCCTCTCTGGCCTCGCGGCCGTCGATCTTCACCGAGATCTTTTCGCCATTCAAACCCGCTTCCAGGGTGTGCCACTGGTTGGCCGCGAGCTTTCCGTCGCCCTTGAGAACTTTGGTTACGCTGCCTGCCGGCCACTTCGAATCGGAGTCCCCCAAGCGCAGCTCATATCCGCTCTCCTGCGGCTTTCCGTCGCCCGAAATACGCAGGAACACGGCCGCATCAGGATCGGCGGACGCCCGGTAATCCAGCTTCAGAACGAAGTCGGAGAATGCCGCCCTGGTGCGCATCACACCCGAATCGCTGCCGTCGAACGAGATCATCCCGTTGGCGATTTTCCACTTGGCGTTGCCCTCCTGAGTCCAGCCCGCCGAAGTTTGTCCGTCGAACAACAGAATCCACCCGTCCTGCGCTTCCTGGCCGGTGACGCTGTTATCGGCCGCCAGCAGCGGCACGGCCATCGACAGTACACACAGGAGCGAGCGCATCTATTTCGCCGCGGCCGCGGCTTCCTCGACGGTGAAGCTGAGCCCTTCCTGTTCCCGATATCCGATCTGAAGAATTTGGCCGGCCCCGACCTCGCCCGCGAGTACCGCCGTGGCCACCGGGGAAAGCACGAGTTGCTGAATGGTCCGGCCGACCGGACGCGCGCCGTAGGCGGGATCGTAGCTTTCCTTGGCCAGATAAGCCAGCGCTTCCGGGGTCACTTCCAGGCGGATTTCGCGATCTTCCGCCAGTTTCTTGCGCAAACCGTCCAACTGCACGTTGACGATGCGCTGGAGCTCGGCTTCGGTCAGCGAATTGAACGCGATCACTTGAGAGATGCGATTGTAGAGTTCCGGACGAAGGCTGGCCTTCACCACCTCCAGGATGATTTCCTTGCGCTTTTCGAGATCCTCGGTAGCGTCCATCGCCTCGCGTACGCCCAGATTCGAGGTGAACAGCACCAGCGTATTCGAGAAATCGCAGAATCGCCCCTTCGCATCGGTCAGCCGGCCTTCATCCAGGACGCCCAGGAGCAAATCGAGGATTTCCGGATGACCCTTTTCCACTTCATCGAAGAGCACCACGGAATACGGAGAACGGCGGACCTGTTCGGTCAAAAAGCCGCCTTCATCGGACCCGACCAGCCCTGGACGCGATCCAATGAGTCCCGCGGCGGAGGACTTGTCCTTGTACTCGCCCATGTCGATCCGGATAAGCGCCGCTTCATCGTCGAACAGAGCCTCCGCAAGGGCCTTGGCCAGTTCGGTTTTTCCGACTCCGGTGGGACCGACGAACAGGAACGAGTTGGGCTTACGCCCTGGTTGAAGGTCCGCGCGCATCCGGCGAGCGGCATCCGCGACCGCGATCACAGCCTCATCCTGTCCGAACACGCGCTCGCCGATCCGCTGCTCCATCTGCAACAGGCGGTCACGCTCGTTTTCGAGCATGCGATGAATCGGAATGCCCACGCGTTCGCCGATCGCCTCGGCGATATGCTCCGGCCTGACCTCGTCCGGCACCAGACTCCGGCCCGAGGAATCCGCGGCCTGCTTTTCCAGATCCTCGCGCTGTTGCTCCAGGTACTTCAGCGTGCCGTAGCGGATTTCGGCGGCCTTGGCCACGTTGCCCTGCGACTCGGCGGTGGCGAGCAAAGCGCTCTGCTCTTCAATCGCCTGTTTGGTTTTCTGAAGATTCTCGGAAACCTCCTTTTGCTGCTTCCAGTCGCCGACCAGCGCATCCACACCGGGTTTGATTTGAGCGATTTCAGCTTGCAAAGCGGCGACCGATTTCTGTTGCGCCGGCGAAGCGGAGCTGGAGAGTAAAGACTCGAGTTCCGCCTGTTTGCGCAACAGCAGCCGCTCCTGCTGGTCGATATGCGTCGGCTTCGACTCTTTTTGCATGCGGATGCGCGCGGTGGCCTCGTCGACGATGTCGATGGCCTTGTCGGGAAGGAAGCGGCTGCGGAGATAGCGGCGCGAGAGCTTAACCGCCGCCTGCAACGCCTCGTCGGAAAGCCGCACGCCGTGATACGCTTCATAGCGCCCGCGAATGCCGCGCAGAATGACCATCATGGCCTCGTCGGTGGGTTCCTTCACCGTCACCACGTCGAACCGGCGTGCTAGCGCGCCGTCCTTCTCGATCCGTTCCCGGTATTCGTCGAAGGTGGTCGCGCCCACGCAGCGCAGCTCGCCCCGGGCGAGCGCGGGTTTCAAGATGTTGGCGGCGTCCATGCCGCCTTCGTTGCCGCCGGCTCCCACCAGCGTGTGCAGCTCGTCGAGGAAGAGAATGATTTCACCTTTGCGGGCGCGAACCTCATCCACCACGGCCTTGATCCGCTCTTCAAACTCGCCACGATACTTGGCGCCCGCGACCATGGAGGTCAGGTCGAGCGCGATCACCTTGCACTTCTTGAGAGATTCCGGGACGTCGCCCGCCGCAATCCGCAGCGCCAGTCCTTCGGCGATCGCGGTCTTGCCCGTGCCGGGATCGCCGACCAGCACCGGGTTGTTCTTGCTCTTCCGCAACAGCACCTGAATGACGCGGCGAATCTCATCGTCGCGCCCGACCACCGGCATCAATTCTCCCGCCGCGGCGGCCGCGGTCAGATCGCGTCCGAACCGGTCCAGCACCTTGGAGGCGCCTTTGGCCGCCGCCGGTTTGGATTCGCCGAGCGCTTCCCCGGCCGACGCCGTCGTTTCGGCGGCCTTCCCCACCGCCTGCTTGGTGACGCCGGCCCCGCGAAGCTCGCCCTTCAGGTCGTCTTCGCTGTACTCGACGGCGGCCAGAACGAAGTCGACCGGTTCGGCCCGTTCGGCCCCACGGCGGTTCATCACCTCGAAGGATTTCTCGATCAGATCGCGCAGCGCGTGCGAAGCCACCGGGCGCCGGCCCGGATCGAGCTTCCCGGTCTTCTCCTTGTTCAGCCTGGTGGAGAATGCCTCCAGCAGCGGCGCGCAGGAAACCCCGGCCTTTTCGAGCATGCCGGCGAGCGCGCTGTCTTCCAGCAGCACGTACAGCATGTGAACGGGCGTGATTTGCGATTGCTTGCGCTGCTCGGCCAGCAAACGGGCCCGTTCGAGCGCGTCTTCGAGTTCACTGGAGAGTTTGTCGAGGTCGATTGCCATGGTGTGTTATTCCAGCCTTCTGCGCCGGGGCGGAGGCGGTTCCGAATTCGGCGGTTCACGTGGGGTCTCGGACCGGCGCGGCGGTTCCCACGGCGCCGGGGTTGCATCGGGCTGGCGGTCTAGCCGCGAAGCACGAGGCGCCTGTTCCGGCTGCGGCACCGGCGGCGGCGCACTCCTTGGAGCTGGATCCATCCGCGGCTCCGGTTGCACCGGCTCTACCGCGCGCGCCGGCTCCTGCACCCGCTGCGCGTAGAAGCGGTGACGGATGTAAAGCAGCGCGGTCCGAATGGGATAATGCGCCTGCAAGCTCACGCGAATGTCCGTAATGGTCGGTACGTCCGGAGCGTCGAAATCGTACTCGAAATTACATTGCTCGGGGAGCTTCGATTCGCAAGTCAGGTTCACCGGCTGGCGGCGGAACCCGCTGCCTTCGTTGATTCGAATCTCCACGGTGACCTTCGTGCCGGGTTCGAACGTGGCGTTTTGCTCGCCCACCAGGATCAGCCGGTACTTGTCCCGGCCTTCCAGGCGCAATTGCGAGAAGTACAGCGTGAGTTCGTCCGCCACGCCCTGGACGCGAGCCGGTTTGGCCGCCATCTTATACAGCACCTTGCCCCCGCGGTCGAACACGAAGTTCATCGCTTCCAGCGACGGGCTCACATGGAAGTCGATGTATTTTCCTTCCAGCGCCCGTTCCAGACGCTGCAACGATCCCAGACACGCGCGGGATTCGCGCACTTCCACCGCCAGATCGTCGTGAATGCTCCAGGTCCGCGTGGAGCGGAGAATTCTCTTTTGTTGCTCGATCAGAGCGATAAATTCCGTCTCGCCGGTTTCCTTCAGAGTGTCGAAATACTGCTGCACCGCCGGCGTCAGATCCAGATAGGCGGCCGCGCAATGAAACAGCCGCCGCAACCGCGCGAAAAAGTTCTGCGGCGTCTGCACCGGGTCGATAATGTCGTAGGCGCAGGTTTGCAGCGCCACAACCATCCGGTCGACAAACGCGGCGGATTCCTGATCCACATCGGTTTCAATGCCGCGTTCGGTGAACAAGACCAGAAATTCCCGCATGGCGCGGTGCAACTCCGTATAGCGCTCCGTCATCAGCGTGACCTCGTCGATGATCTTGCGCCAGGCGCTGGTCAGCTCGCTGTGCGCCACCAGGGTCGAACAGGCTGGAATGAACTCCGGGTCCTTTTCATAACCGGCGCCGTATCTCTGGCGGCGAATGCGCGCCACCGCTGCGCTGTAGGGCGCGCTGTCCGCATGGACCTGTAAGCTCAGCCAGTAGGTGGGGCGGCGCTCCGTCTTCATCTGCGGATTGAACTCGTCGAGCGCGCCGTCGAACACCTGTTTTTCGTGGGGATTGCAAACGATGTAGATGCTCGATTCCGCCACGCCCTCCAACTCCGGCTTGGTAAAACGCCGCTGCAAGGGATTGGAAGGATCGATATCGATGATGCACCCCGCCGGCGTAAGCGCCCGGCACTGCGTAACGGAGATCCCCAGGGATTGGTCGTCCTCATCGACCATGACGACGGGATCGTGCCGGACCGCGCCGCGCTCCGATTCAGGCAGGCGGGGTCCGCCGCCTACCAATCCGGAGGCGCTGGTTCCGTAGCGGAGCGCCCAGAGCAGCCCGGCGTCGAAGTAGCGCTCCTGGCGCAGGAAGTGATCGGGTGTCAGCAACATCCCGTGCTCCCAATTCACCGAGTTGAGCTTCACATCATCGGAATTCATGCTGTTTGCACCATTTCTTCCCAGTTCCGCTCCACACCCATGTGCGCATTGATTCCCAGAAGGCCGTTCTGCTTGGCGTGACTAAGCCTCGGCGCGCGCGAACGATCTTCCACGTCCCAGTCGATCGAGTGCTTCTGGTAACAAGTCGCCACCAAGCCAAGTACGGAATCGAACAGCTTGCGCTTGTCCTCCCGGCGGAACTCGTAATACGTCTCCAACGGCACCGGCCCTATGACCAGCGTGAGTTTCGCCAGCTCTTCCTTGCGGTCTCCCACAATCGAGTCCACGCTCAGGCGGCTGTTGTTCTGTCCCACCCGGCTGAAGTCCGCCTCGGCGATGAAGCGGGATGACGGGGACCGGCGGATCGCCTTCACCGGCAAGCCCAGCAGGAGGTTTAACGCAAACCGCACACCGCGTTCGGTTCCCGCGAGCGATTGCAGGTGGGGAAGGAGCAGCGCGAAACTGTACCACATCTCCTGCGGCCACGCGCCTGGCGACACCCCAAAAAGCGAGATCCAGCGCGCGCAAGCCTCGGGATTATCCGGATGGACGTCGAAGAGCCTGGCTCCTTCTCTGATCCAATTTGCGGCCTTTTGCAGCGGATCGTCGAGAAGTTCGACGACCTCCTGCGTGCCCGCCTCGGCCTCACCGCCTTTGTCCCACATCCCGACCGGGAGCGAATGAAAATATCCCAAGCCGGCCACTTTCAGTTCAATGGTGACGCCGGAGTCGAGTTCGGTCCCGGGGGCAGGGCTTTGCTGCACGATCCATCGGCTCGGATATCCTTTGCCCTCCATGCCGATGGTGACGCGGCCGAGCGGAATGCTCAAATCGTAAAGCAGCGCCAGCGCCGAATCCAGCGTGTGATGGAAACCGAAGAACGCCTGCGTCAAATCCGGCATTCGCGCCTTCATGAGTTCCACTCCAGTTCCAGCGCCAGTTCGGTGTCGTACAGGAAACGAGCCCGAAGGAACCGGTCCAGATCGTCCTTCAAGACCCGCATCTCGACATCCGGATCGGCGAATGCGTCGCGGTCGAGCCAGCACACCACCTCCTGAAAGCGCTGCAACCCGAGCTTGGATCGTTTCAGCCGGGAGCTGACCTCCGCTTTTACGATGCGGTGATCGAAGGAGCGCGCCATGGCTTGCAGGTCGGCGTGAGTTACGATCCGCCCGCGGGAAAGGAGGGCCTCGGCGAAGCGTGTTTGGGCTTCCTCGTAGCCTTCGGAATTCGTGCCTCCCGCGGCCGAGGTCGGATTGGTGATGCGAACGCCGGCGAACGTCCCGCGCTTGGAAAAAGACTCCACCTGCCCGGGCCCGACGCTGTTTCCGAGCGCGCCCGAGGTGATCCACACCCGCAGGTTGGCGTAGATTTCCGGGCTTCCGTCCAGCCGCTTGGCGGGGTGCAGCTCGATACGTCCGTTACGAATCGCGTACCGGCCCGCGCCCTTATCGACGCTGGGCTGAAATTCCGGCAGATACGGAGTCTGCGTTTCGCCGAAGATCGAAAGCGGCGCCACCAGATAATTCGCCGTGCCGGCTTCGCGGCTAATGGGGATGGAGGTGCCGTGCTGGTCGAAGTAGATGGTCTGATTGAAGCATTCCACATTGGACACGGTCATGGCGTGCATCGAAATCGAGGAGATGGCGGTGTGCAGGGAAGGAGTCGTCTTGGGGAACGAGATGCGAATCCAGATCCGCGGTTGAGCGAACAGGGCCGCCGCATCCCGTCCAAAGATTCTAGCGAACGCGGGCTCCATCCCGCGCGGCATCCGGCACAGGAAACGCCTGGCGGGAGGGATCACCGGCATCACGAAAACGCGCGACCCGTAAAAGCCGTTGGGGAGCTCCGGAGATTCCTGTTCGGCCGGAAGCGGGCCGGCGTCCTCCGTCCGTCCCGGCGCCGGATCTGAAACCAGGAAGTCTAAGCGCATGACGCCGGCACTGGACCGTTTCGGCCGCAGGATGCCGGCGGATGCCAGATCGCCATCGTTTCCAAAAATGCACCACGTCTCGGCTTGCAGCAACTGCTGAATCCGGTAGGCGTCGGGACCGAGCTCGAAGCAGAAGCTGTGCTGGCTGAGATGCGTAGCCGGCGTATTCTCGACGGCCAAGTAAACGGCGGGGTTCGGCCCCAGATTGACCCGGACCGGATCGAGCGCGGGCCGCCGCGCTTGAAACGCCTCGGGCATTTCGACGCCGGGCATAAGCTGCAACGCGCCATTCTGATACGCCACCGCAACCGCGGGGCACGCGCCTGAAACCGACAGGGGAGCATCCGTAGTGAACGTCAGACGCTCGCCCGATTGCGCTTCCCCCATCAACTCTGTCCCGGCCTCAATGTATTGTGCTCCGCCGCCGCTCAAGAACCGGACGATGGTCTGCGCCGGGCGCGCCATCCTTCTTTCGATCCCCAGCCCGGCGATGAGTTCGTCGAGCAGCGCCAGTCGGATGCGGCCGGTCTCGGAATACAGGGTTTCCAGTTGCTGGGCGAAGGTCCGGAACAGAACCGCCAGGACCGGATCGGTGGTTTCAGCGGAAACACCGAAATCCCGCAGCCGGCGGCGGAAGTCGTCGCGGAGCTTCCTGTCGATTTCGATGGCACTCACGCTGTCGTACGGCATAACGGGACCCGATGAACTCCGCCTCGATGCTTCCTTCCGGCATCCTCAAACGTTCAAAGAATAAGTCTTACCCCCTTCGGTTGTGGAAGCGATTTTCACGCTGTACTCGTCCACGTCACGTTTGACCTGCGGGTCCCGGGCGATGCTTTCCACCCGAAAACCGGTAATGCCGAGGTCGCTTAACGCCAGGTTTACTTCCTGGATCGCAGCTTGCGGTAGTTCAGGCCGCGTCCTGGCCTGCTCGAAAAAATCGCGCATTCCGAAGTGAGGGCAGCCTTTCCAGGAGCCGTGCGGGGTAGTGGCCATCACACGGATCAAGGACAGGACTGCCTGCACTTCGTCGCTCCGGCGCAGGAAGGCCTCGCGGAAGCGCAGCGGAAAGGAGATGAATGAAATACCCTCCTCCCGCTCAGTTGGCGAACGTCAGACTCTGAAAGTTCTGGGCATTCACCACGGGCGTCAGCTCCAGGATCAGCATATGATTGATGTTCCCGTCCGCGGAGTTTCCAGTTCCTGTCCCGAATTGGGAGCCCGAGGCTTGGCCCGCCGGATTGCAGGTCTGATACTTGCTGATGAATCCATTGAAACTGATGCTGCACAGGGCGTTCTGCATCGAGTCGTCTTGCCAGTACTCCAGTTTCATGGGCTTGATATTGGCATTCGTGGCTACGTTAGCCAGATTGAACAAGCTGTTGAGCGTCCCGAACGGCAGATTCTGGTTGTCGTGAAAATCGGCGACCACCCGTATCGTGATCTGGAGCCCGCCCATTTGGGGCATGCCGGCTTTGTCGGCCGGCGTGTTGAGGGCGAAAAAAATCTCCTCCGCGTCAAACTTGTTTCCGTCAATGGTGCAGGTGCTGCGATTTGGTGTTGCGGCCATGGTTCATCTCCTCTTTTTCCTCAGTTGCTTTGCGTGATGGCGCTGAAGTTCTGGTTGTTCATGGCCGGCTGCAGACCGAGTACCAGCATATGATTCAATTGCGGCGCGAGCCCCTGAAACTTCGTCCAATCGTCTTGTCCGTTCGCCAGATCGAGATCCAAATTCGCCGTGACGCTGGACGGGTTGACCGTTTCGAATCTCTGAATCCAGCCGTTGAAACTGTAGGTGCACAGCGCGTTCTGTTTGGATTCATCCTGCCAGAACTCAATTTTCATGGCTTTGATTTTGTCCCGCGTGACCACGTTTGCCATGGTGAAAAGCTTCTGCAACGTCGAAAACGGGATATTGGTATTGTCATGGAAATCCGACCAGACGACTACCTCGGTGTTGAGACTTCCCATCAGCGGCGCTCCACTCTGATCGGTTTGCGTACTAAAAGAGACGCTGGTGGAGACTGCGTCAAACGCGGTTCCATCAATCGTCACGGTGCATCTATACGGGTTTGCCATTCGGCTATCCTCCTTATTCCAGAAAGTAAACTACTTCTATCCTCACAACCATGCCCGCCCCTTGACTATCATTGGTTCCCCTAGGGCGGCAATTCCTGCTTCAGCTTACTTGGAACCAAACCAACTGCGAAACTTATTCCAAACCTGCGCCACGGCTGAGGGAGCGGGCGGCGCAACCGGGGGCTGCTCGGCGGGCTGCTGCGCGGGTCGCTCCACGGGAGTCACGACAACGCGCGGCTGCGCTTCACCCGCATGCTGCACCGGCCCCGCCTCGAATTCGAATTTCTGCCCCACTGCGCGGCTGACGCGAATACCCACAGGCGTCGTCCCGACGGGGCCGGCCTCGCGATTCCGCCGCTCGGCATCCTTGGCTGCCGAGCCAGGCTCTATCCGAAATCCTCCATGCATGGCTTCCTCCTTGCCGCCGTCTACGGTTTTTTTTCCCCGCCCTTGGAAAACTCTGGGACATCGATCTTCAACACAAAGGTCTCGGCGGGGCCTGTAGGCATTACGTTTAAGGTGATGTCGCAGATTCCCTGCATGCGCTTATTGGAATCTTTGTCGACAAACATGTCGTAACCCAATATGGTGCCCTGCTCCACCTGCTCATCCAGCAGTTTCTTCAGGGGAGCCTCGATCGATTGATCCATGAAATCGCGCGTCAACACCTGGCCGGCCACTTGAAGCAGGTAGTGCCGGCAGCACCGTTCCAGGTATCGCAGGATGCGATAGGAGGTGAAGAACTTCAACACTCCATAGGGATCTTCCGCCTGTGTCCGGCAACCGAAGAAGCACAGATGATTGTCAGCGTCGCGAATGATCGGAATCAACTGGCGTTCCATGCTCAGATGCTCCATCTCGCCGATCAGCGGCTCGACCCGGCACTTTTCCGAGCCGGCGATCTGGCCGAAGCGCGATCCCACCGGGCCTTGCGCGATTCCCACCGCGTCATCGGCGCGCGCCACGGCGCCCGCGAAGACCAGGGAAGGAGGACCCCACAAATCCTCGCCGCCGTCCACCTCCTTCTCGAACCAGTGAGCCGGCCGCAACTGCAGGTACCCCATGGTGCAGACGTCCGCCGCGGCGCGATCCTCGGGCCGCTTCATGAACTCGTACTTGCCGCCCGGCAAAAAGTTGCGCTCGACGTTCTTGAATGTTTTTTCGTCGTCCAGATCGCTGATCAGCAGCATGCCCCAGGCGTTGGCGATATCCTCGAATTTCTCGCGCACCGGCTGCGGATAATAACCCGGAACCACCAGATTGCAGATGTCGTCCCGAAAATTGAAATTGTCGTTGCGCTTGACCACAAAATTTTCGATCGCCGCCACGTTCATGCTGAAAACATCCTTCATGGCCTTGGCATCGGCGTTTAGGACGTACAGTTCCACCGGCTTTCGCACCTTGCCGTCCGGCACCTTGGCGTTTTCGAAGAACAGCCGCAGCTCGCGGTAGCTCCGCTCGATGGGCCGGATCTGCTGGAATACCTGGGCCAGTAACTGGTCGCGCGTCTTTTCGGCGGCGTCGATCTGCGCCTGGAACTTCTTGACGGACTCTTCGTAGGTGTCGGTATGGCTTATCAGCGTCTCGAAGTTGGTGAGCTGCGCCAGGAACTCTCCGGCGGATTGCGAGGTGAAAATGCTCGAGAGGTCGCGAGTCTCGTCCAGAAGCGCGGGGTGCAGGTCGGCGAAGATGTCCTGGAGCAGATCGCGTGCGACACTCTCTCCCAGAATCTCGCCGGTGGTTTTCGTTTTGACAAGAGGAGCGGTCTCGGCCATTATGCGTTTCCTCCCTTGGTGGCGACTTTCTCCAGTTCGCTTTTCAACCGGGCCAGCGCCGAAACAATCTCTTTGCGCTGCGTTTCGTTACCCCACGCCCGCCGCACCGTCGGCAGTTTCCAACGGTCCTTCAGCCGGTACAGCAGATCGATATTCGTCTTGAGGTCCGCAATATCGTTGCGGAGATACTCCGTCTGGCCGTCCGCGTTCTTGATTTCCTGGCGCTTCTGGAGATTTTCCGGATCAAAATCCTTGATGCTTTTGAACCTGAAGTCGGCCTTGAACTCGGCTTCTTCCGCTCCGGCGTAACCTTTGAAATTCAATTTGGGCTGGAACTTGACGAAGGCGTCGTTAAGATCCTCCACTTTCGTGAGATCCTCGTTTTCCGAACCCGCCTCCTTGCCCACGCGTTCGAGCGTGACCGGCATCATGACCGCACACGTGGATGTGGGTACCTTGCGGACTGCTGGCGTAATCCCTTTACGAATGACCTTGACTAGGGGCACTGATTGGACTCCTCCCGGTGATTCCGGCGTGTGCTAGATGAATATGATACAACGAAAACCCGCATAACGGTCCCTTTAATTCCTGGGCCTCCCGCGACCCGGCGGAAGCGGCCCCAGCCGGGTTCTGGTGAAATCGGCGCGGGGCACGACGATGGTCTGATCGGCCGCCGCCCGTGGAGGCGGCTGGCCTGCTTTTGCCGCGTCAAACCCCGGCGGCGCATTCGCGGGTCCGCTCCGGCCGCGTGCCGCTTGGCCAGCCCAGCGTTTAGTCGGCACCACTCCGATGTACTGATCCGCCCAGACCAGCCTCGGAATCCAGAACCAGAGAATCAGCAGGAGCAATCCCAGTCCGACAAAGACCAGCACCGGCCGCAGCACCGACAGCCATCCGCTCTCGGTCGGCGCGACCCGCCGATAAAGGGCCTTCATTTCCTCGGTATCGCAACGCGCCTCAAATAACGGCACTCCCATCTGAGGGGTGGCCCAGATCTTCTGATCGCTTCCTAACTCCTGCCCGCCGGCGAGCTTCAACCTTACGGAAACACGCAGGGTCTTGCCGGCCAGCGAGGCTCGATCCGGCCAGGGAGACGAGAAGGTGGCCTGGATCCGGCTGGCCAGCAGCGTCCTGGCCACCGCAAAGACCTTGGTCAGGTTCGCCAAGTCCGCCGTCATATAGTACTTGGAGCTGATTTGCCGCAGGGCCACTTCGTCGATGTCTTTCGGATCTCCGAATCCAACCCCGATGACCTGGACGCCGGAGGACAGGACTTTGGCCGCAGCCGTCTGCAAGCCGGCCGGTCCGTCCAGCAGTCCCGCGTCATCGCCCTTGAACACCTCGTTCTTGCCGTCCGTCATCAACACCATAAGCGCTTCTGGGGAGGCTGTATCTTTCCCTTTCTTTGCAAGCTCTTGCGCGAACACGTCAAGGCCTGTGGCGACCGCCGAGTAGAGTCCGGTGTTGTTCCTCGACTCCGGCTGAGGAAGAGCTTGGATCTGCTGCAGCGCCTCCTGCTTGGTCGAAGCAAAACGGGCAGCCCGAATCGTCGATTCCACCTGGTGGCTCTCAAACGGCACCACGGCAAACCGGTCGATCCCGTCCTGGAATCCGTCAAGGAAGGACGAAAGCGCCGCCTTGGCCGCTTCAAAACGGGTCTGGCCGCTCGCGATCCGACTATTCATGCTGCCGCTGATGTCAATGAGAACCAGCGCGACCCGGCCGCGCACAGCTTGCTTATCCCCGGCGCTGGCCACTGCGTAAAACGGCGTGACGGCCTGTTCTCCGACCTGCACGCTGATGTTCTCCGCAAGTTTTTCGGGCGCCGGAAGCTGCGCTGGCAAAGGCGCGCCCTGTGCATCGACGATATTGAACTTCAGCCGGAAGCAGGGCACGGTTGAGGCGGGATCGCAGTCCACCATGCGGATGCTATCGGAAAAATCCAGCCGTCCGGAGACATTTTGCGCGCGAACTGCGACCGCGGCCAGGAACACAGCCGTGAAACAGTAGACGATCTGCCGCCTTCCGCGCACCTTCATTGCTCCTTCTTCTTCGCCGCGAACCGCAACGCGGTTCGCCCGATCTGTATGTCGTCGTTATCGCGCAGTTCCTGCGAGCCGACCATGCTCTTGCCCTTCACTCTGGTCACGAAACGCGCGAGCGCGGCCTGGCCGACCGTGTCCTGATGCCGGGCGAGATAGAACCGCCCTTCCTTCCCGAATAGAATCGCGTGCCGGGGCGCGATGGCGGTATCGGGGATGAAAATCTCCACGTCGGGACGATACCGGGTCTTGCTGAAATCCTGGCTTTGGCTGCCGATCACATAGGTGTCGCCTTGCTGAAGCTCCCATTCCTTGTGGGTCCTTCCAAATTTGCTCTGCGCGCGCGCATCGCCGCTGCTCACAAATTGAAGAACGCCGTCCCGCAGCAGAATCGGAGCGAGCGTGATCCCAAAGCAGATGCCTACTCCGATGAACACGAACCCCAAGGCTTGTGAAAGATCTGGAATCTTGCTGCCCAACCCGGCAAAGACCAATCCCCCGAGCGCTCCGCCAATCAAGCCGCCCGCGAAGGCATGCACGACGCGAAGCCGATTCACATGGACCCAACGCAATCCCAGGCCCAACCCGATGAGCGAACCCGCCAGCATCCATGCGATCAATCGATTCACCACCGGCGCCTGTGCCGCCACGTTATTCGTAATCGGGATCTGAAGCAACCCCGCGGCTACGCCGGCGACGATTCCGATCAAAGTTCCCGAGACGATCCACCGCGGCATGACTCGATTGCCCGACCACCGGTCCGAAAATCCCACCGTCAGCCCCCCGATGAACCCGCCCAGAATGATAACCGCGAGCAGGTCCGAAACCCATGTCTCGGTTTGATTGGGAAGCATCGCGGCGATCAACGCAGTGATGCCCCAGGATAGCAGCCCGGCCGTTCCACCCACTAGAGACATATAGTAAAGCGTCTGATACAGACTCATGCTACATCCGCGTAAAGCGTCTGATACAGGCTCATGCTATATCTATCCGCGCAAAGCGTCCGATACGGGCTCATGCTAAATCCGCTTGGCGCTAGTGTAACATTGAAAGAACGTGTGGTAAACCGGGATGTTGGACGCCGCCAGCCGGCTTTCTGATTACAGCCGTCTCGAACAGACGCTATTTGCGCGCCCTAAGGTGCGGAATCTCCGCGTCATCGTGGTGGGGGCTGGGGCGCTCGGGAATGAGGTCGTCAAAGCATTGGGACTGCTGGGAGTGGGATCTGTCCTGGTGGTCGACCCCGGCCGGGTTGAGCCGAGCGACCTTACGCGGTCGGTATTCTTTCGGGATACGGACTGCGTAGGCGGCAACAAAGCCGCCTCCCTGATCCAGTCGGCCCAACGCTGGTTTCCGGATACGAGTTTCGCGGCATTGGAATCGGAAATCGCCGATGTCGGATACGGGTCTCTACTGGGCGGAAGCATCCTTTTCAGTTGTGTCGACAGCGACTTAGCGCGTCTGGAGATCGCCTCTATCGCGATTTCCACCGGCCTTCCCGTCTGCGATGCCGGCTTGGGGACGCCGAACTACTCGCACGGACGGATCTCCTGGTTCGCCGCCGGCGCCGGCGCCTGCTTCGGATGTAAGCTGACTGCGCGCAAGCGACGGGAATTGCTCATGTTTTGGAACGCGACCATCCGGCCATGCGGCGACCTTGCCTCCCCGCAACTGGCGCCGAGCACACCGACCATGGCGGCCATCACCGGTTCTTTGCAGGTCGAATTGGGACTTCGCTGGCTCACGCAAAACCTTGCGGAATCAACCACTTTCGAAATCTCACTGGACGGGCAGCCGCGCAGCTCCACATTCAGGACCCCCCGCTCCAAGTCCTGTCCCTTGCATGAGCGCCAGGGCGCGCCGCGGTACGCCCTGCCTCGTCCGGATGCGACCTTCAATGAGCTGTTTCAATCGGTGACAGGATCCCGCTGGGTGGTGCTGGACTGGCCCGTGTCGGTGCGGGTCCGTTGCCTGGAATGCGGCTCGGAATGGGCCCCGATGCGCCGCGCGGCCGTCGTAAGAAGAAGCTGGGTTTGTCCCTCCTGCGAATCTCGGAGTATGCTGGAACAGGAATCGGTCCGCATGGTGGAACGGGATTCGCAGTGGTCGCGGCTTGCCCCTTCGGCGCTCGGCCTTCCGGAGAATCATCGATACTCGATGCGTTTCGAGAATGGCGCAGGATGAATCTGAGAACCGTTACGACGCTGGTCGCCAGCATCTTCTTGATGACAGTGCTGCAACTGGTGGCGGGACTAGTCAATGTGTGGGCGGCGCTTGCGTGCGGGGTTCTCATCGTTCCAGCAGCGTTCGGGATCAATCGTTTCTTCGAGGTCGAGATGGCGAGCCTATGGCTCGAAATCGGCGTACCGGTGCTCTCGAGCGCGATCGGCGTCGCGATCGACTACTTTACCGCGAGCCCCGACCCGAATCTTTGGTTTGCGCCGGTGGCGGCGGCCGCTGTGGCCGGCGTCTGGAAATCGATTCAAAACACAAGTTCCCGGCGTTGCGCCTTATGTAGCCGCCGGATTGGCCGGGGCGTCGCGTTCAGTTGCCCGCGCTGCGGTCTGCTGGCCTGCGAGCAGAACTGCTGGGTGTTCGATCATTGCCGATGCCGGCTGTGCGAACAGAATCGCGTCCCCGTGTTTACGCCCGACGGCCGCTGGTGGGATCGGCAATTCGGTCCTCGTTCGACGTTTGGCCGCTGCCAGCTCTGCATGGCGGTTGCCGAAGAAACGGACCTCCGCGTGTGCGGAAAGTGCGGCCGGCCGCAATGCCGGGAATGCTGGGATTTTGCGAACGGCCAGTGCAGCCGCTGCCATTGGACGGTGGGGGATTTGCCGGAAGCGCTGCGCGAATTCGTGGTTACGCCCGCCCATGCGGAGCGGTCGGGCCGCCGTTAGAATTGAAGAGCTATGCCCAAGTACCAGATCTACTTCGATACGGTCAATGGCGAAACCAAGTTCAACGTGGACATCGACGACGAGGAAATGCTCGATGTCGTTCTAGACGAGATCCTCTACGATCTTCGGGAGCGGGGCGACGTGTTGCAGGGCGATGGCGAGCCTCAGGTGGTCTGGAACGGCCAGTCGCTCGACTTCGGGACTCCGCTTCCTATACAGGGAGTGAGGGCCAACGACGTGCTGCGAGTATCGACGGTGGCCACCAACGGATGAGCGTCCGTGCGCGCCGGCTGGACAACGAATGGAAGCTGCTGGCGCAATTGGCGGAGCATAATCCCGGCGTTCTGGAAGTCGTCAGCCGGGAAACGCTCCCGGACGCGGACGTGTTCCACGTCATCCTGCATCGAACCTCGGCGCTGGTATTGGGCGACCCGCCGCGGCTGATGGAACTCGCGTCGCATGCCATCGCCTTCCGCTACCTGTCGTTTTACCCGAGCGTCCCGATCGAAGCTTTCTTGACGACCCCTGTTTTTCATCCCAATGTTCATCCCGAGAACGGGTTCGTGTGCTTGTGGGACCGCTTTTCGTCGGGAGACACGATTGTGGAGGCAATCCGGAAGTTGCAGCAGGTCGTCACTTGGGAACTGTGGAACGATCGGGTGGAGCATGTGATGCAGCCGGAGGCGTTGGAGTGGGATCACGCGCATCTTCCGTTATCGTTTGAACGATTACGTTCCCCTGTTGAACTCCGGTTGCAACCAATTTATCCAGTGGCACCCGCCGAGTCTCGGCGGCGCAGGCTTAGCCGGGATTAATTGTCCCGCACGATAAGATGGGCAAGCGGGTCATGTATAATCGCCCGCACGAAGCCCAGGCAAGCCGACGTGCGAGTCCACGTTATTGCCGGCAACCCACCAGCCGACCGGTTTGCGATCCCGATCCAGGAGCGTCAAGCGCTTACCACCCCGGCTATAGGTTAGCCCCGACAAAGTCCGCTCAATTGCTCATGTCGATCACGGGATAATTCTGCTGGTCCAACTTCGGCTGCAAACTCATCACCAGAGTGTGATTTCCACCGCCCGAGCTGTGTGTCTGGAATTGGCTGATCCAGCCCTCAAACGAATAGTGGCAGATCACGTCCTGACGGCTCTCATCCTTCCAGAAATAGATGTCGATGGGTTTGATTTTGTCGCGCGTCACGATCTTCGCGAGCTCAAAAAGCGTCTGCAACATCGCGAACGGCATATTTACGTCATCGTGGATGTCCACCACAACCTCCACGCTGCTGTGAAACGTCCCCATCAGCGGCGCTCCCGACGGGCCAGCTGCGGTCGAGAATCCCACCGATGCCGAATCGGCGTCGAACTTATTATCGTCGATCTTCACTGTCGTGACGCGCGGTTGCGCCCCTGCTGGTCCCATAAAAAAAGGCTCCTCCTATGGCTGGTTTACGAACTGCAACGATACAGGCTGTTTTCTCACCGTGACCGCTCGACTCATTGTGCCCCAATTATCACGAATTGCAGGTAGACGACGGTCTGTTTCCTTACTTCGACTCGAAACTTCCCGGGGAGGACAAATCATTGGAACAACCAGTTTTGTGAACCGTCCCTTTTCGCGCCGGCCCGCTCAAATAGCGCGTTCAAATCGCTGTCTGTTACAACCACCACAGCGTTGTCCTGTGGGCTTTCACGCAAGTAGAATTGAGCTCCTCCCAGCCACTTCGACAGGTCGTCGGCGTGGCTGCTCTGAAGCGACTTGAGGTCGAGCAGCGGAACATAAAACGGCAGAATACGAAGATTCGGCTGTTTGATTGCCGGGAGGTAGATGTCCTTGTAGCGCTCCAAGAGCTCGTTGACCGATCCCTTGTGTACGATCGTCATTACCATCCCGCTGCCCAGCAACATGTCAAATGCTTGCGAATCCGCCCTTGGGCCCTTCGTCAGGCGGTAAACGCGATACGTCAACGGAACGCGCTCGCCCCGAGCCATCCGGAATATGTCGGATATTTTCCATAGTTCGGGAGGAGGACGGTCGGGCCAGACCCCGAGTCCCGACTCCGGGGCCCACTCGGAGATGTGAGCATCGAAAGAGTCCCGACCGTTCTTAATATATTCGTTCTGGAGAAATGTGCCTGAACTTAAGCCGCCAGCGGAGGCAGTTCGCAGCAGCATGGCAAGCAGCGTGCGAAGTGGCGCGGAGATTTCCGGACCGAGCGGATAGCGCCCGACTTTTATCTGCGCTGCATAATACGGCGGCGGAACCGCGATCATTTCGATGTGAATGGGTGCCATCAACGTTTAGGGTAAGGCTTACCCTCCTCTTTCATGGACTCAAGAATTTGTTGAAGCGCTTTCTCGACAGGCAGCTTGGACGCGATATAGATCCCCTTGTCGGCCGGACTCTCGCGCCAGAACACGTCGAACAACTCAAACCATTTCTTACGCTCAGTTTCCGGTTGATTGAAGAAGTCCGCGGTGCTGAGCAACGGCACGATATAGGCATACCCTTCATATTCGGGCTCCTGCTGCAAGCCCTCCCCGAAAAGTTGTTTGCTCTTCTGCAGGAATCCGTCCTTCATCGCGAAGCCGGCTTGCATCATCGCGATGGCTTTATCCCAGGGGATCGCGGGGAAAAGCTCCTCGAATTCCTTGAGGTACGGGATTTCCGGTGGTTCAGTGGCCGGATCGGGCTTCAAGTAAAACATCAGCGAGCCGCTCTGGCCGAAAAACTCAGTGAGCAGCATTTCGAGATTCGGACTATGGAACCAATAGCAGTAGTCCGGCATGTGGTCGGTAATATCGAAGGGTTCTCCCTTCACCGCGGCTCGCAATTGCTCGGTGGTCGGCGGCGGAGGTAGGGGCGCATTTGGCCTCCGCGCCAACCCCAGCTTCGGCAACAGATCAAGTGCAAGTTTCCGGAAACGCTTCTCGATTCTTGCGATGGACTTCTGCTGCAGGAAGAACTCGCCTCGTAGTCCATGCTGTTCGGCCAGATGCTTGTGAAGGCGCAGAATGAAATCCGTCAGCCAATCGCGCTCGGCTCCGGCGGGCGGAAATGTGGACACCGAAATCCAATACAACTCGCAACCTGGCATCTCGGGAGACGCCAGGAAGGGGTGCAGCGCGTCCTTCCGTGAAGTGGCTGGACTTAACCGGCTTTCCCGCGGGTTGGTTGGCATGGACTTCTCTATCGATTTACGTTAACGGGGTTCCGCTATCCAGGTCCAGCAACGCATTCACCGTCGCCTGGACCTGCGCTTCGGTTCCGATCGCGGCCCGCAGCGCCTTAAAATGTTCCTGGCTGATGGAAGCGTCGGTATCGTTCCCCTTCCATTCGAAATGAAGCGGGTGTGCCTCGGCATGGAACGTCTTGAACTCGAGATCGAATACCCCGGTTCCCGTGAGGCACAGACATATCGCCAGGGGCACGCTGAGAGCAAACACGATGTTGATCGCCGTCGCCCACACAAAAGTGTTGCTGAAATTGCTTACCGTGAAAGACATACTATCCGGCACGCTCACGTTATGGTCGCTGTCGTACTCTTCGTTGACCACCTTGAGGAAATGCTTGTTGACCGGCCCTTGCTGTTCCTCGTTATAGCCGAGTACCACGGTGAGATTCATGATGCCGTTGACTTTGATCGTCCAGTTCTGGTCGATCGTCGTCTTCACGTTGTTGGTATAGTGCTCCGTCATGTTCCCGTCAATCTCCTGCCACCGGTCGCCATGGACCAGCTTGCAATCGACGCCGGTGGTTTGGGCCAGACCGGAAACCGAGGTGATGCTTCCCCATGAAAGCGAACCCGGGTCGTCCAGCTTCTTGTCCGTCAGAGGATCGCCGACCCGCCTTCCGATTTTAACGGTGTTGTCGAAAACGCCCATCAAAAGCCTCCTAATTTATGCTTTATGCGTGCCCGGCGGTTTACGCCGGACCTACCTCACGCGAAAAGAACTTACTCTTACAGTGAATCCGTCCCTGCGGGGCGCTCAGAAGGATGTCTCCGTCGGAATGTAGCAGCATCGTCGGCCGGCCGTCTTCGTCGGTTTTCTCCAACAGCGAAATCTTCAGGTGCGTGGGCGTCGCGATCACGATCGATTCCTTGCCCTCCTTATCCACCAGTTGAATTCGATGGCCGGCCTTGGTCACGATGCGCTTCACATCGTCTTTCTGATACTCCCCGCCCCAGAACACTTCGGTGGGAGGGGTCGAGGGCTTGTTCCACAGACAACCGAGCAGAATGGGGCGTTCAGGATCGCCATCTTCGAAGGAAACGACAACCTCGTCTCCGATTTCGGGGAGGAACAAAAATCCCCGGTCGAAGCCGGCATGCGGTGTCATCATGCGGGCCCAGAACGTCTGCCCCTGCTCCTGCCAGATATATTGCACCTTGATGCGCCCCAGCTTGTCCGGATCGTTGTTGTCGGCCACGCGCGCGACCACAACGCCGTACCACGGTTTGCTCTGGGGCCGTTCAGGACTCCTGTACTCGGAGGATGCCGTGCACCAGAACTCATTGGTATAACCCTCCGGCTTCCAGTGATGGGCGACCTTCGTGACGCCGTACGCGCCCTCCGCGTCGACCACCCCCTGAATAATCACCTTCTTGCCCGCGGCAACGGCTGGATTAAGCGAGATCCCGTTGGCGACGATGCTGGTCTCGAGCGCGCGATTCACTTCTTTCTGGAGCAGGACGTTGTATTCGGCCAGAGTCAAAGGACCTCGCCGGTTATACACGTAACCTGGCTTATGCTTGGCCGTGGACTGCTCCTGGACCTTGCCGACCATCTGGCTTGCGCCGCCGAGAAATACGGGTCCTCCTTCCACGTCTTCGTAGACCTTGCTCAGGCCTTCCAGAAAGTTGTAATGGGCGCCGTCCATTTTGGGAGTGCCGAGCTTCCCCCGCACCCGGAAACTGACGAGCTCATCCTCAGTTCGCCATTGGAGCGTCGGCCCATCGGAGAATTTGCTGTACACGTCCACAACCTCGCCCTTCTCCGCATCCGGAGTTATCCAGGAGATCACATCGTCAGCCGTTCTGATAAGGAACTTGAAGTCGGTTTCTCCCCATTGCACCAGCGGCATCGGAAACGCTCCTGGGCCCGGGCTTCCGTTGATACTCAGTCCGGCCCGGCCGGTGGTCTGAGCGGCGACATTCGAAAACGTATTGTCACCGAAGTCATAGTACATCTGGCGGGGCGTGACATCCATGTTGTAAGTCTTGCTCACGCCAGTCAACCGCGCGGTATAGCTTCCGGAGATCTCGTATTCCAACTCGGCTTCAAGAACCATGCCGCTGAACAAGTAGGTCTGATTGTCGTCTTCATCGACCGCGATCACTTGCAAGTCCTGGCCCAGGGAATCTTCAATCGGGAAGCGCAAGTCCTCAGTCTGGCGGCAGCGGAGATAACACCACCAATGTTGGTTGATCTCCTGAACGACGTCGACCTGTTCCATCAGGACATCCGTGCTGAATTCATACAGCGGTTTTCCGCCGATATCGACTTGTAAATGTGCGATTCCCATTAGGTCTCTTTCTTCTTCTTTTCGAAGTCAACCCTCAGCGTGTACCCAGACCTTAGCAGGCTGTGGCAGAAGTCCTTCAACGCGACCGAGGAGGACAAGCTGAAGCATGTCCCACCTTGCCCATCCAAACTTCCAAGCGAATGTGGGACATGCTTCGGCTTGTCCAAAGCTTTTTGCCGCAGGCTCTCAGTTTAGGCATCAGCGCTGTTCCCGCTGCGTCGGCCACGGTCGAATCCGACCGATGCCGAATCGGCGTCGAAACTATCGTCGACCTTCACGGTCGTGATGCGCGCGGCTGTATCCCTGCCGGCATAAACGGCTCCTCCTATGGCCGGTGCACGAACTGCGCCGATACCCGCTGTTTTCTCGTTTTGACCGCTCGACGCGTTGTCGTCCAACCCATCATGGCTTGACCTGGAATTGCACATTGACGGGCAGCTTCCTTACTTCGACTCGAAACTTCCCGGTGAAACCGTACTGCGGATCGGTCAGGGTTTTGTCCAGGTTCGCCTCCGCAATCTGCAATCGAAGCTCACCCGGCTTCACGGTCAGGGTCATGCGCTGCCACTTCTTAAGATCGGTGTCGATCTTGAAATTGCACTTATCCGGAGACTTGCGTTTCGCGACGGTGGCATAGCACTTGAGGGATTTTCCAGTCATCTCGAATTCCCAGAACTTCTGGTCGTCGCGATACCCCATCTGCCACTTCAGGCGATCGTCGCTCGACCAGGCGTTAAACGTGATCGTTCCCGAACCAATGTCTTTGGAGTATGCGTAAAATCCTTGGCTCTTGAATAAACAACTGGTCGAGCTGTCTTCCTCTCCGCCGCTCCAACCTGCGCAGTAAGTGGTGACGACAGGCGCTTTGGGTTCGCTCACAGGAGCCTTGGGTTTGGCGGTCAGATGGAGCACAACCGGAATGGACCGCCCCGCCTGAACCCGCACTTGCTCCGAAGTGAAGTCGTTGTATCCGTCGAGTTGCGCCCGGAACACATAATTACCTTCCGGAAAGTCTTTAGAAGCTCCTTCAAACGGTTCCCATTTGGGATCGCCCGCCAGAGCCCAGCTCGCGACGCTGTTCGGGGGATCTTTCTGGAGCACCACCGTTCCCACGAGGCGCACCGGCGTGAGCGTCAAGTTGTCGTTTTGGTTGTCGGCCAAGTCGCGCTCGGCCTCGGCATCGCGATAGCCGTCCAGATGAGCCGTGAACTTGTAGTGTCCCGGGGCAAGAGTGTTGAACGCGCACTTGCCGCTGGCATCCGCTTGCTGCTTCAGCAATCCGTTGGCCAGGCAGGTGGCGCCGCGCAGTGTGACGATCGTCATGGCGGCCGGCACCGACGCCTTCCGAAAATCCATGGCGAGGACCTGACTGCCGCCTTTGACAATCGTGACCTGTTGCGCCGCGCCCTTTTCGTATCCCTGCGGAGGGACCCCTTCGACAGTGTACGCGCCGGCTCGCAACGTGGTCTTCCATTCTCCCTTCTCCGCCGTTCCACGCACTTCCTTGCCACCGGGGACCTTCACCACTATTTCCACTGGCGCAGTCACGTTCACCTTCACCACCATGTTGCCGATGTTCGGATCCGAACCCAGACTCACGGTCAGCGCCTGCGAGGGGTCAAACGCGATTTCACGGCTCTTGACCTCTTGCCCCTCCCTCCATTCCACCTTGTGGTTTTTTTCGTCCAAACCAGCCGGCAAGGCGAGACCCTGCGGGCCGAGGATGCCGAGCGAGGCTCCGTCGATCTTGAAGTCCTCCAGACGACGGTTGCTGTATATCAAGCTCCTGTCCTTGGAGGCGCTCACCAGCAACGCGAGCACGTCCTGGTCTCCCGTGAATTTCAGGGCCGCGGGCTGGCCCTCCTCGATCGTAAAGGTAAACGAGAGGGCTCCACTCAAGCCTGTCAACACTTGCACGCTATGCTCGCCGCCGCCCGGGAACTCCTTGGTGAACACCTCTGCGAGGTCTTGCCGCGGCCCGCCGTCCAGGGAGAGTTTTCCGTTGCCGAGGATGAGGAGCCTCTGGATCTGCGGCGCGGGCGCAGCCACGGGTTCGGGTGCGGGAGCCTCCTGAGCCACAACAGGCGGCGCGGGCTTCTTGTGCAACTTCGGCAGCAGAATGGCCGCTCCCAGCGCCAGCGCCACCACCCCGGCCGCGCCGAACAACCAGGGAGAGCGCGACCAAGCTGCATCGTTCTGGGCCGCATGGTTCTGGGCCGCCTGATTCCGGGCCGCCTGGTTCCGGGCCGCCTGATTCTCGGCGCCGCCGGATGGAAGCGGAGGCGGCCCTTGCAGTCCCTTCATCGATTCCGTGAGCGGTTCGAGACGCTTTCTCACGTCGGCGATCAACGGCTCAAACTCAGAGTCGCCTTGGTAGCGGGTGACAATCGTCTCCAGCCGCCGCGAATACTTTTCGAGCGACTCGAGATCCTGCGTCGTGGTCACATCCCGTTCGATACGCCGGGCTTCTTCCAGGTCGTGGCGGCGCGCGATCCCCAGCGCCTCTTTGAGGTTCGCGCGCAACTGGATCAGCCGCTCCTCGTCCGGGTACATCCGGAGCAATCCGTCGACTTCACCCAAGGCGCTGTTGAGGTCGTTCTCATTCTGCAACTGGCGCGCGCGGGAAAGGCAGCGCTCCACCTGAGCAGTCCGGCGCTCGTCCTCAATGAGGCTCAACAGCCCCTTGGCCAGGGCGTGATTCGGTTCCAGATCCAGCGCTTCGCGCAACAAAATCTCGGCCGCGTGCGGCTCAACCTCATGCGCATCCTGAGCGCGCCGGACCAGCGTCTCCAGCAATGCCGATCGAATGGCGGGGTTTCGGTCGTCCAGGTTGATGGCCCGGCGGAACAATGTGGTGGCTTCGTCAAATCGGCCGGATTGGTAGGCTTCCTGCCCGCTTTTGAAAAGTCTTTGGGATTCCTCGGTTCTCTCCTGGCCGCGTTCGACCAGTTTGCCCAGTTCCACAAGCTCGGCGTCGTCGGGGAAATCGGCAAGGGCGGTCTCGAGGATTTCCCGAGCCCCGCCGAACTCGTTCCGCTGCAGCTTCCGCTCCACCTGCTCCACCGAGCGGCGTTTCCGCTCGGCGCGTTCCTGTTGCAGGCGCCGCTTGCGCAGGCGTTCCAGCTCCAGGGGGATGCTGGGGTAGCGGGGATATATGGTCTGCAACGTCTCCCACTGGGTGATCGCCTCGGCGAATTGGCCGCGTTCTTCTTGAGTCCTGGCCTTGGCGACAATGGAATCCACCAGCCCGCGCTTATGACGCGTCAACTGAAGTGCGCGCTCGAAGTGCGGCTCACCCGGATACTCCAGGATCGCCTCGTCCAGAATGTTCACCCGCAGGCTCAGGTCCGGCTCCGCCTCCACCTTATGATCGATCTCGGCGATACGCGCAGAGAGCGCCTGTCTGCGCTGTTCCTCGATATCGACGCGCAGGGCCTGAAACAAGTCATGGTTGGGGAATTTTCGAAGATGCTCGTCGCACATCGCGAGGGCCCCGCTGTAGTCCCGGTTCGCCAACCGCGCCCGCGCCTCCGCATAGGCTGTTCTCAGAGAGTCGTGCTTGGACCGGATCTCGTTATAGAAGTTCTGGTAGGCCGCGCCGCGGTCCGGCGCCATCGTCTCCGGCGCTTGCTTGTCGAGTTCCAGCACGCGCTCGGCCTTGCTTAGAGCGGCGCTGAGCTCTCCGCTTCTGAGGGACTCCACCGCTCCCCTGTACAGTTCCTCCTTTTCCTTTCGTAAGGCGACGTACTTCTGTTCGTGATGGTCGACTTCAGCCAGCATCTGCATGGCCCGCGGCTCGCGTGCGCGAAGCTCGAGAATGCGCTGGAGAGCTTCCCGCGCATGAGTGTAGTCGTGGTTTTCCAGGTGCTGGTGGGTCACCCGGAACCACTCCTCAATATCGGCTTCGGTGCGCCGGTTGTCGATCCGGCTCTTCAGAGCCAGGGCTTCGGTATGGTGCGGATTCAAATGCAGGATGTCGGAAATTTTTTGCAGGGCCAGGGGGTACTCATGCTGCTCTTCACGGACCCGCGCGCTCTCCAGCAGTTGTTGAATCTCGCGATCCATGAGGGCGCGTTCAATTTGCTGTTTCAGCTCTATAATTTCCGGGGCCAGATGGCCCTCCGCCTCGAGCTCTCCAACGATTTCCGAGGAAAGCGCGAAGTCGCCGCGGGCAAAGGCGTCCCTGGCGCGCTGCAAGCGGGTCTGGATGCGCGCGGGATTAAGACTCTCGATCGGCTCATTCCGGAACGCCTTTTGCAGCATCTCGGCGAATTCCCGGGCGCTCGAAAACCGGTGCCGCGGCTGCTTCGCCATGGCCTTCTGGATCACCTGGCTGACCATCGGATTGACGTCGGGATTAAAGGTGAAGACCGGCGGCGGCATGCGTCTAAGAATGGCCTCGACCACCTCCTCTTCCGCGGTGCCGTCGAAGGCGCGCCGCCGGGCGAGGGTTTCATAACAAACCGCCGCCAGCGAGAAGATGTCGGAAACCGCCGATACCGGCTTGCCCTCCAATTGCTCGGGCGCCATGTACAGCAGCGTGCCTTTGCGTCCGACGGTCTTGGTCTTGTCCAGGCGCCCGGCGACTCCGAAGTCGATGAGCTTCACCGCGTCGTCGCCCATCACGAAAATGTTGCTGGGCTTGACGTCGCGATGTACGATGCCGCGATCGTGGGCGGCCTGGAGTCCGCGGCAAGTCTGGGCGATGATATCCACGCACCGTTCCACCGTAAGGCGCTTGCTGGAGCCCTTAATCAGGGCCTCCAGCGTGACGCCGTTCAGCAGCGGCATTACCAGGTAGGGCCGGACTTCGCCTTCGAGCTCGATCTCGCCCACGTCGAAGACTTCGACGATGTTGGGATGGCTGAGCGAGGCCAGATCCTGCCACTCGCGCTGGAACATGCTGATCGCGCGCGGGTCGGACAGATCGTGGATGGTCTTGAGCGCGACGAGCCGGTTCATCACGCGGTCCTGGGCGCGATACACCACACCCATCCCGCCGCGGGCGATCACGTCCTGAATCTCGTACCGGCTCTTGGCTTTCATGTAGCTACACCGCTGCTCAACATACGATGATATTCCAAATCGGATGGCTTCGTGGGGGGCCGGCCGGGGCCAGTACAGTACTGAGTTGTACCGGGACTCCGGATTACGCCCTTACCGCTTCGGGCCACGGCCCATGAGACATGTCGCTGGAGAGTCTCCGCTTTGCCATGGCGACGAAACCAGGCAGGACGGGCAGCGGTCGAATGGGTTCAAGGCCAGATGGGTTCAAGGCTGGATGCGTTCTTCGAAATCCCAGCCGTAGATGTTCAGCCGGAGCGGCTGGCGGGGAAATTGCGGGGCGCTGACCCGGCAATATGCGGTCAGGTCCAGGGCGCTTCCACAAGGCCGCCACGCCGGGCTGTTGCCCACCGCAGCCTGGAGCAGGGCGTGATGAGGCGGTGGAGTTGGATTGGGTGTGGAGTCGAGGATGACCGTGTCCAGGGCTAGTTCGTCCAGCCGTCGTAAAACAGCGCCGCGAGTCGTAGTGAGCAGCCGGTATCCCTCGCCACTCCAACCCGCCTCGGACAGTACTTTAGAGGCCCTGACGATAAAGCTGCCGGGGCGTTTCTCAGCCAGGCTGGTCATGGCGATCCATGCTCCCTCGCCTACGGACGTCGATGAGACTAACATCCGGGCGGGCCGGTGAAGCTGCCGCACCAGGTCGGCGAACCCGGCTGGCGACTGGCGGTACCAACTGTAGGGGAAGAGCAGGACCGCCAGCGCCGCCAGACTCCCCACGGCCAACGGGCTGCGGAAACGGCTAATCCCCATGCCCGCGAGCACCAGAATCGCGGGAAGAGCGATGATCCAGTGACGCTCCTCTCGCATCGCGCGCACAACGAAGGAAACACCCAGCGTGCAAAACACGACGCTTCCCGCCGCCAGCGCCAGAGGCTTCCGCTGTAATCCGAAAACCGCCAGGGCCAGGAAGCCCCATCCCGCCAGATGTCCAATTAACGCACCGGACCAAGGCACGCTAGTCGAAATGCCTCCCCAAGCCTGAATGCCACCCATCCACAAGTACCATGCAGCGGGCGCCAGGAGAATCGTTCCCGCAGCCGCAAGCCATCGAGGCGGAATGCGGATAGGCTGGCGGCTGGCGAGCAGCGCCACAATCGGTACGGGTAGCAGACACACCACCGTCCCTTTGGTCAGCGCCGCGGCCAGGAGCCAAACCACCAGCAAAAAACCCGCCGTCGCGTCTTGCCTTTCCAGAAGGCGCACAACCGCGAGCATGATGAGGACGCTCCAAAGCAAACACAAGAGATCGGCCATGGTTTGTTCCAGGCTCTCTTGAAATACCGGCGAGGCGATCGTGAACCCGAGAATTGCCGCGGTTATCGGGAGCGAGAGGCAGGCTCGCGAGAGCCGGTAGAGCGCAGTCAGCGCCGCCACCCCGATGGCCCACTGAAGCAGCATCGCCGTGGTCCTGGAAGGGCCCAGAAAGAGCCACCACAGGGCTTCGATTGCGTAATATCCGGGAGGCCAATGGCCAATCGCGACTTTAGGGTAGTGCAGGTAATACTGACCAGCCCACGCGATCGGGCTTCCCCGAGGCAAGCTCACCAGATAGTCATATACCATCAGCCCCGAGACAAAGTGCGCCGGTTCGTCCGGGTACCCGGTAAACTCCGCGTGGTAGGCGCCGCCCGCAATCTGGACTGCCAACAGTGTCACTCCGATCACCGCGGCCGAGGGCCACAGGAAACGGTCCCGCCGATGCTCCGCCAGGGCGAGGCCTCCAACCATGCCGGCGACGCAGATGACGAAGTAAGTGAGCAGCAGAGGAAAGCATAGAAGAGCCTCACGCCAATTTCCCGCGCGCGCCAGGAAGCGAAACAGAGGCCAGTTCAGCACCGCGATTGCCGCGAGACTGACCGGAGGCAGCAGCCACCATGCGCCTCCATGGAGCAGCGCAAGGACGAGCAGGGGCAGAGTGGAGGCGGTCAGCACTGCGCTGATCCGGTCGCTGATTTTGAAGTTGAGGTCAAACGGCAATGGAAATCTTCGCAGCAGGGCGGCCCAGGGAATGGCGCGCACCAGAAGATCGGTCTGGACCATGGAACGAAACGACCAGGTCTTGTGGTGGGTGACCTGTATTTCGCGATCCAGTTCAATCCGTCCCCCAGCTTCGCAGAGACGCAAACCAAATTCGACGTCCTCGATGGATGGCCGCGAGAAGTTCCCATCGAAACCGCCCAGAGCCTGGAACCGGCCTCTCCGCACAGCGCTGCAGCCGGCCCAGAACGTGCTGGTTCGGCGGTGCGCGCGATGATGCACAAAGCTGTGGAGGAGGTTACGGAAGCGGCTTACCAGCCCTGGCGCCGTTGGTCTTTGATCGTAGGAACCCACAGCCGCATCCAACTCGCTGTCTTCCTGGAATTTCCGCGCCAAGCGATCCAAGGTGTCCGGATGGGACGAGGTATCCGCATCCAGGAAAACAAGGATTTCAGCCTTGGCTTTGGCTGCAGCAGTGTTTCTGGCCACGGCCGGGCCCCTTCTCCGGTCCAGCCGCACCAACTCCGCCCCTGCCCCCAGAGCGACTGCTCGAACCGCGTCGCCCAGGGGAGAACCGTCATCCGCGACAATGACTTCGAAATTCTGGAAGGAAGAGGCCTCTAAATGACGTAACGCGATAGCGAGCAAATCCACGGCCTTGGGTTCGGACGCGTAGATGGGAATAATGACCGAAAGTCGAGGGGGGGTAGGGGAGAATGGGGTTCGATCTGGCACTGAGAGCGAGGATAGTAGGCCCCAGTATACACGCGATCCGTCAAAGACGCTCATCGGCATCACCTTAGATGGGGCGCACGCGCATCGTAACGTGCGTCCGTAATCCGTCCGTTAGCCGGGAAGTCTTGAGTACCGCTTCAAGATCGATTCGCGTGACTCGGATAGAATAACCGAGGGCAGGGACATGGACGTGAAGGACATCTCGCGCAGGATGAGCAGCGATTGGAACCGGCGGGCTCGATCCAATCCGCGATATTACGTTGCGCTTGGGCACCCGGGCCAGTCCTGGCAGGATTTTGTCGGTAGCGGCGAGGATCTTGTCGGCGCCTTCGAGAAGGAACTTGGGAGGATTCTCAGCCCGGCCGCTCACGAAGGGTGGCGTGCTTTGGAGATCGGATGCGGGCCTGGCCGTTTGATGCTCCCATTGAGCCGCCGATTCGGCGAAATACATGGGGTGGATGTGTCCGCGGAGATGGTGCGGCTGGCGCGGGCGAATCTGGCAAGCGTTCCTCACGCTTATGTTCACGCCGCGGACGGCACGAACTTAGTGCAATTCAACGACGAATTCTTCGACTTTGTTTATTCTTACGCTGTATTTCAACACATTCCGCGCCGTGAGGTTGTTTTGAGTTATCTCCAGGAATCGCGCCGCGTGCTCAAGACCGGCGGCGTCGCCCGAATGCAGTTCAATGGGCTTGCCGAAGGCTCCGGGAAACACGACACCTGGAGCGGAGTGCGATTCAATGCCCGCGAGATCGCCGAGTTTGCCAGAGCCCATGACCTGCAACTGCTCGCACTCGAAGGAGCCCACACGCAGTATATGTGGGCCACCTTCTTGAAGCGTTCCGCTGGATGGTACAACTCGGTTCAGAAGACGGCCGGTGAAGCGGCTCAAGCTTCGATCCGGCGCATCACCAATGCGGACGGCTCGGCGCTGGCTGCTCCAGCTCGCGGACCCTACGCGGCATTTGCGCTCTGGGCCGAAGGATTACCACCCGGCGCCGATTTGAATACGCTGCGGATTTATGTTGGCGATCGAGAGGCAAAATTGACTTACATCAGCCCGCAAAAGAACCGTTTCCAGCAAGTGTCCGGGATACTGCCTCAAGGTCTTGCCGCCGGCCTTCAGCCCGTTCGATTGATGTGGGCCGAAACGCAGTTAGGGCGCGAGAGCTTCCTGCGCCTTGTTCCCCCAGGACCGGAAGTGCCCCGTATCGTTTCTGTGACCGACGGGGTCTACGTGGGAGCCGGTCCAACCATTTCCACCCGCACCATTCGAGTGTCCTTGGACGCGGCCCGGCGTCCGGAAGACCTGCGGGTGACCCTGGACGGACAACCAACCCGGCGCATGTCCCTGCTCTGCACATTGCCCGATATCCCACGATTCGAAATTAATTTCCGTCTGCCGCCCGGAGGCTCCGCGGGGAGGAAACAGTTGGAATTTCGGCTCGGGTCTCGCTACCTGGGCGCATTTGAGATCGTCGTCGCGCCACACCCCTTTTGGTGGCGGAGCCGGCTGCACCCAAGCGAGCTATACCAGGCGTTGCGGCGCTTCCTCTGGGAGCGAAACGAGAGGCTGCGATCGCGGACGGATGGAAGCAGCTACACCTGCTCGTAGGCACCGGATTTGTATTAAAATGGTGGTCTTGCACGCCGCACGATCGGGGACGCATTCAACTGCCGAGAATCTGGACCCTCGCGTTCCCGCGCGCATCCTGTTGCTCTCGATCGTGAATCCTGAAATGGAGCGTAATGGGGCGGCGACCGTTACACGGGGTTTGCTGAAGGTCTTAAGGTCCCCACTCCTCCATGCCGACGTCGATTGTGTCCCCGTGAGGATCGCGCCCCGCAAATGGCACCGCTGGGCCCAGGCGCGCAGTCTGCTGGAATCCCTGGTCTCGGAGCTTCCCTCAAAGGCAATTTTCCTAAAATCGCGGGAATTTCGCGATAATGTGGAAGCCAGAATTCGGCGTAAAGCGTACGACCTTGTCGTGCTCAACGGGTCGGATCTCCTGTGGATCTCCGGCTTCCTCCCCCCTTCGATCCCCCGGATTCTGGTGGCTCACAACATCGAACACCTCCTGTTCCGATGCCAGATACAGAACCTGAGCCGGCTGCTCGAGCCCCTGAACGGATTGCTCCGCAAGGACTGTCAACGGCTCGAGGAATTCGAGAGGGAAGGGATTCGCCAGACCCGGAACGTGATTTTCCTCTCCGGGGAAGAAGCTGCCTACGCCCACGGCTTCTGTGCGGATTTGCGATCCGTGGCCATGCCTCCGCTGTTCGACTACGAACCAAGGTTCCAGCCGCGTAAGAAGAGCGGCGCCGTTTTGGAGATCGGTTATGTGGGCAACTTGGGATGGTGGCCCAATCAATTGGGATTTCGCTGGTTTGTAGACCGAGTATTGCCATACGTGAAATCCCCGATCCGGCTCCATCTGTTCGGGCGTGGCGGCGGGCGCAAGTGGCTGGGCGACCGGCGCGTCATAAACCACGGTTTGGTTGAAAGCATGGAGCAGATCTGGGCAACCTGCGATTTTCTGATTTGCCCGGCAGTTTCAAGCGGAGGCATCAGCGTCAAATTGGCGGAAGCCGTTTACAACGGAATGCCGGTTCTGGCCACCACTGAAGCGGCGCGGGGACTTGGCTTGGAGCAGGATCCAGCCCTGTTATTTTTGGACCAGCCGGCCGAATGGGTGGACCTGTTGAATTCGCCGGCAGCGAGAGATCTGGGAAAGCGGCGGGTTTCCGCGAAGATCGCGAAACGGTTCGCCGTGGATACCCACAAGGAAGCGCTCCAGCAGTTCATCAAGGGCGTGATATCGGCGGCGAGTGTGAAGCATGCCAAACACGAAAGCGATTGATTTAGTTTCGGCGATTCACAAGAAGGTTCGGGAACAGGCGGCAACCTACCAGACCCCCGAGACGATGGAGGAATGGTCCAGCGACCTTGCCAGGCTCCACAGCGCCTACAACGCCGCCTACACTGCCCGTAATGTTGTCGGCAGTGTTCCCGTGTTGCCGAACACGTTCCTCGGCGTGGTGGCCGGCTGGGCGGTGCGCTTCGCCCAGCGCATCCTTTTTTGGTACACCCCGCAGATCCGATACTTCAACGAAGCCACCACGTCGGTCCTGAATCGAATTTGCTCGCTCGAAGAGCGGCAGTTCCGTACCTTTCTTGCGATGTCGGATCGAGTAGAGAGGCTGGAGCGGGAAATGCGATTGTTTAGAGTCGCGAAGGCCATGGAGCCTGTTTCGCCCGCGCTCTCGGAGCCTTTACCGGCCCCGGCACAACAGCGAGACAAGCCCGCGCGGAGTGCCCCGTACATGAGGTCGCCCATCGATCCGCGGGATTTCTATTTCGAGCTTCAGGGCAAGTTTCAGTCCAGCGTGCAGGCCGACGCCAATCGGTTGGAGATGTACCGGTCCGCCATCGCGAACCTCGAACCTAAGGTCCCATCGGGGACTTGGTTGGATATTGGATGCGGCCGGGGCAAGTGGCTCGGGATGGTCCAAGAAGGCGGCTATCGGGCGGCAGGTATCGATTCCAATCCGGCCGCCGTCGAACAATGCAGGGAACGAGGGTTCGAGGTCACGGAATGCGACGCCCTCCAGTTTCTGCAATCGAGCGACGACCAGAGCTTCGCCGCGATCAGCGCGTTCCATGTGCTGGAGCACTGCCCGTTTGAGTACTGCTTGAACCTTGTCTACCAGATCGCGAGGACTCTCAAGCCCCACGGAGTTCTGTTGATCGAGACTCCCCACGCCGCCAACCTGCTGATGGCAGCCGAACAATTCTGGATGGACCCCACCCACATCCGGCCGATTCCACTGCCGCTGATGGAGTTCCTGTTCGAATATTGCGGCTTGGACGTGGTCCACCGCTTTGAAGTGAATCCCCGCCCGGAGTCGGAGCACCTGCCTTTTCGCGAGTTGGAGTTGGTTGACCGGCTGGATCTGATGCTCTTTGGCCCTCAAGACTACGCGATGATCGGGCGCCGCCATGAGTAAGCGCGCGGAGGCGGCGGCGCGGGGACGGCTTTGAAGAAGCCTCGCGTAGCGCTGTTCACCCCTCTTCCGCCTTCCCGCACGGGTACAGCCGACTACGGCGCGGCCCTCGCGGCGGAGATGGACAAGCTGGTCTCTCTTACCGTATACGAATCGCCGCCGCCGGCTTTTGACCCCAGCCGATTCGATCATGTCGTATACCAGATCGGGAACAATCCGTTCCACGCCGGCATTTACGAGCTTGCGCTACGGCATCCTGGCGTGATCGTCCTGCACGAAGCCAGCGTACACTACCTGGTGCGGTCTTTAACGCTCAGCCGGGGCAACGAGAAGGGCTACTTTCGCGAGATCGCCTACGAGATCTTTGGCAAGGATGTGGGTAACTCGGCGGCGAAACTTCCCATCGAGTGTCCGCAGCCGCATGAGTTCCTGATGCTCCGCCGGCTGCTCGCCCGGAGCACGGCGTGCATCGTGCACAGTCACTACGCGGAGCGGCTGGTCCGGTTAAAGGGATTTACAGGCCCAGTTGGCGTGGTTCCTCATGGAGCCAACCTCTCCACCGTGGATTCGCGCCCATATCGTGAGCGCCTGGGTCTCAACGCGGACGCGCCGCTGATCGGCGTTTTCGGGTATCAGCGGCCCGACAAGCAGATTTGGGATTGCCTGCTCATGTTCAAGGCTTTGACCGGCGACTTGCCGGATGTGCGTCTGCTGATCCTCGGAGAACGGCACCCGCAGGTGCCCATCGAGGACGGCATTCGCGACCTTGGACTGGAGCATCGTGTGCTGCTTAAAGGACACCAGACCATCGAGGATTTCGACGGTTACCTGGCGGCATGCGATGTAATTCTGAACCTGCGGCAAACCACATTTGGTGAGAGCTCCGGCACCATGATGCGTGCCTTCGGCTTGGGCAAACCGGTGGTCCTGTCCGCGATCGGCGGCGCGTGCGAGCTCCCCGACGACGTGTGTGTCAAAATTCCGCGAGACCGTCACGAGATGAGTGTGATTACCGAGTGTTTGAGATGGCTTCTTTCGGCTCCTCAGGACGCAGCGGAAATCGGCGCTCAAGCCAGGCAGTGGGTTGAGGCGGAGTGCACCTGGGCCAAGGTCGCCCAGCGCTACGTGACTTTTCTCCAGGATCGGCTGCCTTCCCGCATCCATGCTGAGAGCACCGCCTCTGGCGTCGCGAAGGCAAGTCACGGCATTCCGGCGGTCACCAGCCAGGCCATATCGAGTTACTTGTCGCGCTGGATCGATCCGGCGTCGCCGGCGGGCGTGTATTTTGCGGCACACTCGGTCCGGCTGGTCCGCACGCTCAAGCTGGTTCCTCGCGGGGACGCTGCCAGCCGGATACTGGAACTCGGCTGTTATATGCAGATCACTCCCGCCCTTCGAGGATTGCTGGGCTATGGCGAAGTCAGGGGCGCCTACATGGGAAGCGCCGGCGGGTGGCATCGTTCTACCGTACCGGCGCGGGATGGCGAGGAGTTCACTTGCACGATCGATTTGTTCAACTGCGAAGTGGATCGCTATCCCTACCCGGATGAATCTTTCGACACCGTCGTCTGCTGCGAGCTGCTGGAGCATCTGGCAAAGGATCCGATGCACATGATGAGCGAAATTCACCGGGTTTTGAAGCCCAACGGAATTCTGGTGCTGACGACGCCCAACGCGGTATCGATACGCGCGCTCCATGCGATGCTGATCGGCATTCACCCCAACCTGTTCAGCAAATACGTAATGCCGACGTTGTTGCCCGAGACCAAGCACGTCCGCGAGTACACGCCGAAAGAACTTCTGCGTCTGTTTGCCGATTCCGGCTTTTCCATCCAATTCATCGATACCACTTCGTACGGAGAGCGCGCCGGCATCTACCAGTGGATCACACGGGCGATTCAGGCCGTCAAACCCCTGACACGGCTTCGGGAGGACTGCGTTTATATCGTCGGGCAGAAAACCAGCGTGGTGGGAAGCCGTTATCCCTCGTGGCTCTATGAGCAGGTGTAACGCGAGCCCTCACTGTTGCGGTTCGGAAGCTCCTTTCTGAACCGCGCGCGCAGCAAGCGGTGGTCATGCCTTCTGGATCGCCGACATACCGTCCAGCACCGTCTGCACCACGGCTTGATCGCCCATCATGGAGTTGATCATCAGGTGGAAGAACTGCCGTGCGGGCCACTCGATTCCGAAGTATTGCTTGATGAACGCCGCCCGGTCCTGGTCAACCGTGCTTGCCAGTTGTATCGCTTCCTCCTGGCTCTTTCCCGCTTGTTGCAACCTGTGCACCCGTTCTTCGAACGGCGCATAGAGGAAAACGTGGAAGGAATCGGGCCGGTCTCGTAAGTAGTAAGCTGAACCGCGCCCGACGATCACGGCGTTGCCCTGGTTGGCTGCCGCCCTCACCATCTGTTCGGCGACCCGGCGAATGCCCTCCGCATCCGCCATTTTCATGTGGGGCGACGTCAAGCTTCCTTCGAAGCTGCCGCGCATGAATGACTTGAAAAGACGATAGTACAACGGGTCTATTCGTTCCCCGCGCTGCTCGATGTGCAGGCTGTCGCATTCCATGTGGCGGGCAATTTCGTCGGTCAGCAATTGATCCCATAACTTCCAGCCCAGGCGTTCCGCGAGCTTCTGGGCTATCTCGGCTGCGCCGCTTCCGTATTCGCGTTCGATGGTCAGCACCTTGATCATAGAGTTGCCTTCTCACTCCACCACAATTTTTCCACCCGAAGGATCGTTCTTGCGGATGACAAACGCGAGCAAAAACATGATCCCCGCTGCAACCGCCAGCACCATGAAGGTATCAATATACGCGAGCGTTTGCGACTGCACCAGCATCGACCGGTAAATTCGTCCATACGCTTGCGCCTGCGCATCCGGCGCACTCGCTCCGGCATGGAGGAGCTGTCCGCTGAGTCCATTCAATTGATTGCGGAAGGCAGGATCGTAGTTGGTCGCATGGTAAGACAGCATATTTTGGTGAAATTGCGCCCGCCGCGCCAGAATTGTCGTAACCATGGAAGTTCCCACGCTGCTTCCGATATTGCGCATGAAATTTACCAGGCCCGATACGCTGTTCCCCTTCTCCGGTGCAATTCCGATGTAGGCGCTCAGCGTTATGGGAACGAACAGGAAACCCAAGCCGAACGCCTGCACAATCCGCAGCTCGGCCGCCGCCCGGAAGCTGATCTCTAAATCCAACCCTTTGGTGGAATAGTACATCCCAAATGCGAGACAAAACCAGCCAAATGCCATGATATATTTCGCGGGGATTTTCGTGGTGAGCTGGCCGACAATCGGCATCTCAATCAGTAAGATCGCGCCGGCGCCGGAAAGAACCAGCCCGGCGGATTCCGCTGTGTATCCCATGAGGGTCTGAAGAAACTGGGGCATCATGACCAGGCTGCTGAAGAGAAGCATTCCCAGGACGAACATCATCAGGTTCGCGACGGCGAAGTTGAAGCTCTTGTACATCCGCATGTCGATGACGGGCGCCTTACTGTACAGCTCCCACAAAACCAGCGAAGCCAGGCATACGATCGAAATCGTCGCCAGCGTGACGATGAAGTGCGAGCCGAACCAATCGTCCTCCTGGCCTTTGTCGAGAAGGATCTGGAGTGCTCCCACGCCCAGAGCGAGAAGCGCGATGCCGATGTAGTCCACGCGCACGCCGGCGTTGCGGGCCCTGTTAAGAGCAATGTACGGCGGGTCCTCTACCACCCGGAGCACCAGAAAGAAGGTGACTATTCCGACGGGCAGATTGATATAGAAGATCCAGCGCCAGGAGTAGTTGTCCGTGAGCCAGCCGCCCAGCGTCGGGCCGATGGTGGGCGCCATAATGGCGGTGATTCCGTACAGGGCGAACGCCAAGCCGCGCTTCTGGGGCGGGAACGTGTCCGCCAGAATGGCTTGCGCCATCGGCTGAAGCCCACCACCGCCGACGCCTTGGATCACGCGGAACAGAATCAGTATCCCCAGGCTGGGAGCGATGCCGCACAGCAGCGAACTCACCGTGAAAAGTGAAATGCACACGAGGAAGAAGCGCTTTCGCCCAAACAAGTTCGCCAGCCATCCGCTGATGGGAAGGACGATGGCATTGGACACCAGGTAGGAAGTCAGCACCCACGTGCTTTCGTCGTTGCTCGCGCCCAGGTCCCCGGCCATATGCGGCAAAGCCACATTGGCGATGCTGGTGTCCAGCACCTCCATGAATGCGGCTAAGGCGACCACGACCGCGATCAGCCAAGGATTGAATTTCGGTTTCCAGATCTCCGGAACGTCCGCCATGAATCTCCCCTACTGGACGTAGACCTTGGGATCGACCGACATGCCGGGGCGCAGCCGGTGATCGTCGTTCTGTCCGGGGTCGAGGTTAATGCGAACCGGGATGCGCTGCACCACTTTCACGTAATTCCCGGTCGCGTTTTCCGGAGGCAGCAGACTGAATCGCGAACCGCTGGCCCCGCCGACGTTGACCACCTTGCCTGTGTACTCCCTGCCGGACGCGTCCACGCTGAAGCGGACCCGCTGGCCCGGGTTCATGCGGTTCAACTGCGTTTCCTTGAAATTCGCGGTGACCCAGATGTCGTCGAGAGGAACCACCGCCATCAATTGCTCGCCGGGAGAAATATTCTGTCCCAGCTCCACGGTCTTTTTGCCGACGATCCCGTTGACCGGCGCGACGATGGTGCAGTAACTCAGGTTCAGCTTGGCCTGGTCGAGCAGCGCCTTCTTCTGTGCGACCTGGGCCGCGGCGGATTTTGCGCGCGCTTCGCTGACCTGCACTTGCTGCGGCGCGGTCATGGCCGACTCAATGGAGGCGTCCGCCTGCGGGATCCGCTGAAGAGCCTGGTCCACCGCGCTCTGCGCCACCACGATGTTCTGCTCCGCTTCGCGGACCGCCGCATTGCGCGCATCCAGCGTGGCCTGCGCCCCCTCAGCCTCCGCCACGGCGGTGTCGTACTGTTGCCGCGGAATCTCGTTCTTGTCCACCAGCAGCTTGTATCGCGCGACATCGTCGCCGGTTTTTTTGACGTTCGCCGCGGCTTCACGGACCTGGGCTTGCGCCGATTCAAGGCGGTCGCGGGCGGCGCTCAACTGGCGCTGGGCCCCCAGCACGAACGCCGCCGCGTCGGCGCGGCCGGATGTCGCCGTCTTCAGCTGGCTGGCCGTGTTCGTATTGGTGATGGGAATATCGATGCGCGAACTCTCCAGCGCCGCCTCGCCATCCCGCAGGTCCGCTTCCGCCTTGGAGACGGCAACTTCATAGTCGCGCGGATCGATCCGGACCAATACGTCTCCGGCTTTTACAATCTGTTCGTCTTCGGCAAGGACTTCAATCACGTTTCCGGTGATTCGCCCGCTCACGGCGTTGATGTGCCCGTCGATCTGCGCGTCGTCCGTGGATTCGTACGTGTTCAGATATTTCCACACGTAGACGCCGGCAACGGCCAGGATCGCGACGACCGCCAGCACCACCAGAATGCGAACGATGCGGGGCTTCTTCCGGGGAGCGATTTTGTCTTTTCTCAGTTCAGGCGCAAGTTCGGCCATGGTTACTTCACCTCCACAAGTTTTTGGATTCCCTGCTCGGCGCCCCCTAAGGCTCGCGCCAATCCAACTTTTGCCAGGTTATGCGCATACAGCGCCGCGATCAAATTGTCCGTGGCGCTCGCCACCGACTCCTGCGCCTGTACCACTTCGATGTTGTCGGTAACGCCGGCCACGAACCTGTCGCGGGCTTGCACCAGGGTTTGATTGGCCAGGTTGAGATTGTCTTGCGCCACCGCGACCTGATCGGCCGCCGTGCGAATGTCGAGAAATGCCGCACGGACTTGATAATCGATCTCGGCGCCCAGATCGGCAAGCTCATCCTGGCGTTGTTTCAAGGCTGCCTTGGCCTGGATCGTGTCCCCGCTGATGCGGCCGCCGTCAAACAGGTTGACTTTGGCCGAAGCCGCGAAAGAGAACGTGCCGTGGGAGCTGGCCAAAGTGGGTCCAACGTCGCCGTAGTCGGCACTGACGCCGGCCGTGGGATAACGCTCGCCGTGCGCGGCCTTAACCGTCTCCTCGGCCGCGCGCACCCGCGCCTGGTAGCTTTGATAATCCGGCCGTTGCGCCAGAGCCGCGCTAAGAGCCTGGTCCTGCGTCATCGAAGTCAAGGGTGAAAACGGGGCGGTTTCCGAGAGATTGAATTCTTGTCCCGGGGGAAGTCCGATCACGCGGCTGAGCGCGAGTTTATCTTTGTCGAATTGGTTTTGCTGGGCCAGCAGTCGCTGTTGTTGCTGCCGTAATTCCACCTGGGACCGCAGCACGTCGATGCCCGCCGCCGTCCCCGCATTTTGCTGATCGACCGCGCGGTCATACAGTGCCTGCGAAGTCTCTACCTGGGAACGAATCGCTTCCACCCGCGAAAGGTCGGCAATGATCTGAAGATAGGCGCTGGCCGTGGCCTGAACCACCAGGTCGCGCGCATCCATCGCGGAGAGCTCAGCGGCTCGCCTGTCCTCCTGCGCCGACCGGAAGTTCTTGCGCGCGCTGTAGTCGAAGGCGTTCCAGGACGCGTAAGCGCGCACGTCGGTGTAGTGAAATGGTCCGACGATTGAGGGAATGTCCACTCCCGGGATCTTGAGATTGAATCCGATCGTTTTCAAGTTAATCTGTTCAATTGTTTCGCCGGCCTGAGCATGAAGCTGCGGGAGCAGAGCGCTCAGCGCCTGGAGTCGCTGGCCGCGCACGGACTCACTCGCCGAATCGCTGACCAGCAGGCCCAGATTCGCCTTCAGCCCGCGATCGATCGCGTCGTGAAGGGTCAGAGCCAGCGGCGCAGACGACACGGTCCCCCTAGGGACGCTGCCCTGGAACTGGCTCGGCTGGCCGACCACCGCAATCGCGGCCAGGAATCCCAGGAACAGACATCTTCGTGTAAGTCGCATTCTCGCCTCTCTTCTCATCTTTTGTTCCGCCCGAGGATTTCTGTCAGTTCTTCCGTCATCAAGCCCGTGGTCACAAAAGCCGCGCCGTTCTCGTACTGCTCTGAGAAGTGCGAATCCGGCCGCGCTGCGGATGGCGGGTTCATCGGGGTTGTGCCTTCAGTATACGGGTCTCGGAGCGTTACATTACATGACCGGAAGTAAAAACTGGCATGCTGACTGAAGAGTCTATAAGATACTGATGTTACAATCACTTCCGTAAGATCGGCCACGTGGAAACGGGCATGCGATCGATCTTGCGCAGCCCTGCTCGGATCCCGAAGATCGCCGGCGTCGGAGGTGCTCAGGCCGAGTGCGGAGGAGAAGAGTTGGCGTAATGTCGCGCTCCGCTAAATCTGCCCAAATCGATTGGAGTTAGTCGGCGGCTCGGTGTATACTGACCGAGAAGCCGGCGGTCCAACATCGAAAACGCAGAGTTTCGACGCTTGGCCGCCGTCCCAAGACGGAAGTCCTGGATAGAGAGCAAAGGTTGCGAAGCGACTTAAGTCGCGGAATGGAGGCGCACCTGTGGAGCCGAGCTTCCTCAAAATTGGCGGCGAGTTGGTTGGCAACGCCATATTAGCCCGAGTCGAGGTTCGGCAGAAGCTGAACCGTCATTCGTGGTGCAAGGTCGTCTGCCGGCAGACTGAGGATCAACGCTTCCCGATCGAGGAGAGCATTGGCCAGAGCCTGCAGATTCTGACTTACGGCGAAGACGGGGCGGAGGTGGTGGTCTTCGATGGCTTCATCAGCCATGTCGAGTTGAAATACGAAATTTACGGCAGTTACACTGCGACGCTGGTGGGAGTAACCCGGTCGTACAAAATGGATCTCACGCCACGCAAGGCGTACTACCTTGCGAAGCCTCTCAGTGCCATTGCTTCCGAGCTTGCTGGAAAGGTGGGGCTCCAGGCCCTGGTTCAGAGTCCGGATTCGAGCCCGCTCAATTACGTCCAGTGGGGAGAGTCGGATTTCGCCTTTCTGAATCGTCTAGCCGACGATCACGGCTGCTGGATGCGGCCAACCGCGCAAGGAATCGAAATTTCGGACCAGTTCCGCGAGACGGTGGACCTGCCGTGGCGCGAGGAGTTCGGCCTGAGCGAGTTCACCACCAAAGGCAGCCTCGGACAACCCTCTTTCAATGGCGCCCACTACCATTTTCACGAGATGAAGAGTCAAGTCTTCGAGAAAGTTAAAGACGATCCGGCGTTTTTCGGTTCGATCGGACCGCTGGTGGACGCCGTGAAGGCGCAATCCGCGGAACTTCCACCAGGCTATGTGTACCAGCGCAGCCGCGTGGTAACTCTGACCGACTACGAAAAGCTCCTAAAGAAAGAGAGCGTGCGGTCGATCGGAGCAAGCATAACGGCGGTGGGAGAGAGTTCGCAGCCTAAGCTGCAGCCGGGCGATAAGGTGCAAATATCGGGCGTCTTGGACGCCGAAGGGATTTACGGGATCACCGCCGTGAAGCACCGCTGGACCCCACGGGGCTATAGGAACCGCTTCTGGTGCACTCCGTGGCAGAGCTATACGAATCCCGATCCGCCTGTGATGCGCCAATGGTACGGATTGGTTGCGGCGCGGGTTGTGGAGCATAACGATCCGAAGAAGATGGGGCGCGTGCGTGTGCAGTATATCTGGCAGGAGGACGGGCCGGCTTACTGGGCCAGGATGATGACCCCGCACGCCGGCGCCGACCGGGGTTTCATGTTCATGCCCGAGATCGGCGACGAAGTGGTGGTGGGCTTCGAAGACGGCGATCCGGAACGGCCCATCGTTCTGGGCTGCGTGTGGAATGGCGTGGACCAGGCGCCGCGGCAGGAGTTTTGGGGCGGCGACATCGAGCCCAACGACGTCAAACGCATTGTCACCAAGAGCGGTCACCGCGTGCAATTTGTGGATAAGCCGGGCAAGGAGTCGATCGTTGTTGCAACGCCCAAGCACCTGAAAGTGTCGCTGATTGAGACCACCGATGAAACCGGCCGTTCCATGCTGACGCTGCATTCCGAAAATGGCGACATTTTCCTGAGCGCCCCCAACGGAAGGATTCACCTGATGAGCAAGTATTACTCGCGAGAGGTGGGTGATCCGCCGCCCGGCACGGCCTGACGCAAGCTGAAGAAGAGGCCAGATCTGGTGCTCCCGAATGCTACTTGACCGCATGCGCCCATGCGATGGAGTATACTTGCGGCGAAAAGCATTTTGGGAGATACCATCGTGGCGAAATCCGTGGCGAAATCCGTGACGAGATCAAAGACCCATTCCCCCGGCGGCCCTATGGACCGCCGAGGCTTCCTGAAGGGCACGGCTGCCGGAGCGGCGGCGCTGGCTGTCGAGGCTCCCGCCGCCAAGGCCCAGCAACCTGACACGCGCCGTGGCGCGGCGTCGTCCACTCAAGTCCCGTCCGCCCAGGCATTGGCGGCCGAGACCGGTCCCGTCCCCGCGGCAGCGGAAGTGCTGACCACGGACCGCCCCGGTTCCGACTTCATGGTGGATGTCCTGAAGTCCCTCGGCTTCGAATACGTCTGCGCCAATCCAGGCTCCAGTTTCCGCGCGCTGCATGAATCCATCGTCAACTATGGCGGGAACAAGAGCCCGGAGCTGATCACCTGCTGCCATGAAGAGCAGTCGGTGGCCATGGCCGACGGCTACGCCAAGATCGAAGGGAAGCCGCTGGCGGTGATGGCGCATAGCACCGTCGGCTTGCAGCACGCGTCGATGGCCATCTACAACGCCTACGCCGGGCAGGTGCCGGCCTTCATCATTCTGGGCAACACCATCGACGCGACCGCGCGGCGGCCCGGAGTGGAGTGGCTGCACAGCGCCCAGGATGCGGCCTCGATGGTCCGCGATTACTCCAAGTGGGACGATCTGCCGATCTCGCTGGGTCACTTCGCCGAGTCCGCCACGCGCGCCTACAAGATTGCCATGACGCCGCCGATGGGCCCGGTTTTGTTGGTCGCCGATAGCGATCTTCAGGAAACCCCCATCGAGCCAGGCTCCATTAAGCCGCGTATTCCCAAGCTCACTCTGAATAGTCCGCCGGCGGCCGACGCCGGCGCCGTGGCGGAAATCGCGAAGCTCCTGGTGGCTGCGCAAAACCCGGTATTGTTGGCCGACCGCGCCGTGCGTACACCCGCTGGAATGAAGCTGCTAGTGGACCTCGCGGAAACGCTTCAGGCGCCTGTGGTCTCCGGGAAATTCCCTTCGCGCCATCCTCTGAATCAGGCCGGCGGCCGTGCACTCATCGCCAACGCCGACCTGATTGTAGGTCTGGAGGTCCAGGATCTGTGGGGCGCGGTCAACTCCTATCGGGATCAGTTGCATCGCTCCAGCCAGTCGATCGCCAAGGCGGGCGCGAAGATCGTGGCCATCTCCGCGAGCGATCTCGACATCAAGAGCAACTATCAGTACTTCGAGCGCTATCCCGAAGTCGATATCGCGGTGGCGGCCGATGCCGAGGCGACTCTGCCCTATCTGATCGAAGCCTGCAAGCGCCTGATCGCCCCGGACCGCAAAAGCGCGTTCGCGGAGCGCGGCAAGAAACTGGCCGCCGCGCACGACCAAGCGCTGGAGCGCGCGCGCACGGATGCTACATATGGATGGGATTCCAGTCCCATCAGCACCGCCCGCATGTCCGCTGAGATCTGGAATCAGATCAAGGACCAGGATTGGTCTCTGGTGAGCGGAGCTGCCTCCCGCCTGTGGAACGTCGAGAAGCATTATCAGACCATCGCCGGCGGAGGCGCAGCCGGAGTCGGCTACGGCGCGCCGGCGTCGGTGGGCGCGGCGCTCGCGAACCGCAAGCACGGGCGTCTGTCGGTCAGCATTCAGAACGACGGCGATCTTATGTATGCCCCGGGAGTCCTGTGGACCGCCGCGCATCACCGCATTCCGCTGCTGAGCGTCATGCATAACAACCGCGCCTATCACCAGGAAGTGATGCACATCCAGCGCATGGCCAACCGTCACCAGCGCGGCATAACCAACGCCGGTATCGGCACCACCATCACCGATCCCTTTGTCGACTACGCCACCGTCGCGCGCGGCTTGGGCGTGCACGGCGAAGGACCGATTACCGATCCCAAGGATCTGGGGCCGGCCATCCGGAGGGCGCTCGAGGTGGTCCAGCGCGGCGAGCCGGCTTTGGTCGATGTCGTGACTCAGCCGCGCTAGGGAGGCATATGCGCTATTTACTTATATTGGCGATTACTGCGGCGCTCGAAGCGCAGACCCAGACTACAGGCAACGTCCAAAACGGCAAGAAGATTTTCGATAGCTACGGATGCTACCAATGTCACGGCCACGATGGTCACGGCGGGGCGGGAGCGAGGCTTTCTCCCAACCCGATTTCGTTCACGGCATTTTCGAAGTACGTCCGCCAGCCCACCGGTGAGATGCCGCCCTACACCGGCAAAGTGGTTTCGGACCGGGAACTGGCGGACATTTACGCCTTTCTTCAGTCGCTGCCTCCACCGCCCCCGGTGAAGAGCATTCCGCTGTTAAACAATTAAAGCCAAACAATTAAAGCCGAGCAACTAACATGACGAAAACTATTACTGAACCGCGACCAAAGGGAGCGGACGCCCTAACAATCATCGTCGCCTCTCTCCTGATCGCCGCCACCGCTCACGCGCAGTGGTTCAACTATCCAACACCCGGAATGCCGCGCACCGCGGATGGAAAGCCGGATCTATCGGCGCCAGCACCCAAGGCGGCGGACGGGCACCCCGACCTTTCCGGCGTCTGGAGCGCCGACAGCAGACCCCTGCAAGTGATCGCTCCCGCGGCCAGCATCCCGTTCCAGCCGCGGAGTGAGAAGCTGTCCCAGGATCGCGCCAACGGCGCTCGCGGCAAGGACGATCCCGCGGCGCATTGCGTGCCGGGAATGCCTAAGCTGCTGGTGCTTCCGTATCCGTACAAAATCGCTCAGGTTCCGGGGATGATGTTGATGCTCTACGAAGGCTTCACTACCTACCGTCAGATCTTCACCGACGGACGCGCGCTTCCCAAGAACCCGCAGCCGGCGTGGCTGGGCTACTCGGTGGGCAAGTGGGAGGGAGACACCTTCGTGGTGGACACCATCGGCGTCAATGAGAACACTTGGCTCGATAATGCCGGCCGCCCGCACAGCGACGCGATGCATTTGACGGAGCGCTATCACCGCAAGGATTTCGGACACATGGATATGCAACTCACCATCGACGATCCGAAAGCGTTTACCAAGCCTTGGACGGTTGACGAAAACGCCAGGCTGCTGGCGGACACCGATTTGCTGGAGTACATCTGTAGTGAGAACAACAAGGACGTGGAGCATCTGGTCGGCGGCAAGTGACCACCAACCTCAAGCCCGTTGACGTTGCGGTGATCGGGCTGGGCGCGGCGGGAGGCGTCGCGGTGCTGCCTCTGGCTCGCGCGGGCCTCAAAGTGGCGGGAATCGAAGCGGGCACGTGGATGGACCCGCACCGGGATTTCCACGCCGATGAGATTTACAACAACGTTCGCCGCCTGGTCACGTCCGTTCCGAAAGCCCAGCTCGAATGTCCCACGCTTCGCGCCACTCCTTCGCAAACGGCCCAACCCGCGCGGCCGCATCCAATGATGAACGCCATCGGAGGCACGTCGATTCACTACTGGGCGCAGAGCTGGCGCCTCAAAGCGTGGGACTTCAAAACGCGAACCGAGGTGGTCCGGCGATATGGCGCGAGCGCGATTCCCGCCGGTTCCACTCTGGAGGACTGGCCCATCGCCTACGACGATCTGGCGCCCTATTACGGCATCGTGGAAGAGGAGATCGGCGTCTCCGGCAAGGCTGGCAACATTCAGGGTAAGCTCGATCTGGCAGGCAACATCTTTGAAGCGCCGCGGCAGCGCGAATATCCCATGCCGCCCCTGCGCGGCTCCGATTTCACGGACCACATGGCCAAGATCGCCGGGCAGCTCGGCTGGCATCCGTTTGCTCCCCCGGCGGCGATCAACTCCCGGCCATATCGCGGCCGCCCAAGTTGCGCTTATCACGGCTATTGCTCCGCCGGAGGATGCCATGTCAGCGCCAAGAACTCCACCGCGGTGACCACCATCCCGGACGCGGTTCGCACCAGGAAGCTGACCATTTTCGATCGGGCCCATGTCACGCGCATCCTCACCACTCCCAACGGCCGCGTGACCGGCGTCGAATACTTGAGGAACAACCAGGCGTACTTCCAGCCTGCCAAGGTTGTTCTGCTCGCTTCCTACACCTACGAAAATTCCCGGCTCCTGCTGCTTTCGAAATCCACGGCGTATCCCAACGGCTTGTCCAACAACCACGGCCAGGTGGGCAAGCATTATTTCGGCCATTGGAACGATGCCGTGGGCGCGCTCTTCCCGTTCGACGTTAACATCTGGTACGGGTTGCCCGCGCAGGGCACGGCCGTGGACGATTGGGCCGACGATCGCTTCGACCATGCGGGTCTCGGCTTCATCGGCGGCACCAGTTTGCACGTGCGCACGGAGAGGCATCCCATTGAGGCCGGCAACCTCCCCAGATTCAACCGCGCGCCGGCGTGGGGCTCGCGGTGGAAGGCGTTCCTTCACGCCAACGCCGGCCGCTTTGCCACCAGCTACATGCAGACCAGCAGTTTTCCTTATGAGAGTTCGTTTCTCGATCTCGATCTGCAGGTGCGGGATCCTCTGGGCGATCCGGTGTGCCGCATCACTACCGGCGGTCCCAAGGACAACGAGCAGAGATCGGCGCTGTACGCGCAGACAAAAATGGAAGAGTGGTTTCGAGCCGCGGGTGCGATCGAAGTAGCCAAGAATTTGCCAACGGGCCCCGGCATTTCAACTCATGCTTACGGAGGAACGCGTATGGGCGATTACCCGGAAACCAACGTCGTAGACGGCTGGGGATTTTCGCACGAGGCTCCCAATCTGGGCATCCTGGGCGCATCCGTGATGGGAACCAGCGGGGCCCGCAACCCCACGCTCACGGTGCAGGCGCTGGCGTGGCGCACTGCCGACCACCTAGTGAAATCCTGGAAATCGATCGCCGGCTGAAGTGGGGCGGACGCCCTCGTCCGCGCGCGATCCCCTGGTCGCGCTGGCCGGTTTCAAAGACCGGCCCAAATGTCCGTCAGATTCAATTCAAACCCCGCTACAGGACCTTCGCCGGCTAGTCTTGAGATGCCGGTTCGCGTGTCAGGGTCGCTCTGCCCCGCGCGATAAATGTACACGGTCTGGTTGTCTCCATCGATCAACCAACTCAGTTGAACGCCGTTTGCCATCCAATCGGCCATTTTGTCTTGCGCGGGCTTCAGGCGATCGCTCGGCGACATCACTTCTACCACAAACTCCGGACACAGACGGAGGAACTTGCGCCTTTGTTCCTTGGTTAGCCGCGCCAGGTTCTCGTTCGACACCCACGCGGCATCCGGAGAATACGCGGCACCGGTAGGGAGAATGAACTCGGCGCTTGTACCAAAGGCTCTGCCACGACCGTCCCGCTTTGCCCAGGCTCTAAGCTGTCCGATTACCTCCACGCTCTGAAAGTCCGATTCGCCGCCCGCCGGTGGCACGATGATAATCTCCCCTTGTGCGGTTCGCTCGAAACGCACATTCGCGTTCGCAATGCAGAAGTCCCAATACTCGTCGTCGCTCATCCGCAGTTCGGGATTCAAGGTGAGTTTGGCTGGGAGCGCTTGCTCGGGAAGGACGACCTGCATAGCCCTAGGATATACTAGCGGCTGATCGCTGACGGCCCATGCGGGCGATTGCGCATTCCGAGGAGTATATTCATGTTGAAGCGTTTGGTGGTGTGGCTCATTCCCCTGGCGGTCGTTTTTGTTATCGTGCTCGGCCCTGGACACCACGTGGTCCAGGCACAGGCCCAGACTCAAACCGCGGCCGGCGCCGGCTTCGCCGCGATTCCGGGAGCCAAGGGCGGCCAGGACACTTTCGGGGCGTATGACGTGGTGAAGGGATGGCCGAAAGACATCAGCACTCTGCCCGGAAATGAAATGTGGACCTGGGGCGCGGGGCAAAGCGTCTACGCCGAAAGCCCCAACCGCGTCTTCATGCTGGTCCGAGGCGAGCTGCCCAACCTCCGGCGGCCTCGATCCAAGATGCTGCCCGAGTTCGGTCCGAGCATTCAATTCCCCATCGGCCGGCTGCCCTGGCGTGATGCCACCACCGCTTCGCTGCCTGGAGGCGGCGCCAGCGGCTCGGTTCCGGGAGCCCCCACCGACGGGTGGTCGGGCACGGTCGGCGTCGACGCGAAATGGGAGAACTGCATCACCGTCGCGGACGCCAACGGAAATATCGTCGAGCGCTGGACCCAATGGGATAAGATTCTTCAGCGCCCGCATTACGTGGCCATTAATCCTTACGATCCGGACAAGCACGTTTGGATCGTGGACGATCACATGGGCGTTATCTACAAGTTCTCCCACGATGGGAAGCAGTTGCTGCAAACCATCGGCACGCCCAAAGTCACCGGCGCGGACGGCACGCACTTCAACCGTCCCACGTTTCTGGCGTGGCTTCCGGACAGCACCATGTTCGTGGCCGATGGCTACAACGGAACGCGAGTGGCGAAGTTCAATAAAGACGGCAAGTTCCTGCTCGACTGGGGACAGAAGGGCACTCCGCCCAATGAGAAGCGCCCAGGGTACATGAACAACGTGCACGGCATCGCGGTGGATCCGCAGACGCGGCGCGTCTTCGTGAACGATCGGGGCAATAAGCGCATCCAGGTCTTTGACGAGAACGGCAAGTATCTGTACGAATGGAGCCCGGGCGAGGACCCCTCGGATATTCATCTGTTGTACATCGGCGCCGACCGGACCCTGTGGGCCGCCGACCGCGGAACCTCCAAGATGCTGAAGTACGATCTGGACGGACACTTCCTATATTCCTGGGGCGTCGGAGGCGATTTCGCCGGCGGCTTCTGGGGCGTGCACGGTTTCAGCGTGGACCAGGAGGGCAACTTCTACGTGGCCGAAGTGGACAGCGGCCGCGTCCAGAAGTTCCGTCCGCGGCCCGGAGCCAACCCGGCGTTTCTAGTGAGCAAGCCGGTGTATTCGGCCTGGAAGTAAGCGTTAATCAGCCAGATTCATGAAGCTGCCAAACGGCGCTCTGGCAGTTGTCGATATTCGGAAGCTGCGAGCCTATTGCCTGAGCCCGCACCATCCGCGCGGTCGCAGCAAGGCTCGCGTTTTCGCGTCGGTTGGAATTCGGGAAGGCGACGCGGAAGAAGCTCCGAACGGCCCTGCTTCAAGCCGCCAGGAGTGCCGAGGCACAGCTCGGCAGCTCGGACCCGTATGGACAGCGGTATACCGTCGATTTCGAGCTAGCTCGCCTGGGCCGCATCGTGAAAATCCGCAGCACATGGATTGTTCTCACAGGACAGGACTTGCCGCGAATGACGAGTTGTTATGTACTATAAGAGGGAAGATCGCTATGGGCGACATTGAGATGCTTGCCGTGGTTGCGCTGCTCCAGGAGGTGCCGGAACTCGGTTTGGTCAAGGGCCAGGTCGGCACCGTCGTCGAGGACTTAGCGCCAGGTATCTACGAGGTCGAGTTCTGCGACGACAGTGGGCGGACTTACGCGATGGCCTCTCTCAAGGCTGAGCAATTGTTACGGTTGCATCACGAACCCGTTCACCAAGCTGCCTGACTCACTTGCCATCCACCGAGAACGCCAGCAGTACATTCCCCGGCATGGCCGTTCCGGAAGCGTAGCCTGATCCCATGAAGAGCATCCCGCCGGCAGCCACCGGAGCCATGCTGATGATGGAGCCGCCATGCGCCTTCACGCCGTTCACGGTTGAGAATTCCTGCAACGTATCGAAATCCCAGACGATTGCGCCCGCTTTGGTTCCGTACGCCCGGATGTGCCCATCCCACGATCCCAGAAATGCCACGCCCGGAATCACCGTCACAGGAGCAGGCTGAGCGGCGCTACATCCAGGAATGGCCAGGCAGCCGGGTTTCGGAGCCGGCGTCATCCACAGCTTCTCGCCCGTCGCCAGTTGCAGTGCAACCAGACCGCCTCCCACTTCCGGTTTTCCGGCGGTGAAGTCGGAAATGCCCAGGTACGCGACTCCCTGCTCGTCGCTGGCGCCGCCCCACATAAATCCACCGTTTACGCCGCCTGAAGCCAGCTTCTGTTTCCAGAGAAGATTGCCTTGCCGATCGGGATCCAGCCCGTACACCATGCCGGATTTGTCGCTTGCTATCAGAATACGTTTCCCTCCACCCAGCGAGCGAAGAATTCCGGAACTGCCGAAGTCGGCGTCGATGAACGGGTCCCTTGGGCAATTGGTTTTGTCCGCGGCGCCGCAGGCGAAGTTGTAAGCGTCGCCCGCGGTGAACTGGTGCGACCACAACAGACGGCCGGAGTCCATGTCAAAGGCGACGATGGCGTCGCTGGTCTGGGTGGGCGGCTGGGAATAATTCACGCCGGTGCCGATGTACAGCACTCGCTTCTGCAAGTCGAGAGTCGGCGATGACCAGGGCACTGCGCCGGAGGGTCCCCAGGTCTTCGCACCCTTGGCGTTCTGGCCGGTTACTTTGGGCGCGTCGGGGACCGTATAGGCTCTCCAGATCAGGCTGCCGGTTGCGGCATTGAGCGCTACCACGCTTCCACGAAATGTACAGCATTCGTAGGAGGGATTGATTGCGGCGATCGACTCATCTCTTCCCGAAACGGGAACGTACAGGCGGCCTGAGTCGAGCTTGGGCGATCCCGTGATCACCGCGAGTGGTTGCTCGTCGGCTCGCGTTTTCCAACGAAGCGCTCCGGTGGCGGCGTCGACCGCGTACACATTGCCGCGGAGATCGCCGAAATACGCGGAACGCGCATCAAGTACTGGAGCCGTCCGCACGCCCGCCGCAGCCGCATACGTCCAGTAAACGCATCCGGTGTGTGCGTCGAGCGAATAGACCGTCCCGTCGTTGGCTCCCACGAAAACCCTGCCGCCAAAAACCGATGGCGTTCCGAAGGCCGTGGTTACTCCTGGAAATCCAAACGCCCATTTGAGCTTGAGCTTAGGTGTTGTTTCCCGGGTGAGTCCCGCGGCGGGCGCCGGCTGAAAGCGAGTGTTGGCCGCATCGGACCAGCCGTTCCAATCGCCCGTCAGCCGTTGTGGTTGCGCCGAACATCGCGAGGCCGCGAGAATCGGCTGCGAGCCTGCGGTCCCGAGAAATTTCGCCATTGCTTCCCGCTGGACCGCGCTGATGCCGTTGCCGATCTCCTTCATCTTTCCGCTTTCGAGGGCCGCCAGGATCGACTGCCACGGCATTTGCCGCAGCGTCCCCGGCAGCGGAGCGCCTACGGCGTTGTTTTGGTTGTGGCATCCCGCACAGCGCGTCTGAAAAAGCGCGTCCATGTTCTGTCCGGGGCCAGCGCCGGGGCTCTCTGCGGTGCCGCGGCTCTGCGCGATTCCCGCGGCGGCAGTGACGACGAAAATCAATGAGCGTAAGATCACAGTAGTAGTCCGTATTCTATCCTTGCGGCGAGGGTTCGGGCAGGGTCGCACTTGGCATGCCCCGTGCACTTCGCCGCCGACTTGAGTATGCTAAGGAGCGATCATATGACCTACGCATTCGCCATGGCCATCCTGCTTGCCGGAGCCGCATCCGCACAATGGGTCAACTTTCCGACTCCTGGAGTTCCGCGCCTTCCCGACGGCAAACCAAACCTGTCCGCGCCCGCGCCCAAGACCGCGGACGGCAAGCCCGACCTGTCCGGAACCTGGACCACGCGCGGCGGCTATACCGGCAACATCGCCAAGGATCTTAAGCCCGGAGAGGTTTCATTCCAGCCTTGGGCGGCAGAACTGTACAAGCACCGCCAGGAGACGCAGGGTAAGGACGATCCCCAAGCCTATTGTGTCTTGTCGGGCGTTCCCCGCGAGCATGTGGTGCCGTATCCCTTCAAGATTTTGAATACCACCAACGGAATGATCGTGATTCTCTACGAAGCGCTGCACAGCTACCGGCAGATCTATATGGACGGCCGGAAGCTTCCCAAAAATCCCAATCCGACATGGATGGGCTACTCGATTGGCCACTGGGACGGAGACACTCTCGTGGTGGAATCTTCAGGCTTTGTGGACAATAACTGGCTGGACAACGGCGGCCATATGGGAACGGAATCCATGCATCTGACCGAGCGATTCCATCGCCGCGACTATGGACATATCGACCTTCAGCTCGTCATCGACGATCCGAAAGCCTACACCAAACCGTGGACCGTGAATCTTCTGTTTAATGCGACCCCCGATACCGACCTGATTGAGTACGTCTGCGATGAGAACGAAAAGGACCTCAAGCACTTGGTGGGGAAGTAGCGGGGCTGCCGTTTGTTGGCACGAGCATCCCTGAAGAAGGACTGTGGACGCCGCCTAGGCCGCGTGGACCACAATTCTGCCGCCTCGCCGAGATCGAGACTTGCTTCGGATCGTGATCTCGACATCCTGATCCAGGGCGGTAAGAAAGTGCATCAGGCGTTCTACGGAGAATCCTTCGAGCTTGTAGTTGCGGAGCGCAGAAACTTTCGGTTGGTTTACGCCCAACTGGCGAGCCGTCTTCGCCTGCGGCCAGCGGCGGCGCTGGACCAGTTCATTAATCGCGCCGGCTAGCTGAACCTTTGTCCGCCGCTCTTCGGAATCCGCAAACCCGAGGTCTCGAAACACATTGCCCGAACTTCGGACGACCTCTTCTCCCGGTTCACTTCTTGGCGTTGCCATATCGCTCCTCGTAATCGTACTGCGCCACCTTCAGGCGCCTCCTTACCAGCTCCACGTCCCGCTGCGCCGTCTTGATGCCTCTCGGAGATTTCTTCTGAAACGCATGTAAGACGTAAACCGCATTCTCGAAGCGAACGGTATAAACGGCGCGGTACGCATCTCCCGCATGATCCTCGACAACCTCCAGAACGCCAGCTCCTTCACCTTTCCACGGCTTAGCTGCCGGATGCTTGCCGCCGAATTGCGCGACACTGAGTGCCGTGCCAATCGTGTCTTTAACCGGTTCCGGAAACTCCAACAGGTCTCTCTTTGAAGACCCGACCCAGTTCAACGGCTTTTCGCCTTGGATCGGACTCCGCGCCACCCTCACATCCCATTTCCAGGATATATGAATCGCTCGCCGCAGTACACCCTCGCCGGAAACGAATGTGGCATACACTTGAAGGGTGAAACGGTTGATGCTGAAGACGTCGATCGCGGCGCTGTTCGCAGTCGTGATACTGCGCGGCCAGCAGCCGCAAGCCCCGGATCTTATCCTCTCGAACGGCAAGATCGTCACCGTCGACGACCGCTTTACGATCGCCCAGGCTGTCGCCATTCGAGGCGACCGCATCGTGGCGGTTGGCGCCAACCAGGAGATCGACCGGCTTGCGGGGCCGAACACGCGCAGGATCGACCTGCAAGGGCGGGCCGTCATTCCCGGGCTGATCGATAACCACATGCATCTTCTCCGCGCGGCCACCACTTGGCTGCGAGAGATCCGTTTCGATGGAGTCGAGTCGCGAAAAGTAGCCATCGAAATGCTGCGCGCCCGGGCCAAGGCCGGGGGGCCTGGGGAATGGATCTATAACATCGGCGGCTGGGCGCACCAACAGTTCGCGGACGATCCACAGCCCTTCACGCGCGAAGAGTTGGATCGGATCGCGCCGGACAATCCGGTGGCGTTGCAGGAGTCTTACTATCAGGTGTTTTTGAACAGCCGGGCGTTGCAGGTTCTTGGAATTGAAGCTAACGCGCCCGACCCCCAGGGCTTCGTGAAAGGGTCCATCCTGCGCGACGGTGCCGGAAGGCCCACCGGCGTGATCAAGGGCGACATTCCGGCCACTCGAGCCGTCGCCTCCAGGCTTCCCAAGGTAGCGCCGGACCAGCTTGAAGCCAGCAGTGCGGCCTTGATAAAAGACATGAATCGAGCGGGCCTCACCTCTTTCGGCGTCCCTGGTTGCGACGCCGACGTCCTGGAGATCTTTCAGAAGTGGAAGGCGCAGGACCGGCTCAATGTCCGGGTCTTTTGTATCGGTGGGGCCGCGGCCGGCACTCCCGCGCAGGTGGACCGGTCCATACAGCAAATCGCTGGGATGAAGCTGTTTCAGGGTGACAGTTACATCGACAATATTTTCTTTGGGGAAAGCGTGTACTCGCCGCTGCATGACCCGATGTTCGCGCTTAAGTCCGATCCACAGCCCGATCAGCTCGAGCAGTGGCGTCGTATCGCCTCGGAGATCGCCAAGGCCGGCCTGCCCCTGCACGTGCATGCGGAGCTGCATGACACCATCAACGCCTTCCTCGACCAGATCGAGGCGATTAATAAGGAACATCCCATCAAGAACCTGCGCTGGGTTCTCGCCCACATCAACCAGATCGACGCCTCGCAGCTTGAGCGCATGAAGAAGCTGGGAATGTATGCCGCCGTGAATCCCTGGGCCGTTATCAATGGCGCGATCATGCATGAAGGGTTCGGAGACGGCGCCTACGACATGCCGCCGCTGAGCACGATTCAGAACAGCGGCATCGTATGGGGGCTCGGGACCGATGGGAGCGCCGCCAATCAATACCTGCCCTTCATGACGCTGTATTTTGCCGTAACCGGCAAGATGGCGGGCGGCGCCAAAGTCCTCCGGCAAACCATCGGCCGCGAGGACGCCCTGATCGCGCACACGCGCAAAAACGCAAGTCTCGTTTTTCAGGAGGACACCCTGGGTTCGATCCAACCCGGCAAGCTGGCGGACCTGGTTGTGCTCGACCGCGATTACCTCACCGTTCCGGCGGATCGGATCAAGGACATCAAACCGCTGATGACCATGGTGGGAGGCCGTATCGTCTACGGCACGGCCCTTCAAACGCCGGCCCGATAGGGGAGTATCCTGTGGCGCAGGCCGTCGGCCTGCGAGCGACTTCCGCCACGGACGATAGTTCAGAAGGGAGGCATTCGTGACACCTCGCACGCGCATCTTCGCGCCGGTTTTCGCGATTCTGGTCGCAGCGTCCGCGGCAGCGCAGTCTCCAGCCCGGCAGAGCAATATGGAACTTGCCGGCTACAATGACTTGCAAGCCCGCAGCGCATATCAGCCCGTCATCCAAAAGCAGGGTGACCGCTGGATCGCCTACATCGGCCATCACGCCGGAGTGCAACTCAATCCGCTTACCGGCCAGCAGGAGCAGAACGGGACCTCGATTGTCGACGTCACCGACCCCGCGCGGCCCCGCTACCTTGCCCATATACCCGGCGAATCCGCCCCAGCCGCCGGTGGAGGCGGCGGAGCGCAAATGGTGCGCGTGTGCAGCGGCAGCGACCTGCCGCGCGCTAATAAAAACAAGTTCTATATGCTGCGCAGCTTCGGCGCCAGCGCTCACGAAATGTGGGACGTGACGGATCCGGCCAAGCCCAGCCGCCTGAACGTCATCGTCGGCGGACTCCGCGATACCCACAAGAGCTGGTGGGAATGCGATACCGGGATCGCCTACCTGGTCGGCGGCGTGGTCGGCTGGCGCACGCCTCGCATGGCCATGATCTACGATCTAAGCGACCCGGCCAGCCCCAGGTTCATCCGCAATTTCGGCCTGCCGGGCCAGCAGCCGGGCGCACGCGGTCCTACGCCGGAGAGCCTGCACGGCCCCGTCTCCACTGGACCCAAGGGCAACCGCGTGTACTTCGCTTACGGCAATTCGAGAGACGGCGTTCTCGAAATCGTCGACCGCGAAAAGTTGTTGAACGGACCCAAGGAGCCGACCGACGAAAACCTGCGTTATCCCATCGTCTCGCGGCTCGATTTTCCCGAGGACGTGGGCGCGCACAACGCCTTCCCCTTGCTGCGCGTGCAACTCCCCGAGTTCGCCAAACAGAAAAACGGCGGAGTCAAGGATTTTATCGCGGTGATCGGCGAGACCGTGGCCAATGAGTGTCAGGAATTCCGGCAAACCATGCGCATGATCGATGTCAGCGACGAGTTGAAGCCCTTCGGTGTCTCCACCTGGACAGTCCCCGAAGCTGGCGGGAATTTCTGTAGCGCCGGCGGCCGATTTGGCGCGCATTCCTCCAATGAGAATTTCACGCCGATTTACTACAACCGCATCCTGTTCCTCGCGCATTTCAACGCCGGCGTGCGCGCTGTCGACGTCCGCGACCCGTTCCATCCCCAGGAAATCGGTTATTACATTCCCGCCACCACGGACAAGACCGACAAACGCTGCGTCGGCCAAGGCGCGGAACAGCAATGCAAGGTCGCGATTCAGACCAACAACGTGGAAGTGGACGACCGCGGCTATATCTATGCCGTCGATCGCGCCAACACCGGCCTGCACATTCTCGCGCTCACCGGCCCCGCGCGCCAGGTGGCCGATTTCAGCCGGGCCATACACTGACGCCGCCTTAGACCCCCGGCAGCCGCTCCGTCCCGAATCCATTCTCCGCCCGCCGGGCCCTCCACACCGCCAGCGCCACCGCGAACACCAAATCGTCATGCTCGCAGCCGCCACCCGTCGGCCGCATCGCTTCCAGCTCACGGTATCTGGATCTCCGCCGTCTTTGAAGCTAAATAACTGATCACGCACATTTGTAGTCTTCCCGCAACCAGAATGCGCCCATTCCCAGAAGATCGCGAAAGCTTCAGACCGCTACGCTATTGATAGAACAAGAGAAAAGAGCTGCAAAAAACTGGTTTCGTGGTGCTGATGTGGCGCACGCACTCATGCGACGCACTCATGCGCGCCGCGTCGCCACCCATGGCGACGCCCAGTCTGCCGAACCAGGCGACGTTCTTCATACAGCGGCAGTTGGCCTCGATTCGCTCAAATTTACGGCGAGCCTCGCCAAAAATATCTCCGGATTCCGTTATGTCCAATAGGAGCCATTGTGAGAAACCGAGAAACACTGGCGCCAATATCTTTACAAGTGGTTCAGGCTGCCAGCTCGTCGACAGCCTCGCGCCGTAACGGGTGGGTCAGAGATAGTGGCGTCCAAGTCGGCGCCGGATATTCTAACGGAAGTCCGCAGTTTTCGATTCGGAGGAAACCATGAAAACCCTATATGTACTTCTGGATGTGATCGGGATGAGAACGCCGGACCTGGGGCAGGTCCAACCTATGCGCCACGTTTTTTCTCACGGCCGGCGCCGGGCTGCTATGGCGTCTTTGCTCATTCTTGCGGGGACAATCGTAATTTCGAGAACGGTGAAGGGGCAGTTTCCGCCGTCATCGAACCAGACATTCATCCCCAACGGGACTTCCTTCCTCAACCCGGGCGGCGAGTCTCAAACCTACAGCACGGTCGGCGGAGGAATCGCTCTGACGGGCCCATTCTTCCAAAGTCTGGGCGCCAACGGCCGAAGTTGTGCGTCGTGCCATCAGCCCAGCGACGGCATGTCGGTGTCTGCCCTGGGCGTCCAGTTGCGCTTCGATCGGACCGCGGGCCTGGACCCGATCTTCCGTACTGTCGACGGCTCGAACTGCGATCACAACATCAATGTCTCGACGCTTCCGGGACGCTACTCCGCCTATAGCCTGCTGCGCACGCGGGGCCTGATCCGCATCGCCCTGGCGGTTCCCTCGGGCGCCGATTATGCGGTCACCGCCGTCGGCAATCCATACGCCTGCAACGAGACCAATGTAATCTCGCAGTACCGCCGGCCATTGCCGGCCACGAATCTTCGATTCTTAAGCGCCGTAATGTGGGACGGCCGGGAATCCACTCCGCTCACCGACACGACCAAAATCATCTATGCGAACTATCCCGGTTCGCTCCAAGGCGACTTGGCCCACCAGTCGGTTGATGCTACCGTTGGCCACGCGCAGGGCGACGGCACGAGGCCGACCGCCGCCGAACAGTCGGAAATCGTTAATTTCGAGATGGCGTTATACACCGCGCAATCTTTGGGTTTCTTCACCGGACCTCTGACTTCCGCGGGCGGCAATGGGGGGCCGGCACCCCTGGCCACACTGCCGTTCTTCATTAGCATCAACTCGAGCGTCCACGCTTTGCTCCCTAGCGGTCCGGAACAGCCGGGCGGGCTGGTGACGCCGGGCGACGGTCAGTTCACCTCCAACATCTTCAACCTCTATGCCGCCTGGTCAGCACTGCCTTCGTATGATTTCCGTGCATCGGTGGCCCGAGGGCAGGCCATCTTCAACACCAGACCCATCACCATCACGGGAGTAGCCGGCATCAACGACGATGTTTCCGACGGCGGACTGGTATCTGGCGGTATTCCATCGCTTACCGGAACCTGCGGCACCTGCCACGACGCGCCCAACGTAGGCAACCACTCCTTCCCCACGCCCTTGAACATCGGGACCGGCGACTCCAGCACCTCGAATGCGCACGTAAATATGGGCGGGCTGGATATCGGCTATCTGCCGCAGATCACGGTGTGCCAGCTGGTGAATGGTCAGCCGAGCAACAACTGCGAGACCACCAGCGATCTCGGCCAAGCCTTGATCGACGGCAAGTTCGCCCATGTCGGCAAGATCAAGGGCCCGATCCTCCGTGGCCTCTCCGCCCGCGCCCCGTACTTCCATAACGGCTCCGCTCAGACCCTGCTGGATGTCGTGCATTTCTACGAGAACCGGTTCGGCCTTGTTCTTAGCCGACAAGACGAGCTAGACCTGTTCAACTTCCTGAGCGTGCTCTGAGCGGAGCCAGGGGTCAGTTCACACGGGCCAAAGCCAATTGGCGCTGGACGAAGGGGTTGCTCGCAAGCTTGCTATCCCAGTGTTCCCACAGCTTGCGGCGCTCAGCTTCCCAGTTAGTGGCTTCTTGGGCGCGGCGATCTTGGCGCAGTATGCGGGCCAGGGCCTCGTAGGCGTTCGACATGTAAACCGCGTTGCGAAGGTCGTTCTCCGGATCGGGATTCAATTGGTTCACCCTGGCGAGCAGGTCGCGATAGCCGTCGGCGGCCTTTGCGAGCTGGCCAGTCGCTGCGTAATGGTCGGCCAAAGCCCGCAACGCGACATCGGCTTCGCTGGCCAATTCGATTTTGGCCGCCGGATAGTCCCCGGTTTTGCGTAAAATTTCGAAGGCCTCGTCAACCCGCTCTTTGGCGTCGCTCTCGCGATCTAGCGCACGCAGGGCATAGGAGGAACTGGCCAGCAGTCCCGCCTCCTCCCGGCGGGTTGCTATGTTCGTATTCCGGGCCTCGCGCGCGCTGCGGATGCAAGCGTCGTACACGCTCAGGGCCGACTGCGGATCGGTGTGGCGCAGAACGTCGCCCAAATGCCGTCCCACTTCGCTAGCCAGTTGATAATGGCCGTTATCATCCGGGTCTTTCTTTGCCACTTCGTCCGCGATGTCTAGCGCCTGCCGGAATACCGCAGCCGCGTCTTGCGGCCGGTCCAGGCTGATGTCTTGGTCCTCGCCAAGGACTGAACCTTCACGCAACAGAGCTAGCGCCAGGTTCACGCGCTGCGGTGTCGTGTCGGTTTCCGTTTGCTGCTCCTGCAGACGGCGGGATTCACGAACCGCCGTCAAAGCGGATTCCAGTTGTCCCGATTCCCGCAGTGCATCCGCCAGGATTCCGTAAGCCAGGCTTTGTTGTCCGCCGGTCCCCTGCATCGATTGCGCGACCTCGATCGAGCGCCGGGAGTACCGAATCGCGTCATCGAGCCTGTGGTAATCGGCGAACGTGATCGCCACATTGCTGTACATGAACGAGACATCTTTCACTTCGTTTGAATCGAGATGGCCCAGAGCAGTTAAGCGGCCCATTTCTTCGGCCGCCCGGACCGTTTGCGCTAACGACTCCTCCCGTTTGCCTTGCGTATCGGCTAACACCATGCGATCGTGCGCGATGGTTGCCGAAGTGAGCAGCGCCTTGCGGTTTCGCGGGTCCGATTTCAAGACGGATTCCACCAACTCGTCCGCCTTGCGGAGACTCTCATCGGCGGCTGCGAACTGGCCCAGGTTTGAATTTACGGGAACGCCCTGCACGTGCGCCAACTGCACGTAGGCGGAGCCGATCTCAAGCGCTAAGTCCTTGTCGCCGTGCGCCTCCGCGCCCACCTTCTGCAAGTATTCGAGTGAGGTGGATACGATCAGTTGCCGGGCCTTGGTGGTGCCGGGGGTGTTGCGGATCGCCACATCGATGTCGAACACCTTGTTCGCCAATTGACGGACCTGGAGGAATCGCTGCTCGGCAATGGAACGCTCGCGGTTCGCAACATACAGCCCGGTGGAAAGACCGATCACGGCCACCGCGCTGGCGGTGACCGGGACCCAATAGCGCCGCACAAACTTTCTCGCGCGATACCAGGCATTGCCGGCGCGAGCGCGGACCGGCCGGTTCTCGAGGAACGCCCGGACGTCTTCGGCGAACGCGTCCACTGTCGCGTAGCGCTCATCTGGTTCGGCGCGAAGCGCCTCACGCATCACGAATCCGATGTCTCGTGGAATGTCCGATTTCATTGGGCTGGGCGGCGGCGCAAGCGTTTTGTCCGTTGGCGAGTCCGATGCTGGCGAGTCTGATATGGAGCGGCGTGTCCGCTCCATTGTGACTGATGTCTTCGGTCCGTCACCCGCAAGGAGCTTGCGCAAAACGGCTCCAAGGGAGTAAATGTCGGTCGCGGTGCTGTGAGCCTCGCCGCGCATCTGCTCGGGGCTGGCGTATTCCGGGGTCAGGATCCGGACCATCGTGCGCGCATCTTTTGAACCATCCAGGGAAGCATCCAGGATCTTGGCGATACCGAAATCCAGCAGCTTGGGGCGGCCGGCGGAGTCGACCAGGATATTCGAAGGTTTCAGATCCCGATGGATGATCAGGTTACGATGGGCGTACGAGACTGCCTCGCAGACTGCAAGAAATAATTTAAGGATGCCGCGCAAATCCAACTGGGTGCAATACGTGTCGATGGCGACGCCATCGATAAACTCCATCACCAGGTACGGCTGGCCGTCGGCGGTGTGGCCGGCGTCGAGAAGGCGGGCGATACCGGGGTGGTTCAGCGAAGCGAGAATGTGGCGTTCCCGGAGGAAGCGCTCGTGAAATGCCGGTAGATCGGCGCTGGATCGGACCACCTTGATCGCGACGTGCTGCTCCACCTCGCCGTCGGTGCGCTCAGCCAAGTACACCGCGCCCATCCCGCCGCGGCCCAGGGGCCGGATCACGCGATAAGGCCCCCACATGCTTTGATTCGAAATGGTTTGGTTCGAAACATACTCGTTGGCCTGCAGAATCTCCTCGGCAGCCTCCGCGATGTGTTTGGTCAACGACTCGGCACTCCGATCGAATCGAAGCAGCGATTCCACTTCGTCGCGAAGGTCCGGAGGAATCTTCCGGCTGGCGTAATATGCCTCGCGTGCCGGCGGGGCAAGGTCGGCCAGCTCCTGGAAGAGCGATATCACTTCGTCGCGCAAGAAAGCCTCGTATGTCGCGGCATGGTCACGAAGTATTATGTCGGATCAGGCCGGTTGCCGCAACCGCGCCGCTATCTCCGGCGTACTAGCCGGCACAGGGCCGGGGCGGCCCTCGAAACGGGAAGGAACGCGCCCCGGTCCACCCGCCCCAGGCTCCGTTGTGCCGGCGAGTTCCCCGGCGAGTTCCCCGGCGAGTTCCTTAGGGGAGTCCGGCGCGCGACAATGACAGTACGTACTCGGGATGCCTTCTGAAGTCACATTACTACTGCAACGCTGGCGGGAAGGGGATGAAAGCGCACTCCACACCCTAATGCCGCTCATTTACAGCGACCTGCATCGCATGGCGCGGTTATTCCTCCGGAATCGCCGGCCGGGCCAGACGCTACAGCCGACAGCGCTGGTGAATGAAGCCTATCTCAAACTGTTCGACGACGGACAGCCACAACTCGCCGATCGGGCCCATTTTTTGGCGGTTATGTCGAGAGTGATGCGCCAGGTGCTCATCGATCATGCTCGTGCGGCTGCGGCCGTGAAGCGTGGCGGCCAGGTGCAACGGGTTGATTGGGATACGGCCATCATCGTCGAGTCGGCTGGCAGCCTGAGCCAACTTCGGATGCTGGAGGTCGATCGAGCGCTGGAGGCGTTATCGGGCGAAAATCCAACTCTGGCTCAAGTCGTCGAGATGCACTACTTCGGTGGCATGACGGCCGAGGAGATCGCGCTGGTGGCCGAACGCTCAGCGCACGCTATCCGGCATGAGCTCCGGCTGGCGCGCGCGTGGCTGCGCCGCGAACTTGCTGAGAAGGGCTAACCTGGCGGACGAAGAGGGATTCGGTCTTCTGAAGGATTCACAGGCTCAGTAGGGGACGCCATCACCCCTCCCGCGCCAATCGCATTCCCCTTTCCCCTGAACCCTTTCCCGCTTTTGCTCCACCCCTATCCCCGCCGCCGCCGTTTACGCTGGGTCAGTATGGCAACCGAACGTCAAATTAAAGCGAATCGAGCGAACGCCCTTAAATGCACCGGACCCGTCACCCCGGAGGGCAAGCGCATCTCTTCACAAAACGCGGACCGTCACGGCCTCATCTCCGGCACCGTCGTCCTCAAGGGCGAATCCATGCGCCGTTTTAACGACCTCGCCGCAACCCTCACCCGCCAATTTCAACCCCGCAATTCCGCCGAAATATTCCTGGTCCAGGCCATGGCCGTCGCCCGCTGGCGTCTGCTGCGCATGTGGGGAATTCAAACCGCCGGCTTTCAACAGGAGATGGCCCGCCAGGACCCTTCCGCCGGATCTGGAGCCGTCCTCGCCGCCGCCACCTTTCGCAGCCTGGCCGATAACTCCCGCGTCCTCGGGCTCCAGCATCGCCTTGAAGCCGCCTATGACCGCCAATACTACCGCGCCTTCGCCGCTCTTCTGAAACTCCGCGAAACCCCGAATTCGAGCCTGGATTCCAGCGCTCCTCGCTTTCCTCCCATCCTGCTCGCGACCGAAACCTGGGGTGACAATGAAGACGACGATTCTCCAAACGAAACCAATTCCGACGCCAAGTCTGAAGAGGATCTCAGCCGTCATGAATGACTTACGTCCTTCGCTGCAAGGCTTGCCGAAAAAAAACTGGGGACACTCCGGAAAAAACTGGGGACACTCCGGGCTGGCGTTGAAAGTACCCATCTACATAACGAACGCAGGCGTGTCCCCAGTTTTTTCCCCGGCCTCCCGGCCCCGCCCGGTTGACATCGGGGCAGTAAACTAGGATCATCGCCGTGAGAATCAGTCTATGAAATCGAACTGCATGGGCGCGCTTCTTCTAGCTGGAACGCTCGTGAGTGGAATGATCGCCTCCGCCCAGGCTCCGCCGTTCCCACCCGCAGCCAGCGTCAAGCAGCTCATGCTCGACCTCATCCATCCTTCCTCCAATGAAATCCTGCTTGCGATCTATCGCGGCGGGCCCAATCATGAAGAGCAGTGGGCCTCCGTTCGGCGCGCCGCCCTCACGCTTGCGGAATCCGGAAACATGTTGATGATGCCGGGCCGAGCACGCGATCAAGGCGACTGGATGAAGGACGCGAAATTCCTGGTGGATGCAGGAAACGCCGCATACAAGGCTGCGCAGGCCAAGGACGGCAACGCGCTTGCCGCGCTCGCCCCAGCCCTGGACGCGAGCTGTACCACCTGCCACAAACAATACCGGCCGAACGTGTTTCCCCGGGACGAAGGGTTGAAGATCGGAGGGTCGAAATGATCTATTCGCGCAGAGATTTTCTCAAGGCTGCCGGATCCGGTGTCGTGCTCACCGTCGTGGCTCCCAGAGGGCTGGTCGCGGCTCCGGCCCCCGTTCCCTCTCTTCCAATGCCCTTCGCCAACGAAAAGGCTTCGTTCCTCGTCAACGGCAAGATGTATGCCGCCGAATACGAAGCGCGCACCACCTTGTGGGAAGTGATTTCGATGAAGCTGGGCCTGACCGGCACCAACCGGAGCTGCAATCGCGCCAGTTGCGGCGCGTGCAGCGTGCTGGTGGACGGCACTCCGTTCTATTCCTGCCACACCTTGGCGACCGAAGCCGTGGGCCGCAAGATTCTCACCATTGAAGGTGTGGGCGATGAAAAAAATCCCCACGCATTGCAGCGCATCGGCCATACGCGCGTGGCCGCCGATTGCGGCTTCTGCACCGCCGGATGGGTCGTGACCGCGAAGGGGCTCCTCGACAAAAATCCCAATCCGAATGAGGACCAGGTGAAAGCCGCTCTGGCCGGCCACATTTGCCGCTGCTCGGCCTACCCGAACATCATCCGTGCGGTGATGGATTCGGCGGCCGTTTTGCGCGGCAGCAAGACACCCATTGAACCCCAACCGGATTCTATCGTTCAAATCAAGATGCCGATGGTGCGGGATTACTCGACCACCGGTGGACATCTGCCGGGCGACGAAGTTATCGAAGGCTCGCGCAGGACCGTCACGAAAAAGTGGCAGGGCTATCCGCCCGAGAATCTCAACGTGTTGGGCAAGCCGCTGCCGCCGCTGCCCGAGGTTTCCATTCCCAGGTTCACCGGCAAGGCGCAGTACGCCAGCCGCGTGTGGTTCCCCGATCTGCTCTATACCAGGTTCCTCACCTCGCCGCACCCGCGCGCTCTCCTCAAGGACATCGACACATCCGCCGCGGAGAAGATGCCCGGTGTGCACGCCATTCTCACCTACAAGAATGCGCCGAAGTTGCAGCGTCCCAACGTTGCCAGGGGCCGGGTCTTGCCCGAACCACTGCCGCGTGAGCTGAATCTGCAAGGTGAAGCGGTCGCGATCGTGGTGGCCGAGACCGAGGATCTTGCCCAGGATGCAGCCGATGCGATCAAGGTGGATTACGAAGTTCTCCCCTTCGCTGCAACGCTGAAGGACAGCATGGCTGCGAATGCGCCGGATCTTGGCCAAGGAAGAGGAAACCTCATCCGGCATGCGGATTCGCCCAAGGACTTTCCGCACGCCACTTGGGCGGATCAGCGCGGCGACGTCGAACGCGGGTTGGCGGAAGCGGATGTGGTCAAGGAGTTCACCTACCGCTTCACCGGCGGCGTTTCTGTTCCCATGCAGCCCAGCGGCAGCGTAGCTAAATGGGACGGCGACCGGCTGACGATGTGGGGCATGGGACAGGGAATCTATCCGGTGCGGGCCACGCTGGCCGCCGCCTTGGGCATCGACCCCTCCAAGGTCCGTTTGATCAACAAATACAACGGTTCCACTTTCGGCGCGGCGCGCATGGCCGCGGAGCGATTTTATCCCATGATCGCCCATCTGGCGAAGGTCACCGGCCGGCCCGTGAAGGTCATGCTGCCGAAGGACCAGGAACTGGCGCAACTCCAGATCAAGCCCGAGACCATCACCAAGTTCCGCGTGGGAGCGAGGAAAGACGGCCGCATCGTCGCTCTCGACCATGAAGTGTACGTGAGCATTGGCGACCTGGAGTTCGGCGTGCACGCCGACGGTCCTAGCAACGCCACCAACCAGTTGGATTTGTACACGTCGCAAGTTCAACACTGGCGATCGACCTGGTGCGCCTATCGCACCAACGCGCCGCGTCCTGGGCCTTCCCGCAGCCACCTCCAGCAGGAAACCAAGTGGTCCTGGGAAAACATGATCGATGAGATGGCCGAGGCCGCCGGCATGGACCCGGTCGAGTATCGGTTGATGCACATCACGCGGCTCACGCCGGGGGACGCCCGGCACCCCTACGAATCGATGGCCACGGTGGAGGTGTTGCAGGAAGGGGCCAAGGCCTTCGGATGGGAGAGGCGCGGTCCCGTTGCGGGAGGAGCGACGGCAAGCGCACAGCCAGCATCTGGCGTTGTGCGCGCTCAAGGGGAAGGTGCACAGCCCGTTGGCGGCGCTGTGGGCCTTCCAAACGAAATCGCACAGCCAGCCTCTGGCGTTGTGCGCGCTCAAGCCGAAAGCGCACAGCCAGCATCTGGCGTTGTGCGCGCTCAAGGGGAAGGTGCACAGCCAGCATCTGGCGGAGTTGTGCGCGCTCAAGGGGAAGTTGCACAGCCCGCTGGCGGTGTTGTGCGCCTTCCAAACGAAAGGTGGAAGCGTGGCATGGGCCTCGGCATGTCGCAGCATCATGGCGGCCTCATGGGTTACCACGAAGGCGAGGAGGCCTTCGCCAAACTCGCAGCTGCGCCCGACGCCAACATTTTCACCACCGAGCTCGACCTGGCCGCCGACGGCAACGTGACCATGAAGATCGCGCTTCCCGATAGCGGCTCCAACGCAGCCACGGCGCAGGCGGCGCTCGTTGCGGAGATGCTCGGTTTCACCACGCGCGACCACATCCGCCTGATCTGGGGCGATTCGGATATGGCGCCTCTGAGCGATGAATGGTTCGGAGGCCGCACCGTCACCTTGCAAGGGGCGGCGATTTGCAGCGCGGCCGATAAGCTGAGAAAGGATCTGCTCGCTCGCGCCGCCGGCGTCCTCAAAACCGACGCCGCCAAGCTCCAGATCCGCGACGGCGTCATCTCTTCCGCGGAAGACTCCAAAAAGACCACCACCTTCGCCGCGCTGGCCAAGGCCAACAACGGCCTCATCCGCCAGACCGGCCGCGGCGTTGCCGGTGGAGAAAGAACCGCTTCCAACAAAGGCGTCGGCGCGTGCTTCGTGGAAGTGGAAGTCGACACCTGGACGGGCGACTGGCGCTTCCTTCGAGCCGTATATGCGCATGACACCGGACTGGTGATCAACCCGCTGGTGGCCGAATCCGACATGGTGGGATCGCTGATGGAGAGCACCCAGGTGACCACCGACCCGATCCCTTGGGACCGCGAATTTCCGGGCACACGGCATTACAGCGTCGGTTACTTGTCCTATCGCCTTCCCACCATCATGGACCTTCCCAAATCGACGCAAGTCTACATCGACAGTCTGGAGCCGCGTTGGTTCTATGGCGTAAAAAGCTTCAGTGAAACCACTATTGGCGCAGTGCCGGGCGCGATCTCCAACGCCATCTACAACGCCACTGGCGTGCGCATTCGGGAGCATCCGGTCACGCGAGAAAAGATCATGGCCGGTTTGGCGAGTAAACGAGCGCTGTCAGGGAGGCGGGCATGAAGAACATCTCCATCTACCGGCCATCGACTGTCGATGAAGCCATCCAGATCCTGTCGCAGCACGGCTCCAGCGCGTCCGTCTACGCCGGGGGCACCGACCTGCTGATCCGCCTCAAGAACCGCCTGGAGCAGGCGCCCAGCTATCTGGTGGACATCAAGAAAATCGATCATCTGCGCTATATCAAGGAGGACGCGCAAGGCGGCGTCGAAATCGGCGCGGCCACGAAGTTGGCGGAGCTGGCCGACTCCCGGCTGTTGCAGGAAAAATATCCGATGCTGGTGGAGGCGATTCTGAAAATCTCCTCGCCGGAGCTGCGCAACGCTTCCACTCTCGGCGGCGACCTGTTGCAGGAAGTATGGTGCCAGTATCTGCGCGGCGGTTATTCGTGCTGGAGGAACGGCGGATACATTTGCTACGGAGCCATCGGCGATAACAGCTACTATCATTCGGCGATGGGCGGGCGTTTGTGCTACGCCGTTTATCCCGGCGATGCCGCCACCGCGCTGATTCCCTTCGACGCCCGCGCGAAACTGGCGACCCCTGAGGGAGTCAAAGAGCTGTCGATCGAGCAACTGGTTCCCGGAGACATGCTGGTGGACGGCAGAATCCAGTCGCATGTCGTGCGCTTCAACGAGATTCTCACGTCTGTGATCATTCCCCCGCCCAAGCCCGGGGTGCGGGCCTCCTTCGAGAAACTCCGGCCTCGGGGAGTATGGGACTTCGCCATGGCCTCGCTGGCGATCGGTCTTCAGCTCCGCGGCAAGACCATCGACGACTCTCGCGTGGTCTTTGGAGGCATCGCCGGCAGGCCTCTGCGGGAAACCGCAGTGGAGACTTTCCTCAAGGGCAAGACCTTGAGCGCGGAGTTGGGCGAGCAAGCGGTATCCGTGGCCCTCGCCAACGCCGCGCCGCTTAAGTACAACGCCACCAAGATCGACATGGCCAAAGGTCTCCTCGCCTCCGGTTTAGCAAGGCTGAACGCGTAAAATGCAAACCATCGAGGCTATACTGCTGGAGCCCGTCGGGTGTCTTGCCGAGTCTCCTTCAGCGCCGATCTACGAAGACGTCGTCCCCGTGCTGGCGGAGCTGAAGACCATGGGCATCCGGCTCTATATCGCGACGTCGCTTTCACGCGCCGATGCAACCAGCTTCGTCGAACGCCATTCTCTCGGCGAATTCTTCTCTGGAATCTGGGACTCCATCGGCGCCGCGCTCGCCGGTGCGTCTCTTCCACCAGAGAAAACGATGTTTCTCACCGACACCGCGGAGGGCATCAAAGCCGCCCGCGCCGCCGGCGTGCACCCGATCCTGATGATGAACGATCCGGACGAGGCTCGCCGCCTGGCCATGCACAACCCGGCGGGAGGAATCGTTTCCTTACACGAGATGCCCGACTTTATCCGCCTGATCGCGGCGCGGAATAAGACCGGGTGACACGGCGCGATTCCCGAAAGCGGTATATGATGTGTAGCTGACGCCGCCGGATCAAGGCGGCGGGCGAAGGAGGTTCGGTGCGACAACCAACTCCGGCGAGAGGACTCAGGAGACCAAGCGCCATCGTCAGCCCGCTGGTTCTCGCGGGCCTGTGGCTTTTTCTGCTTCCGTCTCCCGCGCCGGCGCTGGGGGTCTGCGCCGATCCCGATTACCTGCCGTATTCCAATCGAGCCGGCGCTGGTTTTGAAAATAAGATTGCCGAGGCCGTTGCCAAGGCGCTGGGTGAAACCGTGGAGTACACTTGGGCGAGCCACCGCGGCCACGGCGGATTTCCCCAATTCCTGTCCTCCACGCTCGATGCCAAAAAGTGCGACGTGGTGATGAGCATTCCGTACGCAAGCCGGGAAGAGCTTACCACGCGACCCTACTATATTTCGTCCTATGTTTTTGTTTTCGCCAAGAACAGGAATTTCGACCTCACCAGCATGGACTCTCCGGCCCTGAAACGGCTCAAGGTCGGTTTTGAAAGGGACACTCCTGCCGAGGATGCTTTGAAGATGCGCGGCATGATTCCGGGATCGAGCCCCGGTTCTATCGTTGCCTTCGACGTATCCGGCGAAGGCGGGGAATCGCCGGAGACAATGCTGCGCGCGTTGAAGGATGGGCGAATCGACGTCCTGATCACTTGGCTGCCGGCCATCGGCGCTTTCCTTCGCTCCTATCCTGAGTTGGAAGTGGTGACAGTCCCGAATTCGCGGGCCCTGGGGCCGCCCGAGCAGTACTCTTTTCCGATGTCGATGGGAGTTCGCGAGGGCAATGACGCTTTGAAGAAAAGACTCGACGACGTGATCGAAAAACACCAGGCGGAACTCAGCTCGATCTTGGCTGAGAATGGCGTGATCTCCAACGCGTCGGGGCAGGGAATCAAATGACCGGACGCGCCATACCGGTGGCAGCCATGCTGCTGGCCGCGGCTCTAGTGGGGGTTCCCCGAGGAGCGGGAGCTCCGCAAGCGGCAGATCCCCAGGCGGGCGACAACGGCGAAAAATTGGTCAAGGGAAGCGACTGCTCCTCCTGTCATGCGGTGGACCGCGAGGTGGTGGGACCTGCTTTCAACGCCATTGCCAAGCGCTACGCGGGGCAATCCGACGCTACCGAAAAGCTAGCGGCGAAAATTCGGGACGGCGGCTCCGGCATGACTCCTCATCCCGATTTTACGGACGCGCAGCGGCGGGAAATAGTCAAGTGGATTCTGGCGCAAGCCGGTGGGGCGGAGGTCGCGCAAGCCGCGTACCCCTATACGCTCAAGGACGGCACGACCGTCAACCTGGACTTTCCTCTCTACGCGGACGGCGCGGGGCCGAAGGTCACGAAGGAAGTCTTCCATGGTTATCAATTGTTCAACTCCTACTGCTACCGCTGCCATGGAACCGATGCGACGGGCGGGCAACTCGCGCCCGATTTGCGGCGATCGCTTTCCGCCGGGATGAAACGCCAGGAGTTCTTGTCCGTGGTGGCGGCAGGAAGAACGGAAAAAGGAATGCCAAGCTGGGCGGGCTTCCTCAGTGGTGACGATGTCGTTCACATTTACCAGTACGTAAAGGGCCGCAGCCTCGACCTTGTGCCTTCCGGCAGGCCCCCGTCTACTCAGGATTAAAGGAGATCCGATATGAAGACTTTGAGATTTTTCGGAGTAGCGATAGCGCTCGCTACATCGGTCGCGTGGGCGGACGACGCGCTGGACAAGGCTGCGCAGGACCCCAATCAGTGGGTCCTGCCGCTGGGAAGTTACAGCGGCATCCGCCACAGTTCCTTGAGCCAGATCAACGCCAGGAATGCCGGAAAACTGAAGGTGGCCTGGACCATGTCCACGGGCACGCTGCGAGGGCAGGAGGGCCAGCCGCTGGTGGTCGGCGACATGATGTACTTTGAGAGCTCCTACCCCAACTTCGTTTACGCCATCAACCTCGACAACGTTGGGCAAATCGTCTGGAAATTCGCTCCGGAGCAGGATAAGTTCTCGCCGTCGGTGGCCTGCTGCGATCTGGTGAACAAGGGCGTCGCTTATGCCGACGGCAAGATCCTGGTTACCACGCTCGACACGCACGTCTACGCGCTTGACGCCAAGACCGGCAGCGTGGTCTGGAGCGTCCAGAACGGCGATCCTCAACTGGGCCAGACCATGACCATCGCTCCGTTGGTTGTCCACGACAAAGTGATCGTCGGCATCTCGGGAGGAGAATATGGCGTGCGCGGGTTTCTCACCGCGTACGATCTCAAGACCGGCAAGATGGCTTGGCGTGCCTATAACGTCGGTCCCGACGCGGACATCCTGTTCGATCCCGTCAAGACCATCGATGGCGCAACCCAACAACCGGCGGGCAAGGATTCCAGTATCAAGACCTGGAACCAGGACGAATGGAAGCTCGGCGGCGGCACCACGTGGGGCTGGTACACTTACGATCCGCAGCTCAATCTGGTTTACTACGGGAGCGGAAACCCCGGAACGTGGAATCCCTCGCAGCGGGCCGGCGACAACAAATGGTCCACCACCCTCCTGGCCCGCAATCCGGATACGGGAGTGGCCGCCTGGGCCTATCAGATGACGCCTCACGACGCTTGGGATTATGACGGCATCAACGAGAGTGTGCTCACCGACAGCCTCATCAATGGCAGCACCATCCCGACGCTGACGCATTTCGATCGCAATGGTTTTTCCTACCTGCTCGACCGGCGCAACGGCAAGTTGTTGCAGGCGCATAAATTCGATCCCACCACCAACTGGGCCAGTGAAATCGACTTGAAGACCGGCCGGCCGGTCCTGAACCCCGATAAGATGACCAAGGAAGATGTCAACGTCAAAGACATTTGTCCGGCCGCGCAGGGCGCCAAGAATCACCAGCCCGCCTCTTACGATCCCAAGAGCAAATTGTTCTACGTGGGCACCAATCACATCTGCATGGACTACCAGGCATTCAGCGTCAAATACAGAGGCGGCTTTCCGTACGTGGGCGCTACGTTGAGCATGTTCCCCGCGGACCACGGCGACGTGCGCGGCCGGCTGATCGCCTACAGCTCCATCACGGGTGAGACCAAATGGGCCGTCAATGAAAAGTTCCAAGTCTACAGCGGACCGCTGACTACCGATGGCGGCGTGCTGTTTTATGGCACCTTGGACGGCTGGTTCAAGGCCGCCGATCAAGCCACGGGCAAGACGCTCTATGAGTTTCATGCGCCCTCGGGCATCATCGGCAATACCATCACCTACATGCACAAGGGCAAGCAATACCTTGCAGTTCTCACAGGTGTGGGCGGATGGGCCGCGATCGGTCTCGCCGAAGGTCTTACAAAGGGGACCGAAGGGCTCGGCGCGGTTGGTCTTACGACTTCGCTCGCCGACTATACCAACCTGGGCGGAACGCTCGTCGTTTTTTCCTTGGAGTAGTTCGCTATGTGGCGCAGGCCTCCGCCTGCGAGCCTACGGGTGCAGCGTGAGTTTTTGCACCCTCCAGTTGCCGATCTCCCCTACATAGAGATCGTTCTCGCCGCGGCAATCGATGGCGTTGACGCTGCCGAACTCCTTCGGCAGCTTTCCCGCTTTGCCGAACTTGCCCAGGATTTTTCCGTCCAAGTCCAATTTGTAGATCTCGCCGCCGGCGTCGATGTCATCCTGCGGATTGGAATTTGAGCTGTACAGGTATTGACGCGGCCCAGGCGTGATGCAAATCGCCGCGGGAGCCCCCACATTGGCGATCTGGGTCTTGAAGGTTCCCTCGCTGTCGAAGACCTGAATCCTTTTATTCCCGCTGTCGGCGACGTACACGTTGCCCTGCGCGTCAATGGCGATCCCGTGCGGCGTGTTGAACTGGCCCGGATCTGCGCCTCTCGATCCCCAGGACTTGACGAACTTGCCGTGCTTGTCAAACTTGGCGATGCGCGAGTTGCCGTAGCCATCGGCTATATAAATATTTCCAGCGGCGTCCCACGCCACGTCGGTGGGCCGTTGAAACACGTCGCTCTGCTGGCCGGCGCCGGGAGGGCCGCCACGGCCTCGACCCCGGCCTGCGGGCGCCTCGGCACCCGGCGCAGCACCTGCCGCGCCTGCTCCACCGCGTCCGCGTCCGCCTCCGGCGCCGCCGGGAGCAGCACCTGGAGCACCTCCGGGACCAGCGCCGCCAGCGCCACCCGTACCGGCAGCAGGGCCACCGCCGAGCGCCGCCGCTGGAACGCGCTCCGATTCCGACTTTCTACCCAGCAGCAGTTGAATTTGCCCGTTGGGGTCGAATTTGATGACCATGCTCGCCATCTGATCGACGATCCAAACGTTGTCTTGCGGATCGACTCGCACCTGTTGAGCGACCAGCATGGCGTACGAGTCCTTGCCGATCTCGCGAACGTATTTCCCGGTTTTATCGAACTGGAACAACCGCGAGCCTCCGTGGGCGAACGGGCGCGAGGTGCCCAGGGAGATGGTCGGATGGCCCGTGCGGGTGTAGACGAATACGTCTCCCTTGGAGTTTGTCGCGACGCCGGCCGCTTCACCCATATGGATGTTGTCCGGGAATTTTAGCGTCTCGGAAGAATCGAAGCGAATTTCCGGCGCGGACGACTGCGCGCCCGCCGGAATCCCGCCCAGCAGCATCGCGGCGAGTGAAGTGTGCAGTAAGCGTTTCATGTGATTCTTCCTTTCTATTTGCCCGGCTGTTTCAGCATGAGTTTCTGGACGCGCCAGGACTCAATCTCCGCCACGATGATCTGGTTCGGGTTGCGGCAATCCATCATGTGAACCACCTGGAAGCCCCCCGGCTCCTTGCCGGCGTGGCCGAACCTGCCCAGGATGGTCCCGTCCAATTCCATCTTGTAGATCTCTCCTGTGATGTCCCACGATCCAGGCGTGTTGCCGTTGGGATTGGAGTTGGAGGTGAACAGGTACTGGTGCGGGCCCGGTGAAACGCAGACCGTCCAGGAATCGCCGATGTTATCGTAGATTTGCTTGAGGACCAGGTCGTTATCGAAAGTCTGGATCCGGTGGTTGGCGCGGTCGGCTACATAGACGTTGCCTTGCAGATCCACTGCGATGCCGTGCGGCGTGTTGAACTGGTTGGGTTGCGATCCGGGCCGCTCGCTGCCCACCTGCTTAAGGAACCTGCCATTCTTGTCGTACTTCACCACTCGATGATTGGTGTATCCGTCGGACACGAAGATATTGCCCTGCGGGTCCCAAGCGACATCGGTGGGGCGGGCGAGCGTATACTTCTCGGCCGGCGGAGTTGGGCCGTTGTTCGTCGCCACGGCGCCCGCGACAACCTCCGGTCTGTGGCCCAGCACCATCACGATCCGTCCCGCCGGATTGAACTTGATGACCATGTTGGTTCCTTCGTCGACGGCCCAGATGTTGTCCTGGGGATCGACACGGACCGAGTGCGCGAACTCGAAACCGTAGTTGCCCTCGCCCAGCTCACGGACGTAGGCGCCGTTCTGATCGAACTCGAATAGGCGCGTGTTGGCGCTGCGCGTGAACACAAAGATGTGTCCTTTGGAGTTGGTGGCCACGCCCATGGCTTCGCCCAAATACTGGCCAGGTGGAAGCTTGAGGAAGTTCGGAACCGAATCGTAGGCGATTTCGGGCACGTGTTCGGCTTTGGCCTTGGTCTGCGCGAAGGCAGGGCCGGTGAGCAGCAGCGACGCGACGGCGAATTGGGACGTTAGCAGCGCAAAGGGTGCGGCGCGCACCGTCTTGCGCGCGTTGCCTAAAAGAGATCGCTTCATGAGTAGCCTCCCAGAATTTCGGGCGAATAACAATCTATCACGCCGCGGGGCCGCAGTCGAGGACGATAGGGTGTGCGACATGAAAGTGGGGCCTGGGTTTAAGTAACTGAAACCGCAAGAAAGCCTGAGCTCAGAGTGCGGCGGCGGTGTGGCGCATACACTCGTGTTTGCCGCGTCCGCACTCCTGCGGATGCCTGCCAGCGTCGACACGATTGTCGACGCGGCACGCAAAGTGCGTGCGCCACAACATGTTACATGCGTTTTGTTCTTCTCCACTTCCGAGGAACTCATACGGAAGTTGTTGATATCTCAGGT